>Ga0207719_100821_pt1 | contig 12127 bp, 11 predicted proteins | sample A23P1SouthBayCA_2_FD_187279 | JGI IMG/M metagenome (GOLD analysis project Ga0207719, IMG submission 187279) | Aerobic enrichment media microbial communities from Eden Landing Ponds, California, USA - A23 P3 (3) (SPAdes) | ecosystem: Environmental > Aquatic > Marine > Unclassified | place... | reverse complement strand
ATCGAGGACTTCGATTCCTGGCTGAAGTATGAACTAGAACGCGAGCTCAACCAGCAGGGCTACCAGAACATCGTCGTTCGGGAAATGACTGATGCTCTTCTCCGAACCGTCGTGGAGGAAGATCTCGTAGACGAAGTGGCCGAAAGATTCGAACAAGCTCGCGAATCTGCTTCTTCAGAATCGGCTGAATAGCGTACTATTCCGAAATAGAAAACTATTCTACAATATCCCAACAGCAACCTCAGAATAGTCTGATTCCGCCTCTATACGGTGGACTCAGTTGGAGCCGCCGCCTCACAGTAGTTGAGACTGGCTCTCTCAATGCATAGGGCCCAGGCCAATTGCTCAATTTGCCGTCAAGCCGTCTGATACTCAGGACACCTCGCGCACGAACTCAGAAGTCACACGGAGGAAAAGTACGACTGACCGAAGCGAAGCAAATCTCGGTCAAATGCTTCTGGGTCGTCGACTCGAAAGTGGAAGAGCTGATTTCGCATATCCCCGATTTCAAGCACTAGCTCGCGAATCACGTCCTGTTGATCATCGAAGAGCGATTCGAATTCCTCCCAGTGAATCGAGATGAACTGTGCGTAGTGTGCGTAACTGCAATGCTCGATTGACGCCGGTGTTGGCAGTGGGTGGTCCTCGTCGAACGTTTCAGCCAACTGCTCCGACAGCGAGTCCCCGAACACTCGTGTAAAAATATCACGCAACTGCATTTCGACCGACTCGATCAACAGAAACGGTTCGAGCATCTGTTTCAGCCGCGTGAGGATATCGTAGTCGGTCAGGATACGCCACTCGTCATCTCGCTCCACGACGACGTACGTGTACTCTGCGAGTGCATCGAATACGGCGAGAAGGTTCTCGTCCTCGCTGATGGTGTGTGCATCTTCAACTGCGGCCCCGACCGAGATTTGATCGAGCGTTTTGTGCCCGACCTCCAGTTGATGGAATGCAAGGAGCGTCCGGACGACTGACCTGTAGGTGACAATCCCGACCAACTCGCTGTCGCGTTCGACACCGATCTGTGTGTAGCTGTGCTCAAACATCCGACGGAGCGCCGATTCGAGCCCGAGATCGTATTCGACGGTTTGCAATGTGTTCTCGATAGGCAGGTCAGCGGCTGTGTACATGGCTGCTTGGAGCGTTGGTGCGTGGATAACTATCTGTTTCCGTCTGTATCCAGGCGATCGCAGTACCTACGTTCACTCACGTGTGGGTATCTCTTTGAGTCGTCCCCGGCCAATTGATCCAGCCGCATATAAAATGTTGAACGCCATCACGAGGTTGATTTGAGAGAGTAAGCTGAGGGACGTATCTATCCCAGGGGTAACAGGGACGAAGCTACCCCCGGACCTGTTGCATCGTTGGTATTGTATCCATTACTGAGTCTATCAGGTCGCTATTGCGATATTCATCCTATTTATTATGTTTTCGGCGCTGTATCTATCACGTTCTACTTTTGACACTACCTACGTACCCCTGAGCGTTACGACTACTGTCTTGTTCCAATAATCTGGGATGTCTGGTGTGACTCGAAGTAAAAAGATATATGACTCTGTATGACTGGTGTGTATGTAGGAATGTACATACAGGCACTAAAGATCGGTTTCTGTAACACGAATCGATCGCCAAATACCCTTGGTGGAGCTAATGCTGGATAGCACTTCTCTATCGAGAGCTGCGGGTATGCTTTTGGTACTCCTCATCCTTGTTCCGAGTGCAACACCGGTCGTCGCGCAGACTGGCAATTCTGGACAGGTAATCGGTCAGCCGGAGTTGGACATCTTCACGAACTCGAAAGAGTTCGAGCCGGGCACGACAGCCGAGTTGCGTTTAGCCGTATCAAATCGAGGCCAGATTGATCAAGGCGGTCCCTCACAGTACGAACAGCGGGTCACGACAGCTCGAGGGCTCACCGTCGATGTGAAGGCTGGGTCGGCACCGATCGAAGTAAACACTGGAACTGTCGGTGTCGGAAACGTACCAACGGGAACCGAATCCGTCGATCCGGTTGGTATAACCGTCTCCGAGAATGCGGAACCGGGAACCTATCGCATTCCAGTTGAGTATTCCTATGCCTACACACGGGGGGTGAACTACGATATATACGGTGCGGAGTATCATGACTTCACTGAGCGCGACACCCAGTATGTTACGATACGGATCCGTGACCAAGCGCGGTTTGAGGTGGTAAACCGTTCAACGACTACACAAGTGGGATCGAAAGGCGAACTCTCGGTGACGGTGGAGAACGTCGGAACCCGCGCAGCGAACGACTCCAGCGTGACCGCGATGTCACGGAGCGACGAGTTGGCGTTCGGCTCCGGATCGGAACAGTCGACGGCACAGGTCGGTCCGTGGGCGTCTGGCGAGCGCCGAACCCTCAAATACACGGTGTCGCTTGAGGACGACGCACCCCTTCGGGAGTACACGGTCGACATGACCGTGGATTACACCGATATCGACGGAATCACCCGGTCGTCACGAACCTTGAACGTCGGCGTGGATCCGCGGAGAGAGCAAAGCTTCGCACTGGAGGACGTTTCGACGACACTCCGCGTCGGCCGCGAGGGGACGCTGCGAGGAACGGTAATCAACGAAGGCCCCGATCCGATCACTAATCCAGTCGTCAAATTCGCCTCAAGCAATCCGAACATCCATGTGGATTCCTCAGAGTACGCGATTTCGGACCTCAACCCTGACGAGCGGGAAACCTTTGAATACACTGTGAGTGTGAGCGATGCTGCGAGCGCCAGTGTCCAGCAGTTCAATCTCTCGGTGAAGTATCGGAACCAACGAGGTGACGTCCGGTATAGCGATGGGCTGGAGACGAACGCGGAGATTCAGCCCCAGCAGGATCGGTTTGCCATTTCGGTAGTTAACGATACGATCCAAGCAGGCGGTGAGCGGTCACTGACTGTCCGAGTCACCAACAACGGTGACGAACCGCTGACCAACGTTGAAGCCAAAGCCTTCGTCCAGGATCCGCTTGGCAGCGACAACGACGAGGGCATTATCGCTAAGATTGAACCGGGTGAATCCGACGAGTTCATGATCGCACTCAGCACTGGCGGGGACACATTGCCGAAGCGGTACCCGATCTCGTTCGACTTCCAATACGAGATGCCTGACGGTGACACCGAGGTCTCCCGTACGTACAAGATTCCCATCGAAGTGACGCCGAACGAAGGTGGAGGGCTGCCTATCGGGATGATCTTCGGTGGCGTCGCAGTGGTCGGCGTTCTCGGCGTTGTTGGCTGGAGACGCAGCCAACGGGACTGAACCGATGGATATTCAGATCGAGTATCAACGGTATATCGACATCGTCGACGAGTGGATCGCGGAGCGTCCCAAAGCGATTTTGATGGCGTTCCTGCTGCTGTCGGCAGGATTCGCATTGGGAATCGGTCAGTCCGGGACCTCTTCAGGGACTAGTCAGTTCACTGATGACGTCCCTGCTCAACAGGCTCTCGACAACGTCAACGACAATTTCGAACGTGTGACATTCGAGCGCGATACGGGGAGGACACAGTTGATTCAGTCGGGGACGAACGTACTCTCGAAGACGGAGCTCCTGCGGATGCTCCGGGCACAGGAACGGCTGCGTGAGAACCCCGAGATACAGGTCGAACAGACCACAAGCGTCGCCCGGGCTATTGCCCGAATAATCGACCCGTCCGCCGGAACGATTGACGAAGAAACCGACGCCGTCGAGCAGGCCACACCGACTGAAATCGACGCTGCGGTCGAGACGGCGGTCGAACGCAACCCGGGACTCGAAGCCAGTCTGAGTGAGGACTTCAATGCCGAGTCAGCCTCTGCGACGGCGACAATCGGAATCGTCACGCACTCCCTTTCGGCGGAAGTCTCGGATTCCGCTGGAACGAGTGGTTCTAGTCCACTTACTGAGATCCAACAGCACGCGGAGTTCATCGTCTCGTCGGTCGGCGGCGACATCACTGTCTTTGGAAGTGGGATACTGTCCGAGGAGTTCTCGCATGTGATCAGCGACTCGCTGGCTCTCGTTGTTCCTGCTGCCGTCGTGTTGATCCTCTTTTTCTTGATCATCGCCTACCGTGATCCGATAGATCTTCTCATCGGCGTCGTCTCGCTGGCGATGGCGATTCTCTGGACGTTTGGCTTCATGGGACTCGCGGGCATCGCCTTCTCGCAGATGTTGATCGCTGTTCCACCACTCCTGTTGGCGGTCGGCATCGATTTCGGGATCCACGCGATCAATCGATACCGTGAGGAGCGCGTCGAGGGGTTCGGAGTCCGTGATTCGATGCGGACGGCGACCGACCAGTTGCTCGTCGCGTTCACGATCGTGACCGGCACGACGGTCATTGGCTTCGCCGCCAACGCGAGCAGCCAACTGGGATCCATTCGAGACTTCGGCCTCGTCGCCGCCGTCGGAATCATCTTCACTTTCCTCATCTTCGGGATCTTTCTCCCGGCCGCGAAGGTATACGCCGACACTCTCCGGGAGCGCGTCGGATTTCCCGAATTCGGTTCACAGCCCCTCGGTTCGGAGGAATCTCTACTCGGAAAGGTACTTCCGGTCGGTATCTACATCGGCCGCAAGGCGCCGAAACTGTTCTTGGCCGTCTTGCTGGTGAGCACCGTGTGGGTCGGTAGTTACGGTGCTGGCGTCGACAGTCGGTTTACCCAGGACGACTTTTTGCCACCCGAAGAGAACCCCGAATACCTCGAGTACTTCCCGGAGCAACTCCAGCCGCGAGAGTACACCGTCACCGGGACGACGAACTACCTCGAGGACAACTTCGAAACTGGCGAAGAGGACGTGACGACGGTGTACGTCGAAGGGTCACTGACGAACGACGGCGCACTGGAGTCGATATGGCGGGCTGGGGAGGGCCCACCGGATAGTTTCGTCGTCGACAACGGACACGCCAGGGAGACGAGCATCATCACCGTCATTCGCTCTCACGCGCGACGGGATCCGGAGTTCGACGCGCTGGTCGATCGCAACGATCGGAACGCGAACGGCATCCCGGATGACAACCTGAAAGTGATCTATGCCGCGTTGCTGGATTCACCAGCTCGTGAGCGCGCACTCAATTACATCACCGACGACTACACCGCGGCCCGCGTGGAGTACGCCGTCGAGTCGGATGCCTCACAGGCAGCGGTGACTGCCGATACAAAGACCGTTGCGGACCGATTCCGATTCGAGGCGACGGCGACTGGTGGTGTCGTGGTCCTGAAAGCGGTATCGGACGTAATCGCACAGTCTGCATTCGTCAGTCTATCCCTTGCGTTGCTCGGGACTGCCGTCTTCTTGATCCTTATTTACGGACTGCTCGAAGGCAAGCCGTCGCTAGGGGTGGTTAACCTGCTCCCGATTGCCGTGACGGTGGCTGCCATCGCGGCGACGATGCGCTATCTCGACATCCCATTCAACGTCATGACGGGGACGATCCTCTCAATCGGGATCGGTCTCGGGATCGACTATTCGGCACACATCGTCCACCGATTCGCCGAGGAGTACGACGAGTCGGCCGACGTGTTCGGGTCGCTGGCCGAAACCGTCCGCGGGACCGGTGGCGCGCTCACGGGGAGCATGTTGACGACGGTCACGGGGATCGGAGTCCTCGTCATCGCCATCACGCCTATCCTCGGGCAGTTCGGCCTGCTTACCGGGGTGGCGATCCTCTATTCGTATCTCGCCTCGCTGATCGTCCTCCCCCCTGCACTCGTCGTCTGGGCGCGTGCCGTCGGCGACAGCAGCGCCCATCCATCGTCGGAGGAGACCGGGCTGATGACCGGTTGAGCCGGGAACGCCGCAGGAATAACGTTCCCCCCTGAGCACTTCCAAACTGATAACACCCGTAATCGACCTATGCAATACGATGACGGATTCCGATGCTGTTGAGGCACTCACCGACCTCGGCCTATCGACCTACGAGGCTCGCGTATTCATCGCGCTTGTGCGACTCGGGAGTGGAACGGCCCGTGAAGTAGCCGATATCGCCGAGGTCCCTCGTCCTCAGGTGTATACTACAACCCAAGAACTCGAAGAACGGGGCTTCGTCAGTATCAAGCAATCGAAGCCACAGGTATTTCGACCGGTTTCGCTAGAAGAGGCCAGGCGGCAACTGGAGCGACAGTTCGAGAACAAGCGTGATACCGCCTTCGAGCGCCTTTCGTCGATTGAACAACAGGAAAACCCTTCCAGAGACGACAGCGAAGACGTGTACTCGATCACCGGGGGTGACGCCATCTCTGAGCGTATCATTCAACTTATCAGTGAGGCTGAAGATCAGGTCTATTACGGCGCTGCAACGCTAGATGATCCCGAACCTGGTATTCTTGATGCACTCCAAGCGTGCTGTAACCGTGGCGTCTCCGTACTGATACTTCGGGAGCACGACCAGTCACTCTCCGAAGAGTGGAAAACCATCGACTGCCTCATTGACCACCAACTTCCCCAGGAACAGCCGGAAAACGAATACGCCGAACGGATGCTCCTCGTCGATACAGACGTGTTCCTTCTCAGTATCGGTGGGACCGACATCAACACCGAGGCAGCTATCTGGAGCGCGCGAACGACGTTTGCAGCGGCGTTCTCACAGCTTCTCATGGGCGGGTTCCCGGATCTCGAACACTGAGTATTCAAGCGGTCACAGTAACTATCTGCCCACACTGCACGTGAACATTTTACCCCTAGTCTCGAGTAAAATTGACGTATGAGAGCCGATTGTACCGATGTTTCGTGATTGGCGCGAAGATAGTGACGCGCATTTCCGCATTTTTCGAGATGTCGGGATTAGGAGTCAGACTCCCCGAACTGGGAGAGGGATGACTGTCGGGTGGGAACGTCACCGGTAACGACATACGGGCCAACGATACGAAGGAACTGTGAGAGGAGTACGAGAATGATTGGTCCGAGAAAGATTCCGTAGAAGCCGAATGTAACTGGACCCAATATATACGCAAACATCAGAAGGCCGACGTGCGTTCGATTCCCACTCACGTACGGCCGGATCAGGAAATCAGGAATCGTATCCACTACGATCAACGAGAGGACGAACAACAGTACCACGAATCCCAAAGCTGACGGGTCGCCGCTGAGGACTGCAATACCCCCAAGAACGAGAGTTACAGGGATGTAGACGATCTTCATGCCGACGACTGGGATTAGACTACCGACGCCAGTCAGGGCACCGACGAGGGGTGGAAACGGCACGCGCACCGCTGCCGGAGCCGCCAGATTGTACAATAGAAATATAAAGACGCCGATGATCCCCGTTACGACTGCATTGAGGATATTCCCAAACAGGATCGAAGAAAGTTCGTCGTCAACAACGTCAGCGTACTGCTCAACCACACCACTCCGGTCGAAATTCTCGAGAACCCACGAAACGAGTCTTGAACCGTCAGTCAATAAATAATACGTTCCGGACAAAAGGATAAACCCATGAAGAGCGGCGGCTGTTAGAAGATCGACCGAGTTTATAACTGTCGAGGTAACCTGATCAATCAAGGATTGCACGGCCGGCTCCTCCAATAGGCTCGCTGTCTCTTCCGGGGTCATCGAAAGCAAGTCGCTTACCCCGATACCGACTAAGGGGTCGGGAAGACCACCGCCGCTGGTTGCCTGTAAGGCTGAAAGATACGTTCCACCAATGCCGGCAGCGCCAAAGAAGTCCTGAAGTTCGGGAACCACTAGAACGAGCGTATAGCCAAAGAGTAGCAAAAACGGGAGCAGAAACAGCCCGATCGTCGCCATTGCTTGTAGCTGCCGACGATACGGTAGTGGTCGACGGCGTAGACGACCGGGCAACGATACGTCGTCCAACTTGTGATAGATCGGCCGACTCGCGTAGTATAAAAAGATGGTAAAGACGAGCGTCGCACGGAACCGGACCAGTACATACCCGACTATCACGAGGAGACCGATCCCCACGAGTCCAAAAGTAACTCTTCGTCGAAGGTCCTGATCGTATGACGTGTAGTGTTGAGAAGACATCGTCTAGTCTCTCTCCTCGAATATTATTGTTGTATCGACGTACTGACCATAGAATTGGATCTTATACATTGTTCTCAGTTTTTCTAATATCTGATTTTCACTGGTTTGAGGTGAGGTATGGGGGGGAGGGTGGGGAGTGTAGGACGGAGAATGTCAGGGCCGTCTCCGGGGGCATGGCCCTCCTCCATACCCCGACTGTGTTTACTGTATGTAGGATATTAAAAACACATGATCTCGGTTCACCGACACAGTTAGCATGAGACAATATCCAGTAGCTAAGACTCCGTACCAATTTTCAGTGACTCTCAGATTGACAAAGCTAAGACAGCTTGAGTCGGCTCTGTTGAAATCCATGAGTTTCAATGTCGTGGTCGCCGAGGCCATTGCTTACATCTGTCCTTGTTGGCGCTGTCGTCGTGCTCGCGCTTGTTCCGGCGTTGGCATACCGCAACCCGCGGGCGATGCTCCCGTGGCAGCTGTTGCTGCTCGCGGGTTTGCCGGTCCTCGGTGCCGTCTTCGCAAGCCCGTGGCATGCCTCTGGACCGGTGACGGACTTCGCGGTCGCGGCGATTGCACTCGTCGTCGCGGTCGAACTCCACTTGTTCACCTCAGTTCAGATGACACCGTGTTCGCAGTGCTGTTCGTTGTCACTAAGATGACAGTTGCGGATGTGTGGGCTGTCGGCCGCTGGCTCGCTGGCCTCTACCTCGGGACGGAGCTGCTCCTCGTCCCTGGATTCCCGGACACACAGATCGAGACCGGACTGATGTGGGAGTTCGTCTACTCGGCGGCAGCGGGGGTCGTAGCCGGAATAGTCTTCGAAGGAGCGTTTCGACGACGTAGTGAGTGAGGGATTCGAATTGAGACGTTCCACTCTCTGCCTTCTCTCCGTAGTCAGTTTCACACGTCTGCCAGGGATATGCCAGTCCATACCCCGTATATTATCATTGGAGACGTGCCAACAGTTGTGTCTATGCTCTCGTCGTTCCTCGTTCCTCTCCAATCTAGCACGGAGCTCACCGAAACGGCAGCAGTCGTCGCCGTAGCAGTCATCGTCGGCGCTGTGATCTGGTTCCTCGGAAACCGCCTGAAAACCCGACTTCGAACAGAGAATGCCGAGGTCGTCCGGGCGGGACTCCTCTTCGTGGTGGCAAGCGTCGCCGCCGTCGTCTTGGTGCTCCGATGGAATGCAGCGGGGACCGCACTCTCGGTCGTTGGTGTGCTTCAATTCGGCATCGACGCTGGTATCCGTCTCCTGCTTACGGTACTCTTGTTCGTCGCCGCGTACACCGTTACCCGCATCCTGAAGCGGTTCCTCCTCGGCAGTGGCAGGTCGAAACATCGTGTCACGTCCGACCACCAGCGTCGGGTCAGCTACTACATCAGTCAAGTCGTGATCTATGTCTTCGCTGTGTTCGGAACGTTCTCACTATGGGGTGTCCAGCTAAGCGATCTTCTACTGGGAGCCGGCGTCCTGGGTATCGTGCTGGGGTTTGCGGCCCAGGAGACACTCGGATCGATCCTCGCGGGGTTTATTCTCATGCTTTCGCGGCCCTTCGCCATCGGAGACTGGGTCCGAATCGGCGATCACGAAGGGTTCATCACCGAAATTACCATCAACAACGTCCGCCTGCGTAATCTCGACGGCGAACACGTCGTACTCCCGAACGAAGCCGTGAACAATCGAACCATCATCAATCGCAGTATCGAAGGAAAACTTCGGCTCCGGGTGGAAGTTGGAATCGATTACGACGTTGATCCCGACCATGCCGAAGCTGTCGCCCTGGAGGCACTCACGGAACTCGAGGAGATCATGACTCAGCCCGCCCCGCAGGTACTTCCGGTTCGATTCGACGATTCGGCCGTGATACTCGAACTGCGATTCTGGATCGACAAACCGACCCCACAACGGAAATGGCGAGCTACTCAAGTAGTCATCCACAATGTCAAGGCCGCGTTCCGACGTGAGGGAATCAAGATTCCGTTCCCGCAACGTGAACTCATGGGGAGGAAAGAAACTGGTGGCTTTCGAGTCGTTGACGACGAGTTGAGCGGCCAACCTGAGACGGATTCACACCCAGCGACCTCATCGACAGATCGATCCGAGTGAGCAGGAGCAGCGTCCCTACCTCGATCACTGATTTCCTTCGAGTGGAGTTCGTGCCTCGGCGATCGCGTCCGCACGACTAAGATTTGTCACCTTATCTCCCGCTTGAGTCACGGCCGGCACCTCAGTTCGGAGTCGATGTACGAGGCCAACGAGACGCGTGCTGCCGCAGCGGCGCTATGGCGGTCTGTGGTCGCGCGACCGTACATCGCGCCGTTGACCGTCGCTAAGATGTGTTCTGCGACCCGTGACGACTCGACATTACGGAAAGTGCCCTCGTCAATACCACGATCGACGATGCCCCGAATGGTAGCAATTAGTCGTTCATCGATCTGCGTGAATTGCTTGCGAAATACCTCGTTGGTCACGGCTTGGGACCGGAGGCCGACCAGTACCGCCTGAAGTTGCCGTTGCTCCTCGTCGGGCTGAAGTGGGAGGAGTTTCTCAATGACGTGCTCGAGATCCTCCGGCGGTTCGTCGCCTGTCTCTGTCTCGATCGTCTCTTCGAATCTATCGACGGCGAACTCAAGAAACGCGACCAGAAGGTCGTCTTTCGTGTCGTAGTGGTAGTAGATAGCAGCCTTCGATTTGCCGAGTTCATCGGCGATTCGGGAGATCGACAGGTCGGCGTAACCGTGGTTAAGTAGTGCTCGATAGGTGGCTTCCATAATCTCTTCTTCGGCGGTGCTCCAGTGCTTTTCGGGTGAATCAGAAGCCATTGTCAGTTTGATTGGTTCTCGTCGAGTGGTTCCAGTTTGGTGACGTCGACGACGTTGAATTCGGTCGTACACCAGTGGCAGAATCCGAGATCGGGGTCAACCGGCTTTCCGCAGGAAGGACAGGCTGGAGATTCATCAGTCCCTGTTGACCCGACAGTATTGTCTGCCTGGAATCTATCGGTTTGTCTTCTAACCTTCGCGATGAGATACGCGTCAAGGGCACTAGCGGCACTGATCAGGACTATCGGGAGAGTCGAGAATGGATCGGTTAGCGTACCCGAACTAAGCGCGGTTATCGTTGACTCGGGGACGAACAGAACTGAAGCAGCAACGATGAGTCCTAACCATCCAAGCGCTCTCAGCCAGCGCCGGAGGTATAAGTGGCCAAGTCCGGTGACCATTGTCCCCAGAAGCGCAGCGAGTAGTGGATTGTTTCTGAGTGAGACTCGTCCCATACTACTGACTAAACGTTCGGTAGGTGTTAAACCCTTCGTCTAACTGGAAAGGCCATTGCCAGAGGCATGATAAGATACACACTACATATCCGTATAAACTAGTGTTAAGCCGTATATTCGGTAGATAGCCAAATTATGGCTGAGGATATTGCCTGGTTCGAGGCGATCTACTCTAACGTGATATGAGGGGAAAGATTGATACTTACCGAACGTTCAGTTAGAGTTGTGGCGCGATCCGAAGCGCCCGAATACACAATGACCGATGAATCTCGGCCCGCTGACGAATTGACAGCATCGTGGCACGGCCGCTACCTGGCTCGCTGGGGCAATGAGACACCCCTCTACGAAGCCGTCACCGACGCCGTTTCGACCGTTACCGGCGATGCCCGTTCGGCAGTCGCCTCCCGCTATGATCGGACGCATGCGTTCGCGCTCAGTCAGCTGTTCGGCGGCGCCGACGACGCGTCGACGCCATCGACCGGAGTGGTCAAGTTCGTTCTCTCCGAGTGTGTCGTCTCTGTTCACAGTGACGGGCAGCTCTCGGTCAGCCTCGCTGACCGTGAACGTAACGCAATTGACTAATCACACACATATGCAACGACTCACCGCGAACAGCGGACCTCATCCAGAATTGACGGCCGGACTCGATCGAACAATCGTCATCCGGAGACTGAATCGAGTTGATAAACCAGCCAGCATCGAAACTGAGTGCACTCCCGAGACCCCCTCTACAACATAACACACATGCGACATTTTGGACTTAAAATACGGATGGCCGTCGTCGGTGCACTTCTCGCGGGATTCTACCTCGTGGCCGTCGCCGCAGCGATGGTCGCGTTCGGCGAGG
>Ga0207719_100820_pt1 | contig 12148 bp, 10 predicted proteins | sample A23P1SouthBayCA_2_FD_187279 | JGI IMG/M metagenome (GOLD analysis project Ga0207719, IMG submission 187279) | Aerobic enrichment media microbial communities from Eden Landing Ponds, California, USA - A23 P3 (3) (SPAdes) | ecosystem: Environmental > Aquatic > Marine > Unclassified | place... | reverse complement strand
GGTCGAGGCCGTGACGCCGCTGTTGACGTCGGTCACTTCGACCGAGTAGTTGCCCTTCGTGTCCGGAGAGATAACCTTACTTACCTCACCGTCACTGTCGAGTTGCTCTTGGTAGGTCGTCGTGTCGTCGTCCGGATCCGTGACGTCGATGTCGACCAGCCGACCGCTGTCGGTGGCCGACACGTCGATCTGGAACTGTTCCTCAGTGTTCACTGAGGTATCGTTCACCGAGGCATCGAGGCCGAGGTCACGAATGTCAGTAATGTTTGCGACTCGGTCACCATTGGAGAACGGACTAGTTCGCCAATTGATGACATCGCTGTCGAGGTCAGAGTTGGACGTGTCGTACGCGACGACCGGGGAGTTCTCACCGGTTGACGTGGACGCCTGCCAACTGCTACCCTCGTAGCGTTCAAGGTCCAGATTGCTGAGGTCCAGGTGGCTCTCGGTACTATCCATGAACAAGACACCGACACTCTCACCCTGGAAGACGGTCGTGTTCTGGCTCCCGCCATCCTGAGCGGTGTCGGCGTAGATCACCTTCGAGGTGACCGTTACGGACTTGTTCTTGATCTGGCCCCGATTGTTGGCGCCGTCAGCAGCTTGGCCAATACGGATTTCGACATCTTGGTTCGGCGTGATGTCAGTGCCGTCGAGAGTGACGTTGAAGAAGCCATCAGTCGTGGAGTCTTCAACAGTTAACCCGTTCGGACCGTCAACCGGGCCAGTACCGTAGACCGCATCATCAACGAAGACGTTGATGTTGCTGCTGTCGAGCGAGGTGTGAGCCTGGTCGGTCTTGTTCAGACCGTCGTCAAGAGCGACGAGAATGGTCCCGTCGGCCTCAACGGCCTTCACGAGGCCGGGACCGCTATTGTCGTCGATAACGATCCGGCTGACGTCGGTCGGTCCGGCGTCAATGCCGCCAACACCAGTCTGATCGTCGTACTCTGCCGTGATGACACCAGCCCGGTTGGACGTTGCGTTTGCGTCAACCTGGATCTGGACATCTGCGTACACCGTCACGTCGTCGTTGCCGTTAGCAGACTGGAAGGTGACGTTGGCAGCATCATCCGTTCCGTCAGCGTCGGTGTCATACACGTTGTTGGTGGTAGCGAGCTCATTATTGGTGGTGGACTGAGCGAATGAGCTCTCGATGCCAGCCACACTCACGTTGTCGTCAAGAACGGCGCCGGCACCGTCAGTCAGATTAAAGCTGACGGAGTCATCGTTGTTGTCAGCAACAGTATTAGTTACTGTGTACGATACGTTTACTGTTGTCGTAGTACCGGGTTCGAACCGGTTTTCGCTAATGTCAGTCGATCCGGCGGTTTGTGCAGCAACACTCCCACTGAACGCGACGGTGCCGGCGACGACCGACAGCACCATCAGCGCAGCGAGGAATACCGCGCGGAATTTGTCTGAGTTTCCTGTCATAGTTTGTTGGAGTTCTGCGTTGTGCAGAGTCGGCAGCAGTCCTTTCGTCCGTCCTCGGGGACGCCCGGGCGCTCCCGGACTTGGACGAGGGTACTCGGGGCTGGTGCCATGGGTAGGAGTTGCGTCCGTCCATTCCAGCAGGTCCGTTAAATGTTTTGTGTATTTGTCAGACGCTGCGGGGGAGGTTTTCGCGGTCCGTCTGGACGGGGTTAAGTCGGGCGTAATCGCTCGACTGGAACGGATTCGACTTCACCGAACCGGATGGAGATTGAGGTCGGAACCGTCCGGAGTAAGGAACAATTTCTTAAAGCACGAGCGGGGGATCTCGACCTCATCCGGTTCCGGTTCTAGGCACGATCGTTCCAGGCCCACTGTTTCCCCTCGCTCCCTCCGGTCGCTCGGGCAAAAGCTGACCAAAAGACCGTGCGCCTCGGCTACTCGAAGTCGTCACTCCCACCTTTTACTCGATCGGTCGCTTCGCTCCCTCCCTCGCAAAAGCTGGACCAAAAGATCGCGGCGTCGGCTACTCGAAGTCGTCCTCGAACACGAACGTGCCGTCGCGCTGGACGACCTCGCCGTCGACCTCGATCACCGAGTCCTCGCTCATGTCGACGATCATGTCGACGTGCTCGGCGCTCTCGTTGATCTCGTTCTCCTCGCCGACGGTCTCGGGGTAGGCGCTGCCGACGGCCATGTGGACGGTGTCGCCCATCTTCTCGTCGAACAGCATGTTGTAGGTGAACTGGTCGATGTTCCGGTTCATGCCGATGCCGAGTTCCCCTAGGTAGCGGGCCCCTTCGTCGGTGTCGAAGATCCCGTCGAGGACCTCTTCGTTCCGTTCGGCGGAGTAGGACTCGACGCGGCCGTCCTCGAAGCGGATCCTGACGCCCTCGATCTCGCGGCCCTGGCGGTACAGCGGCTTGTCGAAGTACACCTCGCCCTCGACGCTCTCGCGCACGGGCGCGGTGAACACCTCGCCGCCGGGGAGGTTGTGCTCGCCATGGTCGTTGAGGGTGTTGTTGCCCGCGACTGACATCGTCACGTCGGTCTCCTCACCCGAGCGGATGCGGACCTCGTCGGCGGGGTCGAGAATGTCGACCATCCGCTCCTGATGTTCGCGCTGGGCCTCCCAGTCCAGCGTGACGGCGTCCCAGACGAAGTTCTGGTAGGCCTCGGTGCTCATCCCCGCAAGCTGGGCGTGACCAGAGGTCGGGTACTGGGTGAGACACCAGCGCTTCGCCAGGCGTTCCTCCTGGACGGGCTTGAACGCCCGACGGTAGGCGGCGTTCGTTTCGGGGTCGACGTCGACCTGCTCGGAGACGTTCGCGCCCCCGCGCGCGAGGACGAACACGTCGGTCTCCTCGTACAGCGCGAGCAGGTGGCTCGGCGTCTCGAACTCGTCGCGTGCGCGCAGAAACGCGCGGCTCGCGCGGTCGGAGTTGTTCAGGAATACCGGGTTCGCGCCGCGGTCCCCGACGACTTCGTGCAGCGCCACCGCGAGGTCTTCCGCGGCGGCCGGCAGCGCGATGACGACGTTGTCCCCCGCCCCGATGTCGGTCGAGTGGTCTGCGATGGTCTCTGCGTGCTCGCGGATGCGCGGGTCCATGGCGAATCGTTCGCCGGCGCGACAATCGGTGTTTCGGTCGCCCCGTCGGCCCCGTTCCGTCACGCGGGCGCATACACTAAATGGTGCCCGCTGCTCGGGAGACACAATGGCCTCAAGCAAGTCGGTGGTGCTCGCGGCCCTGTTCGCCAACGGGGCCATCGCGATCCTGAAGTTCGTCGGCTTCCTGCTCACCCAGAGCCCCGCGATGCTGTCGGAGACGTATCACTCCATCTCCGACACCGGCAACCAGGTGTTCCTGCTGATCGGGTTGCGCTACGGCGAGCGGTCGCGCAGCCGGGACCACCCCTTCGGCTACGGGAAGGCCCAGTTTTTTTACTCGTTTCTCGTCTCCGTGCTGCTGTTCGGCATCGCAGGCTGGGAGTCCGCGAAGCACGGCTACGACGCTATCCTCCACCCCCACGCCCCCGACCTCGCGGACCCGACCCTGCTGGGGTACACGTTCCCCGGGGTCTGGGTCAACTACGCGGTCCTGCTGGGGGCGATCGCGTTCGAGGCGTATGCGTTCAAGAAGGCTCACGCCAACATAAGCGACCAGATCGAGGAGAACGACTGGTCGGGATTCCGGGAGGCGTTCCACAAGACGAGCGACGTGACCGTCCTCACGGCGCTGACCGAGGACACCATCGCGCTGCTGGGCGCCGGCATCGCCCTGCTGGGCATCTACCTCACCCGCGTGACCGGCAACCCGCTGTACGACGCGGTGTCGGCGCTGCTGATCGGCGTCATGCTGATGGGCTTTGCCGTCGCGCTCGCCTGGGAGAACAAGCGGCTCCTCCTGGGCGAGAGCCTCCCGACTGAAGAGGAAGAGCGGCTCCGCGACGTCGTCAAAAACACCGAGGGGGTCGCCGACGTCGTCGACTTTCGCACCGTCTACTTCGGCCCCGAGACGCTGCTCGTGACCGCAGATGTCGCCTTCGACGACGACCTCGACACGGAGACGATGGACGAGCGCATCTCGGCCATCGAAACCGCGCTCGTCGAGGCCAACGACCACGTCCAGAAGGTGTACATCGAACCGGAGCGACGCGGCGGATCGGCGGAGCAGATCGGCGACGACTTCGAGTAGCGCCGGGTCGCCGGAAGCTTTCACCCTCCGGGGCGTAGCGCCCGTATGCTCACAGTCCTCTCTGACACGCACGGCACCGACGACCATCGCCTCCGCGAGCGAACCCTGGAGGCAGTCCGCGAGGCCGACCTCGTGGTCCACGCCGGCGACTTCGCCACCGAGCGGGTCCTCGACGCCTTCCTCGCGGAGGCCGACCGGCTGTTCGCCGTCCACGGCAACACCGACGACGCGGGCGTCAGGTCGCGGCTGCCCGAGGCGAGGACGTTCGCCTACGGCGGCGTTCGCTTCGCACTCACCCACACCCGGCGCGGCGGCGCGACCGCGCTCGCGCTGTTCGGCCGCGAGCGGGCCGCCGACGTCGTCGCCTTCGGACACAGCCACCGACAGACCGTCGAGGCCGGCAACGGCGTCACCCTGCTCAACCCCGGAAGCCACGCCGAACCGCGGGGCAACCGCGCCGGACACGCCGAACTCGATCCGGCCGAGGACGGACTGGACGGCCGGCTGGTGACGGTGGATGGCGACATCGTCGAGCGGTTCCACGTGCGGGCGTCGGACGGCGCGGCCGTCGAGGAGTGACGTAGAGGTCGGGCGAGTGCCCGCGGACCGAGGGGACGACGGGGGAATCGTCGTCGACGGATCCGGTACGTCGTCGAGGGCGGCAGACTGAGGAGTACCGGGAACCGTCGAAGCGGCGAGTGGAGGGCCGAAGGGCGGCCAGCGGGGACGGCGGGGGACCGAAGCGCAGCGGGGACCGCGAGGTCGGGTCGCGACGGCGAGTGGAGGGCCGAAGCGGCGGACCTTGCACTTCCGGATACGCCCCTCCGTATCAAATACACACCGTAAGCTCAAACGCGTCTTTCAGTTACTGCGGCTCCGACGCCGACGGCCCCGAACGCTCACTCACTGCCGCGTGCGGAGATACCAGACGGCGAAGCCGACGAGGAGCACCGAGACGCCGCCGAGGAAGAACATCACGCCGGGGGAGGCAGCGAGCGTCGCCGGGAGCGAGGTCGGATCGGCCGCGGCGACGGTCTCGGCGGCCGTCGTCGCTTCGGGGGCCGGCGTGGGCGTCGGCTGTGGGGTCGGCGTCGGCTGTGGGGTCGGCGTCGGAGTCGGCTGGGGCGTCTGGGTGGCGGTTTCGACGGCCGTCTCCGTCGCTGTCCGCGTCGCCTCCGGCGTTGGCGTCGGCGTCGCCTCCGCGATTCCGATCCCGCCGCCGTCGCTCGGCGTGGGCGTCGCGGTGGGTTCGGCCGTCGGCTGCGGGGTTCCGGTGGGCTCGGGCGTGGACGTGGGCGTCGCAGTGGGTTCAGCGGTCGCGTTGGTAGCGAGGTCGGCGGGTTCGGCACCACCGCCGTCGCCGCCGGCACCGCCCGCGCCGGCGTCGGCCCCGTCGCCGCCGCCCGTGACGGCTACCCCGCCGGTCGTGCGGCGCACGAGTCTGTCGAGCGCCGCGGCGGCGAGGCCGAGCACGCCGACCCCGCCGATGAGCCGCGAGAGCGCGGTCCGGAGGCCGGTGGTCTCCTCGTTGCGCCCGGCGACGACGACGAGCGCGCGGTCGGCGGGGGCGTACACCTTCATCTCGCGCCCCTTCTCGGAGTAGACCGTGTCCCCGACCTCGATGACGCCGGCCTCGTCGAGTCGCTGCAGGTGATACTGGGCGTTCTGGAGGGTGGTGTCGACGCTGTCGGCGACCTCGGAGGGCGTCGCCGGCTCGTCGTGGAGGGTGGCGAGGATCGAGCGGGCGGTGTCCGACGAGAGGGCGGCCAGGAGGTCGTCGGCGTCCTCGTCGTCGATGCCGACGACGCGAGGTTCGTCCGCCCCCTCGACGTCCGGCGTGGAGGGCAGCAGATCGGCCATCGATCCCGAGTTGCGGGTGGGCCTGCATCAGTCTTCTCCCTCCCGCCCGTCCACGGGCGGGTCGCGCGGGCGAACCCGCATCGTTAAAGCGCCGGACTCCGAAGCCTCCGGGGATGGGAGTCCTGGAGAACAAGGCCCGCGCCAGGCTGTTTTACAAGTACCTCTCGAAGGTGTACGACCGGGTGAACCCCTTCATCTGGAACGAGGAGATGCGCGACGAGGCGCTGGGGATGGTCGACGTCGAGGGGGGCGACCGCGTGCTCGACGTGGGGTGTGGGACCGGCTTCGCGACCGAGGCGCTGCTCCGCCACACCGACGACGTCCACGCGCTCGATCAGTCGATGCACCAGATGGAGAAGGCCTTCGAGAAGTTCGGCAAGCGCGACCGGGTGCGGTTCTACCGCGGCGACGCCGAACGGCTCCCCTTCAGGGCGGACGCCTTCGACCTGGTGTGGTCGTCGGGATCGATCGAGTACTGGCCCAACCCGGTCGACGCGCTGGCTGAGTTCCGCCGCGTGGCGAAGCCGGGCTGCCAGGTACTCGTCGTCGGTCCGGACGATCCGAAGTCGACCGTGTTCGAGAAGTTCGCCGACGCAATCATGCTGTTTTACGACGAGGAGGAGGCCCAGCGCATGTTCGAGGCCGCCGGCTTCGAGGCGATCGAACACCGCATCCTCCAGCGCCGACCAGGCAGTCCGCGGGCGATCGCAACCGTGGCCCGGGCGCCGGCCGACGCCGAGTGACCGACGCGCTGCCCGCTCCAACCGGGTCACAGCCGCACTGACCGCACCAGCCGAGTCACGGCCGCACTGACCGCTCCGGAACGCTCCCATCGCCACACGCCTCAGGCGGTGTCGGTGAGCCGCGCCACGGGATGATCGCCCGCGAACACCTCGACCGTGACCCGCGCGCCCGCGGTCAACCGCGGCTCGTTGGTGGCCGCGACGCGAAACGACCCGACCTCGCCCGCCGTCCAGGTCGGGTCGGCGGCGCTGTTGAACGGGCCGTGCGGACCCGGGCGGAACCCCGTGGCCGAGAAAAACGGTACCGGCGGCTGTGAGGCGAGCGGACGGTCGTCGACCCGAACCCGGACCCGGAGGTCGCGGACGTCGAGCGTGGCGCCACCCCGGTGCGTGATCGTGATCCGATCCCCGTCGACCGACAGCGACAGATCAGCGACGGGAGGTGTGCCGGCGTCCGGGACGGCCGAGAGGGCCAGACTGCCGACGACCGCCGCCCCGACGACAGTGACCGCCAGCAGGACGACGGCCCCGACGACCGACGCGGTCCCGCGGCGGTCGACAGTCACCCTCGGCGCCGTGCCGACGCCGCCGGCCGGGTGTGAGCGAGTGGAACGCACGCCCCGGGGTGGCCGCCCGATCGGTCATAAAACGTCGGCCGCGGCGGGGGCCAATCGACTGCCGGGGGCGGCCCCGTCTGGCTGCTCACGGGGGCTGGTTGTGGATTACTCGCCGGGTGTGAGGGAACCGGTGCCGGTCTCGTTTGCGTCGGCGTCGTCGGCGTACACCCGCGGAACGGGGGCGGGGTCGACGCGGACGATGACGACGGCGTTACCCCGGATCGCGGTGACGGTAAACGCCTCCCGCGGGGTGAGCGTCCGGAGGACGCCGTCCGTCCCGGTCCGACCGACGAAGTCGCTGCGTTCCTCCTCGGCGAGGCCGACGGTGATGTTCGCGTCGACGGGCCCACCGGTCGAAGCACTGGTGAGCCGGACCTGGAACGGGGCGCCCGCGTAGCTCCGATTGACGGTGAGCCGGAGGTCGTCGCGGACGTTGGTCCGGGTCGGGCCGAGGTACATCGAGTCGACCTGGCGCGTCTGGAACTCCTTGAACACGTCGCCGGAGCCGCTGTCGATGAAGGCGGTGAGCGTCCCGCTCGCGTGGGAGACACTGACCCGGAAGCTGTCGCCCGAGCCGACGACTTCGGTACTGTTGCGCGTCCGGTCCCAGATGGACGGATAGCTCTCGGCGGTGATGTTCAGGGCGGTCTCGGGATCCATGCTGTTGCCTGTTCGCCGCCTGCGGTCGCCTCGATAGGCCTCCCTGATCAGCCGCTCCCCGCGGATCGCCGTCAGGACGACGCTGTTCTCGCCGGTGGCGATCGCAAAGCGGGTCGGCGGGGCGTCGCCCGCGAGCACCCGCACCGCGTATGTACGGACCGGGCCGGAGAACGTATCGAGTTCCCGTTCGACCGCCGCCAGCCGGCTCTGGTCGACGGCGAAGTCCTCGGTGTCCGCCGCCAGGGCGCTGAGCTGGGCACGGCGCCGCTCTAGTTCCTCGGCGGTCTCGTCGATCTGGGCCAGCCGGATCAGCAGTTGCTTCCCGGAGATGTCGCCGTCGCCGTACGACGTGATCGCCGCACGCTGTCGTGACTGCAGCGTGATGACGCCCTGTTCGATGCGGTTCAGTTCGCCGAGGATGAACCGCTGGCGCGTGTCCCCGTCGGCGGCCTCGACCCGCTCGACCATCTCCAGGGTCCGGAGACGGGCCGCGGTGGAGTTACTGTCGAGGCCAAGCGAGGGCCCGAGATCGATCGTCGCGCGGTCGATCGAGTTCCCGGTCACCGACCCGCTCTGCAGATCGAGCACCCGATACCGATCGGTCCCGTTCGCGATCTGTCTCGGAGCGCCCCCTCCGAGTTGCCCCGCGTCGGTGGCGCCGTCCGTCGCCTCAGGGGCCGGCGTGATCGCGGGGGTCCCGTCCGCGGCCGGGGAGGCGCTGTCACCCGCGACGGGATCGGCGACGGAGAGGCCCACGACCGACGAGAGGAGGAGAAGGGCAGCCAGCGCGGCGGCGAGGGATCGCATCGGGTGCGGCTACACCCGGACCGTACAAAAGTACGACGGGTCACCACGGCGGCAACGACGGGCCGCCACGACGGCAACGACCTCACAGCGGACGGACCACGTCCCGTAGACGGAGACCCCGAACGCGTCACCGGCCCACCGTCGTTCGGTCGCTCGATCCGGCCGTCCGGCGAAACAGCGTGGTGACGCCCCGCGATTTCCGATGGAAAGTGTTTTTGGGTCTCCACGTGGACGAACGATCGGATGCGACTCGCCTCCCTCCTCGCCGTGCTGTTGTTGCTGGGGGTAGGATCCGGCGCCGCTGTCGGGTCTTCGCCGTCGACGGGCGGCGCGCTCTCCGCGTCGAGTGACGTCGTCGCGTCGGCTCCACCCCCCGACGGCGCGCCGGCCGTGGAGGGAGCTGTGCCGCTGCAGGTCGAGAGTGACGGGCCGGCACAGACGGAGCTCCGAATCGCTCTCCAGTCCGACGGGGACGCGGCCTGGACCGTCAGGATGCGCTACGGCCTCGGCACCGAGAACCGGACGCGGGCGTTCGAGACGCTCCGTCGCCAGTTCGAAGAGGGCGACGCGGAGGCGACGATGGGGCGGGTGCTGTTCGACCGCGCTGCGGCGGCCGCTTCGGAAGGGACCGGCCGGGAGATGACGATCCGGAACGTGACACGCGAGGGGCGGATCGAAAACGGGACCGGGACGCTCACGCTCAGTTTCGTCTGGACGAACTTCCTCGCGTCGACCGACGACGGGGGACTCCGACTGTCGGACGCCTTCCGGACCGGGGACGGCTACTGGCTCTCCTCGCTCAACCCCGGGCAGCGGCTGATCGTCGAGACGCCGCCGGGGTACACCATCGACACCAACCCCGGCTTCCCGTACCAGAACGACAGCGTCGTCATCGACGGCCCGCGGGAGTTTTCGACCGACGGGGACCAGCGGCTCCACTTCGAGTACCAGCCGATCCAGAACGGCACGCCGCCCGGAGGGGGCGGCCTCCCGCAGGGCGTCCTCGTCGGGGGACTCGCGCTGGTGGTCCTGCTGATCGCCGCCGTGGCGGTGTTGCTCGCCCGGCGTGACGACGAGGGGACCCCCCAGCCCGGGACGGACGCCGACACCGCCGCGGCGGGGCGGGACGACGATTCGGCGACGGGAGTCGGCGCGGACGCCGGTTCCGAGCCGAACGTCGACGAGGCACCCACAGCACCCGTCGACGAGACCCCGGACGACGGGGTCGACCCCGAACTGCTGTCCGACGAAGAGCGCGTCGAGTACCTCCTCGAACGGTCCGGCGGCCGCATGAAACAGGCTACCATCGTCGAGGAGACGGGGTGGTCCGACGCCAAGGTGTCCCAGTTGCTCTCGTCGATGGCCGACGACGACCGCGTCGACAAACTCCGGCTCGGCCGGGAGAACCTCATCTCGCTGCCCGACGAGGACGGCGCCGGGGACGAGGAGTAAGACCGCATCGTCGTCGGAGACGACGAAGCCGCCGTGTCGCAGCCGACGGCCACTGCCGACAACCGGGTCGTCGTTCCGAAAACGTTTACGCGGCGTCAGGCGACCCTTCGAACATGAAAGTGCTTGTCACGGTCAAGGAGGCCGCGACGGTCGCCGACGACTTCGAGGTCGACGGCCACCGGATCGACGACCGGTACCTAGAGTACGACCTGAACGAGTGGGACGAGTACGCCGTCGAGGAGGCGGTCCAGCTGGCGGAGGCCGACGACGACGTCGAGGTGGTGTCGGTGACGATCGGCCCCGAGCGCAGCGAGGAGACCATCCGGATGGCGCTGGCGAAGGGCGTCGACAGAGCGATCCGCGTCTGGGACGACGCGCTCGAAGCCGAGGACCTCCTCGACGTGGCCGCGAAGACGCGGGTTCTCGCCGCGGTCGTCGAGGCCGAGGACCCGGATCTGGTGCTGACGGGCGTCCAGGCCAACGACGACTCCTTCGGCGCCACCGGGGTCTCGCTGGCCGACGAGATCGGGTTCGGCTGGGCCGCCGTGGTGAACGCTCTCGACGCCGACCGCGTGCTGGAGGAAGGAGTCGCCGCGGTCCACCGCGAACTGGAGGGGGGCGTCGTGGAGCACACCGAGGTCGACATGCCGGCGGTGCTGACGATCCAGACCGGGATCAACGAGCCCCGCTACGCCAGCCTCCGGGGCATCCGACAGGCCCAGTCCAAGGAGATCGCGACCCGGTCGCTCGCGGACCTGGGGCTCGACGCCGGCGCCGTCGCGGGCGACCTCGAACTGCTCGATCTGTACGAACCCGAGAGCGAAAGCGAGACGCGGCTGTTCGAGGGCGACCCCGCCGAGAGCGCCGCCGGACTCGCCGAGGCCCTCCGCGAGAAGGGGGTGGGCGCCGAATGAGCGACGTGCTCGCGGTCGCCGACCACCGCCGCGGGGAACTCCGGGACGTCTCCTTCGAGTTGATCGCCGCTAGCCGGGAACTCGCTGCCGAGACCGGCGGCGACCTCCACGTCGCCGTCGTCTCGGGGCCGGTCGAGGAGTTCGCCGAGCGGCTCGCCGTCGAGGGCGTCGACGTCGTCCACACCGTCGACCACGGCGAGGAGTTCAACCACGACGTCTACGCCGCCGCAGTCGCCTCGCTGGCGGAGTCGGTCGATCCCGCGTACCTGCTCATGCCCAACAGCGTCAACGGGCTCGACTACGCCCCGGCGGTCGCGAACCGCCTCGACCGGCCGCTGGTGACCGACGCCGTCGACCTCGCCGTCGACGACGGGCTGACGGCGACCCGGGAGATGTACGGCTCGAAGGTCGAGACGACCGTCTCGGTCGACACCGACCGCGCCGCCGTCACGATCAGGAGCGGCGAGTGGCCGCCGATCGAAGCCGACGGGGACGCCGAGATCCGGGCCGCGGACGTCGAGATCGACGAGTCGGCGGTCCGGTCGCGGGTCACCGGCTTCGAGGAGGTCGCCGGCGGCGACGTCGACATCACCGAGGCGGACGTGCTCGTCTCGGTCGGCCGGGGGATCGAGGAGGAGGAGAACCTGGAGTTGATCTTCGACCTCGCCGAGGCGCTGGACGCGACCGTCTCGGCCTCGCGCCCCATCGTCGACAACGGCTGGCTGGAGAAGGGACGGCAGGTCGGCCAGTCCGGCAAGGTCGTGACCCCCGAGGTGTACGTCGCCATCGGCATCTCCGGGGCTGTCCAGCACGTCGCCGGGATGAAAGACGCCGAGACGATCGTCGCGATCAACACCGATTCCAACGCACCGATCTTCGACATCGCGGATTACGGCATCGTCGGCGACCTGTTCGAGGTCGTCCCCGAACTGACGGCGGACTTCGAGTAGTGCCTGGCCGGCTCG
>Ga0207719_100817_pt1 | contig 12201 bp, 15 predicted proteins | sample A23P1SouthBayCA_2_FD_187279 | JGI IMG/M metagenome (GOLD analysis project Ga0207719, IMG submission 187279) | Aerobic enrichment media microbial communities from Eden Landing Ponds, California, USA - A23 P3 (3) (SPAdes) | ecosystem: Environmental > Aquatic > Marine > Unclassified | place... | reverse complement strand
GAGAGGATCCCCGCCACGAGCGCGACGCCGACGAGCGTCGGCAGGGGGGCAACCCGCTCGCCGAGCGTCGTGAGGATGACGAACACCGCGACGGCGGCGAACAGGGAGGTGAGGATGCCGTTCGCCAGCGCCGCCGTCGCCGCCGCCGCAAACCGGCGGTCCGCCTCGGAGATCCGAGGTTCGATCAGCCCCTGGTGGAGCGCGGTCGCCAGCCGCGCCCCGAACGATCCGTAGACGTTCCCCCGGGTGGCAAGCAGCGCGGGCACGAGGACTAGCAAGCCGGGGACCGCGCGCAACTCCGCTCGCATCCCGCCGAGGACGACCCCGGCGATCAGTCCGCCAACGAGGCTCGCGCCGAGGGCGGGGAGCGCCTCGCGGTACGCCCGAACGGCGACCTCGCGGACGGTCATTACCGACACCGAGGACGGCGGGGGTAAAAAGTCGGGCGACCGCCGCGTGGCGGTCACGTCGGTGGCGGCGACGAGAACGGATGAGAAAACCGCAACGGCGACGGCGACGCGATCAGTCGCCGAACGGGCCCATGCCGCCCATGCCGCCCATGCCGCCGCCGCCCTCGTTCTGGAGCTTCTTCATCATGCGCTGCATGTCGCCGTCGCCCATCCCCTGGAACTGTTTCAGGGTGCGCTCCATCATCTTGTGTTGCTGGAGCAGTTCGCGGACGGTCTCCTCGTCGGTGCCGGAGCCGCGGGCGATGCGACGGACCCGGGCGGCGCCGACGACGCGGGGGTTTTCGAGTTCGTCGTCGGTCATCGAATCCATGATGACGTCGAACTGCCGCATTCGATCCTGGGTGACGTCCATCGCGTCGTCGGGGAGCTGGTCCATCAGCCCGCCCCCCAGCCCGGGGATCATGTCCATCACCTGGTCGAGGGGACCCATCTTGTTCATCGCCTCCATCTGCTTTTGCATGTCCTTGAGGGTGAACGACCCCTTCATGATGTCCTCGGGGTCCCAGTCGTCGTCCTCGGCCTGGGTCTCCTCCATCGCGCGCTCGACGCGCTCGGACAACTGCTTGAGGTCGCCCATCCCCAGCAGGCGGGAGATGAAGCCGTTTGGCTCGAAGCGTTCGATGTCCTGGACCGTCTCGCCGGTCCCGAGGAACCCGATCGATGAGTCGGTCTCGTTGACCGCGGTCAGCGCCCCGCCGCCCTTGGCGGTCCCGTCGAGCTTGGTGATGGCGACGCCGCCGATGCCGATGGAGGCGTCGAACTCCCGGGCCTGCTCTTTGGCCCCTTGCCCGATGGCGGCGTCGAGCACCAGCAGGGAGAGGTCGGGCTGGACGACGCCCTCGATCTCCTCGATCTCGTCGATGAGGTCGTCTTCGAGGGCGTGCCGGCCCGCCGTGTCGACGATGTGGACCTCGGCGTCCTCGGTGGCCTCCAGTCCGTCACGGGCGATCTGGACGGGATCTTCCTCCTCGGGGTCGCCGTAGAAGTCGACCTCGGCGCGCTCGCACATCTGCTTCGCCTGGTCGTAGGCGCCCGGCCGGAACGTGTCGGTCTGGATCACCGCGGGGCGGAGCCCCTTCTTCGAGAACCACCAGGCCATCTTGGCGGCGGTGGTGGTCTTCCCGGAGCCCTGCAGCCCCGCGAGCATGATGGTCTGGGGTTCGAGGGGGATCTCCGTCGACTCCCCAATCAACTCGACCATCTCCTCGTAGACGATCTTGAGGACGTGGTCGCGGGCGCTCGTGCCACCCGGGGGGTCCTCCTCTAGCGCCCGGGCTTCGATGTTGTCGGAAAGCTCCATCACGAGGGAGACGTCGACGTCGGCCTGGAGGAGCGAGCGCTGGATCTCCTTGACGACCTCCTCGACGTCGTCCTCGTCGATGCGGGACTTCCCCTGGAGTTTGTCCAGGGTTCCCCTGAGGGAACTCCCGAGGTTGTCGAGTACCATTACGGCGGCCTACGGGGTGGAGCCGGTAAAGGCTTCGTTCGTCTGTCTGTGCCGGGCACGGCCGGGAGCCATGGGCTGGACGGGCTGGCTGTCCGGTCAGAAGACGGCGCCACAACTCGGGCACGCGTTCGACTCGCGGTCGACCTCGGACCTGCAGTTACTACAGTATCGGTCCGACCCGGTCATGAGCCGCCGCCCGACCGGCCGATCGTCCTCCGGGCCGAGATCGGTCCCACAGTCCTCGCAGTAGCTCGGGGAGCCGTCGTGTTTCGACGAGCAGACCGAGCAGACGCGAACCGTCTCGGGCTCTTCGTCGTCTTCGGACGCCCCGTCGTCGGGGTCACTCGTGAACAGAACTACCAGCCCGTAGACGACGACACCGAACACACCGGTCAAAAAAGTCAGTACGGCCCAGAAGCCGCCGTGGCGCCCCCGCCTGCTCGCGTCGATGGCGACCGCGAACGCGAGCATCCCCCAGACGAACGCGATGAGGACCAGCATCCCGGCCATGCGGACTGGTTCACACCGATGGCCCAAAAATCGTCCTTCGATCGGACGCCGCCGCCCCCCGACCATCCGGTAGCAGAAGCTAAGGCCCCGGCCCGCCGGCGATGGAGTATGGACGTCGAACCCATCGTGGTACTCGATCACGTCGCCCACGGTATGTCGGCCCGGAACTGCGCCGAAGCGCTGCGCGAGCGGCTCCCCGACACCGAGGTCGCCCTGGCGGAGACCCGAAGCGAGGCGGTCGAACTCGTCGCGGGCGCGCCGATCGTGGTCGGTCTCCACCCCAACGAGGCCGTGCTCGACGCTGCCGCCGACCTCCGCCTGTTCGCCTGCGGTTACGCCGGGGTCGACCACCTGCCGCTCGACGACTTCGCCGAGCGGGGGGTCGCCGTCACCAACGCCGCCGGCGTCCACGCCCCCGGCGTCACCGAGCAGGTCTTCGGCTGGATTCTGGAGTTCGCCCGTCGCCTCGATCGGGGGCGACGCCAGCAGGAGCGCCGGGAGTGGCGGCGCTACCAGTCCTACGGCGAGGTCAACGGATCGACGGTGACCGTCGTCGGCCAGGGGGAGATCGGGACGACGATCACCGAGCGCGCGAACGCCTTCGGCGCGCACACGGTCGCCGTTCGCCACTCCCCGGAGAAAGGTGGTCCCGCAGACGAGGTCCACGGCTACGACGCGGCCCCCGAGGTGTTCGCCGACGCCGACTACCTCGCCCTCGCCTGTCCCCTGACCGACGAGACCGAGGGATTGATCGACAGTCGGGCTTTCGAGGCGCTGTCGCCCGAGGCGGTCCTGGTCAACGTCGCCCGCGGGCCCGTCGTCGACACCGACGCGCTCGTGGACGTCCTCCGGTCGGGCCGTATCCGCGGCGCGGCCCTCGACGTGACCGATCCCGAACCGCTCCCCGAGGAGCATCCTCTCTGGACCTTCGGGAACGTCCGCATCACCCCGCACATGGCCGGTCACACGCCCCGCTACTGGGAGCGGGTGGCGGGGATCCTCGCGGGCAACGTCGAGCGGGCCCGCGAGACCGGCGCTTACGAGGGACTAGAGAACCAGGTGATGTGATCGCTCCGGCCGCGGTTACCGCCGCGACACGGACACCGGCCACGAGATGGTGAGTGTCCAGCGGGCGACGATCTCGTAGCCAGTGAGGAGCACCGCGGAGAGGAGCGCCACGACTAGCGCGCCGAACTCGATCACGCCCATCCACCGCGGGGTGACGAACTTGAGGGCGTTCACGAGCTTCGTCGGGAAGAGACCCTTGATCCGCGTGCTGAGGCTAGCCTGCGCCGACTCCTCTTCGGTCACCCGTTCGGACGGAAGTCCCAGCGAGGCGGCGTTCTCCCCGCCGGCGCTCTCGTCACCGGTGCCGAGGCGCTCGGCCTCGTAGGGGTGTGCGATGTCGACTGACCACACGACATCCCCCTCCTCGTCGATTTCGAACACCCTGTTGGAGGTGCTCTCGGTGATCAGGGTGTGTCCGTTGGGAAGTCTGTCGGCGTCGCGAGGCCAGGAGAGCCCTCGCGTCTCGTATATCCAGGACTGCTTCCACCGACCGTCAACCCGCTGGTACTCCACGATGCGACTGTTCTGGGAGTCGGCGACGATCACGGCGGGACCGCCGCGCTCGACGGGGATGTAGTCCGGATTGTGCTGTTCGTACATCACCGAGTGGTTGTCGTCCTCGCCGACAGTCAGTTCCGGCATCAACTCCCCAGTCTTTCGGTTCAGGAAGACGACCTGGTCGTGATTCCGCAGGCTGACCATGATCGCCTGTCGGTCCCGGACGACCTCGACGTCGTTGAGGTGGGCCCAGTCGTACGGGACCACTCCACCCGAACTGAAGGGGTAGTCAGATTTCACCTGCCACTCCCAGGTGATGTGGCCGCTGGTCACGTTGACCACGAACACGCGGTTCTCAGTCATGTCGCCGACCACGTAGTGAGTCCCGTTCAGACGGTCGACGTCGTGCCAGGCGACGGCGTGGTCCGTCCCGACGTTCAGCGGGGACAACTCGTGTTTCACCAGATTGGTCGCGTAGATCCGCCTCGTATCCCCGGTAGAGATGTTTTCGAGTTGGATCACGGCCTCGATGCACTTGGTCTTCTTTGCGGTCTCACAGTCGCCCGGCCCGGATGCGAAGTACTGGACCGTGTACCGTTCGCCCGGTACCGGGTCCACGTCCCAGTAGTTGCTGTACGTGTGGTTGGTATAGACGAGTCGACCCTCCTCGTCGTACACCCGCAGACTTCCGTTCGTTTTCGTGGTCTCCTGCACCCCAACGACGGTGAGTTCCTCGGCGTCGTCGACTGACGAGGCGACTTCATTCGAGGGGTTGTAGGCCGAATCGCCAGTCCCCGCGGAGAGGAGCCCAGCAGTCAGAACTCCTACCGATATCACCAGAAGCACACCAAATATCAGACGTATAGATGTTTGTTGCCCGATGTCGAGATGTCGCACAACCATTTGTGAATATGGTATCGGAACCCATATGATAAGCGTCCCGATTCGCCGTGTGAGGAACGGCCGTTCCGACCGCGAAGGTCGCCATTCCGACGCCGGTGACTCGACGGGCAAATGTATTTGATTCGATCTACGTGTAGCTAAACCATGGCTGCACGATCGAAGCGGCTACTCCGGGACCCGGATCGGGCGCTGACGTACGTCGATCGCCGACTCGGGCGAGACGTGCTCAACCGATCCAACCTCCTCAGTACCGAGCTTGCGGGATGGCTTGCGGTCCGGCGCGCCCGGTTGCTGAGCGATAGCTCGCCGACTACCTCGAACCACCCGGCGGCACTGAAGTTGACAGACTGCGGGATCGCCGAGGTCGGACAACTCCACGACGACGACTTGATTCGACGCATCGCTGAACGGTTTGACGAGATCATCGAGGAAAATACACCTATTCCTCCGGCGCGAGAGGAGAGGACTACCGGTTTGGTATCTACTCCGGGGACACTGATATGAGTCGGCTGATTCCCGAGGTGGGGGAGCTACTAACGGGGGGGTTGTTGGACATCCTCCACTCGTACTACGGCACTTGGTTCAAACCGGTCTCGGTGAGGATGTAGCGGAACAAATACGTCCCGCCCGAAATCGTCGAGAACGCCGAAGCGTTCTCGAACTACTGGCATACGGACCCCCCCACACCACGGCCCACGTCAAACTGTTTCTCTACCTCTCTGACGTGACTAAAGACCACGGCCCCTTCCACACGGTCGACAGAGCGGATTCGATTCGGATCACCAGTAACTACGAGCGAAGCACCGACGGTATCCCGAACGGCCGCATCGAATCGGAGGCGAAAGACATCTTCAGATTCACCGGACCCCGCGGTTCGGTTGCGTTCTGTAACACCAACACGAATCTCCACCGGACAGGGGTCCCCGCGGAAGGGAACTGGCGGGACGTCCTTCAGTTCATGTTCGCGCCGATGTCGAAACCGCTGCCGGACGACTGGTTCGACCACCCCGAAGAGACGTTCGTGGACGCCTCGAAGACCAAGAGATTCAGACGGTTACTGCACTACTAGGGCTGCTTTTGCGGACCGGTCCGCGGCGACGCCGGTCGATCCCTGCCCGTCACTCGTCCTCGCCGAGCAGGTCGGCGACCAGCGCCTCGGGATCGAACCGCCGGATGTCGTCGTACCCCTGGCCGGTCCCTAGAAAGAGGATCGGTTTGCCGGTGACGTAGGCGACCGAGATGGCCGCCCCGCCCTGGGAGTCGGCGTCGGCCTTCGTGAGGATCGCGCCGTCGACCTCGGCGGCCTCGTCGAACTGTTTGGCCCGCTGGACCGCGTCCTGGCCGGCGACGGCCTCGTCGACGAAGAGGGTCATGTCCGGGTCGACGACGCGGTCGATCTTCTCCAGTTGCGCCATCAGGTCCGAGGAGGTGTGCAGGCGGCCGGCGGTGTCGCCGAGCACCACGTCGATGTCGTGGGCCTCGGCGTACTCGACGGCGTCGTACAGCACCGCCGCCGGGTCGCCGCCCTGGTCGTGGGAGATCAGTTCGTGGCCGAGGTTCTCGGCGTGCTTGCTGATCTGTTCGTTGGCGCCCGCGCGGTACGTGTCGCCGTTCGCGAGCACCGTCGAGTAGTCTCGCTTTTCGAAGTACCGCGAGAGCTTCGCGATGGAGGTCGTCTTGCCGACGCCGTTGACGCCGGTGAAGACGATGACGACCGGCTTGTCGGCCTCGGCGATCCGCCCGTCGAAGTCGAACTGGCCGACCGAGATGACCTCCAGCAGGGCGTCGTGCAGCGCCTCGGTGACGAGTTCGCCCGTGCTCGTGACCTGGGCTCTGGTCTCGCCGATTAGCTTCTCGCGGATCGTATCGAGGATCTCCTCGGCGACGTTCATCTCGACGTCCGACTCCAGAAGCGCCATCTCGAGTTCCCAGAGGGGGTCCTCCAGGTCCTCCTCCTCAATGATGATTCGGCCGGTCGCGAAGGCGGCGGCCTTTCGCAGGGTGCCAGGGCCGTCCCCGGCGTCGTCGGCGTCGGAGAGCGCCTCGCGGGCGCGCTCGTCGCCGATCGTGGGCGCCCCCTCGGCGTCCGCGTCGTCGCCGGTGGGGGTGGCGTCCCCGGCGTCCCCGCTGCCGGCCGCGCTCTCACCGTCGTGGGCGGCGTCCGCCGACGGCTCCGACGCCTCGTCCACGTCGCCGTCGGGGTCCCCGGTACCAGCCCCCGTCGGTTCGGCATCCGGCGCCTCGGCCTCGGGGTCCCCGGCCTCGTCGTCGGCGTCGACTACCGCTGTCTCGGCGTCCGGGGATTCGGCCTCCGCCTCGGAAGCTTCGGCCTCGGCTTTCTCTTCGGCCGTCTCCTCAACGTCGTCGCGGAAGCGGCCGAGTTTCTCTTTCAGTCCGTCGAACATCGCGTCACTCGTCCGGCTGACCCTGCTGTTGCATCTGCTGCATCTGCTGTTGCTGGAGCTGCTGTTGGAGCTGCTGGGCCTGCTGTTCGATCTCGTCGCTCTCGGATTCGAGCTCCGAAACCTCCTCCTCTAGGGTCTCGATGCGGTCGTCGATCGACTCGCGTTTGAGTTCGAGCGACGAGACGGCCTGCTCCTCGTCCTGTTCGGCGGCGACGTCGGCGCCGAGTTTGACGATGACCTCGTCGATGTCCTGGACCTCCGCACGGAGGTAGGCGCCGCCGCCGAGCGGGACCTGCACCGTCGAGCCGGTGTCGAGCGACTCCAGGGCCTCGATGGCCTCGTCGATCTCGCTCTGTTCGGTCTGTAGCTCCTCGATGTTCTGGCGGACTTCCTCGATCTCGGTCTCGATTTCCTGGAGCTCCTGGGAGAGCGCCTGGAGCTGCTGACGGCCGCCTCCGGCGCTCATTGGCCCGTCACCCCGTCGATGTCGATCTGGGTCCGCTTCAGGCCGTGTTCACTGCCGAGGTTGGCGTAGACGCGCTCGCGGGCGACGTCGTCGTTGGGCGCGTTGACCACCTTCTCGAAGTTGCTGTACCCGTCCCGGGACTGGAAGCGACCGCTCACCGCGAACTCACTCATACGCTTACTGTCGGCGGTCCCGCGGGAAGTATCTTCCTTTCCGTGCGCGAGGGTCACGCGTGACGCCCGCCGCTGATCCAACGTCCCGGTGATGCGCCGGACGCAACGCTCGACGGCTTGCGACGTCGGCTGTCGACGGTGCTGTGCTCTGCGGACGGCGCCGTCAGTCGATGAACCCGAGCGCGTCCTCGATGCGGCCGAGCTCCGGACCGGTGGTGTCGGTGCCGACGACGTAGCCGCTGTCGTTGGCAGCGAGCCCCGAGCCGACGAGCGGGGCGCCGTAGTTGACGGTCCCGATGTCGGCCCGGACGTCGAGCAGGTCTTCGAGCGCCTCCAGTTCGGGCTCGCGGGACTTCGGGTGACAGAGCACCCCCTCGTTGGTCGCGACGGCGGCCATCCCGACCGTGGTGACGTCGGCCAGGCGCCCACGTTCGACGGGGACGTCGAGCGCGTCGCCGACGGTGTCGACGGCCTCGTCAGGGAGGTCCGGATGGACGTAGGCGCCGTAGTCGTTGGCGAGTACGACGTTGCCGGCGGCGTTGATGCGCCCGGGCAGCGTCTCGACCGGGCGGTCGACGGCCTCGGCGATGGTCGTCACTTCCCGGTCGGTCGCCCGGCCGGAGAGCAACAGGCCGTGCTCGTTGCCGACCGCGAGCGCGCCGACGGTGCCGGAGCCGCCGACCGTGGTGGCGACGGCCGGGACGTCGAACTCGTCGACGAGGCCCTCGCGCAGGTCCCCGTCGACGTCGGGACGCACCAGCAAGCAGTCGTTGGTCGCGCGCGCGAAGACGCCGACGTACGAGGATCCAGCGAAGGAGGCGCGAAGCACGTTACTCTGCGGGCTCGGCTTCGACGACGGGGTCGCCGTCCTCGACGAAGCGGGCTGCGCGAACGCGGAGCTTTCGTGGCGGGCTCTGTCGTCCGTTCGCCCAGACGGCCTCGTTGATCGCGGGGTCGAGGCGTACGTCTTCCTCCTCGACCGCAAAGTGTTTCGCCAGGTGGGAGCGGACGGCGCTTATCGCCGCGTCGGCCCGCTCCTGAACCGGGGCGCTCTTGACGTCGCGCAGGGGAACGGTTACGACGCGTTCCTCGAAGTCACTGGCGCTCATTCGTCGGTGTCACTCCGCCGCCAGTGCCGACGCTTGGGGTTCTGGGTGACCTCCATGTCCGTCTTCATCATGACCCACGCCGGAACGCGGCTGTTCTGTCGTTCGAGCTTCGCCAGCCGCTTCTTTTTCGCCTTCGACTTATTGCTCATAGTGGAAGTGGGTACCGCCGCTCGGCTTAAATTCTTGTTCCTTCGGGCGCGCCCCCGCTTTCTCGTGGCACGCTCCCTGCCATTGGGGGGTGTGTCGGCCGGCGGCACGCTCCGATCCCGGTGGCTGCCGACCCACGCACCTTGTGATCAGCGTTGATTTTATCATATTCTGGTGGGGTGTAGAGGGACTGTGGCGCCTATTCCTGGCTTTCTATAGAAATCAGAGTTGATAATTAGGGGCGTGGATTGATACCGGCGCTTGGTCTCTCGACGGTAGGGGATGAGTCTTGGCAGGGACCTGCGGATGCGGGTCCGAGTAGTCGATCTGCTCGCGATCGCATCCGTGCCGGCGGTACTCCTGGGCGTGTTCGCGCTGCCGCGGTCGACGCGGCTGGCGCTCGCGCTCCGGTACGTAGAGCCTTCGATACAGACGGCGTACACGATGCACTTCGTCCACCTCCAGGTTGAGCACCTCCTGACGAACGTCGTCGCGTACTTGCTTGCGGTGCCACTGGTGTACCTGCTCGCCGTGCTCGCCGGACGGCGACGGTGGTTCTACGCCGGGTTCGTCACGTACCTCGTCGTCTTTCCGTTCGTGCTCTCCGGGCTCAACGTCATCCTGCCGAGGGCGCGCATCGGATTCGGCTTCTCCGGGCTCAACATGGCGTTTCTGGGGCTCCTCCCGGTGGTGTTGACTGCCTACGCGGGCGACGCGTTCGGTGGCGTCGACCTCGACGACGCGCCGCTTCTGTTCTTCGCGGGCGCGGCGCTGGTCGGCATCCTCACTGCCTCCTACGCGTCGGCCGGTCCCCTCGTGGCAGTCGGGGCCGTCGCGGCGGGAGCGCCGTATCTCCACCGGATGGTCGCGCGGCGACGGCTCCGGCGGGCGTTGCGCGATTCGAACCCGGCCGTCGGGTACGCCGAACTGTCGATCGGCGCGATACTGGTGTTCGTGGCGCTGCTCGTGGCCGCGTTCCCGGCCCATCCGGTCGGCGAGGGGAGCGTGCGGAACGTCTACCTCCACGTGCTCGGGTACGCGATGGGGTTCATCGTTTCCTTCGCGACGTTCCGGCTGCAGACCTGGCGCCGGTCGGCCGGCCAGGTCGCCGGTCCGGTCCGCACTGACGGCGGCGCCGCTTCCCGTGGCGACGGCGCGTCCGACGCCGACCGCGACGCAGCTGACGACGAGGGATTCGAGGGCTGACAGGCGGCACTGCGTTCCGCGGGACGACGTGCCGCACACCCGCTGCCCGTCCCGCGACGACGGTTACGTCACGGGGGACAGGTCGTCCCGTCACCGCACTTGAAGGCTCGCCGGCACTGCCGGTGTCCCGCAATCGTCGGCGAAGGCCCCGGGCCGCTCAGAGCGGAAACCGCGCGACGGTCGAGTAGTGCGGTCCGTCCTCGGCGAGCCGGGACTCCTTCAGCCGCACCTCCTCGACGGGGAACGTGCCGACGTCGGGGTCGTCCTCACGGACCGCTCGGGTCACCCGCTCCTTGCCGCGCGCGTCGTTCATCCGCGCGAGGGTGACGTGCGGGGTGAACTCGTGGGACTCCTGGTCGAAGCCGAGCGCGGTCGTCTCGCGCTCGATCGACTCGTGGAGCCGCGTCAGGTCGCCCCTACCCGCCCGGAACCCCGCCCATACGACCCGGACGTAGTTGAGGTCCGGGAACACGCCGAGGCCGCCGACCGCCGCCTGGAACGGGTCGACGCCCGCCTCGGCCACCGCCGTCCCGACGGCGTCCTCGACGCGGCCGAGCCGGTCCGGGTCGACCTCGCCGAGGAACTTGAGCGTGACGTGGGCGTTTCCGGGGTCGGTGACGGTCAGTCCCGCCGCCGGGCGGAGTCGATCCTGGACGGCGGCGACCGACTCGCCGAGGCGATCCGGGAGGTCGACGGCGACGAACGTGCGCATGGGCGATCCTGCGGGGTCGATCCGGATAAGCCGACCGCCGGCACAGACGCCGACCGACGCGCGCGGCCACGACGTAACCCTTACCCCCGGTCGCCGCCAACTTCGCGGTATGACAGACGACGGCGACCGACCGTCCCACCGCTTCTCGGAGGGACAGGGAGTCGACGCCGATTACGACGAGTTCACCCTCGACCCGCCGGAGCTGAACGTCGACCCCGCGAAGGTCGATCCGGTCGACTCACGCGTCCTGACGGACATCCTCGACCGGCGCAACGTCGACCCCGACGAGGTCGACGTGCAGTCGCTCATCGACGTCGGGCTCTCGTACATGCAGATCAACCGCTTCGAGGAGGCCACAGAGACTTTCGAGCGCGCCGCCAACTTCGCCCCGGAGGACTCACTCGACGCTCAGGAGGCCTGGGTGAACAAGGGCGCAGCCCACGCCGAACTCGAGGAGTACGACGAGGCCATCGGCGCCTACCGCGAGGCGATCCGCATCGACGACGACTCCGAGCACGCCGCGACCGCCTACACCAACCTCGCCTACGCGCTCTGGGAGTTCGGTGAGACCGAGGAGGCCCTGGAGCAGGCAGAACGGGCCGTCGAGGCCGACCCGCGCTTCCCGCAAGGGTGGTACAACCGGGGCTTCTTCCTGGCCGAGCGCGGCCTCTACGAGGAGGCCGTCAACGCTTTCGACAACGCCATTCGCCTCGGGATGCGCACCGCCGGCGTCCTGGAGGAGAAGGCGCGGGCGCTCGAAGAACTCGGCGAGACCGAGGAGGCCGAGCGCGTCCAGGAACAGGCCGACGAACTCCGCGAGCAGGCCGAGCAGGAACTGATCGAGGAGCAATAGATGCTCCTCCGCGAGCGCGAGACGCCCGAGGGACTGCTCGTGTCGGTCTGCGATCCGGACTGTCTCGGCGAGACGTTCTCCGAGGGCGAGGTCACCCTCGACGTGACCGAGGAGTTCTACGGGGGCGAGGCGGCGACGACCGCCGACCCCGAGGAGGTAATCGACAGCCTGACCCGGGCGATGACGGCGAACATCGTGGGCGAGCGCGCCGTCGAGGTCGCAGTCGAGGCGGGG
>Ga0207719_100816_pt1 | contig 12205 bp, 12 predicted proteins | sample A23P1SouthBayCA_2_FD_187279 | JGI IMG/M metagenome (GOLD analysis project Ga0207719, IMG submission 187279) | Aerobic enrichment media microbial communities from Eden Landing Ponds, California, USA - A23 P3 (3) (SPAdes) | ecosystem: Environmental > Aquatic > Marine > Unclassified | place... | reverse complement strand
CGCGACGGCCCGCTCGGTCGCCGGGGGGCCGGCGTCCGTCCCGGTCATCGGCCCACCGTCACGCCCCGACATGGACCTCCAGTTCCTCGTCGTCTTCCAGTTCGAGTGCGTCCCGGAGCCGGTCGGGGGCGATCAGTTCTAGCTGGCTCTCGTCGTGGTGGGTTCGCTCGGGGACGATGGCGTGGACCGTCTCGTAGCGGCCGCCGTCGGCGACGAGCGTGGCGGGGTAACAGGAGGCCGGCCCGAAGGTGCGGTCCTCGTCCTGCCAGCCGTCGATGGCGACCGCCTCGACGGCCTCCATGCCGGCGCGCCGGCGCAGGCTCTCCTCGGCGAGTTCGACGTTCAGCGTCCCGGGAAACGGTTCGTACCCCAGGCGGTCGCGGAACTGCTCCATGTACCCCGGCAGCGAGATGTAGTGGCGTCCCTCCCCCATGCCGCTCGTGACGTGGCCCCGGAGTTCGACCGAGGTCGGCTCCTCGAAGATCCGGCGGTACTGCTCGTACTCCCGGCGGAGGGCAGCCTCGCCCGCGTCGGTCACCGTCACCCACTGTCCGTCGCCGGTGACCTCGCGGGCGAGCAGCCCCGCGTCGTCGAGGCGCTGAAGCCGCCGGGAGGCGGTCTGGCTGGAGGCGTCGAGACGCTCGCCGAGACCGGCACAGGAGACCTTCACTTCGCCGGTCAGGCCGCTGTCGAGCGCGACCACCCGCAGGGTCGCGAGTTCGTCGTGGCCCACCGCGTCGGCGGCCGTCGTTCCTGACATGCGTCGAAGTTGGGCCGGCGCCCCCAAAAGGATATCGAATATGGGATGCATCTCAGAATTGAGATGGAGAGGAGGGGAGACGGCGGGAAGCGACCGGGTACGGGACGACGTCCCGACGGCCGATACTGGGGGATAGTACTCCCCCACTCTAAAGACATCGGTCGAATCCGTTCGGATTGCGGCCGCCGTCCAGGGACACCCGTTTCAGAATCCATTTACCCGAGGGGCGATCACCGCTCTGTATGTTCAGAGCGTTCCGGACGGAAGTCGAGGAGGCGCTGGCGACGGCGCTTGCCGCACTCGACCTCCCCGTCGACGACCTCGGGGTCGAGGATCCGCCGGAGGACGTGCCGGCCACCCTCGCTTCCAGCGTCGCCTTCCGCCTCGCCGAGGAGGTCGGCGCCCCGCCGCCGGAGGTCGCCGCCGACATCGCAGACGAGATCGACGCGAGCGACGCCGACTACGTCGGCGAGGTGACGACACGCGGCCCGTACGTGAACTTCCACGTCTCACCGGCCTACTACGCCGACACGCTCGAAGCCGCGGGCGACGGGGCGTACGGCCATCTGCCCGACCGGGACACCTCGGTCGTCGTCGAGCACACCTCCGCGAACCCGACCGGACCGGTCCACGTCGGCCGGGCGCGCAACCCGATCCTCGGCGACGCGATCGCCCGCTGTCTCGACTACGCCGGCTACGACGTCGAGCGCCACTACTACGTCAACGACGCCGGCCGGCAGGTCGCCACCTTCACCTGGGCCTACGAGACCTTCGACGAGGACGACCTCCCCGAACCGGAGCGCGACCGCCCGGACTACGACCTCGTGCGCTACTACCGCAAGGGCAACCAGTTCCTGGAGGAAGGGGACCCCGAAGAGGTCGAGACCGCCGAGGCCGAGATCGAGGAGATCATGCAGGGCCTCGAGGCCGGCGAGGACGAGGTGTACGACCGCGTCGAGCGCGTCGTCGACCAGGTGCTGTCGGGGATGGTGGGCTCGCTCGGGCGCCTCCCCGCGGAGTTCGACGCCTTCGTCAAGGAGACGGAGTTCATCCGCGACGGCCACGCCGAGGACGTCGTCGAGCGCCTCAAGGAATCGGAGTACGCCGTCTACGAGGAGGAAGCCTGGCAGCTCGACCTCTCGTCGTTCGGCGTGGACAAGCGCCTCGTGTTCCTGCGCTCGGACGGCACCACCCTGTACACCACCCGCGACCTGGCCCACCACGAGTGGAAGTTCGACAACTACGACCGCGCGGTGACGGTGCTGGGCGAGGACCACAAGCTCCAGGCCGAGCAGGTCCGGGCCGCCCTGGAGGTACTCGGCAACGACACCGCACAGCTCACCTCCACCTTCTACTCCTGGGTGAACCTCCCCGAGGGCGGGATGTCCACCCGCGAGGGCACCGGCGTCGACCTCGACGACCTGCTCGACGAGTCCATCGCCCGCGCCCGCGAGGAGGTCGAGTCGCGGCTCGACTCCCGGGGGCGCGACGACGACCTGACCGGCGAGGACGTAGACCGGATCGCCCGCCAGGTCGGCGTCGGCGCGGTTCGCTACGACATCGTCTCGAAACAGCCCACCAAGGGGATCACCTTCGAGTGGGAGCGGGCGCTGGACTTCGAGGCCCAGTCAGCGCCGTACGTCCAGTACGTCCACGCGCGGTGCTGTGGCATCATCGGCGAGGCCGAAAGCGCCGGCCACGAGGTCGACCCCGAGGCGGTCGACCCGGACGTCCTCGACGCCCCCGAGGAGCGCGCGCTCCTCCGGTCGATCGCCCGCTTCCCGGCCGTCATCGAGGAGGCCGCCGGGGACCTCAAGCCCCACGTGGTCGCCACCTACACCCGCGACGTGGCCGAGACGTTCAACGCCTTCTACCGGGAGTGTCCGGTGCTCGAGGCCGACACCGACGCCTCCCGGACCGCCCGCCTGGCGCTCGTCGCGGCGGCCCGCAACACCGTCGCGAACGCGCTCGACGCCGTCGGCGTCGAGGCCCCCCAGTCGATGTGAGGTCGGGGGCGGGGCCGCGAGCGCACCCGCACCCGCAGCTCAGACCGGGAACGCCGGCGCCACGACGCCGGCGACGAGCGACCCCCCGACAGACAGGACGGTCACGGCTCCCAGCCCCAGCGCGAGGAGCAAGAACAGCACGATCCACCAGGTAGGTACCGAGTTCGACTCCGCCATGTTCGCAACAGCCTCCGGCCGCCTAAAAGAACTTCCCGTTTCCGCGTCCGCCGACCGTCAGCCGCCGAACAGCCGCCGCAGGAAGCCCTTCCCCTCGCCGTCGTCGTCCTCGGAACCATCCTCCGCTCCCTCGACGAGGTCGGTGTCGTAAACGCCCTCGTCGTCCTCGGCGCCCGGGATCGCCACCTCGCCGGCGTCGGATTCGGCGTGCTCGACGAGCGGGTCCTCCTCGCTCTCCAGGAGTTCGTCCTCCTCGACCGAGAGCCCCTCCTCGCCGCTCGCGTCGTCCGCATCGTCGTCGGCCGTGTCATCCCCGTCGTCGGCGTCGACCGCGCCGACCTCGCCGTCATCTACCGTGTCCGCCTCATCAGCGTCCACCGTGTCTGCCTCGTCAGCATCCATCGCGTCCCCCTCGTCGGGCTCTACCGCGTCCGCCTCGTCGACATCCGAACCTGCCTCGACATCGACGTCATCGTCCTCCGCGTCCCCGGCGTCGGCGTCGTCGACCGCCTCGGCGTCGCCCGCGCCGGAGTCCTCGGGTCCAGTGCCGGACTCCTCGGGTCCGTCGTCGGCCTCGGCGTCTCCCTCCTCGCTCTCGTCGCCGGGGTCTTCGGCGACCTCGTCAGTGGCTTCGTCAGCGTCGTCGTCGACCGCGCCGACATCGCCGTCGGCCTCGTCGGCGTCTTCGGGCGGTTCGACGGCGACCGCCGGTTCGTCCGCGTCCGGGTCGTCCGCCTCGGCCGGTGAGTCGTCCGCACCCGCCGGCTCCGCGTCGTCCGGCGCGAGCGGGTCGCCGTCCCCCTCGCCGGCCGGTTCCTCGACGGCGTCCGCGAGTTCCTCGACCGCTCCCATCCCGTCGGAGTCGGCCCCGACGGGGGCGCCGTCCGTCCCCTCGTCCGCCGGGTCGTCGCCGGTGCCGTCCGTTCCCTCGTCCGCAATATCGAGTGGCTCGTCCGGATCGGGGGCGGTCTCCGGGGCGGTCGCCGCCGTCGTCTCGTCGGCGGTGGCCGGCTCGTCGGTCGAGTCGGCCGCGTCCGGTTCCTCGCCGCTTGCCCCGTCGGCGTCCGCTTCGTCTCCAACCGTCTCCGTCTCGTCCGCGGCCGTCTCCGCTTCGTCCGCGGCCGCGTCAGGTTCGGGTTCGGGGTCGGGGATCTCCTCGCCGGTGAGTTGGCTCGCCAGTCCGCGATAGGCCGCGGCGGCCTCGCTCGTCGGCGCGTACAGCGTCACGGGTTCCCCGGCCGCGAGGGCGGCCGTCACCGCGTCGTCCTCGGGGATCCGCGCGAGGACGGGCAGGTCGAGTTCCTGCCGGACGAGGTCCTCGTCGGCGCCATCGGGGCCGACGCGGGTGAGGATCACGCCGAGTGGCTGGCCGCCGAGGCGGTTCGCCACGTGCCGGGTCCGGGCCGCGTTCTGGAGAGCCGTCCGGTCGGGCGTCGAGACGAGGAACACGGCGTCGGCCAGGGCCAGCGGCAGGACGCTGTCGTGGCTGAGGCCGGCGCCGGTGTCGAGGACGACGTAGTCGTAGTCATCAAGCGCCTCGACGACCTCGCGCAGGCCCGCCGGGTCGCCGTTGGCGAAGGCCGTCATCGCCTGGCTCCCCGGGACGACGTCGACCCCGGCGGGGCCGGCGTGGATCGCCTCGCGGGCGTCTGTGTCGCCCGAGAGGACGTCGTGGAGGTTCGGGTCGGTGCCGTCGACGTCCAACAGCCCGGCCAGGTCGGGCATCCCGAGGTCGCCGTCGACGACCACGACCTCGAATCCGGCCTCGGCGAGCACCGCGCCCAGTGTCGCGGCGGTGGTGGTCTTACCCACGCCACCTTTGCCGCTCGCCACTGCGTACACCGTTGCCATGATTAATTGGTAGTGGTGTAGATGGGTACATAAAGGTAGGCCCGGGCTACGACGACGCGACGCGCCAGCGGGGCGGGGACGCTCCAGCGACCGACCGTGGCCGTGGCGACCGGGACGGCGGCGTCGAAACGGCTTTAGGTCAGCCAGGGAAACGCCCGTCTATGCATCCGGTCCCCACCCAGCTCGGCGGCGTCGTCGACTACGTCGCCCGGGAGCCGGTCCTCGCGGGACTCATGATCGTCATTCTCCTCTTTGTCTTCGGCGCGTACCTGTTCATGCGCCGGACGGTGATGAACATGCGTCAGGGGTACGACGAGAGCTACCGAGACCGGTAACATGTGGGACCCACAGCCTCCCGGAGTTGCGGCGGGGTCGGCGCTCACCGTCCGATCGGGTGGCCGACCGTGGTAGGGATCGCGACGCTCGCCACGTTCGTCGTCGCCGGCCTGGCGAGTCTGTTCATGGCGTGGGCGATCGGCGCGGGCTCCTCCGGGTCGACGCCGTTTGCCCCCGCGGTCGGCGCCAACGCCATTTCGGTGATGCGGGCGGGCTTCCTCGTGGGAATCCTCGGCTTCTCGGGGGCGATCCTCCAGGGAGCGAACGTCACGGAAGCGGTCGGCACGTCGCTGATCGACGGCGTGGCGCTGACGGCGACGGCCGCGACCGTCGGGCTGCTCGTCGCCGCCGCGCTCGTGGCACTTGGCGTGTTCGCCGGCTACCCCATCGCGACCGCCTTCACCGTCACCGGCGCGGTCGTCGGCGTCGGCCTCGCGCTCGGCGGCGACCCCGCGTGGGCGAAGTACCGCGAGATCGTCACGCTGTGGGTCGCCACGCCCTTCGTCGGCGGCGGCATCGCCTACGCCACCGCGCGGACGCTGCGCGACGAGCGCGTCCCCGAGACGACCGCGGTGCCGGTGCTCGCCGGCCTCGTCGGCGCGCTGATCGCGAACATCGAGTTCGCCGTCCTCGGGGGCGGGGGCGAGCCGGGGTCGATCGCCGGTTCGCTCGGCGGCTCCATCCCCGGGTCGGTGGGGGAGATGCCGGTGGGGGCGCTCGCGGCGACGGTCGCCCTCGCCCTCGCGGTCGCGCTGGTCCAGTACCGGGGGATGGTCCGCGACGCGGCCGCCGCCCAGCGCCGATTCCTGCTCGCGCTCGGCGGGCTCGTGGCCTTCTCAGCGGGCGGCAGCCAGGTGGGGCTGGCGATCGGGCCGCTCGTTCCGCTGTTGGAGGAGGTGACCGTCCCCCTGCTCGGCCTGCTCGTCGGTGGAGGAATCGGCCTGCTGGCCGGATCCTGGACCGGCGCCCCCCGGATGATCAAGGCGCTCTCGCAGGACTACTCGGCGCTCGGCCCCCGGCGGTCGATCGCGGCGATGATCCCCTCCTTCGCGATCGCCCAGGCCGCGGTTGCCTTCGGCATCCCCGTCTCGTTCAACGAGATCATCGTCAGCGCGATCATCGGCTCCGGCTACGCGGCCGGCGGCAGCGGCGTCAGCCGCGAGAAGATGGCCAAGACCGTCCTCGCCTGGATCGGCTCGCTCGCGCTCTCCTTGCTCGTGAGCTACGGGCTGTTCGTCGCCGTCGACGCCGTCCTTTGATCGACGGGCGACCACCCCGGGTGGCGGTGGACGGTAGGCTTTCGACTAAAGGCGTCGTAGAACAGTTCACACACCCTGCCAATCTCACAAAGCGAATCGTTCGATATAATCACTCTATGAACCGTTCTAACCGTGACTCAGCATCCATTCAACACGACAGATTTTTTAGATATGTGTCACTGAGTAAGACTATGACTGGTCCGGAAGGACTCGAAGTCCGCTGGCAGGTGACGAACAAAGGGCACACGCCATCAGCTCTCCTTGACGGCACCCTGTATGTCCTCGAAAAAAATGATATCATCGGGTATACTCTGGAGACCGGTTCCCCAGAAACGCGTATTTCCGATATCGACGCCAAGACGCTCATTGCCCCTGAGGGCCAGGATATCTTATTCGGGGCAACAGGCGACGCAATCGTCGCAATCGACCCTCGAAGCGAACAAGTCAGATGGCGGTGGGACGCACCCAAGGATGGAGGGGCTGGGGCATCTTCATCAATACCGATCTGTACCACAGAGAATGATCTGTACGCGCTCGTTGAAGAAAATACCTCGACGGACGACAGCTCGTACGAAGGGACGCTCTCGTTTGTGCGGTTTAAGGACTTCACTGACGATACAATGTCACAAATAATCTATCGTTCACGCAAATATGGCGATACACGCCCACCGAGCGTCGGCGGTCTCCGAACAAGCGGAGAATGGGTGTACACTTATCTTATCGGGGGAGAATCGATTCTCGTCGGGTGGGAGTTCTGGGGGGACGACTTCACCGTTGAACTGAACCACGCACCCTGGAGTTTCGATGTCGAGAGGGATACCACCTACGTCCTGTCGAATCCGCGTACGGAGACACAATCGTATCTGGAAGCGTTCGATGCAACGACTGGAGCCCGGTTATGGGACACCGCTGTTCCCGATGCGAACACCGTTGCTGCCGGGGACGGAACAGCCGTCATCGGAGGGGATTTCGGTCTTATTGGGATCGATGCAGCGACAGGATCGATCACGTGGGAGAACCACAACCGCGATCCAGTAGGGGGACTCACGGTCGCAGATACCACCCTCTATTCGGGGCTAACGGAGGGAGGGTCGCACTATCTTTCCGGGTTTGACCTTTCCGACGGATCCACGTTGTTTACGATGGAATTTGACAGGCCTCCCGAAGTTGAGGATTCGCTGACTGTTTCTGGGGACACGATCGTTTTCACTACCCCAAACGCTATCGTCTGTCTGGATCGACCCGCAAGCGGGGCTAGTACTGACGGCTCCGCGGGACGGGGAGGGGAATCGGCGTCGTCAGAGTACTGTTCGGCCTGTGGTGGTACAATCTCCGCCGATGCGGCGTACTGCTCACACTGCGGGACTGAACTTAAAGCCGAGGGCTGTCCCAACTGTGGGGCAGATCTTACCGGTGACGAAGTCTTCTGTCCCCAGTGTGGAACGAATATGAGAAACTGACAGATTTTCCATATTTATGGCCCGTCGTCGCTGTCGATCCGTCTACGCTTCGCTGAGGTGTGTGTTCAGTGAGTGAAGGATGATAGTGGTGAGGCATACGAAGATGCCGCCGGGGCCGAAGAATGATGAGGTGACGGCGGTTCCAAGCAGGAATATTCTGCTCTGTTGAATAGCGGTGTATTCGTGGACGGCCACAATTCGATTCACCTTGTCAACCGCTGGCGAGAGTGGTCTCAGAATCGGCGTAGCTTCACTCCCCCTTAGAAGATGCTATTCAACACAGCAAACCGAATAGTTAGCAGATCCATTCTAACGGCTAATTCACAAAATTTCGAGAGAAATCAACGTCTCGTGTCCCATTCTCAGACACCCACTCCCGACTGCTAGCTCTCGACCGGCGCCTCGTCGGCGCCCTCCTCGGAGTCGACTTCGGGGACGGTGAGCCGGGCTTTCATGATGCGGGTGTTGTCGACGCGCTCGATCCGGATGTTGAGGCCGTCGTACTCGATCTCCTCACCCTCCTCGACCAGCCGCCCCACGCGGTTGAAGATGAAGCCGGCCAGGGTCTCGAACTCCTCGCCCTCCGGCAGGTCGAGGCCGAGTTCCTCGTTGACCTCGTCGATGTTGACCTCGCCCTGGACGACGCAGGTCCGGTCGTCGAGCCGCTCGAACGGCTCCTCCTCGTCGCCCTCCAGGATGTCGCCGACGATCTCCTCGACCATGTCCTCTAACGTGATCAGCCCCTCGGTAGTGCCGAACTCGTCGATGACGATCACCATCTGCATCCGCTCGGACTGGATCTCCTGGAGCAGTTCGTCGACGTTCTTGGATTCGGGGACGTGGAGGGTGGGCTGGACGATGTCGGCGAGCCGACCGTCCCCCTCGCCGTAGTACTCCTCGCGAACGAGGTCACGGATGTTGACGATCCCGATGACGTTGTCGAGGTTGCCGTCGTAGACGGGGATCCGCTCGTGGTCGGCCTGGACGCAGGTCTCGATGGCCTCGTCGATCGTGGCGTCCTTCGGGACGGCGGTCACGTCGAGCCGGGGGGTCATGACCTCCTTGGCGATGGTGCTGTTGAAGCGGAAGATCCGCTGGAGCATCTCGCGTTCCTCCTCCTCGATGACGCCCTCCTGCTCGCCGGTCTGGATGATGTTCTGGATCTCGTCGCGGGTGACGTACGTGCTCTCGATCGCGGCCTCGCCGCCGGTCGCACGGTTGATGATCCGCGTGAGGTGATCGAAGACGACGATCAGCGGCAACAGCAGGTACTCCGAGAGCTTCAGCGGCCGGGCGATCCGCAGCGACCACGACTCGGTGTTCTCGACGGCGTAGGACTTCGGCGCCGACTCGCCAAAGAGGAGGACGAGCGCGGTGACGCCGAAGGTGGCGACGACGACCGCCGCGCCCTGGTCGAGATACAGCGCGAGCAGCCCCGTCGCGATGGAGGACATCGCGATGTTGACGAGGTTGTTGCCGACGAGGATCGTCACCAGCAGCCGGTGGGGGTTCTCTTTCAGTTTCTTGACCAGGTCGGCGCCTGGCACCCCGTCGTCGACCATCGAGTCGACGCGGTGTTTCGCCAGCGAGAACATCGCGATCTCCGAGGAGGAGAAAAACGCCGACAGGCCGATGAGGACGACGATCGCGACCCCGCCGACGATCGTGATCGTCGTCCGGTCGGCCGGGTCGAGCCCGGCGGCCTGTAGCGGTACGCGCCCGAGGACCGCCGGCCAGGACGGGATGGTTCCGGCCGACGGCACGGCGGCGAACACGCTCGCGAGTTGCGGCGACAAACCCATGGACTACGTATCCTTGAGCGGCACCGGAATTAAGCGTTCCCCCCGCGAGCCGGCCGGCGCGGGTCGTTCCGGTCGACGGCTACCCATCGACGCGCGGGGCGTCGCGGCTGTGTGCGGAAGCTACCGTGAGCGAAGGGCTTACGCGCGCGAGGGCCCAACTGGCGTCCATGTCGGACCCGGACATCACGTTGTATCGCCTGCACGCCTGTCCGTTCTGCGAGCGGGTCGTGCGGGCGCTCGACGCACACGGGCTGGAGTACCGCTCGCGGTTCGTCGAACCGCTGCATTCGGACCGCGACGTGGTCAAACGAATCAGCGGCAAGCGGACGGTCCCCGCCATCGTCGACGAGAACACCGGCGTGACGATGTCCGAGTCCGCGAACATCGTCGAGTACGTCGAGCGAACGTACGGGGGTGACGGGGCGTGAGCATGGATCTTGGCTTCGAGGTCGTCTCGCTCGGCCCGGCCGACCACGTCGAGGAAGGCGAGCAAGCCCCCGAGTTCACCCGGCCGCTCGTCGACGACGAGCACTGGGAGAACGTGTCGCTGTCGGAGCTGACCGACGAGGGGCCGGTGCTTCTGGTCTTTCACCCGATGGCGGGGAGCTTCCCCACGACGTACATCTGGCAGGAACTCGTAGAGCGTGGCCTGGAGGAGGTCCTCACGGTCGTCGGGGTGACGAGTTCCGATCCCTACGCCCAGAAGCGGCTGGTCGAGGCCCGCGACATGGAGTTCCGGCTGTTCGCCGATCCCGCCAACGACGTCGCGCGCTCGTACGGCATCGAACACGACCTCGACGGGATGGCCGGGATCAGCGAACCCCGGATCGCCACCTTCCTGCTCGACACCGACCGCGTCGTCCGGGACGCCTGGGTGTCCGAGGAGTGGCCCGAATTCCCGCCGTACGACGACGTCGAGGCCGCCGCCCGCGACCTGGCCGACTGATCGTATGCGGGAACACGCTCCAGACGTCGACGGCGAACCCCCGCTCGTGACCGACGGCGGCCGCCCCGCTGGCGACATCGAGCGGGCGGCGGCGGCCGTGGCCCGCGGCGACCCGGTGGTCTACCCGACCGAGACAGTGTACGGGCTGGGTGCCGACGCCACCGACGCCGACGCCGTCGAGTCGGTGTTCGAGTTGAAACGACGGGAGCGCGACGAACCCCTCTCGCTTGGCGTGCCCAGCGTCGACGCCGCCTTCGCCCACGCCCGCCCCTCGCCGCTGGCAGAGCGGTTCATGCGTGCCTTCCTCCCGGGCCCGGTGACGGTGGTCGTCGAGCGCCGCGAGGGGCTCCCGGACGCGCTGACGGCCGGCCGCGACCGCGTCGGCATCCGGGTGCCCGACCACGACGTTGCCCTCGCCTTCCTCGACGCGGCCGAACGCCCGGTGACCGCTACCTCGGCGAACGTGAGCGGACGCCCGAGCGTCACCGACCCCGCCGACCTCGACGACGCGATCCGCGAGGGGGTCGCCGCCGTCCTCGACGGCGGGACGACCGGCGGCACCGGCAGCACCGTCGTCGACCCCGAGCGGAACGTGATCCACCGCCGCGGCGCCATGGCCGGCGCGGTCGAGGCGTGGCTGGACGAACAGAGCGGCTGACGGTCGCAGTCGCCCCGCTCGGGGGTTGACGCCCGCTACACCCCCAGCAACGACCGTAGCGTCCGGGTCCGGACGCCACACTGGTCGCGGTAGGCACACCCCTCACAGCGCGCGTCGTGGCGGCGAGCCGGCGGCCCGTCGAGTTCCCGCACCGTCCGGAGCGCCCGGCGGTAGGCCGCCTTGTGGCGCGTGGTCAGCCGGACCGTCCGGACGACGCCGACGGTCGGATACTCGACGAGCGCCCGCGGGATCGACCGCTCGCGCTCCCAGGAGAGCGCCTTCGCCGTAGCGACCGCCCGGACCGCCTGGGGCTCCCACACGCCGCACTCCGGCGGCGTTCCCGGGGAGATTACGGACGGGATCGGCGGGTCGCCGCCGAGGAGTTTGTGCGCGACGCCGTGACAGTCCTTGCCGGCGAGCCGGACTCCCCGGTCGTCCGGGTCGGACAGCGCCGCCCAGTCCGGCCGGTCGGCCAGCCGGTCGAGCGCCCGGCGGTAGGCCGCGGGCTCAGGGGTGATCGGCAGGTCGGCCAGGACGCGGTCCGGAGCGGTTCTGAGTTCTGGGTAGCGAAAGGCCAGCCCGCGTCGCTCGGCGACGTCCTCGGGCGGGCCGCGGTCGTCGTCGCGACGCGCATACCAGAGCTGACGCGGACAGTAGGCCGCTCGTGCGAGGTCGCTGAACGTTATCGTCACGGGCGAGGGTGGCCCCGTCATCGGCTTTCAATCCTCGCCAGCGCCGAGAGACGACCAGGGCGCGACGGCACGGCGGACGACTTATGCGGGCGACGACCCACCCCTCGAACGTGTACCGGCCGGCCATCCGAGCCCCTTCGAGGACTGCACTCCGGGTCGCCGTCGTCGCCCTGGTCCTCGTCACCGCCGGCTGTGCCGGCTCCGGCGGCACCGGGACGGCGACGACCGACGCGCCGCTACCGGCGGAGGGGACGGCGG
>Ga0207719_100813_pt1 | contig 12271 bp, 9 predicted proteins | sample A23P1SouthBayCA_2_FD_187279 | JGI IMG/M metagenome (GOLD analysis project Ga0207719, IMG submission 187279) | Aerobic enrichment media microbial communities from Eden Landing Ponds, California, USA - A23 P3 (3) (SPAdes) | ecosystem: Environmental > Aquatic > Marine > Unclassified | place... | reverse complement strand
CCCCGACCGCAACGCCGACGCCGACCGCAACACCGACCCCGACCGCAACGCCGACGCCGACCGCAACACCGACAGCGACACCAACTGTGACGCCGACCCCGACCGCAACGCCGACGCCGACGGTGACGCCAACCCCGACACTGACACCGACGCTCACGCCGACGGGGACGCCGATACCGACGCCCACACCCACGGATTCACCGACAGCCACCCAGAACTCGGCCACGCCAACGCCGACGGAGTCGCCGACGTCGACGCCGACGTCGGGACTGACGTCGCCGAGTCCGAGCACGGACCGTCCCGAAGCGGCCGAGGACCCGGGACAGGACACCTCGACGGCGGACGGCCCTGGAATGGGCGTCATCGTCGCGCTGGTCGCACTGCTGGCGGTCGGTGACCGTCTCCGTCGACGCGAATGACTGCCGTCCCGCGGTCACTGCTCTCACCGGTCACCGACCGTCTCCGGCGGGCGAGAGCGGCGGTGGTAGACGACCTCCGTGCCGACCCGTATCTGCCCTACATCCTGGTGCTTGCGCTCGTGCTCGCGGGGTTCTGGTTCTGGCACCGCGTCCCGAACTTCGCGACGCGCGACGAGCGCTGGCGAGTGATCGACCCGTTCGAGACGCTGGGTTTCGTCGTCGCCGACCCGGGTCTCGACTCGCTCCGCGAAGGCGTCGACTACTGGCGGACCTACGGGGCGACGATGTACCTGTACGGCGCCGTCGCGCTCCCCGCGGTCGCGTATCTCTTCGTGACCGGACGGCTCGACCTCGCGACGGCGACGACCGACGCCTGGAGCGGCGGCCTGTGGACCCACTGGCTCGAGCTCCCGGGCTGGCTCTGGACGGTCACAGTCCTGGCGGCCAGGCTGACGACCGTCGCCTTCGCCGTCGGCTGTGTCTACCTGGCCTACCGCATCGGAACGGTCATGGACGGCCGTCGCGCGGGGCGACTCGCGGCGCTGCTTTTGAGCCTGACCTGGGGCTTTCTGGTCGTGGCTCACGAGGTCGGCGAGGACATCCCCTCGCTGTTTTTCCTGCTCTGTGTCGTCTACGCCGCACTCCGGTACGTGGAGACGGGAGCGGCCAACTGGTTCTACGCCGGATCTCTCGCCGGCGGCACCGCGATGGCGTTCAAACTCACCGCCGCCGTGGCGATACCCCTGCTCGGGGCGGCCGTTCTCCTGCGCGCGCGCCGCCCCGAAACGACGCGAGCCTCCGCGCTAGCGCGACCGAGACTCCTTCTCGCGGGCGGAGCCTGCGGCGCGGTCGCGGTGTTCGTCGGCTATCCGGGCGTGTTACTGAACGGCCCCGACGTCCTCCTCGACCGTATCGCGAGGGGCGCGGGGTCGAAGGGGTCGCTCCACGGCTACGTGAACGCGCCGAGCTGGTGGTGGCTGCTCCGCGGGTCGGCCCACGCCGCCGGACTGCCGCTTTTCCTCGCGCTGCTGGCGAGCGTCCCGCTCGGACTCCTGCGAGCGCGTGAGCCGTCGCTCGCCGGCGCCGGGGCCGCCCTCGCGCTCGTCGGCGTCGCCGTCTACCGACTCGTCTACTCGGTGTGGTCGTACATCCGCCCACATCACCTGCTGCCGGCGCTCGTCTTGCTGTCGCTCGTGCTCGCGGTGGTGCTCGCCGACTGGCTCGAGCGCCGTCCGGCCGTCGCGCGCCCCGTCGTCGCCGTCCTGCTCGTCACGACCGCACTCTACGCCGGCGTCGGCGTCCTCGGCTACGCGAGTCAGCCCCGGGACGAGGCGACCGACTGGCTCGCCGCACACGTCGACGGGAACGACACCGTCGAGACGTACGTCACGGACCCTCAGGAGGCGCCCGTTCCCCACGGCGTCACCGTCTCTCACCCCGGCGACCGGACGACGACTGTCGACGGCGTCCGCGTTCGGCCGTCGCGGACGGACTGGATGCGTGCGATGCCCGAGCGCTGTCCGGCGTTCATCGTGTTGAACGCCCACGAGTCGCTCCAGTACCTCGCGCCCGATGACTACAGTCGACGGGCCGCCCTGCTCGCCGACCCGGAACGCGAGGCGTACGTCCAGGCGCTTTTGTCCGGGAACTACTCCTACGAAGTCGCCGCGCGGTTCGGGTCCCAGCCCCGGTTTCTGCGGGCCGACCGGCGCCCCTCGGTCTGGCGCGCCGTCGTCACCGCCGGCGTCGTCCCCCGCTCCGTGCAGTACGGCGACAGCCAGGACCTCGGTACCGACCAGTACACCGTCGTCCTCCGACGGACCGGCCGCTGTCGACCCGGGGACGCGCCGCCCTCCGAGTGACCCGGGGCCGCCGATTGTCGCTGGCTGTCCGGGTCCGCCACCCGCCGCCGGGTGGCCCGCCCCGTCGCCCGTCGCCAGGTGGCCCAGCCCGTCGACCGTCAGAATCATATTACCGAGCGAATATCTGACGAATACAGATGCCCAAGATAAGCGTCGAAGTACCGGCGGAACTCCTCGACGACCTCGACGACCACGTCGGGGAAAACGGCAAGTTCGTCAACCGAAGCGAGGCGATCCGGGCGTCGATCCGGAAGACGCTCGACCAGCTAGACGAGATCGACGCCCGGCAGGGGCGCCTCGACGATGAGGAGTGAGCGCGCCGACTCGACAGGCGGCGAGGGCGCCGACCCGCTACCGGTCCCGCGGCTGGTGCTCGTCGCGCTGTTCGTCACGGCGCTCGTCACGGCGCAGGTCACAGCGAGCAAGATCGTCGCCGTCGGCGTCCCCTTTAGCGTGCCGCTGCGCGGGGACACGCTGTTAGTGCCGGCGGCGGCCTTCGCCTACGCGGTGACCTTCTTCGCCTCGGACTGTTACGCCGAACTGTACGGCCGCCGCGCGGCCACGCGGCTGGTCAACGTCGCGTTCGCGATGAACTTCGTCCTGCTCGGACTGGTCTGGCTCGCCATCGCGGCGCCCGTCTTCGAGTTCTCTCCGGTCGGTCAGGGCGAGTTCGAGTCCGTCCTCGGGGCGAGCACCGGTATCGTCGTCGGGAGCATGGCCGCTTACCTCGTCAGCCAGAACCTCGACGTGTTCACGTTCCACTGGCTGCGCGACCGGACCGAGGGGCGCATGCTCTGGCTGCGCAATCTCGGCTCGACGGCCACGAGTCAGGCCGTCGACACGGTCATCTTCATCGCTATCGCGTTCGTCGCCTTCCAGGGCATGGCGCTCGACGAGGCGGTCGGCCTCATGATCGGCCAGTATCTCGTCAAACTCGCCGTCGCCGGCCTCGACACGCCGTTCGTCTACGCCGTCGTCGGGTACGTCCGCTCGCAGAACGGCCCCGCGGTCGGCGCCGACGCGAACCCGGATCTCGACCCGGAGTGACTGTCTTCCGAGACACACCGCTCCGAGTGACAGCTCTCCGAAACGCTTTTTGACGCGAGCGGCCTCACTCCGAGCGAATGCACTCCGCTCTCGCGTGGCGCTGGCGCTCGCCCGCCCGGAGAGCGGACAGTGTCGCGACTGCGGTCGACCGGGCCTAACCCGGCGCCCGCGGGCGCGATGCTCACTCGTTCTCCCGCTCGCTCGCCCGCCAGCCATCGCTGCCGATCCACAGTCATGACAGACGACACTTCGACCGAGCAACTGTACGACCACACGACCGCCGACGACGCGCCCGCCGACCAGCCGCCGGAGTCCGCACCCGCCGACCAGCCACTGGGATCCGCGCCCGCCGACCAGCCGACGGTCACGCCCTACGCTGTCGCGGGCGAGGTCGATTACGACCGCCTGCGCGAGCAGTTCGGCGCCGACCCGCTCACCGACGCGCAGGTCGCCCGTTTCCCCGACCACCCCATGCTGCGCCGGCGGGTCTTCTACGCCGGCCGCGACGTGGACCGCTACCTCGCAGCCGCCGAGCGGGGCGCCACCCACACCGTCGTCACCGGGGTCGGACCTTCGGGACCGATGCACCTGGGACACGTCCTCGTCTTCTACCTCGCGAAGCGCCTCCAGCAGGCGACCGGCGCGCACGTCTACATCCCGCTCTCGGACGACGAGAAGTTCTACGCGAAAGACCTGCCCTTCGAGGAGATCGCCGCGGCGACCCGGTCGAACCTGCGTGACCTGCTCGCGGTCGGCTTCGACCCCGACCGCACCAGAATCGTCGTCGACCGCCTCGACGCCGACGTCCTCTACCCGCAGGCCGCCCGCCTCGCCGAGGGGATCACCCAGGCGACCGTCGACGCGACCTACGGCGAACCCGACAACGTCGGCCTCTCCTTTTACCCGGCGATGCAGGCCGCCCACCTCCTGCTCCCGCAACTCGTCCACGGCCCACATCCGACGCTCGTCCCCGTCGCCGTCGACCAGGACCCCCACGTCCGGGTCTGCCGGGACGTCGCCGCGAAAGAGCGCTTCGACGCGACCAAACCCGGCGCGCTCCTGGGGAAGTTCCTCCCCGCGCTCGACGGGCCGGGGAAGATGAGCAGTTCCGACGACGCGCCCGCCATCGAGTTGACCGACGACCCCGAGACCGTCCGCGAGAAAGTGATGCAACACGCCCACTCGGGCGGCCGCGTCGACGTCGACGAACATCGCGAACACGGCGGCGACCCCGAGGTCGACGTGGCCTACCAGTATCTCCACAGTTTCTTCGAACCCAACGACGAGCGCGTCGCCGACCTGGCCGCGCGGTACCGCTCGGGCGAGTTGCTCTCGGGCCAACTGAAGGAGGTTGCCGCCGAGCGGATCGGCGACTTCCTCGCCGGCCATCGGGAGCGACGCGCCGCGCTGGGTGACCTCGAGACGGAACTCGCGCCCTATCGTCTCCGCGAGAGCGAGCGCGAGCGATTGCGTCCGGCGGTGCTGTAGCTGCGTCTCTCCAGTCGAAATCGCTCCCCCACCCGCGACACTACGCGGACGCGGATTCGGCGAGCGCGACCAGATCTCCGCGGGGGAGGTCGGCGAGGACGGCGCGGGTGGTGCCGTCACGCTCCCAGACGACGGCCGAGCGGCCGTCCCGTTCGACGTAGGTCGCGCTCGCGCCGTCGACGGTCACGGCTTCGCCCTCGCCGACGCCGAAGGGGAGACGCCCGGTGGTTTCGACGAGCGCGACCGAGCGCTCGCCGTCGGTGTACTGCTGGACGGCGACCGTCACGCCAGCCTGGGTCGCGACGGTGGCGTTCTCGAAGGTGTAGCCGTCGTCGAGACGCCCGAGGTCGAGCGACGTGTTTGCCTGCGCGGCGTCGAAGCTGTCGTAGGTGTTGCGGCCGGCGAGCGCCAGACCGGAGTCGTCGGGCGGCCGGAACGTGCTGTCGCGGACGCTCGCGTTGATCGTCGTGTCGAGGTCGACGGTCACGCGATACTCGCGAATAGTCACCTCGGCGCGGTGGAGTCGGTAGTCTTCGGTGTCGACCCAGAGCGTGGCGTTCCACGCCGCGGCGGCGTCCGCGCGATCGACGCTGAGGACGTACGTCTCGCGCCCGTCGACCGTCTCGGTGCCGACCAGTTCGGTCGTGTAGTTTCGCTCGCCGGCGTACGCGCTCCCGTTCTCGGTCCACGAGTCTGTGCGGTTCGTCCACTCACTCGTGGAGTTCTCCCACCCGTTCGTGCGGTTGGCCCAGGCCGCTCGCGCGCGCTCGCTCCAGTTCGCCGGGACCGACCCGATCGACGCGTTCGCCGCCACCTGCTGACTCCAGTTGTGATGGGTCTGCTCGGACCAGTTGGCGGGGATCCGTTCGGACCAGTTGGCGGGGATCCGTTCGGACCAGTTGGCGGGGATCCGTTCGGACCAGTTGGTGGGGATCCGTTCGGACCAGTTGGTGGAGATCCGTTCGGACCAGTTAGCGGGGATCCGTTCGGACCAGTTAGCGGGGACGTCGTTCGCGGTCCAGTTCGCAGGGAGGTCGCCGGCCGCGGGGACGCGCTCGGACCAGTTCGCCGGCAGACCGGAGTCCGTCGCCGGAAGGCCGGATCCCGGACCGTTCAGTTCGACCAGCGTCAGGACGCGTTCGACGAGAGTCGAACGGTTCAGCCCGCGCCAGCGGTCGGCGAGAGCTTCGGTGCGGTTCGCGGCGGCGGAGCGGCCGGCCGTCGCGGCCGACCAGTTCGCGTCGGGGACCGGGGTCGAGAGGACGACGCCGTCGGCGCTGACCCACGCGACGGAGCCGTTCGTGCCGACGAGATAGCGGTCCTCGACACCGACGCGCACGCGGTCCGGGCGCGCCAGGACGTAGGAGACGTTCACCGACCGTTCGGCGGTGCCGTTGGCGACGGTGACCGTCGCGTCGCCGACGAGCGTGTCGGCGGTCGCGTAGCGCTGCTCGGCGCGGTCGAGGACCGTCTCACCGTCGGGCTGGTCGTCGCCCGCCATGCCCGGTATCGCCCCGGTAGCGGCGGCACCGACGAGCACGACGGCGACGGCTGCGAGGACCACTGCGGCCAGGGCCACCGGCGCCGTGATCGAACCGCGACCGTCAGTCATTAGCGACGGTTAGGCCTCGATCCGCTTAACCCCACGGACGGGCGGGGGAGTGATGGTTCGTGAAGAGAATGCAGCGACCGCAAACAGCGTGAACGCGACTGGCCCAGCGGCCGCAACCGCAAACAGCCTGAAAGCCTCTGCAGGAACGACTGGAACCGCAACCGCAGACAGCCTGAAAGCCCCGACGCGTTCGGCTCGCGCGCCTCGCTGCGCGCTTCCCTCCCTTCGGTCGGTCCAGTGCTTACGTCGTCGGGCGTCGCCGAACACGTCGCCCCTTTCATTCCCACCCGCACAGACTGTCGAACCAGCCGACGTGGGTGGGAATGAAAGGGGCTGGCCGCCCCGGGAAGGCGGACGACGTAAGCACCGCAGGGGGGAGTGGAACGAGCGACGAGGAGCACAGCGAGGTCATCGGGCGCCTTGCGCCCGATTGCCCGAGGGACCGTCGGTCCCTCGCTGCCCCCCGACCGGAGCGGCCGGGGGCTTTCACGCTGTTGGTGGTCACCGTGTTCTCGGAGGTCGCTTCACTGCACACTCCTCGCTCCCGGCCGGCGAAGATTGATTTCGGTCCGTCCCCTGGCACGGGTGTGAACGACGCGACAGCGGCCGCGGGGGTGTGGTGATGGAGTTCGTCGAGTCGCTCCGGACGAGTACACGGTCGATCCGCTCGCACAAACTCCGGGCGACGCTGACGGTGCTGGGCATCGTCATCGGCATCGCCGCCGTGGTCACCTTCGTCACCTTCGGCGCGAGCCTGAAAGCGGACGTCGTCTCGGAGATCGAAGGCTCCAGCGCCAACGAGGTCTACCTCGTCGCGTCCGAGGACGAGAGCGGCGGCTTCGGCGGCGCACAGCCCGTCTTCACGGAGTACGACCTCTCCCAACTCCGCGAGATCGAGGGCGTCCAGCGGGTGGTGCCAAGGGGCCAACTCGCGGTCAGTTCGCTCGCCCACGGTAACGACACCGTCGCGCGCAACCAGGTGACAGTGACCGACGAGCGGGCGTTCGCGACGGCGACCTTCGACGAGGGCCGCTCGTTTCGCAACGGCACCGACGAAGCCGTGATCAACCGTCCCGCGGCGCGGCTGTTCGCGGGCAACCTCTCCGCGGGGGACGAACTGACGATCACCCTCCAGTCGAGCGAGCGCGCGACGGTCACCGTGGCCGGCATCGTCAACGGCAGCGGCGGACAGTTGCCCTTCGCCGCCTTCAGCGACCAGCCGCGCGTGTTCCTGCCCGCCGACCGTTTCTCGCGAACCGTCCTCGAGAGCCCCACCCTGGGGGTCGACCAGACCGCCTACCCGCAGGTGACCGTCGTCACCGCGCCCGGCGACACGTCCGCGACCCAGGGGCGCGTCCAGGCGTACTTCGACGGGAACACCTCCGACGCCGCGCAACTGCTCCCACCGGGCTTCTCCGTCGGCGCCCAGACCAACGACGACCTCGTCGACCGCATCGAGCGGATCGTCGAGCGACTCACCCGCTTCGTCACCGGCATCGCCGTCATCGCGCTCGTGGTGGGCGCGGTCGGCATCGCGAACATCATGCTCGTCAGCGTCACCGAGCGCACGAGGGAGATCGGGATCATGAAGGCCGTCGGCGCGCGCAACCGCGACGTGATGCAGCTGTTTCTCACCGAGGCGGTTCTCCTGGGGGCGCTGGGCGCGCTCGTCGGCGTTCCGGTCGGCGTCGCTGGCGGGTGGGCCGCGACGGAGTACGCCGAGATCCCGCTGACGCTGGCGCCGACGTGGTTCGCGGTCGCGGTCGCCGTCGGCGTGGGCGTCGGCGCGCTCGCCGGCCTCTATCCGGCCTGGCGGGCCGCTCGCGTCGACCCGATCGACGCGCTCCGCTACGAGTGAGCGCGCCGTCGGCCCGTCTGCCGGCTCTCGCTGGGTGGGGGTGTGTGACACGCTCTGCCCGTCAGCAAAGCCTTAAAACGACGGAGTCACCTACGCGAACGTATGCAACACGTGAAGATTCCGCAGGACCGGATCGGCGTTCTCATCGGCGAGGGGGGTGAGACGTTGCGGGAGATCGAAGACCGGGCGGAGGTCCGCCTGGACGTCGACAGCGAGACCGGGCAGGTGAAAGTCGAGTCGACGGGCGACCCCGTCACCGCGCTGAAAGGCCCGGACATCGTGAAGGCCATCGGCCGCGGGTTCGCGCCCGAGGAGGCCATGCGCCTGCTCGACGACGAGATGATGCTGTTCGACATCATCGACGTCGGCGCCGCCGCGCGCAACAAGAACGACCTCCAGCGCCACAAGGGACGGCTCATCGGCGAGGGCGGGCGCACCCGCGAACTCATGGAGGAACTCACCGGCGCCTCCGTCGTCATCTACGGGTCGACGCTGGGGATCATCGGCGATCCCGAACAGGTCGACGCCGTCCGCGAGGCCGCCGAGATGATCATCGAAGGCGCCCCCCACGGCACCGTCTACTCCTTTTTGGAGGAGAAACACAACGAGATGAAACACAAGGGCCTCGACTACCACAAGTTCCCGGGCTGACCGACAGTCTCCGGTTCGGTCGGTTCTCCGCACCGTTCTCTCACCCTCCGACACCTGTAAACGACAGCGACCCGAACAGCCGGCCGTGACGGCGCAGACGCAGACGACCGACGCGGCCATCCTCGATTTCCCGGCCGAGTCCTCGTATCGCGAGGTCGACGGCGTGCGGTTGCACGTCGTCACCGCCGGTGATCCCGACGCCCCGCTCGTCGTCCTCCTGCACGGCTTCCCGGACTTCTGGTACGGCTGGCGCCACCAGATACCCGCGCTCGTCGAGGCGGGGTATCGCGTCCTCGTCCCCGACCAGCGCGGCTACAACCTGAGCGACAGACCCGACGGGCTGGACAGCTACCGGATGGGACGGCTTTCGGCGGACGTCGCCGCGCTGGTCGACTCCGAGGGCCGCGAGTCGGCTCACGTCGTCGGTCACGACTGGGGCGCCGGGGTCGCGTGGGACCTGGCGCTCCGTCGCCCCGCCTCCGTCGACCGCCTCGGCATCGTGAACGTCCCCCATCCGACCGTCATGGAGCGCACGCTGAAGACGAATCCCCGCCAGTTGCTCCGCAGCTGGTACATGTTCTACTTCCAGCTCCCGGGCCTGCCGGAGTGGTACCTCGGCCGGAACGACGCCGAGAACCTCGTGCGGACGCTCGAGGGGATGGCCGAACCCGGTGCGTTCACCGACACCGATCTGGAACACTACCGCGCGGCCTGGCGACAGGAGGGCGCTATCGGAGCCGCGGTGAACTGGTACCGCGCGCTCCTCCGGCGCCGAGACGACCCGGCCCGCGAGCGCGTCGCCGCATCGACGCTCGTGTGCTGGGGCGAGGAGGACGTGGCGCTGCTCCCCGAGATGGCCCGCGAGAGCCTCGATTACTGCGATGACGGCACACTCATCCGGTTCCCTCACGCCTCCCACTGGGTCCATCTGGAGGAAGTCGCGACGGTGAACGACCACCTGCTCGACCACCTCTCAGGGTGACCTCGGGAGCGGTGAGACGGACCACGGTGCGTCGATCCCGGGTCATGACGGGTGTTGATGGCGGATCTGCTCCGCGACCGTGCCTGGCACCGGCGTCCCGCACTGCCGGCACTTCCAGGTCGGATACACCCCGCCGGGCTCTTTCTCCATGTCCTGTTTGTACCGCAGGGTCGCCCCGCAGGTACAGGTGTGGCTCGGCCCCATGAGCGTCGGTTCGTCGCGTGTGTGAATAAATTTCGCGCCGCTCGCGGTGGGCGGAGGGAGTGGCGTCGGTGCGGGCGGCGCCCCGGCGCGAGTCTCGCGGGTCGACCGGTCCTTACTCCGGGGACGGCGACTGTCCGCCGGTGAGTATCAGCGTCGCGAGGGCGACAGCGACGAAACTCATGACGGCGTAGGCCAGTTGGGCGTTGGTGCTGTCCCCGATAACCAACCCGCTCAGGAGACTCACGGCCACGAGCAGGAGGAACTGTATCCTGGCCAACTGGGTGTGGAGGGACGTGCTCGTCACGCGTCATGTTCGCACGCAGTGTGTCAAGTCGCTTTTCATCTCCCCGCCGCCGTTCGCGACCGGCGCTGCCAGCGGCCCGACAGAGTGTCGCTCGCGCCGTTCCGGCCGACTCACGACATTTAAACCCTGCTGTGGGACAGTGTGACAATGCACTGCACGCGCCGGCAGCGCCGCTCTGGCACCGGTGACCGAAGCATTTATATAGAATCACAATCAATCCTTCAGGTGACTATGGCTCAGCAGATGGGTAACCAGCCCCTCATCATCATGTCCGAGGACTCTCAGCGCACCTCGGGCAAGGACGCACAGTCGATGAACATCACGGCCGGGAAGGCCGTCGCCGAGTCCGTACGGACCACACTCGGTCCGAAAGGCATGGACAAGATGCTCGTCGACGATTCGGGCGGAGTCGTCGTCACCAACGACGGCGTCACCATCCTCGACGAGATGGACATCGAGCACCCCGCGGCCAACATGATCGTCGAAGTCGCCAACACCCAGGAGGACGAGGTCGGCGACGGCACGACCACGGCCGTCGTCATCTCCGGCGAGCTGCTGGGCAAGGCCGAGGACCTCCTCGACCAGGACATCCACGCCACCATCCTCGCGCAGGGGTACCGCCAGGCCGCCGAGAAGGCCAAGGAGGTCCTCGAGGACCTCGCCATCGAAGTCGACGAGGACGACCAGGAGATCCTCGAGTCCATCGCCGCCACCGCCATGACCGGCAAGGGCGCCGAGAACGCGAAGGACACCCTCTCGACGCTCGTCGTCGACGCCGTCCGCGCGGTCGCTGACGAGGACGGCATCGACACGGACAACGTCCAGATCGAGACCGTCGTCGGCGGCTCCATCGACGAGTCCGAACTCGTCGAGGGCGTCATCATCGACAAGGAGCGCGTCCACGAGAACATGCCCTACTCCGTCGAGGACGCCAACGTCGCCCTCATCGAGACGCCCATCGAGGTTCCCGAGACCGAACTCGACACCGAGGTCAACGTCACCGACCCCGACCAGCTCCAGCAGTTCCTCGACCAGGAGGAACAGCAGCTCAAAGAGTACGTCGACAAGATCGCCGCGGCCGGCGCGGACGTCGTCATCTGCCAGAAAGGCATCGACGACATGGCCCAGCACTACCTCGCCCAGGAGGGCATCCTGGCCGTGCGCCGCGCGAAGACCTCCGACATGAAGGCTCTCTCGCGCGCCACGGGCGCTCGCGTCGTCTCCAACATCGACGACATCAGCGCCGACGATCTCGGTTTCGCCGGCTCGGTCTCCCAGAAGGAGATCGGCGGCGACCAGCGCATCTTCGTCGAGGACGTCGAGGACGCCAAAGCGGTCACGCTCGTCCTCCGCGGCGGCACCGAGCACGTCGCCGACGAGGTCGAGCGCGCGGTCGTCGACTCGCTCGGCGTCGTCAGCGTCACCCTCGAGGACGGGCAGGTCCTGCCCGGCGGCGGTGCGCCCGAGACCCAGCTCGCGCTCGAACTGCGTGACTTCGCCGACTCCGTCGGCGGCCGCGAGCAGCTGGCCGTCGAGGCCTTCGCCGACGCCATCGACGTCGTCCCGCGCACGCTCGCCGAGAACGCGGGTCACGACCCCATCGACTCCCTCGTCGACCTGCGCAGTCAGCACGACAGCGGCGAGACCACGGTCGGTCTCGACGCCTACTCCGGCGACGTGATCGACATGGTCGAGGAAGGCGTCGTCGAACCGCTGCGGGTCAAGACCCAGGCCGTCGAGAGCGCGACGGAGGCCTCTGTCATGATCCTCCGCATCGACGACGTCATCGCCGCGGGCGACCTGAAGGGCGGCGCGCCCGGCGACGACGGCGACGACGGCGGCCC
>Ga0207719_100810_pt1 | contig 12335 bp, 9 predicted proteins | sample A23P1SouthBayCA_2_FD_187279 | JGI IMG/M metagenome (GOLD analysis project Ga0207719, IMG submission 187279) | Aerobic enrichment media microbial communities from Eden Landing Ponds, California, USA - A23 P3 (3) (SPAdes) | ecosystem: Environmental > Aquatic > Marine > Unclassified | place... | reverse complement strand
CGGGTGAGCGCCGAGGCCGCGGAGGAATTGGCCCGACGGATCCAGGAGTACGGGGCCGAACTGGCCGTCGCCGCCGCCGACGAGATCTTCGCCCCCTCGCGGATGGTTCGCACGCGGGTCCGCGAACACGGCGCCCGCGCCGATGCGGTCCGTGTCGTCCCCGACCCCGTCGACATGGACCTCGTCCGGGGGGCCGGCGTCGACGAACGGGCGGACGTCCTGTACGCGCGGGACCTGGACGGCGACTCGAACGTCGAGACGTTCCTGCTCGCGCTGGCGGAGTTACGCGACAGGGACTGGCGGGCCGTCGTCGTCGGCGACGGACCCAACCGGGCCGACGCCGAGCGGATGGCGCGGGACCTCCGCATCGACGACCGGGTCGCCTTCCTCGGCGACCTCCCGCCGGCGGAGTTCGTCCCGATCATGAAGGGCGCCCACGTCTTCGCCCAGACGGCCACGCGGGAGCCGTTCGCGACGGGCCTGCTGTGGGCGCTGGCCTGTGGCTGCGTCGGCATCGTCGAGTACCAGGTCGACTCCAGCGCCCACGAACTCGTCGAGAACTGCGACCGCGGGGTCCGGGTGACGAGCCCGCAGGAACTGGCCGACGAGATCGTCGCCGCCGCCGGCATGGAGCGGCTCGCGGTCAACGACGCGTTCGCGGAGTACGACGAGGACGAGGTCGTCGACCGGTATCTCGACCGGTACCGGGCCGTGATCGACCGGCAAGGGCTGTTCTAGCGGACGAACTGTTGGGAAAAGGCGAGACCGGGCGCAGCCGGACCGGCTACTCCGGCGTCTCGTAGTCGCCGCCGTACTTGATGAACACGTACGCCAGCCCGAGAGTCACGATCATCGCGACGGTCGTAGCGACCCCGAGCGACTTCGCCGAGTCGGGGAGCGAGGGACCGCCACCGCCGCCCTCGCCACCGCCGCCGCCCTCGGAGGGAACCTCGCCGATGACGACGACGCCTTTCATGCCCAGCGAGAGGTGCGGCTGGCAGAAGTATTTGATCACGCCCTCCTCCTCGAACGTTTGCTCGAAGGTGAAGCCCGCCTCCGCCGAGAGGTCGGACTCGAAGTCGGCGCCCTCCTCGGCGACGACGTTGTGCTGTTGCCCCTCGCCGGTCCACTCCCAGACCACCGTCGTCCCGGGGTCGATCTGGATCGCCGCCGGCCCGAACGCGAAGTTGCCGCCGTTGCCCTCCGCGCCGACGTTGACGGTCACCTCGTCGTTGCCCGTCATGTCCTCGACCCCGTCGTAGTTGCCGACGTCGTCCATCCACCCGTCGAATCCCGGCTGTGCGGCGGCTGTACCGGCCGCGCCCGTCGCCGCGGCGCCGGCCGCGGTCGCACCGGCCGCGGTCCGGAGGAACGAACGCCGCGACATGTCCGTCTCGCTCATGGGCGGCGCTTGGGGACCCCGTGTAGTGAATACTTTGGTTCTCCGCGCGGCGGTCCCCTGCACCATCCGCGAGTCCACCCGTTGCCGCGAACCCCGCGAGTGGCGTCGCGAAGCCCGTACACGACGGTACGACCGGCGAGGGCGTCCTCGTGCACGAAGTGGCCACCTCGAAGTTCCGTTCTGATCAATCAACCGAAATTTTCACACGGGGGTCGTCCTATGACGGCGTATGGACCAATCACGGCGGGAGTTTCTGGACGACCTCCTCGGGACCTCGACGCCCTCGGGGTTCGAGGTTCCGGGACAGCGGGTGTGGGTGGAGTACGTGAGCGAATTCGCCGACGAGGTACGAACCGACGACTACGGGAACGCCGTTGCAGTGCTGGAGGGGGGCGACCTATCCGTCGCGCTGGCCGGTCACTGCGACGAGATCGGCTTCATGGTCCGGGACGTAGAGGAGAACGGTGCCATCCGCATGACCGCTATCGGTGGCTCCGACCGAACCGTCTCCAAGGGCCAGCACGTTCGCGTTCACACCAGTTCCGGCGTCGTTCCGGGCGTCGTCGGACAGACCGCCATTCACCTGCGTGACCGAGAGGACGATTCGATCGACGACATCGACGACCAGCACGTCGACATCGGCGTCGACGACGCCGAGGAGGCCGAGGAACTGGTCGAACGCGGCGATCCGATCACGTTCGACCAGACCGTTTCCGACCTGGAGAACGGCCGCATCGCCGCGCGTGGACTGGACAACCGAATCGGGATCTGGGCGGTCGCCGAGGGGCTCCGCCGAGCGGCAAGACGGGACCCGGAAGCCACGGTGTATGCGGTTTCGACGGTCCAGGAGGAGGTCGGCCTCCAGGGTGCCAAGATGGTCGGCTTCGACCTCGACCCCGACGTGGCCGTCGTGACCGACGTTACACACGCGACGGGCGCACCGGGAACGCCCCCCAACCGAGATACGGGCGTCGAACTCGGCGACGGGCCGGTCGTGGTTCGTGGAAGCGCAAACCATCCCCGTGTCGTCGAGGCTGCACGCGAGGTGGCAGCGGACGCAGATGTCGACACTCAGCTACAGGCAGCAGGAAACCGAACCGGAACGGACGCAGACGCGTTCTACACCTCTCGAAGCGGCATTCCGTCCCTGAACGTCGGTGTGCCGAACCGCTACATGCACACTCCCGTCGAAACACTCGACCTCGCGGACCTCGACGCGACCGCGGACCTGCTGGGCGAGTTCGCCGTCGCGGCCCACGATCACGACTTTTCGGTCGGGCTGTAACGGTTCCGAAGCCGGGTGTTCCTGGTGGGGACCGGAGAAATCCGAAACACATTGTCGGTTGTTCCGGAATCCTTTTGGGAGCCTTGGCCCGAGAGAACCCATGGCAGACGTCGAAGCCGAACTCCGCGAGCAGTTCCGGGAGGCGTTCGGCGGGGCCGACTTCCCCGTCCAGAACCAGATGGACCTCGTGCCGGCGCTCCCCGGCGGCCCGAGCACCACCTTCGAGGCCGGTGACGTGAGCTACACCGCCATGGAACTGGCCACGAAGCTGAGCGGCCACCAGGAGTTCCCCTACGAAAACGTCGACGCGCTGGTGGACGACGTGATCGAGGGGCTGAAGGCCGAAGGGGAGATCTGAGTCGGCGCCCGTTCTCCCGCCGTTTCTCGATCGCGTTCACCCAAACCGCTTTCACCGACGGCGGCGGGGATGGTGTATGCGCGACATCGAGCGGTATCTCAACATCAAGAGCGCCTACGGCGCCAGCGTCGCCCCCGACGGCGAGACGGTCGCCTTCCTCATGGACACGACGGGGACGCCGCAGGTGTGGTCGGTCGACGGTCCCGGCGTCTGGCCCGAACAGCACACGTTCTACGACGAGCGGGTGACGTTCGTCGACTGCTCGCCCGAGCGGTTCGAACTCGCCTTCGGCATGGACGAGGGCGGGAACGAGCGGACCCAGCTCTACCGCCTCGACGCCGCGAGCGGCGAGATCACGAACCTCACCCGCCACCCCGACGCGAAACACCGCTGGGGCGGCTGGAGCCACGACGGCGAGCGGATCGCCTTCACCTCCAACCGGCGCGACGAGGCGACCTTCGACGTGTACGTCCAGGACCGCACGGCGACCGGCGCGGCCGCCGACCTGGTCCACGAAGGCGACGGCTGGCTCAGCCTCGGCGGCTGGTCGCCCGACGACTCCCGCCTGCTCGTCGTCGAGTCCTACTCCAGTTTCGACCAGGACCTGTACGCCCTGGATCTGGCCAGCGAGGAAGTGACCCACCTCACCCCTCACGACGGCGACGTGCGGTACGGCTCGCCCCAGTGGGGACCGGACGGCGAGAGCCTCTATCTGACCACCGACCGCGACGCCGACACCCTCAGGCTGGCCCGCCTGCACCTAGACACCCTGGAGTTGTCGACCGTCGTGGACGGCGGGGAGTGGAACGTCGACGGCGTCTCCGTCGACGTGGAGTCGCGCCGGATCGCCTACTCCCGGAACGTCGACGGCTACACCGACCTCCACGTCGGCGAACTCGTCGCCGACGAGCGGATCGACGAATTCGCGACCCCGTCGCTCCCTGAGGGAGTCGCCGGCGGCGTCTCCTGGGGGCCGGACGGCGATCGGGTAGCGCTGACGGTCACCGGCACCAGCGACACCACCAACGTCTACGTCTTCGACGTCAGGGGCGGCGAGGCCGAGCGGTGGACTCGCGCGTCGACGGCGGGCATCCCGCGGGACTCCTTCGTCGACCCGGAACTGGTCCGGTACCCCACGTTCGACGGCCGGGAGATCCCGGCCTTCTTCACGGAACCGGACGACGCCGGCGACGGCGACACGCCGGTGATCGTCGACATCCACGGCGGGCCCGAGTCCCAGCGCCGCCCCTCCTTCTCGGCGATCACCCAGTACTTCGTCGCGAACGGCTACGCGGTGTTCGAGCCGAACGTCCGCGGGTCGGTGGGGTACGGCAAGGCCTACAGCCACCTCGACGACGTCGAAAAGCGGATGGACTCGGTCAAAGACATACAAGCCGCCGTCGAGTGGCTCCACGACCACCCCACGGTCGACCCCGACCGCGTCGTCGCCATGGGCGGCTCCTACGGCGGGTTCATGGTGCTCGCGGCGCTGACCGAGTACCCCGACCTCTGGGCCGCCGGCGTCGACGTCGTCGGCATCGCGAACTTCGTCACCTTCCTGGAGAACACCGGGGACTGGCGGCGCTCGCTGCGGGAGGCCGAGTACGGCAGCCTCGCGGAGGACCGGGAGTTCCTCGAATCCATCTCGCCGATCAACAACATCGAGAAGATCCGCGCGCCGCTCTTTGTGCTCCACGGCGCCAACGACCCGCGGGTCCCGGTCGACGAGGCCCACCAGATCGTCGAGAAGGCCCGCGAGCAGGGCGTTCCCGTCGAGGAGCGCATCTACGACGACGAAGGGCACGGCTTCTCCAAACTCGAAAACCGGATCGACGCCTACGGCCGGATCGTCGAGTTCCTCGACGACCACGTCGGGGGCTGAGTCGCGCCCGCCCGATCCCCGGCGACGTCGTCGCCGCCGACCGGGACCCGCGGCGGCGTACTCCGATCCCGGGCCGCGAAAGGTGTATGTACGCCGAGCCCGAATCCACGTCGCCGTTTGGTATCACGCACCAGCCCCTACCCGTGTGCCAATCCACGCCTGTTTTTTAGACGGGGGCGAAATGGACGGGTAATGGACGAGGAGTTACGCGAGCGCGTCGAGCGCGAGGCCGAGAAGCACGCGCTTTTCAACGCGCTCAAGCACGACAGCGACCCGGACGTGGGCGCGATCATGGGCCCGCTGATGGGGGAGAACCCCGACTTCCGCCCGCACGGCGACGAGGTTCCGGGGGTAGTCGGCGGCGTCGTCGGGCGCGTCGCCGAGATGGACGGGGAGGCCCGCCGGTCGCGGCTGGCGGACCTCGACCCGGAACTGGTGGCCGAACTCGACGCCGAGGACGAGACCGACGAGCGGACGCTGTCGGACCTCCCGAACGTCGAGGAGTACGACGAGGTCCGGATGCGGCTGGCGCCGAACCCGAACGGACCCTGGCACCTGGGCCACGCCCGGATGCCCGCGGTGATCGGCACCTGGACGGAACGCTACGACGGCTGGATGCTGTGTCGCTTCGACGACACCGACCCCGAGACCAAGCGCCCCGACCTCGACGCTTACGACGCCATCCTCGACGACATCGAGTATCTGGGCTTCGAACCGGACGAGGTGGTCCGGGCCTCAGATCGGGTCGAGATCTACTACGAACACGCCCGCGAGTTGATCGAGGCGGGCGGCGCCTACACCTGTTCGTGTCCGGGCGAACGCTTCTCCGAACTGAAAAACGCCGGCGAGGCCTGCCCGCACCGCGACAAGGCCCCCGCCACGACCCGCGAGGAGTTCGAGGCGATGGTCGACGGCGAGTACGACGCCGGCGAGAAGGTGTTGCGCGTCAGGACCGACATCGAGCACAAGAACCCGGCGCTCCGGGACTGGGTCGCCTTCCGGATGGTCGACCGCCCACATCCCCGGGAGGTCGCCAGCGAGTATCGCTGCTGGCCGATGCTCGATTTCCAGTCCGGGATCGACGACCACCTGCTCGGGATCACCCATATCGTCCGCGGGATCGACCTCCAGGACTCTGCGAAGCGCCAGCGGTTCGTCTACGACTACTTCGACTGGGAGTACCCGGAGGTACTCCACTGGGGGAAGGTCCAGGTCGACGCCTACGACGTGAGCATGTCGACGTCGACGATCAAGGCGAAGATCGAGGCCGGCGAACTCGACGGCTGGGACGACCCGCGGGCGCCGACGATCGCAAGCCTGCGCCGCCGCGGGATCCGCGGCGAGGCGATCGTCGAGTCGATGATCGGCCTCGGCACCTCCACTGCGAACGTCGACCTCTCGATGTCGACGGTCTACGCCGAGAACCGCGAGTTGGTCGACGACGACGCCGACCGCTACTTCCTCGTGCGCGACGGCGTCGAGAAGGCCGTGATCGGCGGGCCCGACGCGGGGTCGCCGCCGGTCCACCCGGAACACGAGGAGCGGGGCCGCCGCGAGATTCCGGTCGCGGGCGGCGTTGTCGTCGAACCCGACGACGTCCCCGCCAACGGCCAGCGCGTCTGGCTCAAGGGGTACGGCTGTGTTCGACACACCCGCGACGCCTTCGAGTACGTGGGCGACGACATCGCCGCGGTGCGCGAGGAGGGCGTCGACGTGGTCCACTGGGCGCCCGCGGACGCGAACGTCCCGGTCCGACTCCGGACCCCCGACGGCGACGTGGCCGGCGTCGCCGAACCCGGCTTCGCGGACGCTCGGGAGGACGAGGTCGTCCAGTTCGAGCGCGTCGGCTTCGCCCGCGTCGACGACGTCGCGACCGACCCCGTCGACGGCGACGAGGAGTCGGTGGCCTACTTCGCTCACCCGTAGGTCGACGGCGCTCCGACCCGACCCAGGAGGGCCGAGACGGCCCGCGTGTCCGCGGGACAGCGCCCGCCGGAACCGTCCCGCCTCACCGGAGCATCGGACGGCCTTTGTGTGCGGAGACGAATCCATCGCCAAGATGACTGACGACCTGATGCCGAGCAGACGGCGGTTTCTCGAATTCACCGGCGTGGGAGTTGGCACCGCCGTCGCGGGCTGTACCGAACTGTCCGATGAGGGGACCCCGACGGCCGACGACCAGTCGGAGCCGACCGAACAGACGGGGACCACCGACGACGGTAGCGGCGGATCGGGCGGCGGCGACGGGAGCCGGCGGGTGTCGGTCGCCGTCGAACCCGACCAGCAAGCCCTCCAGGAAACCCGATCGGACATCCAGCAACGGCTCCAGGAAGAGGAGATCAACCAGACGGAGGCCCAACAGGAGTTCGCGGCCGCACAGCAGGAACTGGTCGCCGAGGCCGTCGCCGACGTCGAAACGGCGGTCGAGGAGGCCGGGGCGACCGTCGAGGATGCCCTCGAAGCGCAGGGGTTGTTGCTGGTCGCGGGTCCCGCAGACGGCCTCATCGACCTCCTCGACGCGGAGGCGACGGGGGGGCTCCTCAGCGCGGACGTGTTCGAACAGGTCCGATCACAGCAGGGCCAGCAGAGCTAGAGGTCCCCCGCCTCACTGCCCGACCGGGCGAACCCGGGCCGGTACCGGCGAGACGACCGACGGGTGTACAAAGCTTAAGTGCGGTCCTCCAGTGGTCCTAGACACCAATGGCCATAGACGCGAACTTCGAGACGAACAGGGAGCAAGCCGACGTCGACGACGAGAACTTCGAGGACGACGTGGCCGTCTGGGGACCGTACGAGCCACCCGAGAAACAGGGGATCCACGGCACCCACGTCGCCGTCGACTTCGACATCTGCATCGCCGACGGCGCCTGCCTGGAGGACTGCCCGGTCGACGTCTTTACCTGGGTCGACACGCCGGGGCACCCGGAATCGGAGATCAAGGCCGAACCGACCAACGAGGACCAGTGTATCGACTGCATGCTCTGTGTCGACGTCTGTCCGGTCGACGCCATCGACGTCGACCCCGGCCGCGCCGGCCGCATCTGAGCGCTCCCGGTCCCCTGCTCTCGCCCGCCCTCTCTCCTCCGATTCCGGTCGTCGCTCCGTGGTCCGCCGAGTAGCCACGCTCCTGCTCGATCCCTGGCGACCGTATTTCAATAAAGAATCATGATAATGGAAGATTTTTATATACCGCCTGTCGTCTTCGCTAGTGATCCGATACCTATGCACACGGTTGTTCTGACGAAAGGTGTTCCCGACTTCCGCGAGGGACAGGTCGCGTTCGACGAGGACGGTCACCTCGAACGGGGGAAGACCCCGACGGTGATGAACCCGAACGATCAGTTCGCGCTCCAGGCAGCGCTCCAGACGCGGATCCGCCACGGCGGGCGCGTCTCGGTGATGAGCATGGGCCCCCCCGGCTACAAGGACGTCCTCCGGGAGGCAATGGAGTCGGTGTACGCCGACGACCTCTACATCTGTTCCGACCGCGAGATGGCCGCCGCCGACACGTGGGCGACGGCGATCACGCTGACGACTGGCATCGAGAAACTGGCCGAGAGTGAGGGCAGCATGCCCGATCTGATCTTCGCGGGGTTCAAAACCGCCGACGGCGAGACCGGCCACACCGGGCCCCAGACCTGCTGGGGGCTGGACGTGCCGGTCGTCACGCACGTGATCGCGCTCGACGTCGACGAAGAGGCGGGTCGCCTGCGCGCAAAGCGCCTGGTCGAGGGCGACATCGAGGAGATCGAGACCGTCGAGACCGACCTCCCCGCATTCGTCGTCACCGACCCCGAATTCGAACCCACCTACCGCAAGGCCGAGCACCGACTGCTCTACAAGGACCTCCGGGAGGAGACCCAGGCGCGCGCGGAGAACTTCGAGGAGCATCTCACCGAGTGGGATCAAGAGGCCCTCAACCTCGATCCGGACTACATCGGGCTGGACGGCTCCCCGACGATCGTCTCCTCGGTCGATCCGATCCCGAAGGCGCCGGCCGAGCGCGAGGCGACCGTCGTCGACGCCGGCGATCCCGAGGGGATGGAACAGGTGGTCGAGGAGCTACGGCCCTTCGGCACCGAAACGGCCGAAGCGGGGGGTGACTGACCGTGCCCGAGATCGACCCGAACGACTACGACATCTCCGAACTCGGGCCGACCCTGCAGGACATCGAGGACGTCGACGAACTGGAGGCGATCCTCGACGCCGAGAAGGCGGGCGAGGACCGGGTCGGCGCGAAGACGCTCATCGAGAGCCGGATCGAGAAGTTCACCGAGGAGGACGACGAGGACCTCGACCCCGACGAACTGGACCTGGCGTCGATGTCGACCGCGGACGTCGGCAACGCGGTCCGGGACATCGACGAGATCGACGAACTGGAGGCGCTGCTCGAACGCGAACGCGACGGCGAGGGCCGCGACAGCGTCGAGCGCCTGATCGAGAACCGCATCGACTCCGTCCAGGGCAGCGAGGAGGAGGACGGCGACGGCGAGGTCGAGACCCAGGCACCCGAGGAGAAACACCCCAACCTCGATCACCCGACGGCGGACAAGCGCCACGTCCGGGCGGTCGAGAACGGCGACTACCGCGACATGTGGGTGTACTGCGAGACCCAGGCCGGCGAACTGATCGACGTCTCCCGGGAGATGCTCGGGAAGGCCCGGGAACTGATCGACGAGTACAACGACGAGTACGGGGCGGACGAACGGGTGATCGCCGTCCTGATCGGCGACGACGTCGCCGACCTGACCGAGGAGTCAATCGCCTACGGGGCGGACCTGGCGGTGTACTACGAGGACGACCGCCTCGATCGGTTCTACCACAAGCCGTACACGGAGGTGTTCTGTGACATGGCCCGCGGGGCCGGCCACCCCTACGGCCGCGAGGACCGGCCCGAGGCGGACTGGCGCGACTACGACGAACCGCGCTACACGGTGTTCCCGGCGACGAACAACGGGCGGGACCTCTCGGCGATGGTCCAGGCCGAACTCGACTCCGGACTGGCCTCGGACTGCTCGGACCTGTACATCGAGAACGCGATGATCTCGAACCCCGCAAAGACCGGGGAGCCGGGGTCGAACAAGGAGTTCGAGCGGGTCCTGCACATGAAGCGCCCGGACTTCTCGGGCTTCGAGTACTCGACGATCCTCTGTATCGACAAGCCCGACCGCGAGTTCCACCCGCAAGGGGCGTCCGTGATCCCGGGGAGTTTCGAGGTGCCCGATCCGGACTCCGAACGCGAGGGCGAGGTGGTCGAACACGAGATGCCCCTGTCCGAGGAGTGGCTCCGGGTCGAGGTGACCGACTACGACCGCCTGGAGGGCGGCGTCGACCTCTCGGGCCACGACGTGATCGTCGCGCTCGGCCGGGGGATCGGCGACGACCCGACCCGGGGGATCGAACTGGGCCTCGATCTGGTCGGGGCCTTCGAGGACGCCGACCTGGGACTCTCGCGGGGGGTGATCACCGCCTCCTACGAGTTCGACGGCCACGTCGAGCAGTACGTCGCCGAGGAGCGACAGATCGGCGAGAGCGGCCAGGTCGTCGAGCCGGCGGTGTACGTCGCGGCCGGCATCTCTGGGGCGGTCCAGCACAAGGTCGGCATGGACGAGTCCGACACGATCGTCGCGGTCAACAGCGACCCCGACGCCGACATCCGCGACTTCTCGGACTACTTCGTCGAGGGCGACCTGTTCGAGGTGCTGCCGCGCCTGACCGAGGCGGTCGAAACGGGCGAACTGGACCTCGGAGCCGTTGCCGACGGCGGCCGGCCGGCCAGCGAGGCAAGTGAGAGTGGAACGGACGGCGGAACCGACGCTGCGACGGACGGAGGTGTATCCGATGAGTGACACAGCCACGGACGACGGCGGGGAGTACGAACACTACGAGGCAGTGGTCGTCGGCGCGGGCCCGGGCGGGGCCGCGGCGGCGGCGACGCTCGCGGAGTACGGCGTCGAGACGCTGGTGCTCGAACGCGGCGTCGACGCCGGCGCGAAGAACGTCTCCGGCGGCCTGATCTACGCCGAGGAGTCGGCGCCGTACACGATCGACGGCATCTTCGACGGCTTCCGCGAGGCGGCGACCGAGCGGTCGGTCGACGACTACTACATGCACAACGTCGCCGGCGAGAAAGTCCAGACGCTGGATCTGGGCGGCGTCCACCACGCCGACACCGAGTGGTGTGACGCCGTCCTCCGCCGGGAGATGGACTCCTGGCTCGCAGAGCGCGTCCACGAGAAGACCCGCGAGACCGGCGGCGGCCTGCTGACGGACGTGCGGGTCAACGGCCTGCTCCGGGAGAACGGACGGATCGTCGGGGTGACCTGCGACGAACTCGACCCGATCCGCGCTGAGTTCGTCGTCGCCGCCGACGGCGTCAACTCCGAACTCGCCCGCGACGCGGGGCTGATGGACTGGGACGACCCCGAGGAGTGGTTCCAGGGCGTCAAAGCGGTGGTAGACATGCCGAGCGACGAGATCGAGGAGCGGTTCGGCGTCGGCGCCGGCGAGGGGGTCGCCCACCTGTTCTCGGGCGACCTGTTCGCGGACGTGCGCGGCGGCGGCTTCCTCTACACCAACGAGGACACCCTCTCGATCGGGACGGTGTTCCACCTCGACTCGCTGGTCGCCGAGGAGGCCGAACCCCACGAACTGCTCGACGCGCTGCTGACCCACCCGCTGCTCGGCCAGTGGCTCGACGGCGACTACCACGAACTGGAGTACTCGGCGAAGCTCGTCCCCGACTCCAAGAAGGTCGCCCACCCCGAACCACACCAGGACCGCCTGGTGCTGGTCGGCGACGCCGGCGGGCAGATGCAGGCCCAGGGGCCGATCATCAAGGGGATGAACCACGCCGTCACCGCGGGGGCACTCGCCGGCGAGGCGTTCGCGGAGGCCCGGAACCGCAACTCGCCGGAGAAGGCCGGCCAACTGTACACGAAGAAGCTCCACGACGAGGGTGTGATGGACAAACTCCGCCCACCCCGCTACCGCGCCGGGCGGGTCGCAGAGCACGACGCCGTGGCGGACGTCGTCGAGTCGGTCGTCGACTCCTGGGCCGGGCGCCTGGGGATGCGGCTGCTCGGCGACCGCGTCGAGTCGCTCTTTAACTCGCCGTTCCTGCTCGGGATGGTGCCCGACACCAAGACCTCCTACGTGACGATCCCGACGGTCCTGGCCGAGGAGCTGGGCGACCGCGTCATCGAGGAAAACGAGGTCGAAACCCCGGAGCTGGCCGACCGCATCGGCGATCTGACCTACGACATCGGCGATCCCCACATCGAGGTCCTGGACAACGCCTGGGACGCCTCGGGCGCCGCCGTCTCCGCCTGCCCGGTGAGCGCGCGGGAGTTCGGCGGGGGCTGCTACCGCGAGGAGACCGTCTCGAAGAACGGCGACGAGCGGCGGG
>Ga0207719_100799_pt1 | contig 12573 bp, 12 predicted proteins | sample A23P1SouthBayCA_2_FD_187279 | JGI IMG/M metagenome (GOLD analysis project Ga0207719, IMG submission 187279) | Aerobic enrichment media microbial communities from Eden Landing Ponds, California, USA - A23 P3 (3) (SPAdes) | ecosystem: Environmental > Aquatic > Marine > Unclassified | place... | reverse complement strand
CGCGTCACCCCGACGAAACACTTGGTCTCGTACTCTTTCACCCAAGCTGTTGGAACGCTTCGACCGCCCCGTCTGTACTCATGTGTCCCACCCCAACGACTCGGGGTCGTCCCCGTCTCTGGGTACGTCGTACCGCAGTACTGATAGACGTTGCTGCCAGTCTGGGTTGGGTGGAACCCATTGCTGTCACAGTTCGAGTTACACGATTACGAAACCGTTCTCTCCGTAGTTTCCCGAATCGGTAGCCTTGGAATACGATTTCATTTAGTTAATCACAAAAATACTATACTCGTGGTCGGTGTACGAATTCACCGGCGCGCACCGCGGCTCTGTGTCCCAACCACGACCCGATGCGCGCCAGTTCCGGTCACTCCCGTGGCCGGATTTCACACCGAAGCTCTCAGCAATGAGTCCTCTTTCTTCTGTCGACCCTCGCGTCGTCCCCACTGAGCAACTCAAAGCATTCGGGTCGACGACACGCGAGCGCTGGTGACGTCCTCGTCGTGGACGGAACGCCCACAGGGGCGCGTCGAAACGGCCACCTCGGGGCCCGGCGAGTCAAACAGTCCGGTCGCCGTGTCGCGCCTCATCTTCACCTAGTGGCTGGAGTTCGCTCCCGACCTGACAAGCCACTGGGCACTCGCCGCTTCACGGGCATCGTCATCCGCCGGCGCTCCGACTCTCGTCAGCGGCCCGTTCGTACGTGCGACGCCAATTTCGTATCGCGATATGCGATTTACGATATAACTGCCCGGCTAGCGACGGACAAAACAATTAGGTCACGAGACGACGAGTGAGTGGCATGGGCCTACGGAAGCCGCCGTTACGATCGGTTCACGCCGACCACGCGTCGTTCACCGAGTTCGGGGGGTGGGAGATGCCGGTCGAGTTCGACTCCATCCGGACCGAACACACCGCCGTCCGTGAGTCGGCGGGCATCTTCGACGTCTCGCACATGGGTGAGATTCGGGTGGCCGGTCCGGACGCGACAGCGCTGATGGACCGGCTGACCACCAACGACGTGGGAGCCCTCACCGTCGGTGACACGCAGTACGCCTGCATCACGACCGACGAGGGGGTCATCCTCGACGACACGGTGGTGTTTCGCCTCCCGGACGCCGGGAGCGACCCGCAGTACCTGTTCGTTCCCAACGCGGGCCACGACGCAGAGATGTATGCCCGATGGATCGAGTACCGTGACCAGTGGGGACTGGACGCGACGGTCCACAACGCGACCGAGGAGTGGGCGATGCTGGCGGTCCAAGGCCCAGAGGCACCTCGATTGTGTGCCGACGCCACCGACGGCGCGACCACCGATATCGACGGGTTCGAGGCAGCCTTCCTCGACGTGGCCGGTGTCCGGTGTTACGCCTCTCGGACCGGCTACACCGGCGAGGACGGCTTCGAGTTCCTCGTTCCGTGGGACGACGCCGAGACGGTGTGGTCGGCCTTCGACTGCCAGCCCTGTGGGCTGGGCGCCCGCGATACTCTCCGCCTCGAGATGGGCTTTCTCCTCTCCGGCGAGGACTTCCATCCCGAAGACGAACCCCGGACGCCGTATGAGGCGGGCATCGGCTGGACGGTCGACCTCGAAACGGAGTTCGTGGGGCGTGACGCCCTCGAACGCGTCGAGCGAGAAGGGGTCGACGAGCGGTTCCGCGGCATCAAACTCCTCGAACGCGGCGTCCCGCGAGCAGGGTACGAAGTCGTCGACGGCGAGGGGAACCACCTCGGCCACCTCACCAGTGGGACGATGAGTCCCACGCTCGGCGAACCCATCGGACTCGGCTACCTCTCCGAACAGACGTCCCCCGGCACCCAGGTTCGGGTGCTCGTCCGGGGCGAACCGAAACAGGCGAACGTAGTGACACCCCCTTTCATCGACACATGAGCTTCGACGTACCTGACGACCGACGGTATCTGGAATCGCACGAATGGACGACCACCGGCGACAGCGTCCGCATCGGTATCTCCGATTTCGCTCAGGACGAACTGGGCGACGTGGTGTTCGTCGAACTCCCTGCCGAGGGCGACACAGTCGAACAGGGCGCGGAGTTCGGCGTCGTCGAGAGCATCAAGGCCGTCTCGGACCTCGTCTCACCCGTCTCGGGCACCGTCGTCGACGTCAACGAGGACCTGTTTGACGCGCCGGAACTCCTCAACGAAGACCCCTACGGCGACGGCTGGATGATCGAAGTCGAGCCAAGCGAGAGCGAGTTCGACGGCCTGCTCTCTGCCGACGCGTATCGCGAACAGATCGAGTAATCAGAACGCCGTGTGTTCCGAACTGTCGATGCCGTTGATGCGGATTAGGCCGTAGTCACAGTCGGTACACACCCACTTCGTCTTCTCGCCCAAGTGCAGGGTAGTGCTTGCCGTCCGCCAGAACGTGTCGTTCGTACACTCCGGACAGTCGTGGTTCATCTCCAGGCTCATAGCTGTCTTTCGGCGACCGGTCCAGTTGAAGATACTGGTTCCCGAAAAGCGCGCGTAAATCATATGTCGCGATACGAATTGTCTGTCGTGGCGTTGAGGGTCCGGGCAGAGGGAGGGCAGAGAGCGTCCGCGAGAGGTTCACGACGGAACGCCTCGGCGCGGCAGAGTGAGTCTGCGGGCACTCCTCGAAATACTCATTCCGTCTCACGACAACGGAATAGCAGGTGCGCATCAGTTCCCGCGTCCGAAATCGCACCATATCGAAGTTGGTGAAGTCGGTGGTGTCGCGACGCAGTGGGATTGACTAGGGTCCTTACCGACCGGAGACAATCCAACGCAGTCCGTACCCTTGGGGTAGCTTAACAAGAATGGCCTGTGATTGGTCAAACGAATTATGTCATCGGAAAGAAACGACGGCCTACTCAACAGGGCATACCGAAAGCGGGTGGGTAAACCGGTAACCCACGACGAGGTGCGCGGGTATTGGGTATTTTTAACCGGAATCGTACTCGCGACGCTTGGTATTATTCTGTTCTTACCGAGTACGTCATCACGTGGGGCCGCTGGCCTGACGCTTCGTGAAATAAGTATCTTCTTCTCAGCCATCGGCTTGGCGATGCTCGTCGCAGGGCCGGTTATCAGACTCCCGCTCCAGTCTCGGGCGAACTACGCGGCCTACGTCGGCCAAGCCGTTTGTTTCGTTGCGGGTGTCTGGTTCTTGCTGGTCTTCCCAGCCGGGTGGAGCGTCCAGACAGGGAGTCAGCCAGTCATCGTCCTCTATGCAGTTGGACTGGCAATCATCACACTTGGAGGCGTCATCGTCCCGCTCATTACGGGGGTGACACGCGAAGATTTGGAGGCCAGCGAGAGCAGGGCCGCAGGTCTCGAATCCGAACTGGCAGACGTCCGAGAAGAGCGCGAGCGACTCGAGGACGAACTCGAAGAGGCACGAGCGGAGACTGACGCCGGGCAGACCGCACAGGCGGACTTGCAGGCGATGCTCGATTCGCTCCGGACGAGTCAGGCTCGCTTCGAGTTGTACGAGGACGTCTCCGAGGAGTGGCGCTGGCGATTGCGGCATCGGAACGGGAATCTCATCGCCAATAGCGGTGAGGGGTACAGCCGCAAACACAACGCTCAGAAGGGGCTGGCGAGCGTCCGGCGGAACGCCCTCGGTGCGACGACGTTGCTGTTCGAACGGGAGGCGGACCTCCCCGATGAAACAGCCGAGTTCGAGTCTGTCGAGGAACGGGACAGTCAAGCGACGTTCGAACTCGAGGAAGATAGTGCGGGCGAGTTCCGCTGGCGACTCCGCCACGAGAACGGGAATATCCTCGGTGACGGCGGCGAAGGTTACACGTCTCGAAGTAATGCTCGTCGAGCGATCGAGCGTGTTCAGGAGTACGTCGGGCCAGCCGATTACCTCTGGTTCGATCCGACTGGCTTCGAGGTGTATCGCGACCAAGCTGCCGACTGGCGCTGGCGCTTCGTCCACAAGAACGGGAACATCCTCGCTGACAGCGGTGAGGGCTACACGCGGCGCAACGACGCGAACCGTGCGGTCAACCGCATCCGAGACCGGATTGACGACTACGAATTCGAGGTGTACGAGGATTCCGCAGGAGAGTATCGCTGGCGGCTTCGTGGCCGCAACGATCAGATCGTCGCCGACAGCGGGGAGGGCTACGACTCCCGAGACAACGCTGAAACCGCAGTCGACCGCGTCCGTGAGTACGCTCCTGACGCGGATTCCCTCGATATCGGGCGGGCGGCCTTCGAAATCTACGAAGACCGCGGCGGTGACCACCGGTGGCGACTTCGCCACCGGAACGGGAATATACTGATGGACAGCGGTGAAGGGTACGCGGCTCGGAGTCGCGCTCGTGACGGTATCGAGAGCGTCAAGCGAAATGCACCCAACGCCGATCTGGAAGCGTAACGACTCCCCACCACGTCTCGAGTAGGGGGAGTGTGTCGGTTTTTATTTATTCCTGCTGGGTCGCCCGACCGTCTGGTACCGTTCGAATTTGTGAAGACACTCCGAGAGCGGCCGCTGATTACAGGTGACCTTTCTCTCGGTGGATCCGCGAGTAGATGGCACGGAGCCCTCGGAGTACTGGTCCCTCTCGGACGACGGGTTCGACCCGGCCGTCTCGAATGGCCTGCACGACTGCGCCGGGCGTGAGTCGGTCGATGTCGAGTCGCGTCGAGAGCCGCCCGACCTCGAACGGAAAGTGTGCGTCGCTGCCGCCGACGATTGGGAGGTCACGTTCGCGGGCGATCTGTTCGATTGCCCGACGGTGTTCGGGGTGCTTGCCGTTCACCTCGATGGCGTCGACAGGGGCGTCGCTCTCGCGGAGCGTGCTGTTGCGGAACGGATGGGCAATAATCGCGACGCAGTCGTGGTCGTGTGCGAGCGCGACCGCCTCGTGGGGCGTGAGTTCGCCCGGGGTGGTGTCGCTCGGCGGGTCCGCCCCGACGACCAGCAAGTGCCCCTGTGTCGTCGAGATTTCGATACCCGGAATGCAGGCGTCGCTGACGATGGTTTCGGGGCGGAAGAAATCGTGATTCGTGACCGCGATACCGTCGAGACCGCGACGAGCGGCGAGACGCAGTGTCGTCCGGACGCCGTGGCGGTCGTAGCCGGCCGCGAACTCCGGGCGACGGTGGAAGAACCGGCTGTGGGTGTGGAGGTCGCAGTCGAACACGAGTTCACTCGAACTGCGCCGCCCTCCGACATAAACTCGCGGGGGATGGTCCCACACGACCGCCCCGACGGTACCAATATGAGCGGTGGCAACCAGAGATGGACAATGGCCGAACCCACACGCGTCGTCGTTCGGAATCCAAACAGTGGTGACGGGAAGCGCACGAACCGAGCCCGGAAGCTCGCCACCGACCGCGGCTGGGAGGTGCTCGACAGCCAGGGTGGCGAGCACACCGTCGAACTCGCTTCGGAGGCGGCCGAGCGGGCTGATACCGTCGTCGCCTGCGGTGGGGACGGGACGCTGAACAAGACCGTCAACGGCGTGCTGGCGGCCGGGGAACTCGATACAGTGTCGTTGGGTGTCATTCCCGCGGGGACGGGTAACGACTTCGCCGACAACGTGGGTATCCACGGCGTCGAACACGCGTTCCGCGTCATCGAGTCTGGCGAATGTCGGAACCTCGACCTTGGGATGGTCAACGGGCGGCCGTTTCTGAACTCCTGTGTCGGGGGACTGACTGCCGAGTCGAGTGCGAAAACCTCGCGGACGCTCAAACGCCGGGTGGGCGTGCTCGCGTACGTCCTGACGACGTTGTCGGTGGCCCGTGACTTCGAATCGCTGTCACTGGGGGTGTCAGTCGGTCCGGACCGAGACCCGACGTGGGCCGGAGAGGCACTGATGTTGCTGGTCGGGAACGGTCGCCGGTTTCCGGGCGAGCGGATGCATCAGGCCAACATGGAGGACGGCTGCGTCAACGTCGTCATCATCAAAGACGCGCCGACGCTGGACTACCTGGCGACGGGGGCGGCCGACAGGCTCCTCCGTCGCAAAGCGAGTCACCTCGTTCGGGTCAAGAGTTCACACCTCCATGTCACGAACGACGGCGGTCCCGTGCAGTTCAGCCTCGACGGCGAGATGATAGAGACTGACGAGTTGAACATCGACAGCCGGGCGGGTGCGATGCGGTTCTTCGTCGGTGAGGGATACGACCCAAGTCCCGAGGAGTGGAGCGAAACGACGCCGAAGTAAACCTCCTCGGAACCACGGGGTGAGACACGACCCGTACGTTCGTCCTCGTCCGTGTTCTCGAAGGTGTCTCGGTCGATAGATATCGTCGACTGGAGTACGTCATCGGGTTACGAATCGTCGTTCTCGTCGCTCAACTCGTCGCCTTCGTCCAGAAAGCCGTGATACGGACAGACGTACTCGTCGCGAATCAGTTGTTCGTCCACGATGCTGAGTCCGAGTGCGTCCAGTTCGGTACTGATTCGGTTGAGGTCGTCGTGGTCTCGCCCGATGGCGTTCACGTAGACGTTCCGCTCGCCGGTCATGATTTCACGCACTGCCGTCACGCCGCGGATGTCTCGTGCCGCGTTCGCGAGTTCGTCACGCTCCGGCACCGGCGCCGTGCAGATAATTTTCGTGTAGAGCGGGTAGCCCGCGAGGTCGTAGTCGATGTCGATGTGATACCCACGAATGACGCCACGCTCCTCTAGCTTGTTTAATCGGGTCCGAACCGTGCTTGACGACAGTCCGAGTTCCTCTGCGATGTCGGTCGACGACGTCGACCGCGCGTCTTGCTGTAAGTAGTACAAGATGTGCTTGTCGACGGAGTCGAGGCTCCCCTTTTTCATCGATTGTGGACAGTGGGGCGCCGGAAGACTATAGTCTTGTTCCGTCTTCCCCGCGCTCTCGCCGTCGCGCGGTGTCCGTGACACGCCAAACAAAGACGAAACAAGATATTATTGGGGTTTCAATTGACAGTCCGTCAAATAAACCGGCTAGTTTATCAATCACCGTCACCAATGGGGGGTTGAACGTCGTCGTGACAGCTACTCGATCAACTTCACCCGTCCCAAGCACTATGACTCTACTTCGAGACACAATAGCCGACTCGACTGACGGAACGCGGGACGCGACACATTATGTCCTGGGTGGTGGCGCCATCGGCACCGCGATTGCCGAGCAGTTGCGGGCCGCAGGGCACCGTGTCGCCGTCGTCAACGATTCGTCCGTACCGAGCGATATCCCCGGACTCACTGGCGACCCGTCGGCCGTCGACACCCTCGCGGACGCGGGGGTGGCGACGGCGTCGACCGTCGTCGTCGTGACGCCCTCGGACCGCCGCAACTTGCTCATCGCACAGCTCGTTCGGGCGCGATTCGACGTGCCGCGAGTCGTCGTTTTCGTGTACGACCCGAACCGCATCCCGCTCTTTGCAGACGCGGGACACGAACCGTTCTGCGTGACGACGGCCCTCGCGGACACGTTCGGTGAGACGGTATGAAGGAACTGGAACGTGACCTGGGCCTTCCCTCGGTACTCGCGATAAGCATCGGCGCGATGATCGGCAGTGGTATCTTCATCCTGCCGGCCTTGGCGCTGGAGATTGCGGGACCGTCGGTGATTCTCGCCTACGCGCTCGCGGGATTGCTCGTCGTGCCAGCCGCTCTCTCGAAGTCCGAGATGGCGACGGCGATGCCGGAGGCCGGCGGGACGTACATTTACATCGAGCGTGGCATGGGACCGTTGCTCGGGACCATCGCCGGCGTCGGGACGTGGTTCTCCCTCTCGTTCAAGGGCGCGCTCGCTCTCATCGGCGGCGTCCCGTACCTGTTGCTCCTGTTCGACCTGCCGCTGAAGCCCGTCGCGCTGGGGCTGGCGGCGGTGCTGATTCTCATCAACGTCGTCGGTGCGAAGCAGACGGGTCGGCTACAGGTCGCTATCGTCGTCGTCATGCTCGCCGCGCTCGGGTGGTTCGCTGCCGGGAGCGCCCCCAGCGTCCAGTCGGGCAACTACGCGAACTTCTTCGCGGACGGACTCGGCGGACTCCTGGCTGCGACCGGCCTCGTGTTCGTCTCGTACGCGGGCGTCACGAAAGTCGCGAGCGTCGCCGAAGAGGTGGAAGACCCGGGTCGGAACATCCCGCTCGGGATTCTCGGCTCGCTCGCGTTCACGACAGTCCTCTACGTGGCTATCGTGGCCGTCTTGGTCGGCGTGACCCCTCCCGGGAGCGTTGCCGGGTCGCTGACTCCCGTCGCCGTCGCCGCCGAGGCGACGCTCGGTCAGTTCGGTGTCGTCGTCGTCATCCTGGCGGCCATCCTCGCGCTCGTTTCGACCGCCAACGCGGGTATCCTCTCGTCCTCACGCTACCCGTTCGCCATGAGCCGGGACAAGCTCGCTCCGCCCACGTTCTCGACGGTGAGCGACCGGTTCGGGACGCCCGTGAGTTCGATTACGCTCACCGGTGCGGTGTTGCTGGTGTTGATCGCGTTCGTCCCGATTCTCGACATCGCCAAGCTCGCGAGCGCGTTCCAGATTCTGGTGTTCGGCCTCATCAACTTGGCCGTCGTCGCGTTTCGCGAAGGTAGCACGGAGTACGAACCCGAGTTCATCTCGCCGCTGTACCCGTGGATGCAGATTTTCGGCGCGATCACCGGGCTCCTGTTGCTGACACAGATGGGGACAGTTGCCCTCGTGGGAGCCGCCGTCATCATCGTCGGGAGTATCGGCTGGTACCTGTTCTACGTCCGGCCGCGGGTGAATCGAGAGGGAGCGGCGACGGACGTCGTCCGCCGACGCGTCGGCAGGGACGCGCTCACCGAGACGGAGTCCGCGATGGACGACACTTCCCGGGAAGTGCTCGTCGCACTCACGAAGAACCTCGACGAGAGTCGGGAGCGGTCGCTCGTCGCCTTCGCCGCCGACCTGGTCCGTGCGGACGACGGTCGCGTCGTCGTCGTCCGGTTCGAGGAAGTGCCGGACCAGGCCCCACTCACCGAGGACGTCACCGTCCAGTCCTCCTCGGACGTCTCGTACGAGACTCGAATCGAGTCGCTTTCGACGGCGTTGGACGTGGACATCGAGGCCGACGAAATCGTGAGCCACGACACGAAACACGCCGTCGTCAATTTCGCTGACAGCCGGGGCGTGGACTCGGTTGTCGCCGAACACGAACCGCTGCGGCTTCGCTCCCGGCTGTTCGGCGACCCGATAGACTGGATCGTCCGCCACGCACCCTGTGACGTCCTCCTCGTCGACAATCTCGGGTACGACCAGCCAGACCACGTCGTCATCTCGGGTGACGGCGGACCGTACCCGCCGCTGGCGGTGAACGTCGCCGAGGCGGTCGCCGCCGCGAATCACGGCGACATCTCGCTCTGGCACCCCGCCGGCAAGGAGACCGACCAGTACGAGCGGACCATCGACGACTACCAGTCGGAACTCTCGGCGATGCTTTCGGTCCCCGTCCGTGCGGAGTCCGTCCGGTTCGACGGCGGGCGACCGTCGACTCCCGACTTGGTCGTGCGCCGTGGCACCGACGAGCGACTGCGGAGTGTCCTGTTCGACGACAGCCCAGTCTTCCCGACGCCGGGCTGTACGACGATTACCGTGTATCCACACGCCTCACGCCGGCCACGGTTCGCGCGCCGGCTCCTCGAACGGCTCACGTTCTGACCGCCCTCTCGGTTCGAACACGGCGGCGGCCCGCTTTGGCAGTACGTGCAGACCAGCGAGAACGCCCGCGACGCACTCCCCAATCGAGACCGGTCACCGGGTGTCACCGCTCGTGGGGCCAAGCTACTTGCCCACGGCGGCCGTAGGCGCGGTATGGCGCTCACGCTCTACGCCCTCGACGGCTGTCCGTACTGTGAGAACGTTCACGACGCACTCGACGACCACGATATCGACTACGAGACGGTCTGGGTGGAGGCACTCCACTCGAAGCGCAACGAGGTCAAACGAGTCAGTGGCCAGCGCGGTGTCCCCGTTCTCGTCGACGACGACCACGGCGTCACCATGGCCGAGAGCGCGAACATCCTGCAGTTCGTCGAGCGAACGCTCGCATGAAGATTTACACCGGTCGGGGCGACGAGGGGATGACCGACCTCCGGGACATGTCCCGTGTCTCGAAAACCAGCCCCCGAATCGAGGCGTACGGCACCGTCGACGAGGCCAACGCGCTCCTCGGTACGGTCCGGCCGACGGGGTACGACGACGTCGACGAGCATCTCGAACGTATCCAGAACCACCTCCACGTGGTGCAGGCCGACTTCGCCACCCCCGACCCCGACGAGGACGACCCGGTCGTCCGCGAGTCTCACACCGAGCAACTGGAAGCTTGGATCGACGCCGCCGACGAGGAACTCGACCCGCTCCAGTCCTTTGTCCTCCCCAGCGGGAGCGAGGCGGGGGCCACCCTCCACCACGCTCGGACGGTTGTCCGCCGGGCCGAGCGCCGAGCGGTCGACCTCGCCGGCACCGACCCCATCAACGCCGAGGCGATTGCCTATCTCAACCGCCTCTCGGACGCGCTCTTTACCTTCGCCCGACTCGTCAACGAACGCGACGGCGTCCGCGAAGACCGCCCGACGTACTGACTGCTGTCGCCACAAAGGCTATATCTGTCCTCCGCGTTTGGTCATATATGAACAAGCACTTCGAGGACGCACTGTACTACCTCGGCCGAGCGGGCGAACACACGAAAGAGGGCGCACTGGAGGAACTCGGGCCGCTGGAGGAGCGCTTCCGCGAACTCACCGGGCGCGAGGAGGAACCGGAGCCGTCGCGACTGGAGAAACTGCAGGCAGACTTGGAAGAACTCGAAGAGCGAGCGGAAGGGGAAGCACAGACGGCGATTGCGAACGCCCGCGAGCGAATACGCCAGTATCGGAGCGGCGACGCCGCGGAGTAAGACAACCCTTAAGTCCACCTCCCCAGTATCGTCGTACTAGCGGGTTGGTGGTCTAGTCCGGTTATGACGGCTCCTTCACACGGAGCAGGTCGGCAGTTCGAATCTGCCCCAACCCATTTCTGATTCCTCGCAACGACGAGCACCGCGAGGAGTCCGTGGAATCGAAATGGGGCTAGATTCGTGCCCAGCGGACGAGCGAAGCGAAGTCCTCGTGGTTCGAATCTGCCCCAACCCACTCGTTTTCCTGACGGCCGTGAAGGAGTCACGGAGCAGGTCGGTGTTCCCGCCGAACGATGCGAGACGCGAACGGCGGAGCCGTGAGCCAGCAAGGCAGGAAGCAGCGGATGACCGACTGGGGTCCGTCCGCGTTCGAACCCCTCTCCTCGTTCTCATCGGAGCCGACGCTACAGCCCCACGCCTCGATTCACTCGTCTCGCGCTGGTGTCCCGATTGGGTCGGGGAGCGGAGCGGTCCACTGGTTCGGACAGGGTCGTTCTCGGTCGGTCGATCACCCCGCCGGCGCTCGGGTCCAGAGGTCGTGTCCGACGAGCAGGGCCGCCACCGCCGTCGGGAGCGCGAACACCAGTCCCCCGACCGCGCCGAACGAGACGCCGGCGGCGACGTTCACCGCGAGGACGAGTGCGGTGCCTGCCGGCCCGCCGACGAGTGCGGTGCCGAGTCGGCGGTGGCCCGACTGGAGGTAGCCCGCGCCCCACGCGACCAGCCCCGGGAGCGCGAGGAGGGCGCCGAGGAGGCCGAGCGCCACCCCGAGGAGGACGTTCAGCGCCGCCGTCGGGTCCGCGGTGGGTCGCCCGCCCGCCGTCAGGACGAGCATCGTTGCGAGGGCGCCGACGGCGGTGCCGACGACGGCCACGACGGCGAACCACCGTTGCCACCGGGGGAGGCGCGCCCGGTCCCGGTAGAACAGCGCGAGCAGGCCGACGAGCAACAGGAGCGCCGCCGCGATAGCGACCACGGGGATGACGGTCCGCTCCACCCACAGCGCGCTGAACCGCGGTGGGTCGAAGACGTACGAGTCGGTGGGGCGTGGCCCGAACCAGTCGGTCGGGAGCGCCGCGAGTGCGACACAGACGCCACCGAGCGCGGTCACGCCGCCTGCGACACGGGTCGAGGGCGTCCACACGGTCAGTCGCCTCCTGTTCCGATGCCGACGACGGTGCCACGGCGCGTCACGGCTACGCTTCCCCCGTCGAGAATCGCCGGCGACAACACCTGCGACCCGGCGGCGTACCCCCACGATGCCTCGCCGAAGCGGGCGGTGAACGCGACCAGTCGCGGCGACGGGCGCCCCCCGGCGTCCTGCAGGGTGAACGCGTGGTCGCCAGTCGCGGCGGCGACGGTTCCCTCGCCGACGTAGGAACACCACCGAGGGTCCGGCGGGTCGGTGGCTCGGTCGAGCGCGAACGTCGCGGCGGGCGCCTCGCCCGGGCGTTCGACCGCGTATATCGTGTCCCGGGTGACGACTGGGGCGGAGAAGGTTCGTCCCCCGCCCCGGTCGACTCGCCACCGCTCGTCTCCGTCGTCGAGTCCGAGTGCGACCAGTGCGCTGTACGCGCCGAGGTAGACGAATCCGTCGGCGGCGACGGGGTACGTCTCGGCCTGCACCGACGCCGACCAGACCCGGTCGCCAGTCGCCGCGTCGAGTGCCACCGTCTCCTCGTCGCTGGCGACGACCGTCCCGTCGGCGACGGCGGGGCGCGTCGCGGCCACGTC
>Ga0207719_100798_pt1 | contig 12587 bp, 11 predicted proteins | sample A23P1SouthBayCA_2_FD_187279 | JGI IMG/M metagenome (GOLD analysis project Ga0207719, IMG submission 187279) | Aerobic enrichment media microbial communities from Eden Landing Ponds, California, USA - A23 P3 (3) (SPAdes) | ecosystem: Environmental > Aquatic > Marine > Unclassified | place... | reverse complement strand
GGCTCGCCAGGTCGCCAGGTCGCCGGCCACCGCGATCGAGTCGACGCCGGCCGCGTCGGCGGCGTCGGTATCGAGGGGCAGGTCGGCGACGTACCGCCGGTAGCGGGCCTCAGCGCCCGACTCGACGGCCACTGTCGTCGCGCCCGTCCGCTCGATGTTCTCGATCCCGGCCTCGCGCAGGCGGGACTCGAAGCGCTCGCGGGCGGCCCGTTCGACCGCCTCGGCGACGCCGGCGTCGGTGCCGGCCGCGCCGCCGAGGCCGCCGGAGAACGCGACGCGACTCGCCGCCAGGATCGAGACGGGGCGATCGAGCTCCCCGATCGCCGCCTCGACCTCGTCCCGCAGCCGTTCGTCCTCGTAGACGACGGTGTGGGCTTTCCCCTCGATCGTCGCGTCGCCGACCTCCTCCTCGACGGGTGTCTCCCTCGCCTCGTCGATGCGCGTCCAGCCGTCCATCCGTTCCCGTGGGACCTCCGGCGCGGGGACCTCGCCGACGGCGGTCGAACACCCCGCGAGGGGGATCGTCGCCGCCGCCGCGAGCCCGGTCAGAGCCCCCACGAAGTCGCGTCGGTTCATGTGTGGTGAGTCGTTTCGTGGTCAGCCAGCCGGCTACGCGCCGATGCCAACGGAGAGGTCGCTCGTGACGTCACCGCCGATGCCTCCGTTGACGACGCCGTTCACGTGCGCGTCGATCTCGGCGCTGATCGTCTCGCTCATCTCGGCGGCGTGGTCGGAGACCGCGTCGGGGATATCGACGGACAGCTCCTGGGACGTCTCGGCGTCGGCCTCCGTGCTGGCGTTCGCCGCTCCGTCGGTGGCGCTCTCGCTTTCGTTGTCGACGGTCTCGTTCTGCTCGCTCTCGTTGTCGACGGTCTCGTTCTGCTCGCTCTCGTCGGCGTCCTCACCCGGGGTGAGCAAGCTGATCGCGTCGCCCAGGCTCCCGTTGAACTCGCCGTCGAGGTAGGCGTTGATCGTCACGTGGATCTCCGTCACGTGGTCGGGGACCTGCCCGGGCATGTCGGTCGGGGGCCCGGCGTGGTCCGGACGCTCCGACTCGTCGTCCTCGGACTCTTGCTCGTCGTCCTCGGATTCAGTTTCGTTCTCCGCTGTCTCGTTATCCTCGCGCGTGTCGTCCGCGCCGGGGTCGTCAGCCTCCTCGGCGTAGTTGCCGTTCGATGCATCGGCGTTCGAGCCGTCGGGCGCGTTGCCCGGCATGGCCGCGGCCGCCCCTGCCGTAACGAGCAGGAGTGTGACCCCGATCACTGCGATCTTCGCTTTCATGGTTCGTGCCTCCGGTCCGTTCTATGCCGAGCAGGGGTAATCAATGGGGTAAGCCGTCTCCCCGGATTTTTGGCTTTTCAGCCCGTCTAAAGCCGATTTAACGCCGTTTAACCCGGTTTAACAGCTGCGTCTCCGTGGCGATGGAGGGTGGCCCCCTGGAGCGGCGGGTCGGCGTCTCGCCCGCGTCGGTTCGCGCACGCGGTTACGTTGTACCGTCGCGCGCAACGCCGCGCGCACGTCGTCACGTATATCGTCGTGCGCAGACACCACGACGGGGGGTTCGATCCGCCAGGTCCCGAAGTACATAAACCTCGCCACGACGAACGGGCGCGCATGAGCGACAACGAGGGGCGCCGCAAGGACCTCCGGATGCCCGACGACGACGAGGTCTTCGCGGTCGTCACGGAGATGCTCGGGGCGAACCGGGTCCGGGTACGGTGTGCCGACGGCGTCGAGCGCACGGCGCGCATCCCGGGGCGGATGCAGAAACGCGTCTGGATCCGCGAGGACGACGTCGTCCTCGTCGAGCCGTGGGACTGGCAAGACGAGAAGGCCGACATCGAGTGGCGCTACGAGAAAGGCGACGCCGACCAGCTACGGGAGGAGGGCCACATCGAGTGATCCGCTGACATGGCCGGCGAGTACGGCCTCCTCGAACCCGGGGAGGTAGAGGGCGTCGGCGACGAGTGGGAGGACATCGACGTCACCGACGACGAGGCCGACCGGATCGCCAGGAAGCGCGACCGGGAGTTCGCCCAGTTCCGCGAGCGCCTGAAGGACACCGAACAGTTCAAAGTCGAGGGATCGGTCTTCGACGACGCGACCTACGCCGCCATCTACAAGCTCGTCCAGGACGGCCACGTGACGGCCCTCGGTGGGCCCATCTCCTCGGGCAAGGAAGCGACCGTCTTCGAGGCGTACGGCCCCGACGAGACCGACGTCGCGATCAAGATCTACCGCGTCAACGCCTCGGATTTCAAGCAGATGCGGGAGTACCTCGAGGGGGATCCCCGCTTCGAGGGGATCGGCTCGGACAAGAAGAAGGTCGTCCTCGCCTGGGTCCGCAAGGAGTTCGCGAACCTGGAGCGTGCGCGCGCCGGCGGCGTCCGGGTGCCGGAGCCGATCGCGGTCCAGCGCAACGTCTTAGTGATGGAGTACCTCGGCCGGGAGGGCCACCCCGCGCCGACGCTCGACGACGCCCACCTCGAAAACCCCGAGACGGCCTACGAGGTCGTCCGGGAGTACATGCGCCGGCTCCACGACGCCGGGCTCGTCCACGGCGATCTCTCGGAGTACAACCTCGTCGTCTGGGACGGCGAACTCTGTGTCATCGACGTCGGGCAGGCGCTCACGACCCACCACCCCAACGCCGGGGAGTACCTCCGGCGGGACTGCCGGAACGTCGCCTCGTTTTTCTCCCGGCAGGGGCTCGACGTGACGAGCGACGAACTGTACGAGTTCGTGACCGCGAACGATGAGTGAGGACGGTCCGGCCCGGGAGGACGACCGATCGGACGGGGCGCGCGTCGAGCGTCGGTCGGCCGAGGCGGTGTTCGGCCTGCTCGGCAACGAGACCCGGATCGCCATCCTGTACGCGCTCGCCGACTCCCCCGGGAAGCCGGTCACCTTCTCCGAGCTGCGCGAGCGCGTGGGGACGCGCGACTCGGGGCAGTTCAACTACCACCTCGGCAAACTCGCCGACCACTTCGTCCGCAAGACCGAGGAGGGCTACGAACTGACGATCGCCGGCACCGGGATCGTCGGCGCGCTCCGCGCCGGGCGCTACACCGCCGACGTCTCGATCGACCCGATCGACCTCGACGATCCGTGTCCCCGGTGTGGCGGGGCGATCCGCGTGACCTACGAGGACGAACACGTCCGGATGCAGTGTGAGGACTGCGAGGACTGGGGCAACCAGTTCACGTTCCCGCCGGGAACGATCGAGCAGTTCGACCGCGAGGCGCTCCCGGAGGCGTTCGACCGCTGGCTGGGAACGACGATCGAGCGGACCGTCGCGGGGTTCTGCCCGAACTGTTCGGGGCGGCTCGAGGGTCGCCTGCGCCGCGACGACGACCGCTTCCAGAACGTGGCCGCCACGTACGGGTGCGATCGCTGTGGCGACGTGGCGCACATGAACCCGGCCGCGCTCCTGTTCGCCCACCCCGCCGCCGTCGCCTTTTACCACGACCACGGGATCGACGTGCGCTCGACGCCGACCTGGGTGATCGACCGGGAGAGCGACCAGACCGTCGAGTTCGTCGACGACGACCCGCCCCGGGTGCGCGTCGGGGTGACGATCGACGGCGAGCGCCTCGTCGCGATGATCGACGAGGAGGCGTCGGTCGAGTCGGTCGAGCGAACGCCGGCGTGAGATCAGGGCGCTCGACGGTTATTCGATCTCCCGTTCGCGTTCCCGCATCCGGCGTTTCTCGTCCTCGACGTCCTCAATCGTCTCCGTTTCGAGCAGGCGGTCGAGCTTGCGCTCGAACTGCTCGTCGGTCAGTTCGCCCCGGGCGTACCGGGCCCGGAGTTCCTCGAGGGCGTCGCCGCCGCTATCCGTCTCGGCTTCCGCGACCTCGTCCCGCTCGCCGTCCCACCACCGCTCGACCTCGGTCTCGTCGCCGAAGAGGATCGCCGTGACGGGGACGAGGACGATGTAGCCAAACAGCATGAAGGGGAGCCACCAGTCGAAATCGAGGAACAGCGCGGCGAGCCACGTCCCGGTGACGGCCATCGAGACGATCCCGACCGCGTTCTCGCGAGCGCGCTGACGCGGACCGCTCATGGGTGCGGTGAGGCGGGTATGGGACATAAAACCGACCCCAACGGCCGTGACGACCGACGGCTCCCGGCGTGACGAAGGACTTTATATACCCAGTCCCGTACCCGGAGGTGTCATGCAGCACGTGAAGGTTCCCGCCGACCGGATCGGCGTGCTGATCGGGGAGGGCGGCGAGACGATGCGGGAGATCGAGCGCCGCGCCGAAGTACGCCTAGACATCGACTCCGAGAACCACTCCGTCCGGATCGAGGAGACGGGCGACCCCGTCACCGGCCTCAAGGCCCCCGACATCGTGCGCGCCATCGGCCGGGGCTTTGCCCCCGAGGACGCCCTCGAACTGCTCGAGGACGACCTGATGATGTTCGACCTGATCGACATCGAGCGCGCCTCGCGCAACAAGAACGACCTCGAACGCCAGAAGGGCCGCCTGATCGGCAAGGACGGCCGCACCCGCGAACTGATGGAGGAACTCACGGGCGCGCGCGTCGTCATCTACGGGTCGACGATGGGCGTCATCGGGATGCCCACACAGGTCGACATCGTCCGGTCGGCCGCCGAGATGCTGCTCGACGGCGCCCCCCACGGCGCCGTCTATTCCTTCCTCGAACGCAAGCGCCGCGAGGAACTCAAGCACAAGGGCATGGAGTACCACAGTTTCACCGGGTAACCCGCCGTCACTGGCCGCTCCGGGACGTCACGATCGATTTCCCGACGATAGAACTATCCGCGATGGGGGTGAAACGGTACAGGTGACGCGCGGTTCTCTCGATCAACGTTCGGATTTTCGTTCTCTGGTCGATCATCTCGACGGAGTTGCCATCTGGATCGTCTCGGAGCCGGGCACGTTCGACTACATCAGCGACGGGTTCGAAGAGATCTGGGGCATCCCGACCGGGGCGGTCAAAACGGATCCCTCCCGCCTGATCGAAACCATCCATCCGGACGATCGGGATCGCGTGCGCTCGAACATCGAGGGGTCCGGGGAGGCCGCGTCGGAGGACTCGTACGAGGCCCGGGTCGTCCGGCCGGACGGGACGGTGCGGTGGGTGCAGACGCGTCAGTTCCCCCTCCACGACAGCGAGGGTAACCTGCTCAATGTCGTCGGTGTGTCGACGGACATCACGGAGCAGCGCCGACGCGAGCAGGAACTCGCGGCCCTGAATCGGATCCTTCGACACGACATACGCAACGACATGGGGATCATCCTCGGGTGGATGGAACTGCTCCAGGAGCACGTGGACGAGGAGGGGATGGAGTATCTCGAAAAGGTGCTCATTTCCGGAGAGCACATCGTCGAACTCACGGAGATCGCCCGCGACTACGCGGAGACGGTCACCGGCGAGGACGAGGTCGACGTGAAACCGATCTCCTTGCGATCGACGCTGCAACGGGAACTCGACCTCCGGCGCGAGTCGTTCCCGGAGGCGGCGTTCAGGGTTGCCGGAGACATCCCGGACGTCGACGTGATGGCGAACGAAATGCTCTCGTCCGTGTTCAGGAATCTCCTGAACAATGCCGTCCAGCACAACGACAACGACGAGCCACTGGTCGAGATCAGCGTCGAGGCGCGCGATGATGCGGTGATCATCCGCATCGCGGACAACGGTCCCGGGATTCCCGACGAGCAGAAGGCGTCGATTTTCGAGAAGGGTGAGAAAGGGATCGAGAGTTCGGGGACCGGGATGGGACTGTATCTCGTCTGGATGCTCGTCACGCAGTACGGCGGGGAGGTCCGGATCGAGGACAACACCCCGACCGGATGCGTGTTCGTCGTTCACCTTCCCAGGGCCACGTGAGTGACGATAACGCCCCGCGTCGCTTGTACCCTGTTATACTCCACCACACGTGGATTCGGGAATCGGACGACTGCGCCCGGTTTCTGCCGCTCCGCACCGAAGGAACCCACAACGTTTATATAGAATAGCAATCAATCACTACCTGATTATGGCGCAACAGATGGGCCAGCAGCCCCTCATCGTACTCTCCGAGGAGTCCCAGCGGACTTCCGGGAAGGATGCACAGTCGATGAACATCACCGCCGGGAAGGCCGTCTCCGAGGCCGTCCGGACCACGCTCGGGCCGAAGGGCATGGACAAGATGCTCGTCGGCTCCGGCGGGTCCGTCGTCGTCACGAACGACGGCGTCACCATCCTCGGCGAGATGGACATCGAACACCCCGCCGCGAACATGATCGTCGAGGTCTCCGAGACACAGGAGGACGAGGTCGCCGACGGCACGACCTCCGCCGTCGTCGTCGCGGGCGAACTCCTCCAGCAGGCCGAGGACCTCCTCGATCAGGACATCCACGCCACCACCCTCGCCCAGGGGTACCGCCAGGCCGCAAGCGAGGCCAAGGACATCCTGGACGACCTCGCGATCGAGGTCTCGGCGGACGACGACGACCTGCTCGCCCAGATCGCCGCGACGGCGATGACCGGCAAGGGCGCCGAGTCCGCGAAGGACACCCTCGCCCAGCTCGTCGTGAACGCCGCCCGGAGCGTCGCCGACGAGGAGGGCGTCGACGTCGACAACGTGAAGATCGAGACCGTCGTCGGCGGCGCGATCGCCGAGTCCGAGCTCGTCGACGGCGTCCTGGTCGACAAGGACCGCGTCCACGAGAACATGCCCTTCGGCGTCGAGGACGCGAACGTCGTCGTGTTCGACGGCGACCTCGAAGTGAAGGAGACGGAGATCGACGCCGAGGTCAACGTCACCGACCCGGACCAGCTCCAGCAGTTCCTCGACCAGGAGGAACAGCAGCTCCGCGAGATGGTCGACCGGCTCGTCGAGGTCGGCGCCGACGCCGTCTTCGTCGACGGCGGCATCGACGACATGGCCCAGCACTTCCTCGCCGAGGAGGGCATCTTCGCCCTGCGCCGCGTGAGCAGCGACGACCAGAGTGCCCTGGTCCGTGCCACGGGCGCCCGCGCCGTCTCGAACCTCGACGACCTCTCCGAGGACGACCTCGGCTTTGCCGGCAGCGTCTCCCAGCGCGAACTCGGCGACGACACCTACACCGCCGTCGAGGACGTCGAGGACGCCAAGGCCGTCACGATGATCCTGCGGGGCGGCACCGAGCACGTCGTCGAGGAAGTCGAGCGCGCCGTCGAGGACAGCCTCGGCGTCGTGCGCGTCACCCTCGAGGACGGCAAGGTCCTGCCCGGCGGCGGCGCCCCCGAGACCGAACTCGCGCTCGGCCTGCGTGACTTCGCCGACTCCGTGGGCGGCCGCGAGCAGCTCGCCATCGAGGCGTTCGCCGACGCCGTCGAGGTCATCCCGCGCACCCTCGCGGAGAACGCCGGCCTCGACCCGATCGACTCGCTCGTGGACCTGCGCGCCACCCACGACGGCGGCGACACGAGCGCCGGCCTGGACGCCTACAGCGGCGAGATCATCGACATGGAGCAGGAGGGCGTCGTCGAGCCCCTCCGCGTGAAGACCCAGGCCATCGAGTCCGCCACCGAGGCGGCCGTGATGATCCTGCGCATCGACGACGTCATCTCCGCCGGCGACCTCAAGGGCGGCCAGACCGACGACGACGAGGACGAGGGACCACCCGGCGGCGGCCCCGGCGGTATGGGCGGCGGCATGGGTGGCATGGGCGGCATGGGCGGCATGGGCGGCGGGATGTAAGCCCGGCCGCGTAGCCCCCTTCCCCCGGATCGTTCGCGAACCGACCTTCTCTTTCGACGCTATCCCGCGAAGAGCGACGCGCCCGTCGTCGACGTCACGCCCGCGTGATCTTCGAAATCTGCGAGTCCGCCGTCCCGTACGTTCCGCCGTACTCCGCGACGTACAGCGCGCCGTCGGGACCGACCTCCATGGCCATGGGTGAGACGAACTCGGTGTCGGGCATGAACGGCCGGATCTCCGCGACGTCGCCGTCGGCGACGCCCCCCTCGAAGGAGACGGTCCTGATCCAGTCTTGCACCCACTCCGCGATGAACAGTTTCCCGTCGTACCAGGCGTGCAGCCCCCCCTCCGCCGCGAACGACGAGTCGTACCGGAACACCGGACCGCCGACCGGTCCCGCGCCCTCGAACGTCGGGAAGGGGGTTTCCTCGCCGCCGGGGTGCTCCACGTAGTCGGGGGCCTCCCCCAGCTCGCTCCAGTCGTAGGGGTACCAGATGAACGGGTCCTCGACGGGGGGGAGCTGAGTGAGACCGTCGCGGTGGGGGGAGTCGTTGGTCGGGCCGGCGGGGTCGAAGGGCTCGCCGCTCTCCTCGGTCGCGTAGTCGTAGGAGACGTACGGGTACGGTCCGACGAACTGCGGCCAGCCGTAGTTGCCGGGACTCGTGGCGCGGTTGTGTTCGTTGAACCCCGGCGGCCCCCGGTCGGGGTTCCACGACGACGCGTTGGGCGAGAAATCGCCCCAGAACAGGGTGCCGGTCTCGGGATCGACGTCCGCCTGGTAGGGGTTTCGCATCCCCATGGCGTAGATCTCGGGGCGGAACTCCGCCTCGGAGTAGGTCTCGCCCGTCTCCGCCTCGTAGGTCTCCTTGAAGTTCCCCCCGGGGACCGTGTAGGAACCGTCCTGCTGGGGCGTGATCCGGAGGATCTTCCCCCGGAGGTCGGAGGTGTCCGCCGAGGTGCGCTGGGCGTCGTAGTAGGCCCGGCCCTCACGCTCGTCCATCGGCGCGGTCCCGGGATCGGTCGGGGCGTACATGTAGGTGTTGTCGCCCGTGGTCAGGTACAGGTGTCCCTCCGGGCCGAACTCGACGTCGCCGCCGGAGTGACAGCACATGTCCCGCTGGACGGGCACCCGGAGGATCTCGATCTCCGTCGCCCGGTCGATCGACCCTCCGACCACGGTGAACCGCGACAGCAGGTTGTACGCGACATCGGGTGACTCCTCCGGCGGGCGCGCCATGGTGTCGCCGTCCTGCACGGCCTCGTTGAGGTAATCGAGTTGCTCGTCGGTTTCCGCGACCTCCTCGTTCGTGGGGGAGTAGTAGGCGTACACCCACCCGTTCTCCTCGAAGTCGGGGTCGACCGCGATCCCGAGGGCGCCGTCCTCCAGTCCGGTGAACACGGGGAGTTCGAGCGCGACGGTCTCGGAGACGCTCCCGTCGTCGGCCTGCATGATGACCCCGATGTCGGCGGTGCCCTCGGTCGCGGCCTGGAACTGCGCGCCCCGGGTGATGTAAAACACCCGGCCGTCCGGCGCGACCGCGATGTCGATCAGGTTGTTCATGCTGTCGCTCAGCACCGTCCGCTCGTGGTCGTCGGCGGCGGGGGGTTCCGTCGGCGTCGGCGTGGGTTCCTCGGTCGGCGTCGGCGAGTCCGTCGCCGTCCCGGTCGGCGTCGGCGAATCGGTTGCCGTCCCGGTCGGCGTCGGGGTGTCCGTCGGCGCGGTCGTCCCGGTCGGCGTCGTGCTCTCGGTCGACGTGGGCGTCCCGGTCGCGGTGGGCGTTCCGCCGTCGTCGCCGCCACTGCACCCCGCCAATCCCGTCAGGCCGAGCCCGCCCGTGATCTTCAGCAGGCGCCGCCTGTTGATGCCGTCGTCGGTGTCGTCCGTCGGGCTCTCGCGAGTCATGCGAGTGAGGATTCCCCGGAAAGGGATAAAACCCCGCCTCTGCTCGCGCTCGCGCCGGAGGGTGTCATAATGATTACTCTCGTCTCTTACCACCGAGCGCCGTCAACGGGGGTGGCGCTCGGCGGTACACAGTGAGAGTAATCATTATCACGGGGGCGGCCGCGGCGGGTCTACTCGGGCACGTCGAGGTCGAACTGGCGGTTCTCGATGGGGGCGTTCAGCACGACGGAGGTGTTGGACTCGTTGACGTCGGGGTCCGTGAGGACGGACTTGATGTTGTCGTTCATGTCGTCGGTGTCCTCGAACTTCGCGACCGCGATCACGTCGAACTCGCCGGTCACCTCGTACACCGACACCACCTGCTTGTGGTCCTCGAGGCGGTCGGTGATGTCGGGCAGGGAGTTACCCTCGACCTTGAGCTGGATGATCGCGGTGACGTCGTATCCCACTTTCTCGTAGTCGACGACGGGGACGTACCCCGTGATGACCCCCTCCTCCTCCAGGTCCGAGAGGTGGTTCGAGACGGTGGTCACGGAGACGTCGAGGTCCTCCGCGAGGCTCCGCAGGCTCGCGCGACCGTCGGAGAGCAGTGCGTTGATCAGCTTGGCGTCGAGGTGTTCGTACGTCATTACACCTACCAACCGTCTCCAGCCTTTATAATTTTACGAATATCCAGTTTTGGCAGCTTGCGGGAATCCTTGCGTAAAACAGCAGGGTTTTAGTACCAGGGGTATTCCGTCGACACGTCGATAAACATGACAAACGGAAGTCTCACCAGTGCCGAACAGGACGTACTCGACCGCATCGACGAGGAGAACGTCGACTTCCTTCGCCTGCAGTTCACGGATATCCTCGGGACGGTGAAGAACGTCTCCGTGCCCGCCGATCAGGCGGAGAAGGCGTTCACCGAGGGGATTTACTTCGACGGCTCCTCCATCAACGGGTTTGTCCGGATCCAGGAGTCGGATATGCGCCTCGATCCCGACCCCTCGACCTTCGCTATCTTGCCCTGGCGCCGGACCGAAGAGAGCGCGGCCGGCCGCCTCATCTGTGACGTCATCGACACGTCGACCGGCGAACCGTTCTCCGGCGATCCACGTGGCGTGTTGAAACGGGCCATCGACCGCGCGTCGGAGATGGGCTTTACCGTCAATGCAGCCCCGGAACCCGAGTTCTTCCTCTTCGAGGAGGACGAGGAGGGCCGTGCGACCACGAAGACCAACGACGCCGGCGGGTACTTCGACCTCGCACCGAAGGACCTCGCCCAGGACGTCCGTCGCGACATCATCTACGGACTCGATTCCATGGGTTTCGACATCGAGGCGTCCCACCACGAGGTTGCCCAGGGGCAACACGAGATCAACTTCACCTACGACGACGCCCTCTCGACGGCCGACAACGTCGCGACGTTCCGTGCCGTCGTCCGCGCCATCGCCGCCGAGCACGACCTCCACGCGACGTTCATGCCGAAGCCGATCGCCCGGATAAACGGCTCCGGCATGCACACCCACCTCTCGTTGTTCACCGGGAGCGGCGAGAACGCCTTCCACGACGAAGACGACGAGTTCAACCTGAGCGAGACGGCGAAGCAGTTCACCGCCGGGATTCTCGAGCACGCACCGGCAATCGCCGCCGTCTCCAACCCGACCGTTAACTCCTACAAGCGTCTCGTCCCGGGCTACGAGGCCCCGGTGTACGTCGCCTGGTCCGACCGCAACCGTTCTGCCCTCATCCGCAAGCCTGCAGCCCGAACGCCCGCCGCCTCCCGGATCGAGGCGCGCTTCCCCGACCCGTCCTGTAACCCCTACCTCGCGTTCGCCGCACTCATCCACGCCGGCCTCGACGGCATCGAGAACGAACTCGACTGTCCGGACCCCATCCGGGAGAACATCTACGAGTTCGACGAGCAAAAACGCGAGGAGTACGGCATCACCACGCTCCCGACGAACCTCGGCGAGGCCGTCGACGCACTCGAATCCGACGAGGTCGTCCAGGACGCCCTCGGCGAGCACGTCTACGAGAAGTTCACCGAGGCGAAGAGCCAGGAGTTCGGCGAGTACCTGGTCGAGGTCTCCGAGTGGGAACTCGACCGCTACCTCGAGACGTTCTGACGCCGGCGATCGACGTCTGATTTCCCGCTTTCGCGTTCACTCGCCGAGTACCGCCTCGATCCCGCCAAGCGAATCGATGACGTGGTCCGGAGTCGGGTCGTAGTCCCCGAAATCGTCCTCGTCGTGTGCACCGGTCCGCACGAGCACCGTCCGTGTATCCATGCGCTCGCCGAGCGCGACATCGGTGTCGAGCCGATCACCGACGACCAGACACGCCTCGGGATCGGCGTCGAGCCGCTCGCTCACGGCGCGTGCCGTCTCCCCGGAGGGCTTGCCGAGCATCGGGTCGGGGTCGCGCCCGACGGTGGCGGCGATCGCGCCGATGATCGCGCCCGATCCGGGGGCGAACTCGTCTTCCGTCACGGGGATGAGGCGGTCGGGGTCGGTCCCGACGAACGCCGGGTCGCCGCCGGTGAACGCCCGGGCGATCTCCCGGAGGCGGTCGTAGTCGAACGCCCGGTCGATCGAAGCGACGACGACATCGGCGTCGGCCGGGTCCGCCACGAGCGCGAGGGCCGACAGCTGTTCGCGGAGGCCGTCCTCGCCGACGAGGTGGACCCGGGCGCCGGCGTGCTCCCGGCGGAGGTACTCCCGGGTCGTCACCCCGGACGTCAGGATCGACCCGGGGTCGGCGTCGACCCCCAGGTCATCGAGGTCGTCGGCGTACCCCTTCGGGGGTTTCGTGGGGTTGTTCGAGACGAACAGGGGTTCGATCCCGCGCTCGCGGAGTCGTTCGATCGCGCGGTCCGCGCCGGGGAGGAGGCGCCCGCCGCGATAGACGGTCCCGTCGAGGTCGATGATCGCGCCGGCGACTGTCACGGACGTGCTTGGGGCCACCCGCGCAAAGTCACGTCGATACGGCTCGGGCCACGGCCGC
>Ga0207719_100796_pt1 | contig 12602 bp, 12 predicted proteins | sample A23P1SouthBayCA_2_FD_187279 | JGI IMG/M metagenome (GOLD analysis project Ga0207719, IMG submission 187279) | Aerobic enrichment media microbial communities from Eden Landing Ponds, California, USA - A23 P3 (3) (SPAdes) | ecosystem: Environmental > Aquatic > Marine > Unclassified | place... | reverse complement strand
CCGGCGTCCTCGCAGGCCTCGACGAGCCGTTCGGTCCGGTCGGCGTCGACCTCCAGGGGCTTCTCACAGAGGACGTCCTTCCCCAGGGCGGCGGCCGCCTCGACCTGTTCCAGGTGGGTCACGTTCGGCGTGCACACGTAGACGGCGTCGTAGGCGTCCGCCGCCGTACCGTCGTGGAACGCCTCGTAGTCGATGGCGTGGTCCGCGTCGTACTCCGTCGCGAACCGGTCTGCCTTCTCGGGATCGCCCGAGACGATGACGTTCGTCTCACAGAGGTCGCCCCGCTCAATGGAGGGGAGGGCGAACTCCTCGGCGAACCAGCCACAGCCGACGACGGCGTACCGGACGCGTCCGTCCTCGGCGGGCTCCCAGTCCCGGGTGGCGAACTCCTCGAAGTAGTCTTCGAGCTCCATGTCACTCGTTGAGGTTGCCCTCGGCCCAGAACGCGTCGCCGGGCTGGGTCTCGAAGATCGCCCGCCGCAGCACGTCGATGGATTTCTCGATGCCCTCCCTGGTGCCCGTCAGCGAGTCCTCGTGTTCGACCGAGAGCGCGCCGTCGTAGCCCGCCATCCGGAGCTCGCTCACGATGTTCTTCCACTCCTGTTCGCCGTGGCCGTACCCGATGGTGCGGAACAGCCAGGAGCGCTCGGGCTCCTTGGTGTACATCTTCGGGTCCTGGACGCCCTTCAGTTTCGAGACCGGCGGGTTGAGCTTCGAGTCCTTCGCGTGGAAGTGGTGGATCGCGTCGTGCTCGCCGAGATACCGGATCGTCTCGGGGATGTCGATCCCGTGCCAGAACAGCTGTGAGGGGTCGAGGTTCGCGCCGATGTACTCGTTGGTCTCCTCCCGCAGGTCGATCAGCCCGGTGGGCTCGTAGATCATCATGTTCGGGTGCATCTCGATGCCCACCTTCACGTCGTGGTCGGCGGCGTGTTCCGCGAGGTCCTGCCAGTACGGCACCGTCACCTCCTCCCACTGCCACTGCCAGGCCTCGTTGTGCTCGGAGGGCCAGGGCGCGGTGATCCAGTTTGGCACCTCGTCGTTCGGCCCGCCGGCGGGCAGCCCCGAGAAGGCGTTCACGACGTCGATGTCCATCTGGTCGGCCAGCCGGATCGACTCCCGGAGATCCATGTCGGACTGTTCGGCCTTCTCCTCGTCGGGATGCAGCGGGTTGTCGTGGGTCGACAGCGAGCTGATGTAGAAGCCGTGCTCGTCGATAGTGTCGAGCAACTCGGCCTGCTTGTCGGGGTTGTCCAGGTACTCCTCGCGGGGCAGGAAGTCCTCTCCGAGCACGCCGCCGGAGCCGAGTTCGACCGCCTCCGCGCCGAGACCGCTCAGGTATTCCAGTACCTCTTCGAGCTCTTGGCCCCCGAAGGGAACCACGTTGACGCCTATTTCCATGGCTGCGAATCCAAAGACACCACTATGGGAATTAATTGTTTGGGTGATTCTACTATCGGACAGAACGTTTGATACTCTCAGCCCGGCCGTCCCCCGGCGGAATGTACCATGGCGTCCGTCCGATAGTATCCGAACTGGCGGGAATCGTCCCGGAAGCGGGTCCAAAACGCCCGACGGCGTCAGCCCAGCGTCAGACGCTGGCGGGTACGCTTTTGTGGACGTGCGCGTTAGGCTTCGTCATGACCAGCCTTGCCGAGACGTACGGGGCGCGGGGCAGCCGTGCCCGGAAGCGACTGCTCGCCGGGACGGGGCTGTTCCTCGCCGGCGCCCTCATGATCGTCGCCGGGATCGTGATCGGCTCGACGGAGGTGCTGTCGGCGTACGGGATCGGGACCTACGGCGCGCGCGAGATCGCGGGGATCGTCGGCGGGCTCGGGGTGCCGGCCGTCTTCGTCGGCGTGTTCACGGTCCTCCCGGCGAGCCGGCGGGAGCGCGCGGCGGCGGCCGTCGGCTCGGCGATCGCGATCCTCGGGGTCGTCCTCTTCTGGTACGCGTATCCGGGGCAGTGGTCGGGCGCCGCCGCCGAAACCGATCTCACGCTCCCGGTCGCGACGGTGTACTTCGTCGGCGTGCTCACGACGTTCTGGACGCTGTTCACCGCGATCGTGAACGTGAAGGCCACGAGTCCGGGCGGGACAGTGACGCTCCAGCGGATCATCCGGCGCGCGGCGGGGTCGACGACTCCGGGGAGCCATCGTCCCGGGAGCAAGCCGACGGGGCCCTCGGGCGGCAGCGTCGGCGTCGCTGGCGGCCTGGGCAACGACGCCCGGACCGGGACGGCAGCCGACGGTCGTTCCGGAGGCACGAGCGCCGGCACCGTGAGCGACGGCGGCACCGGGACCGAAACCCTCGGGACGCCGGACCCGGAACCGGAGGAGACGGGACGAGAGGAGCAGTCGCCGGACGCGCCCACGGCTGCCGGGTCTGCCGGGACGTCGGGCGCAAGCGCCGACCCCGACCGGTACTGTGGCAGCTGTACGCACTTCCAGTACGTCCGTGCCGACGCCGGTATGCAACCCTACTGTGGCTTCCACGACGAACTCATGGACGACATGGAGGCCTGCGAGGAGTGGGAGCCGAACGCTACGGCCGGGACGTACGACGGGATCTGAGTTCCGTCTTTCACGCGGGGTCACGATTTCAGGAACGCCCGCACGCCCTCGGCGCCCCGCGTGTTGAGCACGTCCGTCGCTTCCGCCCAGCCCCGACGGGCGGTGTGGACGCCGTACTCCAGGAGGTCGTACTCCGCGGGGCTGTGTGCGTCCGTGTTGATCGCGATCGTCGCGCCGGCCCCGATCGCGGTCCGGACGGCCTCGTCCCACAGGTCCAGGCGGTGGGGGTTCGCGTTCACCTCCAGCGCCGTGTCGTTGGCCGCGGCCGCCTCCGCGACGGCCTCGATGTCCAGGTCTAGCCCGGGGCGCCCGTTGATGAGCCGGCCCGACGGGTGGCCCAGGACGTCCACCTCGGGGTGTTCGATCGCCGCGAGCAGCCTGTCGGTGCCGTCGCCGGACAGCCCGGCGTGTGGCGAGGCGACCACGAGATCCAGTTCCGCGAGGACGTCCTCGCCGACCGAGACCCCGCCGTCGGCGTCGATGTTGGCCTCGATCCCCGCGAGGACGTCGATCCCGGCGTCGGCCGCCACCTCTTCGATCTCGGCGATCTGCGCCCGGATCCCCTCGTCGGAGAGGCCCATCCCGCCGACGACGCCGGGGCCGCTGGCGTGGTCGGTTATCGCGAGGTACTCGTGGCCGGCCTCCGTGGCTCCCGCGACCATCTCCGCGATCGTGTGCCCGCCGTCGGACCAGTCGGTGTGGACGTGGAGGTCGCCGCGCACGTCCGCCTCCTCGAGGGGGTCGGGCAGGTCGCCCGCCGCCGCGGCCGCGATCTCGCCGTCGTCCTCGCGGAGCTCCGGCGGGATCGGGTCGAGCCCGAGCGCCTCGTAGACCCCGTCTTCGTGCTCGCCCGCGATACGGTCCCCGACGCGCCGGCCCGCGTCGGGATCGTCGACCCCCGAGACGTCGAAGACGCCGTACTCGTTCACTTTCAGGTCGCGCTCGATCGCGTGCGTCCGCAGGCGGACGTTGTGGTCTTTCGACCCCGTGAAGTACTGCAGGGCGGCGCCCCACTCGTCGGGATCGACGACGCGGAGGTCGACGCGCGTCCCGGTCTCGTCGTCCTCGGAGAGCCGATCGGTCGCCGTCGCTCCCCGCACCCTGACGCTGGCTTTCGCCGTCCCGGACTCGATCACGCCCGAGGCCCGCTCCCAGTCGAGGAACGCCTCGACGATCGCCCCGTGATCGGCCCCGGCCGCGAGGATGTCGACGTCGCCGATCGTCTCGCGCCACCGGCGCAGCGAACCGGCGACGTCACACCGCTCGACGGCCCCGTGGTCCCCGAGGTACGCGAGGGCGTCCTCGGCGATCGGGCGCGCCTCGCCCAGCAGCGCCCGCTCCCTCGATTTCCGGGCGAACGCGAGGTTCTCGACGATGTTTTCCTCCGTCTTCTCGCCGTAGCCGTCGAGTTCGCGGATCCGTCCCTCGCTCGCGGCCGCTTCGAGGTCGTCGAGGTCGGTCACGCCGAGTTCGCGGTACAGGTCGCCGACCGTCCTCGGACCGACGCCCTCGACGCGCGTCAGGGCCGCCATGTCGACGGGGAGGTCGGCGCGGGCCTCCTCGATCGTCTCGACCCGCCCCGTCTCGACGTACTCGGCGATCTTCGCGGCGATCGACTCGCCGACCCCCTCGATCTCCCGGAGCGCGTCCTCGCCCTCGGCGGCCAGGGCCTCGATCGACGCGGGGTGCTCGCGGACGTTCTCGGCCGCCCGGCGGTAGCTCCGGGGGCGGTACTCGTCACCCCCCGCTTCGAGCCGGTCGGCGTACTCCTCGAACAGGCTGGCGACGGCGTCGTTCGCGTCGCGGCCGTCCTCGCTCACGCTCCGGCCCTCCAGCCTACGGCGTTCCCCCGGATCACGGCCCGGCCCTCCGGTCGGGGCCGTCGTCGTGGCCCAGCACCTGCTTGAGGAAGGACATCCACCGCTTCCGGTCGGCGACCTCCTTCCGTCGGGCCTCGGCCTCCAGGTCCGTCGGGCCGAGGCTCTCCAGGGCGTTGAGCGCCCGGTCGATCCCGAGCACCGTCTCGACGATCTCCTCGCCCTCCTCGTAGCTCACCTCGCCGTCCTCGACCCGCTGGCGCCGCTCTAGGCGCTCCCGCCGCAGGTTCGACTTGGCCTCCTCGACGCGCTCGCGCTCGCCCGGCGGGACCGACTCCCGGCGCTTGACCTCGAAGACGAACGCCCGGAGGTCGACGGGTTCGCCCTGGACGGTGATCCGTTCGGGAATCTCCGTCCCGACGGTCGACCCGGCCCGGTCGAGCCGTTCGAGGAGCTGTTTTCGCTCGTACTCCTTCACGCCCGTCCGTTGGTGCCGCGGGGGCAAAAGCCCACCAGTCGTGAGTGGGTCAGCGATCCCCGGAACCGGCCCTCTCGTCGTCGGTTCTCGGATCGTCAGTTCCCCCGTTCGACCCTCACGATCGATCCCCCCGTTTCATATGACCGAGGGCCAATACCCGCGTATGCACCTGACTCCCGAGGCCGTCGCGGCGGAGCGTGACTGGATCGAGGCCCGTGCGGACGTCGTCGTCCCGCTCATAAACGACGTCCGCAGCAACCTCGGGAGGGCGTTCGGGACGTCCGTCGATCCAGTCGTCGCGGCCCAGTACCGGACGGCGGTCGACGCCGTGTTCGCCGACGGCGACGTCGCGGTCAACGTCGCGGCGCTGTCGGGGCTACTCCGGGACCTCCACGTCGACGGGGACTACCCCGGGTTCGTCGTCGACGAGTTCCTCGGGCGGCGTCTCGCCTCGACGATCGCCGGCCGGGAACCCCTGGCCCTGCTCGCCGAGGCGACCTTCCACTACGCTGACATCATGGCGGAGGACGGCGACGACGACGATGCGGCGGGCTTGGACGACCTTGACGCCGCGCTCGCGGCCGGGTTCCAGACGCGCCTGGCGGGGTGGGACTGGCGCGGGGAGCCCAGCCCCTTCGACATCACCGACGGTGACCAGTGATCGCCGGGGGTCGTCGTGGCCGCTGTTAATTGTAGGTGGTGGTTCGCTTCTATCAAATACGGAGATTGTATCACTCGAAGTGATCGATGCAAATCAATACGTGACGCCCCGTCTGATATAATCTGCTGTTGACAGAAACCAGTTGATGAATACAAAGCGCGTATGTTGCAATCCAACGAGCGTGAAGGTCGCGTTATGTATCCTCGTAACACACCGGGAGTCATAGCGACGGCGGTCCCAAAGTACGGGACGGTTCCCCTCGTCAGCGCGGGCGCTCTGGTCCGCGGGACAGGAACGGTATAATATCGCCAACGTATGAGCCGACGACTATCCCGAAGATTGGAAACAGAACCGCAAGGATCCACTCACCCGTCGCGACCCACATCACGATCCCGAACGCCCCAAACAGAACAGCGTTGACAAACACATAGCTGCGCAGCAGCCGGCCGATTTTCATTTTCGCACCTCGAAAGTTAGGTCCATCTGGTTTAGATTTTGGGGCACCCCCATATTGTCATCACGGCGCTGTAATTCCCTAACTCCAGTTTAGTCCGTTTTCTCGCATAAAAATGAAATATATTATTCCGAGGATTATTGCCAGGATCACCAACCATGAGAGTGCAACCATCGCTAACTCACCTCCACCCGGTACCGGGATGAGTGGCTGTATCATGATATATAGGTTCTGACGCTCGATAATAAATTTGGGGGGAAGCATTGTAGATACTGATATGATGGACTTATCCTCTCTATTCATCAACTCGATTTCAAATGTCTCCGTATTTGATACGAGTGAATCGCCACCTACGTCCGTGGTGTCCACCAGACCGTTCCTATCAATATAGGAGTTTATTGAGTGGTCGGTGGCAACTCACTGGTTTCAAGTCAACGCTGCCCATCAGAGTGTCGCGAAATATAAACCGCCACGGACCGTACGTCGGGGTATGCAGACCGACCACGTTCACGACGGGACCCCGGCGGTGATCCGAGCGTGACGATCCGCGACATCGGGCGCAACGTCGGGGAGACGATCGCCGAGAACGTCGGGCGCGCGACGAGCCGCATCCAGGAGGCGAGGTCCCGCCCCGCCGACGTGCTCGAATCCGACGACGCCTACCTCGTGGTGTTCGACGCGCCGGGCGCGACCGCGAGCGACATCCAGGTACGGTACCAGGACGGCGCGGTGCTCGTCCGGATCGACCGGTTCCGCGACTTCCGCGAGGGGTTCGAGATGCGCTTTCCCGGCCGGGGGCTCGCGCTCGACGGCAGCGTCGAACTCCCCGCCGACGCCGTCGTCGACCCCGACCACGCGACGGCCACCCTCCGGGACAACGGTACCCTCGAGGTCGAGATCCCGAAACGGCACGACGTCGAGGACGCCGGAGGTGGGGACGAGGCGGTGGATGCAGACGACGAGGACGATACCATCGACGACGACGAGGACGATGCCGGCGACGCCGACGCATCAGCGGGCGACGCGGCATAGATACGCCTCGTCCCCCCTTGATTCTCCTTGGCCTTCTCGATCCGCGAGCGCGTGATCACTCCGGGTCGGCGTCCGGATCGACGACCCGATCGACCGTGTCCGGAGCGTGCCAGTCGGTCGTCAGTTCGAGCAACTGGACGAGGATGTTCCCCGTTGCCCCCCAGACAGTGTACCCCCCGACGCGGAAGAAGTGGACCCGGACCTCGCCGACGGCGGGGTGGGTCCGGCGCTCGGACTCGTAGTTACCGGGATCGAGCAACCCCTCGACCGGGAGGACGGCGATCTCCGCGACCTCGCGCTCGTCGGGTTCGTACGCCCGGTCGGGCACGCGCCCGACGAACGGCCGGACCGCGTAGTCGCTAACGGTGTGGATGTCGTCGAGGCGGCCGACGATCTCCGCCTCCCCGGACCGGAGGCCGATCTCCTCGTTGGCCTCCCGGAGGGCCGTCTCTCGAAGGTCCCCGTCGCTCGGCTCGCGGCCGCCGCCGGGGAAGCTCATCTGGCCGGGGTGCTCGCCGAGGTGGTCGGCGCGCTTCGTGAACAGCAGGTGTGACCCGTCCCGCGAGACGACGGGCGCGAGGACGGCCGCCTCCCGGCGCGCGCCGTCGATCGCGGCGGCCTCGTGGTCGGCGACCCGGCCGAGGTCCATGTCGAGGGATCGTCCCGCGCGGTCTTAACTCGCCCGACGGCGCGTGCAGTGGAGTTCAGAGCTCCTCGAACGTCCCGACCAGACGCTCCCGCACATGCTCGACGTCGACGGACCGCCAGGCCTCGGCGTCGTAACAGATGTCGAGCAGGGCACGCGCCCGGTCCCGGTCCCCCGCCTCGATCGCCGCATCAGCGTCCGTTTCCAGACGTTCGCGGGACGCCTCCGCGAGGTCGTCGGCGTCGATGTCGCGCTCCTCGACGTCCATCATGTGTGGCAGGTCCGCGCCGTGCTCGGGCAGCGCCGGGAGCGCGGCGGGACCCGGCGTGAGAACCGTCTCATCCCCGTGTTCGACGGCGAGCAGGTAGTACTCCCGGCGGGCGGACGCGACGGCGTCGTCCACCGTCGACGGGTCGAACGGCGTTCCCCGGCGCGCGGCGACGTTCTCGACGGCGCGCCGGAGCTCGGTACGGGTGAGGCCGCCGAAGAGGTCCGCGACCCCGGCGAGTTCGTCGGGTGAGAGGGGATTCCCGGGGGTCGGGTCCATGGCTCGATTCGCGTCCCCGGCGGTTAAGCCGTTGTGGTGGGCGCCGCGAGCGCCCGCTCCGAGGCCGCACGCACCTCGGCGGGGTCGAGGTCGACCGCCGACCACGCTGGGAGGCGGTCGTCCGGGCCGGGCGGGGTGATGGCGTCGGCGTAGGCCGCGACCTGGGCGCGTTCCTCGGCCGCGTCGTAGGAGAGGTCGTTGAACGCGGCGTCGGCGCCGTACTGGCGGATCAGCCCCTCCGCAGTCTCGCGGTATCGGTCGCGGAGGGTCCCGTACCCGGGGTCGATCCCTCGATCGGCGAGGACGCGACCGAGCACCCCGGCGACGGCCTCGCTCATGTCGGCGAGGCCGGCACTGCCGGAGACGGGACGGTGGTCGTGGCGGTACCGGCCCAGGTCGACCTGCGCAGTCCCGGAAAAGCCGGCGTGATCGAACGCGTCCCCGAGGGTGCCGACCTCGAAGCCGAAGCCGCGCTCGGCGCGAACCGCCCGTGCCAGATCGGCGGTCATCGCGACCTCGCCCGCGAGGGCGTACCGGAAGGCGTCGAGATACGCGAGGACGGGGGCGTCGCGTCCCGCGCGAAGCGCGCGCACGAGCGGGACGAAAAACAGCCGGCAGAGCCGGCCGTACAGCCGGCTGTCCTCGACGCGGGCGTAGTACCCCTTGGCGAAGTCGAAGCCCCGGTGGAGGGGAAAGAGGAGGCGCTCGACGTCCGCGCGGGTCACCGTCCGGCTGTCGGCGTCGTGGGCGAGGACGTACTCGCCGGCCTCGGCGGCGGGCCCCAGCGCGAGCCACACGTCACGGCCCTTGCCGGCGGCACCGTCGAGACCGCGTTCGTCGAGGAGGGAGAGCACCGGGTCGGCGTTGCACCACAGCACCTCGACCGGGAGGTCGAACCCCCTGATCCAGTCGGCGATCCGGCCGGCGCGGTCCTGCGGCGCCCGGAGAGCGACGATCACGCGGCCCGGGGAGACGGCTTCGAGCGCCGAGAGCAGCCGCTCGGCGGCGACGGTGTCGTGGTCGCGTCCGGTCATGGGGACGACGACGGCGGCGCGGTCGGTGGGGACCGACGGCACGCGTCCGGTCAGATCGTGGAGCGTCGCGACGCGCTCCTGCGTGAACTCCATCCGTGTCCGCCGTTGGGGCGAGACCGGCAAAAACCCGGCGTTCCCGGCGGTTGCTGTCCCCCGGACGTCCTACTCGAAGACGGTGTCGAACGCCGCCGCGCCCATCGGATCGAACGTGCCGGCGGCGAGGTTCTCCCGGACGTGCTCCGTGGAGGCGGCCCCGACGAGCGAGCAGGTCACCCCCGGCGCCGACCGCGCGAAGTTGAGCGCGCGCTGGGCCGGCGTGTCGCCCGAGAGCCGGGACGCCACTTCGTCGGGGATTTCTCCTTCCCGGGCGAGATCGCCCTGGCCCAGGCTCGCGCTCGTGAAGACGGACAGCCCCGCCCCGTTCGCGAACGCGAGCGCGCTCCGCGGGCCGTCGGGACCCTCGTGGGACTCGACGGTGAACGCGTCGGCCATGTGGACGTTGAAGGGAAGCTGGATCGCCCGAAAGCCCGTGGCGCCCGTCCCGGCCGCCTCGCTCGCGGCGCGGGCTCGCGAGACGACCTCCGGCAAGGAGAGGTACCGCTCGTGGCCGGGCTCGACCCGGAAGGCGTCCCACGTGGCGACGCCGTACGCGCCGATGTCGCCCGCCGCGCCGCGCCGCTCCAGTTCGGTGAATGCGGCCTCCAGCCGGTCGTACACCGCCTCCCGGGAACGCGCGGCGAGTTGTGTCTCGGGGTTGTGGACGTAGTAGAGGTCGACGGCGTCCAGACCGAGGTTGTCGAGCGAGCGATCCAGCGACCACGAGAGGTAGTCCGGATCGAGACAGTGGATCCCGCGGGCGAGGTCGTCCGGGTCGACGATCCCGGGGTCGACGAACCGCTCGCGGAGGTAGCCCTCGGGATCGTCGGGCCGGGCCCCCTCGAAAGGGAGGAAGCCGCCCTTCGTCGCGACGTGGACCGCCTCCCTGTCGACCTCGGTGGCCGCGAGCGCCTCGCCGACGGCGCGCTCGGAGCGCCCACAGCGGTAGTTGACTGCGGTGTCCAGCACGTTCGCGCCCGAACCGACGGCGAGCGTGAGCGCCTCGCGGTAGCGCCGGTCGACCGCGTCGGTCGGGTCGCCGAGGTACGTGCCGATCCCGATACTCGACGCCACGCCCTCGCCGAACCGCCGGAAGTAGGTCCGGCCGTACGACTCCGAGAAGCGGTCGTAGTACGCCCAGGTGTCCTCGCGGGTGGCCGTCATTATCAGACTTCGCCCGACAGCGCCTCGAAGACGTGCTCTTTGAGTTCCTCGCGGGTGATGCCGGAGTCCTCGCGCAACCCCTGCATGTGGGGGATCGACAGCTGGCCGCCGCCCATGCGGGCGTGGCCGCCGGCGCTGGCCATCGGGATGTCCTCGACGACCGCTTTCAGCGCCTTGCCCATGTGGACGCGGTCGTCGCGGGAGCGCCCCGAGAGGTGGATCGTCCCCTCCTTGTCGCCGAATACGACGACCGCCGACACGCCCTCTAGCCCCAGGAGTTCGTCCGCCGCCTGGGGGATCGCGTCGAGGTTCGACACCGACCCCACGTCGGCGATCGCGAAGGGCGCGCGGAGTTCGCGCTCGGTGATCGCCCGCGCCTTCGTGTCGAGGACCTCGGCGTCGACCGGCGGGTTGGCGATCCGGTCGAGCGAACTCTCGTCGATCCCCTCATACAGGTAGGCGCTCGCGGAGAACTCGGCGGGCGAACAACCCTTCGTGAGGTGGTTCGTGTCCGCGAGAATGCCGTACAGCAGGCCGGTCGCGATACCGGAGGGCAACTGCGAGTCCCCTCCCCCGTCGCCGTTCTCCGCGGCGTGTGGGTCGAGGCCGATGTCCTCGGCGTACTCCGCGAGGATCGTCGCGCAGGCGCCGTAGTCGGTGCGCACGTCGGTGTGGGCCCGCCCGGTTCCGCTACCGGGGTGGTGATCGACGACGGCGTACGGCGTGACCCGCTCGGCGCCGTGGAACCCCCGGGGCTCGTTGTGGTCGACGAGGACCACCTCGCCGTCGAGTTCCTCCGCGGACTCGATGTCCTCGGCCTCCATCTCCAGCACGGTCCGGAAGGCGCGGTTCTCCTGGTGGCGGATCTGCCCGGTGTAACGGAGCGAGGCGTCGGTGCCTTCCCGCTCCGCGACGTGGGCAACCCCGAGCGCCGCCGCCATCGCGTCCGGGTCCGGGTTCGGGTGCATGAGGACGGTGATCTCCTCGGGGGCCGCGAGCGCGCGCCGGAACTTCTCGCCGGTCGAACGGAGCCGCCGCCGGAGCAACAGCGCGCCGCCGGCGACGGCGACGACGACGAGGACGGCGACCAGGGCAGCCAGCGCCGGATTCTCCCCGGCAAACCCGGTGACTTGATCGGGAAGCCCGGACGCCTGGGCTTCCGTGAACCGCAACATATCCGTCACTGTTCGCCCCCAGGGGTAAAAACCTCCCCACTCCCGCAAGTCACTGTCCCCCGTTCCGGTAGTCCGCGATCGCCGCCCGGTACCCCTCCCGGAACGTCGGGTATGCGAACGCGTAACCCAGCCCCCGGAGTCCGGCGTTCGAGCACCGCTTCTGTGCCCGGATCCGGTCCCGGGCGGTCGCCGAGAGGTCGCCCTCGGCGAGTCGTTCCCCGATCGTCCGCTTGGGGGGTGGATCCCGTCCGATCTGGTCGGCGAGCCAGTCCGCGAAGGCGTGCTTGTCGACCGGTTCGTCGTCGACGACGAGCACGACCTCCCCGCGGGCGAGGTCGCGATCCAGGAGGAACCGGACGGCGCCGGCGGCGTCGTCGCGATGCACCATGTTGAGGTACCCCGCCGTGACGGGGCCCTCGACGTACCGTTCGAGACGGTATCGCCCGGGACCGTACAGTCCGGCGAAGCGCGCGACGGTGCCCTCGATGCCGGCCTGGGTGGCTTCCTCCAGGGCGACCCGCTCGGCCTCCGCGAGGACGCGGGTCTTCTCGGTCGTGGGATCGATCGGCGTCTCCTCGTCGACCCACGCGCCGTCGTGGTCGCCGTACACGCCCGTCGACGAGGTGTAGACGAGCCGCTCCGGAGTCTCCGTCCGCGATCCGTACGCCTCGATCACGTTCCGCAGTCCGTCGACGTACACCTCGCGTGCCGCCGCGGCGCCGCGACCGCCGGAGCTGGCCGCGAACACGACCGCATCCGCGTCGGGGAGCGCGTCGAGCGACGCCGGGTCGGTCGCGTCCGCGCGGGCCGCGTCCACTTCGCCCCCAGCGTCGCCGTCGCCGTCCGCTTCTTCTCCCACCGATTCGATCGCGTCCAGTCCGGAGTCGGATCGCCGAACGCCCGTCACGACGTGGCCGCGGTCGGC
>Ga0207719_100795_pt1 | contig 12604 bp, 4 predicted proteins | sample A23P1SouthBayCA_2_FD_187279 | JGI IMG/M metagenome (GOLD analysis project Ga0207719, IMG submission 187279) | Aerobic enrichment media microbial communities from Eden Landing Ponds, California, USA - A23 P3 (3) (SPAdes) | ecosystem: Environmental > Aquatic > Marine > Unclassified | place... | reverse complement strand
ACGGCGGGCTCGCACCCGGGGAGTGCCTCTCCTTCGAGATGACCGTCTCCGTCGCGCCCCCCGGCGAGGGCCCCGAGACGGTCGAGAACTGTGCGGACCTCCTCCAGAACGGCGCGCTCGTGGCGGAGGACTGCGTCTCACACCCCCTCTCACACCGGGACTGTGAGCTCTCCTTCGAGAAGTCCACCGGCGGCACGTTCCACTACGGCCAGGAGGGGACGTACGTCTTCGAGATCTGCAACGAGGGCGAGACGGAGTGTACGGGCCCACTCACCGTCGAGGACGAACTTCCCGAGGGCGTCTCGTTCGTGTCCGCGGGCGGGGACTGGACGGGGAGCGCATCCGGGGGCATAGCCACGATGACGCTCGATTCGCACGGCGGCATCCCCCCCGGCGGCTGCATCACCGTCGAGATGACCGTCGACGTCGGCTCCCCGGAGGAACTCCCGGGCGACGAGATCGAGAACTGCGCGACCCTCTCACACGACGGCGACACCATCGCCGAGGACTGCATCGTCCACCCGGTCACGTCCGACCCCTGCGAGCTCTCCCTCTCGAAGACGGTCGGGTCGTTCGGCGGGTTCCACTACGGCGGCCTGGGGACGTACGTCCTCGAGGTGTGCAACGTCGGCGACGTGGCGTGTGAGGCGCCCCTCGTCGTCGAGGACGAGTTACCGGGTGGGATCTCGTTTGCCTCGATCGGGGGCGACTGGACGGCGAGCCCCTCGGGAGGGACGGTCACACTGACCAACGACACCCACGGCGGGCTCGATCCCGGCGAGTGCCTCTCCGTCGAGATGACCGTCGCGGTCGCTCCCGAGGCGGAGTTCCCCGGCGAAACCGGCGAGATCGAGAACTGCGCCCGGCTTCAGTACGCCGGCGAGGTCATGGCGGAGGACTGCGCCGTCGCCCGGGTCACCCCCTCCGACGCCTGCCCGCCAGTCGAGCACGTCCTCGACACGGGGTACGACCAGTCGACGGCGACCACGCTCGCCGACGGCGCCGCGGACGAGGACTGGCGGATCGTGGAAGACACCACTGGGTCCGGGCCGGTACCGCGGGACGCGACCGTCGTCGAGGGTAGCGTCGCCGACACCCACTGGGGCGGGCCGTTCCCGGGGAGTCGCTGGATCTCCCACCGGGCGGACGCCGACATCGGTTCTTCGGGACAGACCTTCGAGTACCAGTACTGCTTCTGCCTGCTGGAGGGCTTCTCGGATCCCGAACTCTCCCTGCGCATCGACTACGACGACGTCGTCGCCGACATCCGGCTGAACGGGACCTCGCTGTCCTACAGCGGGGGGCTGGTCGACGGCCCGCCGGTCGAGGAGATCTACACCGATCCGGGACCCTTCCAGGCCGGCGAGAACTGCCTGACGATCGTCGTCGAGGACACCGTCGGCATCGTGTCCGGCGTGAACGTCACCGGACGGGTGCGTGCGGGGACCGCCGACTGTGACTGCGAGACCGGGTCGGAGTGTGACCTCTCCCTGACCAAGAGCACGAGCGAGGAGTTCACGTACGGCGGCCAGCACACGTACGTCTACGAGATCTGCAACGACGGCGGGACGGAGTGTACGGGCGAACTACTCATCGAGGACGACCTGCCCGACGGAATCTCCTTCGAGGCGATGGGCCAGGGGCTGACGGGTCCAGTCAACAACGGCGTCGTCGAGGCGACAGTCGCGTACAGCGGCCTGGCGCCGGGCGAGTGTCTCACGCGGAGCATCGCCGTCTCGGTGGCCCCCGAGTCGGAGTTCCCCGGCGACGGCGAGGTCGAGAACTGCGCGGCCCTCTTCCACGACGGTGCCCTCGTCATGGAGGACTGCGTCACGCACACGATCACGACTGAGAGCAGGCCGAACCAGTGATACCGGCGTCGAAGACGTATCGATCTCGGACGCCCGCCCTCTCCTGACGGGAACGCCGTCGTCCGGCGGCTCGAACGACGATTCGCGTCCGGCGGGGCCGGAGTGCAGTCAGGCGATCGGCCCGTCCGTTTCGCGTTCCTCGAGAACCCACTCCAGTTCCTCGATAGCCCGCAACAGCGCGATCTCGAGTTCGTCCTCCGTGGCCGAGGACGGGGGATCGTGGGCGTCGTACTCCTCCTCTAGGGCCTCCAGACGGGCGCGGATCTCCGGTTCGGATCGCATATCCGGGTCTGCGAGCCGACGGCAAAAGGAGGTATCGGTGCTGCCGCCCCCGGTGGCGGCGAGCACCGGGAAGAGACTACACCAGACATTATCACGCCCGCGGGATGGAGAGCACCACCGCCGCCCCGTCCGGGGGGTTCTCGAAACCGATCGCGCCGCCGATCGACTCGACGACCGTCCGGGCGACCCAGAGCCCGACGCCGGTCGTGTGATCGAGCTGTGAGATCTCCCGGTCCCCCGCGACGACCGTCCGCTCCTGTTCCGGGATCCCCGGGCCGTCGTCCCGGACCCTGAGTGTGACGTGATCGCCCCTGGTCTCGGTGCTGATCCGGACGTGGGGCGTCCCCTCGTCGTTGTGCTCGACGGCGTTCTCGACCAGTTCCGTGATCGCGGTCGCGAGGTCCCCGGTCGCCAACACCGCGAGTCCGTCCGGGATATCGACCTCGATCTCGGCGTCGGGGTACGCGGAGCGACACTCCCCGACGGCGCCGTCCACGAGATCGGCGAGATCCCGTCGACTCGTCGCCGTCTCCGACTCCATGAGGCGCTGTATCGTCCCGAGGTTCTCGTGCATGCTCGTCAGGCGGTCGGCGACCTCCGTCACCGTCTCGCTCGCTGCGTCCAGGTCACCGCCGTCGCCGGCCCGTTCGATTCGACTCCCGGCCCCCAGAAGAACCTGTGCCTCGTGCCTGAGATCGTGACGGACCAGCCGGTTGAGCACGGCCAGGCGCTCGCGCTGGCGCGCGAGTTCGCCCACGCGGATCCGGCGCACGTCGGTCACGCCGATGAGGACGTGGGCGACGGCGCTCACCCCGAGGATCGTCCCGGCGACGAAGACGGGAAACGAGTCCAGGTGCGCGAACGCGAGCGCGAGGATCGCCCCCAGGACGACCAGCCCGAGGAGGTTCCAGCCCGCCACGCGGAGGGCGTGATCCGTCGTCACCTCGCTCAGGTACAGCGCGACGGCGCCGGCGGCGAGCGCCAGCCCGAGCGCGAGGCCGAGGATCGCGATGACGATTCCGGGGGTCGATCCCGGGCCATCGAGCAGCCCTCGCGCTCCCGTCGCCGCCACGCCCGCTCCCGTCCCGCCGATCGATCCGGCGGCGAGGAGTCGTTTCGGGCTCATCCGTCGGCCCCCCACGTCCGTCCGCCGTGACTCCAGGCTCGCTCGACGGGTCGGACTTTCCGTCCCATACCCGGGCACCGGAGCGCGAGGATGAATATAACTGTCGGAGGACGCGCCGGGCGGTCACGGGCCGACAGACCCAAACGGGTCGGCGCACTCTCCCCGGGTACACGGTGACACCGGACGTGCTCACCCGCCTTCGAGCGGTCCCGTCGATCACGGCCGCACAGCTGTGGCACCACCGCCGCCGGGTCGCGCTTGCCGTCGCCGGGGTCGCGGTCGCCGTCCTCCTCATCACGCTGCTCGCCGGGCTCGGCGGGGGCGTGACGGAGCGTGGCACGAACGCGATCGACAACACCAATCGCGACCTCTGGATGAGCGCGTCCGTCGAACTCTCGCCCGGGGCGGTCGGGGGCGTGGAGAACGGCCTCCTCGACGCCCACGAGATCGCCCGCCGCGTCGACGCCCGCGAGGACGTCAGGAGCGCCCAGGCCGTCGCCTTCCAGTCCGTGTACGTGGCGCCGAACGCGTCGGGATCGGGACCGCCCGACGCCGACGCGTTCACCACGCTCGTCGGCATGGGCGTTACCGGGACGAGCGCCCCGATCCCGCTGAACCGGGGCCAGGGGTTCGACCGCGGCGACGTCCACTACGCGAACGGCTCCTACGACGGGCCGATGACCCGGGCAGTGATCGTCGACGAGCGCGTGGCCGACGAACTCGGCGTGTCGGTCAACGACACGCTCCACGTCGGGGGGACGATCGCGAACGCGCGTGCGAACGAGTTCCGCGTCGTCGGCGTTTCCTCGGGCATCTCGTCGTTCGTCGGCGCGCCGACCGTGATCCTCCACCTGGGCGAACTCCAGACTCTCTCGGGGACGGCCGGGGCGGACGCCGCCTCGTTCGTCGCCATCACCCTCGAGGACGGCGTCGATCACGGTGAGGCCGCCGCCGCCATCGAACGCGACTTCCCGGGGTACGCCGTGCGCACGAACCGCGAGCAGTTGGACCGGCTCCTCCAGGGCCAGGCGCCCGTGATCGTGAGCACCATCGCCATCGTGGTGCTCGCGGTCGTGATCGGAATGGCGCTCGTGGTCAACGTCGCGGCCCTCCTGGTGTACGGCCAGCGCGCCGAACTCGCGGCGCTGAAAGCCGCCGGCGTGTCGGGGCGCGTCCTCGTCGGGACCGCGGGCGTACAGGGCGTGACGATCGGTCTCCTGGGTGGTGGAATCGGCCTCGCCGCGACGCCCGTCGCCACGATCGTCGTGAACCGCACCGTGACCCGGATCACGGGGATCGACGAGCTGATCGCGATGCGCCCCGAGTTCCTCCTGTTCGGCCTGGGCGTCGCCGTGGCGATGGGGATCGCCGGCGCGACGGTCGCGGGATACCTGATCGGCCGGGTCAACCCGCTCGAACACCTGCACTGAGCGGCGAAAGAGAACCGACGAACCGCGGGAGGATTACTCGCGCCGCCGGGCGAACAGGACCACGGCGAGCAGCGCGAGAACGGCGACCGCGAACTCGAAGCCGGGCTGGGCAGTCGAGATCCTCCGTGCCTGCTCGGTGACGTTGACGCTCACCGTCGCCGTGTCGGTCGCGCCGTCGTCGTCGGTCACCCGGAGTCCGACGGTCACGCTACCCGTGGCGTTGAACTCCGTGTCGACCTCGGGGCCGGTCGCGTCGTCGTAGTTCCCGTCGCCGTCCAGGTCCCACTCGTAGCTCGTGATCGACCCGTCGACGTCGGTGCTGTTGGAGGCGTCCAGCGTGATCGTCTGGTTGACTTCCGGGGTCTTGGCGCTCGCAGTGAAGTCCGCCGTCGGCGGGGCGTTGATGCCGATCTCGGCGGCGGCCGCGTCGTCGGCTGTCCGGACGCCGTGGACGTAGGTCCCCGACGCGATGCCGTCAGTCGACACCTCGAAGCTCACCGTCGTCGAGGCGCCGCTCGCGAGGGAAACCTCCTGGCTCAGCAGGGGCGTCCCGCCGAACACGAACTCGGCGGGTCCCGTCCCCGCGACGTCGCCGACGTTCGTGATCGTCGCGTTCACCGTGATCGTCTCGCCCGCCGTCGCGTTCGCCGGGGCCTGCAGGTTCGACACCGCGAACGTCGGGGGTTGCTGGATCGTGATGTTAGCACTCTGGAAACTCTCGCCCGCCGCAACGCCGTGTTCGTAGGTTCCCACCGGGACGCCGGCGGTCGACACCTGGAAGCGCACGTCCGTCGCGTTCCCGGGATCGAGCGCGACCGTCCGGTTCAGGATGAGCGCTCCGTCGAACACGAAGAACGTGTCGGTCGATCCAGCGACATCGCCGACGTTCGCCACCGTCGCGTTGACGGTGATCGTCTCGCCCTGCACCGCGCTCGCCGGCGCCTGCAGGTTCGACACCTCGAAGGTCGCCGGCTGGCGGATCGTGATCTCGCCGTTTTGGAAGCCGTCGCCGGCTTGGAGACCGTATTCGTACGAACCCGGATCGATCCCTGCAGTAGAGACGTTGAAGCTGATGTTTTTAGATTCAGCGCCTGCGAGTGTGAGGCTCTGATTTTGCGCCAGAAGAACCGCTCTACCGAACACGAACTCGGCGTCGACTGACCCTTCAACGTCGCCAACGTTACTGATCGTTGCGTTGACCGTAATAGTGTCGCCCTGAACCGCACTCGCGGGTGCCTCCAGATTCGAGACCTCGAAGGTGGCTGGCGAGGCGGCCATGACCGTCTTTCGCACTGTGTCGGTCGCGCCGTCGTCGTCGGTCACCGTCAGCACGACCTCGTGGTCGCCGGACGTCTCGAAGGTGTACTCGAGGGACGGGCCCGCCCCGGCAGCGTCGCCGTCCACGGTCCACTCGTAGCTCGCGACGGTCCCGTCGGGATCGCTCGCATCAGCCATGAACGCGACCGTCTCGCCGACGGTCGGTTCCGCAGGTTCGACGGTGAAATCCGCCGTTGGCGGCTGGTTGGGTTCGGTCGTGTCGACGACCGTCACGTCCGCGATATCCGTGGGCGAGACGTTGCCCGTCGAACTGTCCTCGGCGGCGGCCTGGATCGTGTAGGTCGTGTTCGCGTCGACCGCCGGCCAAGTGATGTCGACGGAGGCGTTGGCCATCACGTCGACGACGCCCGTCGCGTCCGGCGAGACGGCGAACGTGAGCGTGTCCATGACGCCGTCGGCGTCGGGACCGTCGACCGTCCCGATGCTCGAACTGATGGAGACGCTGCTTCCGTCGGCGAGGCTCGTCGCGTTCCCGGAGTTGGCCGAGAAGTTACCCGCCAGGGCGTCCGGGAACGTGAAGTAGAACCGGTCGGTGGTGCCGTCCTGACTGACGTTCTCGAAGACGGCACCGATGTCGTGGCTCACGGTCGTTGACTCGTCGACCGTGTCCGGCGTGGCCGAGCCGCCGGCGAGGGCGAGGGTGGGCCCCTTGACGGTCAGGGTGGCATCGTTGACCGACGAAACCGTGTAGTCGTTGCCGGACTCGTTCCCGAGGGCGTTGACCGTGAGGTCGACGCCGGTCGTCCCGCTCGCCGTGCCCTCGACGGTGACCGTCGCGATCGTGACGGCGCCGGTGTCCGCGGTGTCGGCGAGCGAACTCGCGGAGGTAACCGAGGAGTTGTCGCTCGCGAAACTCACGTCGCTGAGCGAGGGGTTACCTGCGAGCTGTATGTCGGTGATCTCCGCGACCGAAGGGTCCACAGACACCGTGAAGTTGTGCGCGCCGACCCCGCCGTCCGCGTTCTCGACGACCACGTCGAACGTCGTCGTGTTGCTCTCGTCCACGCTCGCCGCCGAGGGCGAGAGACTGACTGCCGTCGTCCCTGCCGCGCTGGCCGGGACCGCCACGGCCAAAACCGAGAGCACGATCAACGCAGCCAGTCCAATTCCCCGTGCCTTCCTCGCGATGTTCCTGTCACTCATTGTCGTCGTTCGTCTGTTTCGACCGTCCGCACGGACTAATCGTTTTTCCTTCATGATCGTTTTCGACTCTCAGGAGGTTATCTCGGCGAACAGCGCCTGTACGTCCACGACGTCGACCTCCGAATTCCCGCTGAAGTCGAAGTACTGCGGGTTGTTCTTCAGCCCCGGATCGCCGCGGTTCGCGAACATCGCCTGGACGTCCACGACGTTCATCTCGCCGTTGCCGTTGATGTCCTCGTACACGCCGTCACCGTCGGGATCGGTCGGAGCGTTCTCGAAGCTCCCGATCGTCGGGACCGGGGTGACGGTGAGCGACGCGCTGGCGGTGTCGTTCACGACGTAGTCCGTGCCGGTCTCGTTGCCCAGCGCCGACACCGCGAGGTCGACAGCCGTCGTGCCGGAGGCGTTCGCCTCGATCGTGACCGTCGCGACCGCCACCGGTCCCGTGTCGTTCGTGTCCATGAGCGCCGCGTCGATGTCGACCGAGGCGTTGTCGCCGGCGACGGTCACGTCCTGGACGCCCGGGGCCCCGGCGAGCTGGACGTCGGTGATCCTCGCGACCGTGGGGTCCGCCACCGAGACCGTCGTGTTGTGGGCGCCGACGCCCCCGCTCGCGTTCGCCACGACCACGTCGAACGTCGTCGTCCCGCCAGTGCCGATCGTCCCGGACGCTGGCTCCAGGCGCACGTCCGTCGTCGGTCCGGTCGGGCCGTCCGTGTCGGGCGTCGAGTAGTTCAGCGTAAGCCCGTTCGAGGTCGCGTCTGCGGTGTTGCCCGCCTCGTCGGTCGTCGAAACGAACACGGAGACCGTCGATCCGTTCGCCTCGATCGACGGCGCCGAGGCGTTGACCGTGAACGCACCCTCGTAGACCCCGTCGCCGTCGTCGTCGCTCATCGTGACGTCCTCGGAGACGCCGAACTGTCCGGCGTGCCCCGTGACACTCACGTTCGTGGCGTCGTCGACATCGGCCGTGATCCGGATGACGTCGTCGTCGCGAATGTCGTCGTTCGCGCCATCGAGATTCGTCGCGGTGACGTCCGCGATCGAGGGCTTCGTCGTGTCGAGGATGAGAGTACCCGCCGACTCCTCGATGGAGTTGCCCGCCGTGTCCGTGGCGTTCACGACGAAGGCAAACGTCCCGTCGGCGCCGGCGCTCGCGGCGTCGACGGTGAACGCCGCGTCGTACCGCCCGTCCTCGTTCCCGTCGGTGAGGTCGACCTCGCCGGCGCCGAGCGCAGAGGCGTCGACCGTCACGCTCCCGACCGCGCTGTCGGCGTCGCCCGCGTCTGCCGCGATCGTGACGCTGTCACCGTCGCTCACGACGCCGTTGCCGTCAGTCGCGTCCGTGATCGCGAGATTCGAGAGCGTCGGGGGCGTCGTGTCGGGCGGCGACTCCACCGTGATCGTGGCGGTCGTCGTGTCGTAGTTGTCAGCGTCGTCGGTTACGTTCAGCGTCACGGTGTACGTGCCCGCCGAGCTGTAGGCGTGAGTCACGCTGGTTCCGACCGAGAAGAACCCGGCGTCGTCCGCGGTGCCGTCGCTATCGAAGTCCCAGACGTGCTCGTCGAGCCGCCCCGGCGAGGGATCCGTCGACCCGCTCGCGTCGAACTCGATCGGCTCCCCGGGCAGCACCGTCGTCCGGTTGGCCGTCAGGCTCGCGGTCGGCGGCGTCGTGTCGAGCGACAGCGCGAACTGCGTCCGCGTCGTGTTCGCGTTGCCGGCGCCGTCGGTCGCCGTTATTTCGGGCGAGATCGCGCTGTCGGGCTGGGCGTTCGCGGCGTCGACCCTGAACGTCGCGTTGTACTGGCCGTCGTCGTCGTCGTCGTCGGTGAGCGTGACCGTCCCGGCGCCGAACCCGGAGGCGTCGACCGAGACGCTCGCGATCCCGCTCCCGCCGGCGTCGCTGACGTTGACCGCGACCTCGACCCTGTCGCCGTCGTTGACGAAGAAGTCCGGGCCGAGCGCACCGAAGTCAGTGATGCTCGCGTCGGTCAGCATCGGCGCGGTCGTGTCGGGACCGCTGGCGCCGCCCGAGGCGTTCAGCGTCAGCGTGTTCGTCGTCGTGTTCGCCGTGTTGCCGAAGCCGTCGGTGGCGACGATCTCGACGTCGTAGTCGCCGTCGGCGGAGGCGTTCGCGGCGTCGACGACGACCGTCGCGTTGTACACGAACCCGGGCCCGAGCGTGCTCAGGGTGACGTTGCCGGCGCCGAAGGCCGACGCGTTCGCGTAGATCGTGTCGACACCTCCGTCCAGGTCGGACGCCTCGACGGACACGTTAATCCGGTGTCCGTCGCGGACATCGTCGTTCGTGCCGTCGAGGTTGTTCGCGCTCGGGGACAGGAGCACCGGCGGATCGGAGTTCCCGGTGTTGTTCATGTACAGCGAGAGGATCTGTGTGTCCGACGCGCCGACCTTGTCGAACGCGGTGACTGGCAGGTCGTAATTGCCGTCGGGCTTCGCGTTTGCGGCGTCGACGGTGAAGGTGCCGACGTACCTGTTGAGCCCGTCGTCCTGGAGCATCAGCGACTCGGGCCCGCCGAAGGCCGAGGCGTTCGCGACCACTCGGTCGAGGCCCGTCCCCGAGTCGCTCGCGCGCACCTTGATGAACACGACGTCGCCGTCGCGAACGCGCGAGACGTTGAGCGAGTCGTCGACCTCGCTGTCGGTGATTCGATTGACGATCGGTTCCGAAACGTCGACCGTGATCGTGTTCGTGAGGGCCGAGACGGTCCGTCCGTCGTCGTTCGTCAGCGTGACGTCCACCAGCTGGGGCCCGTTGCCGGCGACCCTCGTCCCGACGGTGAACGAGCCGGTGTAGGTGCCGTCGTTGTCGCCGTCGGAGAGCGTCACCGAGTCGGGACCGCCGAAGTCCGAGGCGTTCGCGACGAACGAACTCACGGTCGTGCCTCCGGGCGTCGCCGAGACGGTGATCGTGTCGCCGTCGGTGACGAACCCGTCGCCGTTCGTGGCGTCGGAGATCGACGCGCTCTCGATGAACAGCGAGGCGTCGAGCGTGAGCGCGTTCGTCCGCTTCGTGGCCGTCCGACCCGCGCCGTCCAGCACCGAGACGTTCACGCCGAAGGTCCCGCTCGTCACGTTCACGTCGAAGAACTGGCTGTCGTCCGCGTCGGCGTCGACGGTGAACGTCCCGTTGTAGACGCCGTTGCCCTGGTCGGAGAGGAGGACGCCGGCCGATCCACCGAAGCGCGTGGCGTTCGCCTCCACGGTCCGGACATCCGTGCCGTCGATCGTCGCCGAGATCCGCACTCGATCGCCGTCCACGACGGTCCCGTCGCCGTCCTCCAGGTCGATGAGCGAGGCGCTCTCGATCGCGAGGAACGCGTCGAGCGTGGCCGACTTCGTCTCCGTGACCGACGCGTTGTTGCCCGCGTCGTCCGTGGCGTTCACGAGTTCGACGGTGTACATGCCCTCCGGGAGCGTCGTCGTCGCCGAGTAATCGAAGGTGTTCGTCACGAGGTCCCGGTGCAGATCGAAGTCGTCGAGACGGAGTGTCCGCTGGAGTCCCGAGCCGTTCCGGATCTCGACGAGGACGCCCGCCAGCCGTTCGGAGGCGGTGAACTCCGTCGTCAGGTCGGTCCCCGAACTCGTGACGCTGTACGCGGTGATCGTCGGATCGATGTCGTCGACCCCCGCGATCGCGTACGTGGTGGCGGCGGTGAGGTTCGTCTCCGCCGTGAGGTTGACCGCGAGGGTGTTCGCGTCCGTGTCGAACGCGGCTTCCGGCACCCGGCTCCAGTTCCCGGTGTAGTTCCAGAACGCGAGTTTCGACTCGTTGAGACCCAGCTCGCTCGTAACCCTGTTCTCGCTGTAGCTCATCGTCAGGTTCGCGAACCCGTCGGAGTGGGTTTTTCCCGCGTCGATGAGGTGGACGTCCTCGTAGGACCCGGGAAGGACGGCCCCGGTCTCGTTTAGCGACACCGAGACGTTCCGGCCCTCGAAGGAGACACCGTAGTTCAGCAGGCCGAGGTCCTCGACGGCGAGGGTGGTCGTGTTCGAAAGCCGGAAGTCGGCCCCGTCGTTCCCGCCCACGGTGTTGTTGCGGATCGTCGCCGACCGCGCGTCCCGGATCTCCACGCCGTCCCCGTAGCCGGACGTCGCGTCGTTCTCGACGAGCGTGAGGTTCGTCGCGCCCACGAGGACGTTCGCCTCACCGCCGGTTTGACCGCTGAACTGGACGACGTTGTTCGTCAGGTTCGCCGTCCCCACGCCACTCACCCGGATCCCGTACTCGTTACTGCCCTCGATGTCGTTGTCGAGGATCGTCGTCGCGTTGTTGTCGAAGACGGAGATGCCGTCGAACGCGAAGTTGTCGATGTCGTTGTCGACGATCCGGTTGTGATCCGAAGGGGCGTACTCCGCGGGCGGGCCGACCCCGAACGTCCTGACCTCGATCCCCGTCTGGCCGTTCTGTTCGCCGAGGCTGTTGCCCCGCAGGAGGTTGTCGGCGACGAGGTTTCCGTCACTGTCGGCCGCGACCAGGATTCCCTGCGCCAGCCCCGGCGACCGGACGACCCCGCCCGCGCCGATCTCGTTCGCGCTGACGTTGTTGCTGGAGGCGTTGTCCAGTCGGACCCCGACGTTCCCCGGAATCGAGACGACGTTGTCGGCGACGGTGTTGTTATCCGAGTCCCTGACGAAGATGCCGTTCCCAGTCGTTTCGAAGTCGTTGATGTCGCCGACGCTGTACAGGTCGTTGCTCCGGATCGTGTTGTTGTCCGACCCGGCCCTGAGGACGATCCCGTTTGCCCCGAGAGACTGGGACGGACGGTTTTGGAAGAACTCCGTCCCGACGTCCGAGACGAGGTCGACGACCGCGCTGTCGGTGACGTTGTAGAACTCGACGGCGTCATCGAAGTACCGAACCGTGAGGTCCCGCACCGTGACGTTCGAGACGCTGGTCACCTCGATCGCCTCGTAGATCGACAGCTCGCCGAAGTCGTCGTGCCAGATCTTGTGGCCGTCGCCGTCCAGGGTCACGTTGCTCGCCCGGATGTCGATACATGTGTCGTCAACGTCGGTCGCGATGTCCCGGGTGAGCGCGTACCGCCCGGGCTCGTCGATCACGCCACACTCCGTCACTGCGATCGGCGCTGAGGCGTTGACGAGGCCGTAGCCGGTCCGGTCGTTCGGCACCGGATCGCCGAGCCGAGTCGCGCCCGCCGTGAGCGTCTCCGCGAGGCGGTCGGGGCCGAGTGGCACGTTCGCCCGGTCGATGATCAGTGCCGCCACCCCCGCAGCGTGGGGCGCCGCGGCCGACGTCCCGAAGAAGGGGTTCAGCCCGCTCGATCCGGGCTGGCTGGTCTGGACGCCGTCGGGCGCGACGAGGTCGGGCTTCGTTCGCCCGTCGACCGTCGGTCCCCGCGAGGAGAACCCTTCGAGGCCGTCGTCGCCGT
>Ga0207719_100792_pt1 | contig 12619 bp, 16 predicted proteins | sample A23P1SouthBayCA_2_FD_187279 | JGI IMG/M metagenome (GOLD analysis project Ga0207719, IMG submission 187279) | Aerobic enrichment media microbial communities from Eden Landing Ponds, California, USA - A23 P3 (3) (SPAdes) | ecosystem: Environmental > Aquatic > Marine > Unclassified | place... | reverse complement strand
CGGTGCTGGCCGGCGGACACACGCTCGTCGAGCCAAGCCATTTGCTCGCCGATTCCGCCGAGATCGTTCTGCTGTAGCGGGAAGGTGACACGAGACTCGATTCCGGCGGAGAAGGCGTCTCGCTCCCGGAGAGGATCGAGGTACTTCTTCCCGGCAAGTACGACGACCTCCTCGACAGGGGCAGTTTCCCAGTGGGTCCACTCGATCAGAACCGATCCGACACGGTGGGCGAGATCGTCGAGCCCGGCCTCGTCGAGATCGTCGATCGAGACATCGTAGGGCTCGAACTCCTCGTCCGGGTGACGGAGACCGTGGAGCGCAGAGAGAACGGCCCACTGGTCACCGAACGTTTCGGCGTACTCACGCTTTTTCTGGAAGTACGTCGACGTGTAGAGTTCGCGAAGCGGGTAGCGTTTCACCCGGAGTTTTCCGGGGACGAGTTCACGGGGCTGCTTTGCAGCACCGCAGCCCACGATAACGAACCGGAGGGAGTCGGTCACGCGTCCACCTCCAGAGAGTCGACCTTTGGATCGAGATCAGGGTCGTGACCGCAGTTGTAACACTGCCAGTCGCCGTCGACGAGGATGATCGCCGCCGGACTCCAGTTGCAGTAATCGCAGTTCTCGACGGCAGAAATATCGAAGATGTCGCGGGAGTCGGGAGCGACACCTCGATCGCCTCGGGAGGGGGTCACGCGTCCACCTCCGTCGGTTCGCGCCCGTCCAGGTGGGCGCGACGGTGAGGATTGGCTTCCTCGAGTACGAGGTTCCCGGGGCGGTTGTCCCAGGGGATGTGGTTCTCGTGATGCACGTCGACCTCGGGAGAGAACACGCGGCGGGGGTCGGCCCCCGCGGTGATCGCGACGAGCTGGTGGACGTACACGGTGGCGTCGTCGCCAGCAGCGCGGGAGCGAACGTACTCGTAGCCGAGGCCCGTCATGTGGACCGACAGGGCGTCGGACTTTTGAAAACGCGGTGCGTCCGGGTCCGTGTGGGGCGTTCGCCCCACGTGGCTTTCGTCTTGCATGCGTCGGGATGGAGCCACCCTCAAGGGCCGTGTTCAGGCACGGCCCGTCCTCGATGGCAGAGAGCCATCTTCGGGCAAGTGGCCCAGGATCACCAAGTACCCATCTCTACAAATATGTAACGGTGGATCTGATAGGGTTTACTCAGTACCAAAAGATAAGTCCATCAGCATAATTACCTCTACTACTGAAGTGAGGGTAATGAGACAATCCGGAACCTGGATGACGATTTGGGATGACCGAATTCTCGAATACTTACGTGAATACGGGGGAGGAACGGTCGGTGAACTCACTGAAAGCGAAGTGATCCACGTCACGAACGCACACGTCTCTCGACGGTGCAGAAAATTAGCGGAGAAGGGATTTCTGCGTCCAATCGGGAACGGCGCGTACGTCATCACCGAGATCGGGGAGGCATATCTCGACGGGGAGTACGACGCGGAGCAAGAAGCGTACATGAACAACACGGGGACCGAGGGGCCGACGGCCTCGGGGAGCGCAGAAAATGGGATCTAACCTGAGATGCCCTGCGCGCTGGATGTGTCCGCTTTCGGAGCGCATTCTCGAAATCCTCCAGAACGAGGGTGCGAGTAGTCCCGAGTTCATCAGTAACACGCTCCAGATGAACGCCTCGCGCAGACGAGTTCGTGAGCAGTGTCGAATGCTCGCGGACGCGGAGCTACTTGAACCGATGACCGATGATTGGGAGATGTTCGAGCTTACCGAGGAAGGGATGCGGTATCTCGATGGAGATCTCGACGCCCGTCATCAGCCGACACCAAACCCGAGGGGGCGACTCCGAGGCTAACCTCATTCACACGATGTTTTCACTACTCGCCTTAAAACCGTTCAGGTCTATCTATGATGGCCTGGTCGGGACAGGATAAAATATGTTTAGCTTGAGGGAGCCGGAGTAGCGGGAACCTCAAAACACGAATTTATATTTATCCCCCCAGTATGTTCTACCAACAAATGAAACATCCAGAGTGGGAGGCGTTATTATGAGTGAGGAAGAAAACAGTGGTAGAAATAATTCCATCAGTGTAGCTGCATCTACCGATTTTGAAAATGATGATGCCGCTCTGGAAGCATTAGTGGAACTGAAAGAAGTAGAATTTGGAACAGTGTTTGAGGAACGCGATACGACTATTGGGTCTGAAGATGAGGAAGGAATTTCTATCCAATTCGAGAATACAGACTGGAATAATTATTTAAGAATTTATACCACGGGGGGCGGTCACGTCCATATGGTCTTGAATCTTGATGAGAGGTGGATTGAAGAAGCACATGATATATTATCAACGGTGTCCGATGAAATTGGAACCGTAGAACTGCAAGATGTCAATGCAACAATGTATCTTGAACTTGCCTTTGAAAGTCTTAGGTTGCCTTTTGAAGAGGACAGTGATTTTAGCATTACAGGTATTCGTATTACTGAACCTGATGCAAATTACATCATTCAGGATGTGGCAGAAGGAACCTTTGTAAATCGGAATCGCCGTTTAGAGGATGAAAATGAGTTAGAGAAGGTAGATAGAGTTGGAGAGGCAGATATAGAAGCTATCGAACAATATATTGAAAGATTTGAGTAACAATGTCAGAACCAATATCTCAGTGGGGCGCGAATCCGGAGCAAAAACGACCTAAGAAGAGTGCAAAAGGAATGCCCTCCGTCTCATTAGGACATCCCAAAGGTGAGATGGGCCACGTAAAGGCATCGGCCGAAGAACTATATCGCGAGACTGATGTATCTATATGGTTCAATCCAGATTTGTTCAAGCACCGATCTACAGCTAAGTTAGACGATCAACAACCCGCAACCTTGTATTATCTTGGCAAGTTGATCAAGATAGATGAATTGGTTCAGGTTTATGTAGATCAGAAACCAAATGGTGAAATCAAACACTGGGCGGTTATCGAATCTCGTGATGTTGAAGTGATGGACCAAATTTATGATATAGAACTTGACACGCGTGAAAAATTCCCATATGGGGACTTGAATTTCCGCGTTACTGTTTATACGGAGGATGGGCCTTCGGCTGCTGATCAAACGATGAAGATATACGACACCAGATAGGTCAACCATGGCGCCGGACATGTCCCATGTTGAGTTCGCAAGGAATAACGAGGATCTAGCCGAGGATTTTCGAGACACCTTTTCAAATCAAAACAATTGGGTAGTCATTATGCATTTCTATAGCTATTTGCATTATGCAGAAGAAGTGTTGGAAAGATGTGGCTACTCTCAAAAATCACACAAAGAGCGTAAAAATAACCTCGATGATTGTAGTCAGATTGATAGAAAAGGATACAAAATTTATCGGTTTCTTTACGACACAAGCAGAGACGCCCGATACGAATGTCTAGAGATCGAAGATGAGTCTGTTGATACTTGTCGAGAAAAATTAATGGAGGGGAAAGAGATTTTAGGTTTCACCACGGGAGGAGGATCAACAAAATATAATGTATAGGTGATCAGAGGAGATCACCACGGAGAGCTTGGGGATCCGGCCGCCAACACCCGCAAGGGGCGTCGGACGGCCTCGCGTCGTGACGGGGCGGGTCGGTGGGTTGCCCTGCTGTGGCGGGAGATCGACCACAGCTCCTTCACCACCAGAGCCGAGATCGTGTCTAGAGGCCCAGTGTATTCTTCAAAACAGATGGGTCCTTCGGGTCCTCTTGTTTTGCTTCCGTCCATAGTGACTGATGTTCTTGAGCATGGGAATTAGACTGATCCATATTCCCATTCATCGCATCACTTGCTGCGCGTTTTGCTTGGGTGGAAGCCTGTTCAAGTAAGACAGCGTAATCGACCGCATTACTACAGATCTGTTGTGCAGACGAGTTATCAATCTGAAGACTGAGACTATGTGCATTTGAATATCTTGACTCAGCCTTGTCAAAATGTCCGGCAGCATTAGCTGCCTGGTTCTTTGATGTCGAATAGTTCCTGTTGTTGTAATTGTTTATTGACGAGTTCAGATCAGATATACCCTTATTCGTGGTACCAACCGCCTGATTGTACTTGTCCAATACCTGTTGTTTCAAATCTGAATTATCTGAGGTAGTGTTTCCACCGGAGCCACCAGCATCTGTGTTTGACGGACTTGACGTGTTTTGAGAATCGCCACTGCATCCAGCGATTCCGATTATCGCAACAGTTGACAAGTAGGTTCTACGTTTCACGATGCGCGTTTCAGAGTGGAGGTTGAAATAACTACAGGTTAACAGAGATATATGGCAGCGTCCTACTCGACGGGTCCGTGTTCACGGAGTTTGAACAGGAGATCGGACCAGTCGAGATCGAGCGTGAACAGATCCGATTCGAGGTTCCAACTCCAAGGCGCCGCGTCGTCGGGATCGTACTCGGCGCCCGTACTCTCCAGGTCCTCGACGGGACCACCGAGCAGGCCGTCAACGGGCCGATCAGCGTCGGCGGGCCATCGCTCGAAGAACTCCGCGACGCGCTTTTCCTCTTTCCAGTACGCCAGCGTCGCGAGCCGTTTGGCCTCGGGGTGACAGTCCTTCCCCGTGTGGACGACGAGCCCGCAGGCGTCGACGCCGATTTTCGCGAATCGCTTTGCGAGGGGCGTCCACTGCGTCGCGACCTCGCGCCTGTTCGTCCGGGCGTCGAAGTGCGTCGAGGCCTCGTCGATCATCACGAATTTGGGCCTGTCGCGCTCCTCCAGGAGCGCCACGGCGAGATCGTGCGCCGACGTGACCACGCGATCGGTCAGCGACCAGCTGCGGACGTTCGAGAGGATCAGGTAGTCCTCGACCTCGATCGAACGGAGCTCCGCCAGCAGCGACATCGTGTTGGTCTTCCCCGTGTTGGGGTTGCCCGCGCCGAGGATGAACGCCGGGGCGTCGTTGTTCGCGAGTTCCTCCTGGAGGCGCGCGACGAGCCGCAGCGTCGAGCCGTCGAGATCCTGCTCCGTCAGGCCGACCAGGTGCGACAGCACGAGATCGTTCCCGCGGTGGATCGCCTCGGTCGCCTCGTCCGTGATCAGATTTGAATACACCTCGCGACCGAGCGCAGTGTCGCCGAACATCCGGGCGTCCAGGTCGCCCGCGTCGCGAACCGCGTTCTCGACGAACGACAGTGACGAGCGATCGCCCGGGTTCGAGATCAGACCCGTGTTCGGCAGGAGGCGATCGTCGCCGTCGAGGCGACCTTGCACCTGTTCGTACAGTTTCGCCGCCGTCAGTAGTTCCTCGTTGTAGTCAGTCATCGGCGGGGACCTCTTGGGCGCGATCGTCGGCGCCGTCGCGAGCAGCCTGCTCGGGGAGGCCGTCGCCGTGATCACCGTCGAGGCCGTCCCCCTCGCCGTCGAGATCGAGGCCGTCGGTGGCGAGTTGATCGAGGCCGAAATCAGAGATCGCGTCCTCGATGAGTTCGTCTTTCGCGTCGCCTTCCTCGGGGAGGGTACCCTTCTCGAAGGTCTCCACGACGTGTTTCACGTTCTCCTGGGTTGCGAGCCGGATGATCGTGAACGCCTGCGTCTCGATGCGGTGGCCGCGACGCGCTTTGTCCTCGAGCTCGCCGCGCACCTCTTTCACCAGCGACAGGGCGCGTAGCATCTCCGCGTCGGAGAGCGAGCCGCGCCAGGTGCCCTCGGCGGTCATCTCTTCGAGATTCACGTTCTTGCCGAAGTACAGCGACGGCGCCGGGTTCCACAGGTCGCCCTCGGTTACGGTGAGTTCGGACCAGGAATCGCGGGGGATGCGAGCGAGCCCGGCGCCGGGTTGGTCGAGCAGGTCGACGTCGACGAGCCACACCATCGGCGGGTCCGGCAGCAGCGAGCGCACGGGGCCGAACGCGATGTATCCGATCGGCGCCGCGCCGACCAAGGCGAGGCCGCCGAGGCGAACCCATCGGGGGAGCGATAGGCCGACGCCGGACAGGAGGGCCACGCCGACCAGGGCGATCGCCGCGAGCGACAGCAGCCGGGACTTCACGAAGTCGACCAGTAGCTCAGTGCGTGAGGGTCGCCTGTCCCTGGCGGGCGGGCGGGGAGCGGTCTCGTCGGTCATGCTACCCGCTCCGGGTCAACGTCGTGGCCCTGGATGTGGCGGTACGAACGGTAGATAATCACCAGCGCGACGCTCAGGGCACCTGAGAGCGCCCCGAGTCGCACGTCCGACGCGGACCAGGGGCCGGAGATGACAGACGACCCGACCTTGACGGGTTCCGCGTAGCTCACTTCGTCCGTGGTGATCGTCACGCCGACGAAGTTGCCTTGCTGGGTGACGGGCATCTCGACGGTCATCTCACCTTCCTCGATGACGAGGGTGCGCCGCGCCAGGGCGCCGCCGTCGCGAAAGCCGCCAGCGTCGACGAGCGTGACCGCGGTGGGTTCCGTGGCACGGAACGTCAGCGACAACTGGCCCGTGTCTGCGTCGTAGGACGACGAGACGAGCGCGAGGCCGCCGTCGATCTGCTCCGCGTCTTCGGGTGTGGCCGTAGCGTTCAGGGGGTTGTCTGGCGATGCAGCTGTCACCGTGCCGGAGGCCGCCGTGATCGCGAGGATCGCGACAGCCGCGAGTACGAATTGTTTCATTGGTCTCGAAAAGAGAGAGTCAGTCAGTAGGGAGATCGGGAGCGCCCGCGAGCAGCGAGGGCGCCGAAGATGCCACCGCCGATCAGCAGCCACTGCCACATCTGGAGATCGGGGAGGCCACTCAGGAGACCACCGCCGGCTTGGTTCCGAAGCGCCTGCTGGTGGGCGTTGATCTGCGCGGTCAGGTTCTGGATGCGATCGAGCAGAGCCTCGTAGTCCTGCGTATCGGTCGTCGTGTAGTTGACCGACGTGTAGGACAACGTGGACGTGGTGTTGCCGTCGACCGTCGTGGCGTTCGTGACGGTGAAGTTCCCCGTGATCTCAACCTTCCGGGAGTGTTCTCGATCGATGACAACCTGTTTTCCAGTCAGGTTGGCGGCGTCGTACTGCGTCCCGACCTCGATGTCAGTGTCGTTCTGGGACACCAGGATGCCATCGACGAGACCATTGTTCTCAGTGTCGACCGTCATTGAACCGATGGAGGAGATGTTATCAGGTGGGACGACACCGACCGACGCTAACAAGGACATCAGCCACGTGCCGTACTCGGCGTCAGGAGAGTATTCCCGAGCGTCGAGGTACGGGTCCGACAGGTCGGACGTGTTGATATCCCCGGTAGTGTAGTCGTCGTAGGTGGCGTTGATGAAGTCGCCTATCTCGTCCTGAACCTGTTGGTTCTGGGACTCGATGGTACTCCACCGTGATTGAACCGTTGCCGGATCAAGCACGGTGATATCCTCGTAGTTCGTGTTGGGTTGGTGCTGGTGGATGATGACTGCCGGATCCATATCTTGGTCGGTGCTATCAGGGTCTTTCGTCCACGATCCGTTTGGTGCGGCGTAGTGGTTCTCGTCACCCCAGGTACTGTAGTAGAGTTCGGCGAACATCAGACGAACAGTGATGGACGACGAGTTGACCATCGAGATCGTGGCAGTCTTGTTCGTACTGGTGTTGATCGTGTCGACGGAGTCGGGCGTCGCCGTCTCGTCGACGGAGATGAACTCGGAATCGACACCAGTGGTGTTCGATGCCGTGTGACGAGCGTTCTCCGTCGAGGCGAGCGTCGTGTTCCACGACGAGACGAGCTGTAGCTGTTTCGTCGCGTAGTAACTCGACACGGCTTCACGGGCTTTGGTGCGAGCAGTCGATTCACCAGACCCGTTATTCAGTGCCTTGATGTAGGCCGCTTTGGCTTCCATCCGAGCGATGGAACCAGTGTCCTTGAGGTAGTTGTCGTAGCTGTCGAGCAGAATCTGGGAGTTCTGCTCTTGCTGGGCCATCTGGGTGTAGATCTCCTTCTCAGTTTCCGAAGCATCAGCCTCCTGTAAGTCGGTTGCTACGTTTTGACAGCCTGCTACGGGTATGTCAAGCTCGGCGCAGGCAGCAACGCCGAGCATGACACCGACGACCGCAGCAGTAGTAGCGAGCGCGCCGTCAGCCTCACCGACAGGGGCGGCCTGTCGGTCAACCATCGCCACAGCGCCGACGCCAGCCGTGACGACACCGATCGCGAGGATAACTGCGAGCAGCTGCCGGAGCGATGATCGTCGTGCCATCAGACACCTCCGGTCGCGATCGCGATGCCGAGCAGGGCGGAGACGGCGCCGCCTGCCCACAGCACCGCGTCGCGCGTTCTCAGTGGTTCGAGAGACATGATTCGGTCCCTCCGAGTTACCTCACCGCGACGGTCCAGCCGATCAGGGTGATCGCGAAGGCGACGACCTCGCCGAGCGGGTCGCCCAGCGCCATGAACACGTCCACTACTTGCGGAATGTGTTCCCAGGCGAGGGCGAGGGCGGGCGTCGCGACGATCAGCGCCTGTTCGGCGGACTCGTAGTTCTCGAACTGTTTCGTCTCACTGGACATGAACGCGACCGCGAACACGGCCAGCGAGACGTACATCGCGTGTTGGGTGGTGAGAGTGTAGTCGATCCAGGAGAAGGTGGGCGTCGAGATGCCGCCGAACAGGAACAGCGACATCAGCGCGAACAGGACGCCCAGCATGGCGGGGATCGTCCGCAGGTTCGAGTAGTCGTCGGCGAGCCCGTCGAGCATGCCGTTGTGACGGCGGTTGCGCTGGGACATCAGGCACCTCCGGCCCAGCAGCTAACCGGGTAGTAGGTGCCCTCGCGACCGTCGATATCGTAGGGCTTGTCCGTGGTCTCCTTCTCCGCGTAGAACTCATCACCTTCCGAGAGTTCGCCCTTGGTGACCGCTTTCTTCACGTCGTCCTCGGCGAAGTAGTCGAAGATGTCGCCAGAGTCGACGTGATCGTGAGACACGTCACCCGTGGCGACGATCCGGAGCCGGTACCAGGGGCCGTAATCGCCCTCGCCGTCGAGGATGTCGATCACGCGGCCCCGGAACGACTCGCCGGGGTCGAGTTCGATCGTCGGGTACTGTTCGCCGTCGTCGGAGCCGGAGGGGTCAACGCGGGTGAACCCTTCCGGCGGGGTTGGCCTTTCAGCAGCCATACGCAGAAGGTTAATCTAGTGGGACATACATAAACGAAAATCGGCGGAGTGAAACTAAAAATCGGGGTTTGAGCCGTTTTGACGATATTACGACGCAGTTATGGTATATTTATGACTATTAGCGGAATCAAGTGACACCGACAACACTCGCGTTCGATGTGACGTGCATCGGAATCGAGCCGTACTCGGCAGCGCCTTTGAACGCCCAGCGTCCGAGATCGAAGTCCGATGGTTCACCAGCGACAGCGAGCAGACGGTCGATCAGGGCGTCACCGAGGCCGTCGATCGCCTCCAGGTCGTCGCGCGTCGCGAGACGTACGTCGGCGAGCGTTCGGATGCCAGCGTCGGCGAGCGCGTCGAGTTTTGCCGTGCCCAAGCCGGACACGTCTTCGAGTCGGTCAGGACTTGGCTCTTTCAGGCCGTGCGAACAGTCCCAGAACTGCCGACCGGTCGCCCAGTAGAGGGCCATCTTCCAGATCGCACAGTCCTCCACGTCGAGATCGTCGCCCAGCTCCTCCAGCGTCTCGAACTGGTGGGTCACCGTCTCGTCTATCTCCTCGAACGTCCGACTCAGGTACTCGCCCAGGTACGCTTTCGCGTTCACCGTTCGGTCTTCGCCAGCCTGCGTCGAGGCGTGGATGAACTGGTTTCCTCGCTTCGTAAGACGTTCGACCCACACGTTCTCAGCATGGCCGCCGTCACCGGCTTTCGTACTCCAGTAGTGCGACAGCCAACTGTGTTCGATGTACCGGACGCCAAACACCACGACGTGCAGGTGGGGTTTTCCGTCGCCTGTCCATTCGAGGGCGCGGATGAAGTCGAGACGGTCGTCGCGACTGCTCCGGGCGTTCAGGGCTTCCAGGAGATCGCCCCACGCCGTGAAGATGTGGTTCGTCATCTCCGCGATCGAGTCGAATCGCTTGGGGTCCGTCGTCAGCGTCAGGTGCAAGCCGTTCTCGTACTCGTTGAGGGCGCGGTCCCAAGCGTTGTGATACCGACGCCACTGGTCGTCAGCGCGTTTCTCGTTGTTGAATCGCGTATGGTAGGGCATCAGGAGGTAGTTCTCGCCGGGATAGTGCTGATCCTCCATGATGAGTTGCTTGTCGTTGATGCTATCGAGGTACTTCAGGTAGGGTTTTGCGAGAGCGCGGGCCTGGTCGGGCGTGTCTACGCGGTCAAGTTGGCCGATGAACTTCTCGGCGTACTGTTTGTGAGTCAGTCCTAACGCCTCTGTTTCGACGGTATGGGCGTTCTCGCGGTGGTTTTCGGGGTTCTCGTGGTTCTGGTTGGAAATTTGCTTTGGGTGTATCAAGTGAAACGCCTCAAGGGTGGGCTCCGCTCGCAAAAGGTCGGAAGAGCGGTCGAGTACACCGATTTCGGACGATTCGAGGAATCGAACCACGAATGAGTAATCTCTCGACGCGTAGGAGCGTTCGGAGATCGGGCCGTCGGTGGGTCCGTCAGGGAACAGGGCTTTGCAAAGTCGTGAAATCGGGGTGCCTGACGGGTTGTCGATGAGGTATTTGTAAATCCGCGTCTTGTCCAGGGCGCGCTCGTCGTCGGCCCAGGGGAGTCGCGACAGGTGGGCCTGGTAGCCGGCTTTTTTCGCCGGTTGTGCGGTGGGCGCGTCGCGACCTTCCAGGCCCTCGATGATCCGGGCGAGCGTTCGGCTTAGCGACGAGGGCTCTCCCGATGACGCCTGCATTCGTCACCGGGGCTTTGCTGGTGAGTCGGTTGCACGGGTGACGCTATTCTCGTTCCCCCCGTCACCCTCCGGGTTCGGGGGGTGCGCTCGCCCTTCCGGGTCGACCCGCAAGGGGTCGCTTCCGGCCGGTCGCGACGGTGCGGAGCGCGATTGGCGCTCGCGCTCCGGTCCGGGGTGCTCGCTTCGCTGCGCTCCCGGGCGCGCCGGCGCTCCCTTTGGCTCGCTTGCGGTGGGTTCCTTAGCGTTCGGTTCATCCTCTAAAACAAACGTAGACGGGAGCCGGTGACAGATCTGGCACTCTCTCGCTTGGGTACAACTGGCGTCAACAGGGTTGATGCAGTCGGCTTCGCAGAAGGAATGCCGACACTGATAGGCGAGGTACTGCGACCAGTCCGTCATTCGCGATCACCGTCCTCGACGAGATCGCGAGCTCGAACGAACTCATCCTCCGGATATGGCCAGTCCTCCGGGTCGGCCGTCGGCGTGATCGGGACGGACCGCTCTTCGATCACGCGAGATCACCCCGATATTCAGGATTTTCGAGACGGGGTGATTCACAGCCTGGACCCGATTCTACAAGGGCATGACAAAGTTTTGAAGAGTGCCCGGGGAGGGTTTCGAACCCTCGACCTCCGCATGTCCCAGGTCCGAGGTCCGGAGGCACTCGCGCCGAAGCTCGAGAGCCCTATGAGTGCGGCGCTATGACCAGCTAAGCCACCCGGGCGCGACCGGAGGTTACCGGTGACCCGTCTTTAAGCTTCCTGAATCGATCACGCGACCCTGCCCGCGTCGACAGTCCCGCCGCCCCGATCACTCCCGGAACCGGTCCGCTTCCTCGCGAGCCGCCTCGCTCCCGTAGGCGTCCACGAGCGACCGGAACGCTTCCCCCACGGCCCGCGCACACTGCCGGCGGGAGGCGTATCCCAGCTCCTCGGCCACCCCGGTCCACCCCCTCGACTGGAGCACCTTCGCGACGAGCAGCCGTTCCGCCCGCGCCGACAGGAGATCGGGATCGGACGGATCGATCAAATGCGCTCGCGAGAGGGTGCGAAACGGCCCCGGGTCGACGTCGATCAGCCCCGGTCCGAAGGCCGCCCTGGCGACCCGCCGCCAGTCCGACGCGGAGAGGTCGGGGTCGACCGGTCCCTCGGCCGCGCGGAGCGCTCCCCGGACCACGTCGGGATCGACGTCGGAGAGGGCGTCGGAAAGCGCCCCCTCGATCCGCCCGGAGAAGTCGGCGGCGTGACGATCCAGGAGGTCGCGGCCGCGCTCGCTCGTCGCGTGGAGCATGATCGCGGAGTGCTCGCCGCTGGCATCGTTGCGCGTCGTCGAGAGGTGGATCGTCGAGAACCCGTTGTCGGCCCAGAAGGAGAGCAACTCCGGCGTCGCGCCGTAACCGGCGCCGAGCCAGTCGACCGATCCTCGTGCCTCCCGCTCGATCCGGTCCAGGAGGTACGAGCCGAGTCCCCGCGACCGGACGGCGGCGTGGACCGTGATCCGCATCACCCGCCGACCGACCGGACGGGCCGCCTCCTCGTCGCCGACCTGGCTCGTGAGCACGTCGGGGATCATGTTCCCCCTGATGCGCTCGCCCTCGTACATCCGCACGCGGGTCTTCTCGGGGAGTCCGCCCTCCCGGGCGAGCAGGGCGACGGCGACGACGTGGCCATCGAGAAGGAGCGCCCGGACCGAGACGTTCGGCGCGTCGAGCAGGCGTGCGAGGTCGGCCGGCTCGGTCCGGTAGTGCGCGAGCACGAGCAGGCCGACGGTCTCCCGGAGGAGTGCCTCGTCCGCGCGCAGTTCTTCGGGGTCGAGCCCGCGGTAGGAGACCGTCCCGGGACGGGCGCCCGCCCCC
>Ga0207719_100788_pt1 | contig 12706 bp, 13 predicted proteins | sample A23P1SouthBayCA_2_FD_187279 | JGI IMG/M metagenome (GOLD analysis project Ga0207719, IMG submission 187279) | Aerobic enrichment media microbial communities from Eden Landing Ponds, California, USA - A23 P3 (3) (SPAdes) | ecosystem: Environmental > Aquatic > Marine > Unclassified | place... | reverse complement strand
TATCGAACCGCCGAGCGCCGCGGAAACGTTTTCAGTCGCTATCGACACGATTAGGTATGAATCTGTTTCGGAGCGTCCGCACGGTCACCGCCGCGTCGGGCGACGGCGTGGTGGACTGGGGTGCCGTCGCCGACGCCGCCAAGGCAAGCACGGCGGCCGGCTCACTCGATCTGAGCGCGACCACCCGGAACGGCTACGCCGCAGACGTGCGGGACGCCCGTGACCGCCTCCGCGCGCTCGGTGACGTGGCGTTCGACCTGCCCGACACGGTCGAGATTCAGAACCGCCACCACTGGATCGACGCCAACGTCGACACCTTCCGGCGCGTGATGGCGCCCGTCGAGCGGGAGGTACCGGAGGCACTCTTTCCCGGTGTCACCCGCGTCGTCAACACGGGGACGCTCTCTTTCATGCTCGCCTTCCTCGGGCGGCACGTCCTCGGGCAGTACGACCCTCTCCTCCTCGCAGAGGGGGCGCCCGACGACCGGGACCACGCCCTCTATTTCGTCCACCCGAACATCGTGCAGGTGGCCGACTCACTCGACGTCTCGTTCCCCCGGTTCCGACGCTGGATCGCGTTCCACGAGGTGTCGCACGCCGCGGAGTTCGGCGCGGCGCCGTGGCTATCAGACCACCTCGAAACCCGGGTCGAGCGGGGTATCGACGCCCTCGCGGCGGGAGAGGTCGACCGCGACGCGTTCGCGGAACTCGACACGGCGATGACCGCAGTGGAGGGGTACGCCGAACTGCTGATGGACCGCGCGTTCGACGACGACTACGCCGACCTGCGGGCGAAACTCGACGCGCGCCGACAGGGTGGCGGACCAGTCGCCCGTCTCGCGCGCCGCCTCCTCGGACTCGGCTTGAAGCGCCGACAGTACGAGCGTGGCGCGACTTTCTTCCGCGCTGTCGCCGACGAGCGGGGGCTAGCGGGCGCAAGCGCCGTGTGGGAGCGCCCCGAGAACCTGCCGACGGACGCGGAACTCGACCACCCTGAGCAGTGGCTGGCGCGGGTTTAGCGGTTCCGTCGCCACTCGCCCCCGATGCGGTCGAGGTAGACGACGAGGGCACCCCCGACGAGACAGCCGGCGGCGAGGGCAATCAGCGTCTGTGCAATCGTCCCGCCCACGGAGAGGGAGACGAAGCCACCCGAAACGCCGACGAGCGCGACGAAGCCGAGTTTGAGGCGGCGCGAGGCGATGCGGCGGTCCTCGTCGGAGAGGCTCGGTCCGACCATCAGCCGTCGACGTAAGGCGTGCTGACGTGCATCCCAACGAAGAGCCACTCGTCGTCGGGACGGCGTTCGAGCGTCCCGCTCCACCGCGTCGACAGGGCGTACTCGTGGTCGGCCTCGCGGTCGGTCCACGACAGAAACACCGAATCCGAGAAGTGGGCGTAGTCGCCGCGTTCAACGACGTGGAGGGCCTGGCTCTCGACGCCCCAGTCTTCGGTCGTCCGGGTCTGTTCGCGCAGGCCCTCGGCGATGGCGTCGTACCCGGCGAGTCGCTCGCCGACGCCGAACTTCACCACGTCGGACCGCTCGGCGAAGTAGGGGTAGAGCGGTTCACCTCGTCGGAGCGACTCGTAGTACTCACGAACCGTTGCCGCCGCGTTCATGTCCGACCCGTCGCCGCGACGGCGGTTAACTGTTTTCAGGTGGGGCGGGCCGCGGCGACGGCCCGGCGGACCGTCGCCACGCCGACGAACCGGGGAACTCGGGCCGCGTACTGAGCGTAGTCGTCGCCGAACTCGGCGTGGAGGTGTGGCTCCTCGGCAAAGGGAAGGAGAAGCACCCATCCCACGTGAACGGCAGCGAGAGCGCCCACGAGCCCCGAATCGACCGCGAGTGCGAACCCACTTACGCCGACTATCATCCCGACGTACTGCGGGTTTCGAGTGTAGGCGTACGGACCGTCGGTGTAGAGTTCGCCGGTCACACCCATCGCCTCCGCGGAGCGCATCGCCCGCGCCCCCCAAACGAAGACAGCGGTACCGAGGAGGGCGGCGGCGACGCCGGTGGCGGCCACCGGGCGGGGGAGTCCCCACGACCCTGCGTCGAGGGCAGCGGTGCCGAGAAGGGAGAGGTCGAAGGCGCCCACGAGCGTCCAGTGGCAGTAGTACGCTGGCGTCCGGTCGCCGGGCGGCCACCAGTCGTGATTCGTCAGGAGCGTTCCGAGGACGATGCCGTACACGCCGCCGGCGGCGCCGACGCCGACGCCGAAGGCGAGTTGTGTCGGAGTCATACGAACTGCTCTATGGACCGGCACCGGGAGGCGATACTGCCTCACTCCTGAGGTTTTTATTTACCTGTCTTGAACTGCCGGTGATGAAGTACGCCGACGTGCGCGTCCACCACGCGCCCGAGACGCGCCACCCGATGCACGCCTTCGAGATGCGTCACGAGGACATCGAGCACGCGTCGCTGGTCCACTGGAACACGGTGTTCGACGAGACGAACACGATGGTGTTCCGGGTCCGAGGCGACCCCGCGCCCTTCCGGGCGAAACTCGAATCGCGCGCGGCGACGCTGTCGTACAGTCTCACGCCCGCCGTCGAAGGGGTGTTCTACTGCTGTGTGCGCGACCGGATGACCGACGCCGACGAGGGATACATCGAGGCGTTCGCTCGCGGGACGCTCGTGGTGGTGCCACCGGTCGAGTTCAATCCAGACGGGACGACCGACCTCACGCTCGTCGGGACGGCCGAGGACGTCGCGTCGGCGGTCGAGGGGTTGCCGGACGGCCTCCAAGCGTCGATTCGCACCGTCGGACCGTACCGGCGGCGAGCGGGGTCACGGCCCGGGCTGACCGACCGCCAGCGGGAAGCTGTCACCGCTGCCGTGGGCTGTGGGTACTACGAGTCGCCGCGAACGGGGTCGGTCGGGGACGTCGCGGCGGCGCTCGGGGTGTCGGTGGGAACGGCCGCCGAACACCTCCGGAAGGCGGAGGCGACGGTGATGAAACGGGTCGGTCAGTAGAGCAGTTCGTCGTTGTTCTCGGCCATGTAGAGGGTCCGGGCGGCGATGTTGACGGCGTGGTCGCCCACACGCTCCAGGTCGCGAATGGTGAGTAGGAGGCGAGAGACGTCCTGCATCAGCGACTCTATCTCCTCGTCGTCGTCGAGTTCGGTGGCGAGGTAGTCGCTCTCGATCAGGTCGCGGACGACGAGTTCGCTCGCCGCCTCGCACATCGCGTCGACGTCGTCGTCGCGCTCAGCAACCGCGTAACACGCCTCGATGTCCTCGTTCGCGTACGCTTCCATCGCGTCTTCGAGCATATCGAGCGTCGTCATCCCGATGCGTTGCATGTCCACGTCGGGGAAGAGGTCACGCTGGGCGTCGAGAGTGTATCCGCCGAGGTTGACCGCCAGATCACCGATCCGTTCGAGGTCGGTGATGATCTTGAACGACGCAGCGATGAATCGCAAGTCGCTTGCGACCGGCTGTTGAAGGGCGATCAGGTCGACGCAGTCCCCCTCCAATTCGAGATACATCTCGTTGATCTCGTCGTCGCCTTCGATTACGTCACGTGCCAGTCGCTCGTCTTTCCGGTCTAGGGCGTCCAGCCCCGTCCGGAGCCGCTCCGCGACCACTTCGCTCATGTAGAGGACGTCGTCGCGAAGCTCCTCCAGCGACGACTGATAATCCGCTCGTGCCATGGTCAACTCTCGACGTGACTGGCCTAAAACGTTGTCCCCCGACCCCTTGTGACACTCGTGCAATCTGGCTGTGTCGAGTTCCGCCGTCAGTCACCCATTCTGTCGAGTATGTGTGGCATACTCTCGGTGAGTGTCTGGAGGTGGTCAGCGTGCGCTCTGACTGTGAGCGTGCTATCCGGTACCGCCGCGTCGAATCGGCGAACGTCTGCAATCGGGACGTTCGTATCCGTCTCACCGTGCCAGAAGTGTATCGGCGTCTCGAGCAGACTGAAGTCGATATTCCACTCGCTCGCTGTGTTTCGGAACTCAGTCACCGCGCCGCGCCGAGAGTTCGAAAGAGCCTCAACGAAGTCTGCCTTGACAGTATCCGCTACCTCGTCGTCAGTCTGTGTGTTGGGGTCGTCAGTCCGGTACTGAGAGACAACGAACGACGGGGCACGTCGGACGGCAAGCCACGCCTGGCCGCGTAGGAGACTACGAAGGACTAGTGGTGTCCATGTGGCAAGCCCCCCGAGGACGCGCTGGACGGCTGGCGTTTCATCGCTGATGCTGGGTGGTGTCGCTCCGGAAACAATATCCAGTTGCGAGACGCGGTCGTGGTGAGTTACTGCGGCCGCAAGGGCGTGTTGACTACCCCCAGAGAATGCGATATAGCGAGCGGTCTGGACGCCTGCATCATCAAGCAAGGCAGTCACGAACTGACCGGAATCGGTGATAGACCGCGTCGGCCATGGGTCTGACTCTCCAAATCCAGGCCGGTCAAAAGCGAGTAACCGCACCCCAGCCTCTGTGGCCGCCGAATCAAAAAGTGCGGCCAACAGCCGTGACCCCGGAGTGCCATGGAAAAACAGAGCCGGGGCTCCCTCCGGGTCGCCATACTCGGTGTAGGCGACTCGGTGATCAGTCTCAAGCCAGACGAACGTGGGATCGACAGCAGACGTGGTAACAGTCATTGGACAGCACATTCGGTTACGCCCGGCGTGTATTGGGCAGTTACGTGAGCCAGCTGAATACTTTCGTGGTGCGAATCGGCCACCGACAGTATGGTGTTTGCGGTCGTCTCTGACTTGGGAGCGCTACAGCCTGTCGCAGCCACGATGTCACTTCCAGTAGGCGTGAGAACCTCTCGCCATCTCATACGAATTCCTCTGTGTCTCACCGATACTGTTCTTGTGAACACTCAGACGCACGCTTGTGTTTCGCGTTACCAAGGAGTGAATGAACAGCGAAGATAGCGCAGCTTCTGGCCGATATCCATGCTGTATCTTTCGCCGGATATATCAGCGTTCCATACAGACTGCGTGGTTGCGTATGCCCTCCACTGACCGCAGATCTGTCCTTGCAGCGATAAGCACCGGCTTCGGTCTGAGTCTGGCTGGGTGTGCTGGTCGGGTGTCGACTAATACGAGTACCCCTCCATCCACAACCGACACGGCAGGTACGAACGCCAAGTTAGCACTCCCGTCTGTCGTCACTCACGACGAGTTTCCTGATGGCGATGTCGTCCTCAAGCCAGACGGGACAGTCGTGCTCTTGAATTTCTTTGCGACGTGGTGTCGCCCATGCCAAGAAGAAATGCCGGATTTCCGAAAGCTGCGGGCAGAATACGACACTGACACCCTCCATATGGTGTCTATCACACCAGAAGTTGACGAAGCGCTCATCAAGCAGTTTTGGGACGAATACGAAGGCACGTGGCCGGTGGTGAAAGACCCGGGCTTAGTTGCGACTGACCGATGGAACGCAAATAGCTATCCGACGAATCTCGTGTTCGACAGAGATGGAACCCCGGCAACGGGAGAGACACCGGCAGTCAGAGCGCGGACTTTCGAGGAGTTCACTTCCGTGATCGATCCGTTACTAGAGGTGTGACGATGGCTGGACTCGATCTTCCGGCCCTCCTCGGGCTTGCATTTTCCGCTGGGGTTGCGACCTTCTTCGCACCGTGTGCCTTCCCGCTACTCCCAGGCTACCTCTCGTATTTCTTGAATGATACAGTATCTACTGCCGATGATGGACGACACGCATCGACGGCAAGGTCAAGTAAAGACGTCGGAGGCGTCCGTCGCCCGCTCACCCGCGCGCTCCTACTGAGTACACTCGCCGGTGCCGGGATGACAGTTGTGTACCTCGGTATCGCAGGCACAACGGCGTTTCTCGGCGCTCAAGCACTAGCTGATATCGCTGTGATGGAACTTATCGTCGGGAGTGTATTTATGCTCGCCGGGGGACTGATGATGGCGGGGTGGAAGCCCTCCAAATCGGTTGTCAAGCTCCCGGAGCGGAAACGGTCTCTCAGCGGGTACTTCATGTTCGGCGCGTTGTACGCTGGTGCAGCAGCCGGATGTACGGCGCCGCTGTTCATAGCCATCATCCTTCAAGGGGCGTCTGCTGGCCCGATACCCGGTGTTGGCATCGCTCTCGCCTATGCGTGCGGAATGAGTACCGTACTTGTCGCATTCACGTGCGTAACCGCTCTCGGTGGCTCGTCAATCACAGCCACGCTCAGATCACACACCCAGACAATCTACCGCATCGCAGGGGCACTTCTCGTGTTTTCTGGAGCCGCAGAAATCTACTACTACTTTTACGGATTCCCGGAGGTGCTACCCCAGTGAGGCTCTCCACGCAACTGGCTGCAGTCTGTGTCGCGTGTCTGTTGCTCACTGCCGGGTGTGTCGCACCAATCAACTCGCCGCAATCATCGCCTGCGTTGACTGCCACTGATGTAACGAATACTAGCGCGGTGGTTCAAGCGCATACTGCAACGCTTCGGTCGCAAACCTTCACTGCCCGGTCGACGACGACCATTCGGGATGTCAACGACACGTTTCGGGTCACGACCAATCGAACTTGGAAGGTTGACCCTCACCAGCCGGTACGGGCGCTCGAACTCCGAACTATGACCGCCACGGGGGATGCCCCGACACGATATCAACAGGGGCCTGCCCGAATCGCGTCGTGGCGACATGGAGAGGACACGACGAGACGTGTCGGTGCTGGCAACGATACCCAGATTCAGCAGATACAGTTGCTCAACTCCTCAGTGCGGCTCAATCGAGCCCTCCACCGGCAACTCCTCTACAGATACAGCACCCGTCAGAACGCGACAGTCGAGACACTCACTCGAAACGGGACTCAATTGTACCGTGTGCGTGCGAACCTGAACGACACGCACGTTACGTCGAATGCCTCGATGACACTTCTCGTGAATCCGGCGGGATACGTACAGCAAATCAAGACGAGGCAAACAGTCCAGTACCGGTCTGGACCACGGGTGATTACGGAAACAGTCCGGTTTACTCGAATCGGCACGACCACGGTTGAACCCCCATCGTGGGTGTGAGAAATGGTGTTGCGGTGTTGATTTCGGAGACCACCACGTTCGTCGTCAATGATGGGGACGACGGGAGGTGCTGAACTAGCTAGTGTCACCACACCGTTTGTTTGAGTCCCCCCGCTGCCAGAGATGGGCGCTCCCGTAGTGAGGGGATAGTCAGGATAGATGTCGATAAGACATAGAGCAGGCATACCCCCCGTCTGCCAGCAGTCATAGTTCTCGAGTGCGCAGCGCTCATCTGCACTCCGCCAGCTTGAGGGCGTCCTGTTCGTCCCGGCCCAATCTACGTACTCGTCAGTCGGAGCAATGCTCGGTCACGATTACCGGTGCTTGCAGCGCTTCCCGAATGTGTAATTTTCTCTGCAGGGGTAGCCGTGCCCAGTGCAGTCTATCGCCTTACCCGAACTTGCCGGTGATATAGTCTTCGACCCGCTGACTCTCGGGATTCTCGAAGATTTTCTCGGTGTCGTCGAACTCGACGAGTTCGCCGCCGGTGAGGAAGACGGCCGTCTTGTTGGAGATGCGAGCCGCCTGTTGCATGTTGTGGGTGACGATAACGACAGTGTACTCCTCGGCGAGTTCGGAGATGAGGTCCTCAATCTGAGAGGTGGCGACCGGGTCGAGCGCCGACGCCGGTTCGTCCATCAGCAGAACCTCGGGGTCAGGGGCGATGGCGCGGGCGATACAGAGCCGCTGTTGTTGCCCACCGGAGAGTTCCAGTCCCGACTCGTCGAGGCGGTCTTTGACCTCGTCCCACAGAGCGGCGCGCTTCAGAGACTCCTCGACGATTGCATCGTAATCGCCCTCTTTGTTCTGTATTTTCAGGCCGTAAGCGACGTTGTCGTAGATGCTCTTGGGGAAGGGGTTGGGCGATTGGAACACCATGCCGACCCGACGCCGGAGTGCCACGGGGTCGACGTCGTCGTCGTAGACGTTCTTCCCGCGGAGATAGAGGTCGCCCTCGACGCGTGCGGCGTCGATAAGGTCGTTCATCCGATTGACACACCGGAGGAACGTTGACTTGCCACACCCGGAGGGGCCAATCATCGCCGTCACCTGGTTTTCGGGGATGTCGAGTGTGATGTCTTTCAGGGCCTGTTCGTCGTTGTACCAGACGTCGACGTTCTCGGCGCGAACGACGGTGTTAGCGTGGACCGCTGACCCCGATGACGAGACGCTCGTACTCACGTCCGTCTGTGCGCGCATGTCGTCGGTGGTCGGGTCGTCGGTCGGTTCGCCTGCCACGTACTCCTGCTCTGAGTTGTCGGTCATTTGGAATCACTCTGGTATTTGTTGCGCAGCACGATAGCGACGGAATTCATGCTGAGCAGGACGATGAGCAACACGACGACGCCCGCGGGAACTGCCGCCTGATAGAAGGGTTCGCTGGCAAAGAGGCTCGCCCAGGCGTACACCTGCAGGGGCATCGCGCTCACTTTCGAGGAGAGAGCGGTCGGGAGCGAGAAGAGGACGTTCGGCGCGCCAATCATGATGAGCGGCGCCGTCTCGCCGATGGCGCGCCCAAGGGCGAGAATCGTCCCCGTCAGAATCCCGGGGAACGCCCGTGGGAGAACGACGTTCTTGATGGTCTGCCACCGGGTTGCGCCCATGCCGTAGGAAGCCTCCCGCATCGAGTCAGGAACGCTCCGGAGCGCCTCGCGCGCGGAGATGATGACGATTGGCAGGATGAGCAAGGCGAGTGTCGCCCCACCGATAAGCACCGTCCCCGTGGGTTGCCCGAGGTAAGTGACGAAGACGCCCAGTCCGAGCAACCCGTAGACGACGGAGGGAACACCAGCGAGATTCGAGATGTTCACGTCGATGAATCGGGTGAAGCGGTTGTCGGGGGCGTACTCCTCCAGATACACCGCGGCGCCGACACCGAGCGGGAACGAGAGAGCGGCGACGGTGACCATCAGCAGGATGGAGCCACCGATAGCGGGGTAGAGGCCGGCGTCGACTGCGTTGCCGCTGTGGGCGCTGGTGAGGAACTGCCAGTCCACCCACGACTGCGGCCCGGCGAAGCCGAGGGCGTCGACGGCAGCGGCACCGACGAGAGTACCGCCGAGGACGACGGCGGTGAGGAGCAGTCCAGTTCGGCGGGCAGGGGTCCGACGGACGGTGCCGACGGCGAACCCCGCTGTCGGCACCACCGCGACGGCCAACAGCACCGTCGCGGGGACGGCGCCGATGGCGAGCAGTGGGCCGAGGACGCCCCCGGCGCCGACGCCAGCGACGCCAGCGAGGACTGCCAGTGCCTGCCCGCGCCGGCCCGCGTCCGCGGCGGCGTAGCGTCCGACGACGACGGCGACGGGTGCCCCGAGCGACAGCGTGAGCATAATGCCGTCGGTGGGGTATACGGGGAGCGACTGAATCAAGCCGGGGACGACAAGCACCGACCCGACGATGACCGCGCCCGCACCCACGAACCGCGCGAGGAAGGGGAGTTGTCGGTCGAAGCGCTCGATGACGACGACGCCTGCGAGTGCGAGACAGAGCGCGATGACGTAGCCGAACCAGACCACCGGCGAGACGATGTCGACGAAAATCATCGCCGCGCCGCCCGCGAACATGGTGCTGACCGCGAGGGCGCCGACGACGCCCGCGCCGAAGCGGAAGGAGGCGGGGTCGGTCCGGAAGAGGTAGCCACTCACGGCGAGTGTCGGGAGGACGAGCGTCAGGAAGAAGGCAAGGTGCCAGCCCGGGTCGGCGGTCAGCGGGCGAATGGCGTCGTTCGCGACGTAGATGAGGAGGACGGTCAGCGCGACGATGCCGAACAGCGTCGCCGCAAGCAGGAGGTACCGAAAGACGGTGCCCGTGGTCCGGCTGACGTGTCCGAAGCTCTCGATGACGTCGTCTCGTGTCGCCATGTCAGTACTCCTCCCGGTATCGCTGTGCGACCACGTCGCTGATGACGTTCATGACGAGTGTGATGACAAAGAGCGTGAGTCCGATGGCGAAGAGGCTCCGGTAGGCAATCCCGCCGCCGGTGACGTCACCAGTCAGGAGGGTCACCATCGCGGCGGTCATCGGGAGCGCACCTTCCAGATACGAGGCGGGGTTCAGCGGGTTGATGAGGTTGGCTTGCGTCCCCGCGGCGACGGTGACAGCCATCGTCTCACCGATTGCTCGCGAGAGCGCGAGGATAAACGAAGAGAAGATTCCAGAGAGGGAGGCAGGAACGACGATGCCGACGGAGACGTCGAACTTCGTCGCGCCCATGCCGTACCCCGCCTGCCGGAGCGAGTCGGGGACGGCGGACATCGCGTCCTCGCTGATGGACGCGACCATCGGGATTATCATGATGCCGACGACGATACTCGCCGAGAGCATGTTGAACGTGCCGAGTCCGGGGATGATGGTTCGAAGCGCGGGCGTGATGTAGACGACGGCGAAGAAGCCGTAGACGACTGTCGGAACGCCTGCGAGGACTTCGAGCGCCGGCTTCAGCACGCGCTGGGCGCGCTGGCTGGCGTATTCGCTGAGGTAGATTGCGGTGGCGACGCCGAGGGGAAGGGCGACTACCGCCGACCCGACGGTGATGGCGAGTGTGGCCGACACCAGCGGCAGGACGCCGAACTGCTCGTTGTTGATGACCCACTCCGTCCCCGTGAGGAAGTCGACGACGGAGGCCGTCGGGCCGTCGACGCCCATGAGCGGCGCGGTGACAGTGAAGAACTTGGCCGCTTCGGTCGTCAGCATGAGGATGATGCTGACGGTGGTGACGATGGACAGTACCGCACACAGGAAGAAAAACGAGCGAGTCAGAAGCTCCTGCGGCGAGTTCTCCGTTCGACGGGTGAGGTCCCGTTGGATGTCGTCCGTGCTCATCTACTGGATTCGGGTTTTTCGCTTGGGCGAAAAAACTCTTCGTTCGGTCGGCGCTACCCCTGCGCTTCCTCGATGGCCGCTTCGAGGGCGTCCATCGCTTCCTGCTGGTCGGCGTCGCTCAGGGGAACGTAGCCGACTTCGTCGGCGACGATGTCCTGACTCGACGCGTTCTCGAGCCAGAAGCGTGCGAACTCGGCGACGTGCTCGTCGGCCAGTGACTCTTGTTTGGCGTAGGTGAAGAGTGGGCGCGAGAGCGGCGTGTACTCGCCCGAGCGGGCGGTTTCGAGCGACGGCTCGACACAGCCGTCGCCGTCGTCGATGCCGAGGGCTTTCACGCGGTCCTGGTTCTGTGAGTAGTACGCGAAGCCGAGGTAGCCGATGGCGTTCTCCGAGCCTTCGACCCCTTGAATGATGGTTCGGTCCTGCTCGGTCGCAGAGTAGTCCTGTCGGTGCCCCGGCCCTTCCTCGCCGAGGACTGCCTCGATGAAGTAGTCGTACGTGCCGGAGGCGTCCGTCGGACCGTAGAGTTCGAGTGGCTCGTCGGGCCAGTCGGAGTTCACCTCGCTCCACGTCGACGGCGTGGACTCTGCCGACCAGATTTCGCGAAGTTCCTCGGTGGTCAGGCAGTCGACCCAATCGGCGTCGTTGTTGACGACGACCGTGAGGGCGTCCGTCGCGACGGTGAGTTCGACTGGCGTGATGCCGTTGCCCGAACACGCCTCCTCCTCGGTGGGTTGGATGGGTCGCGAGGCGTTGTTGAAGTCCGTCCGCCCGGGGCAGAAGTGGTTCGCGAACCCGCCACCGCTCCCAGTCGACTGGATGTTGATGTTGACCTCGGAGTGGTCCGACTGGAACCGCTCGGCCATCGCCGTCGCCAGCGGGAACACCGTCGAACTCCCCGCGATGTCGATAGTGCCGGAGAGACCGTCGCTGTCGCCGCCACTGCCGCCCCCGCTCTGGGTACAACCGGCGAGTCCCACCGCACCGACCGTTCCAGCCGCCGCGATGAACTTTCGGCGCGACACGCGTCCGCTCGTGGATTCCTCCGTCATCATCTCTGGATGGTCAACTGTGACGTAAGTACCCTTCTATGATAACTATATAGATATGGGTACGTGAACTAATGTCGAAGGACACACAGCCGTGACACGGTGGGCGCCGAATCCATCGGCTCGCCGACGTACCTATGTAGCGGTACTGACGGCTCGTATGGCAGATAGCGGCCTCTGAGGACGGAAAAAGCGGTGAACTGTGATGGAGATTCGTGGCTCGTCCCGTGTCTTCAGTTCAGCACCAACCCGCGCGATTCGGTGTAGCGGCAGAAGTATATAGATACACGAGGTTTTATTCCGCCGACTCTGTTGTCTCCGCGTATGGTCGAGACCCGAAAGGTGCAGGTGACGGGCGGTTCGACGTACACGGTGTCGATTCCGAAAGACTGGGCGACCGAAAACGGCGTGTCCGCAGGGTGCGAGGTGGCGTTCTACCCCGAGGGTGACTCGCTTTTCATGACGCCTCGGACTGACGACGACCGGACCGAGGGCACCCTCGACGTGGGTGACCTCTCGGGCGAGGAACTCATCCGCGCCGTCATGACCATGTACGTCAGCGGATTCGATATCATCGCACTGGAGAGCGCGCGCATCACGACCGACCAGCGCCGGACCATCCGCGAGGCGACACAGAGCCTCGTCGGTTTGGAGGTGTTAGAGGAGACGCGGGACCGCGTGGTGATTCGGGACCTGCTCGACTCCTCCGAACTCTCGATCAACAACGCCGTCACGCGGATGCGCCTCATCGCCCTCTCGATGCTCGAAGACGCCGTGACCGCGCTTATCGACCTCGATACGGACCTCGCGCGCGACGTGATTCAGCGCG
>Ga0207719_100787_pt1 | contig 12722 bp, 15 predicted proteins | sample A23P1SouthBayCA_2_FD_187279 | JGI IMG/M metagenome (GOLD analysis project Ga0207719, IMG submission 187279) | Aerobic enrichment media microbial communities from Eden Landing Ponds, California, USA - A23 P3 (3) (SPAdes) | ecosystem: Environmental > Aquatic > Marine > Unclassified | place... | reverse complement strand
CGACGCCGTGCGTGCGCGAACTTGGTACGGTGAATTTCGTGAACTCGTTCTGATGTGTGCCGTTCACAACATCAAGCAATCGCTGAAACCGTGAAATCAAACTACGTCTGGCGATTCACCACAGCCGCCAAAAGTAAGCTTGGAGACTACAGAAACAAACGAGTCGTCGCCCACTTCATGCAACCACACGGTCCATATTTTGGTGAGAAGGCCAAGACTCTGCGAGAAAAATTGGTGGCTGAACATAATATCCAGTTTACCCGTCTATCAGATACGGCAAACAGTAGTGGAAAAAAGTACGCAGACCTGATGTATGCAGCAAAAGACGGGTATCTATCTTCGGAGCAAGTTCGAGAAATATACATCGAAAATCTGGAAATCGTGCTTGAGTACGCAAGGACATTAGCTGACAATTTGGAAGGGAAAACTGTGATCTCCGCTGATCACGGGGAAAACCTTGGCAATCCCGGTGGACTATTCGCACCAAAGTATGGACATAATGGATTTTCACCAGAGGTGAGATTCGTTCCGTGGATGGTATTAGACTACGATAATCGAAAGAATGTCACTAGAGAGCCACCAATCGAATCTGAGGGCGTAGATGAAGAGACTGTGGCTGAACAGCTCAAGCATCTTGGATATTTATAACCTAGATAATAACAAAGCAGCGTATATTCTGCAGAATTTCACACGATCAGAGTTCGGTTATCAGATTATTCGAGAACTGTTTTCGGCCGTTCCAGAAGCAAGTTGGGGGACGTCGGGCACACCACCGAGTGGATGGGATACCCGACGGACGTTATCTACTCAGCCACAGTGTACTGCGTCTCTGAAAACAGCCGTTGAGGAGTGACAACTATACAATAGAGAACTGTTACCACTGACGAGCACTGTATCAGATAAGCTGCTCTACTCAGTCCGACAGAATTATACTATTAAGAAGGGTGAGACTTTGACAAGAATGTATTCCGCTCAAGATATTTTAAACGGCATTCAAAATCCATCTCTAATACGGAATGAGATACACAATCAGTACACTCGCATCTATGACACTGTCATAAACAAAATGAAAGAGCGGGAACAACTCGACAATGACTCTCGCTATGGACTGGTCCTCAATTGGGGGCTCCATCAGAGGGGTGAGTGGACCGTTGCGGAGTATCCGTATTTTATTAATGGGTTTTTGAACCGATTTGATCCGGTCATCCTGACATCACAGTCAATATATGAAGCGAAAGCTTCAAAAATTGATAATATTTTCGCGTTCGGAGCTAGAAATAAGAAGGGTCCAACTCTGGAATATCTAGATGAGGATCATACGGTCCTTTTGTTCGCTAGTGATCCAAATAATAAGCCGGAATGGCTTTACGAGTACATACACCGAAACAGCGTAGACCGCGTGCTGTCTCCGGTGTACAATCCGTTTTTTGATTGGGTCCCGCATTTAGATGAACAAATGCTTGAATTTTTTCCGTGGGCAGTTCCCGAGCAGTTCATCATCAACCCTGAAGAGATACAGTATAGAGGGAATGATAAAATCCATCTGACTGGTGCCTCTGGGAACGAAGTATACGAGATGCGAGACTGGTGTCGACAGCAGGAGTTCGTTGTCGATTACAACACTTCAGGCCATCAGAATAGAGTTTTTAGTCACAGCGAGTACTATCAATGGCTCCGGAAGTTCGACTGCATGGTAGCAACTGGGTCGCTGAAACCCCGTTGGCAGTATCTGTTCGGGAAATATTTCGAAATTCCAGCCGCAGGAAACCTTCTCTTTGCGCAGTATTCAGCAGATCTGAATAAAGCAGGATTCAACGACGAGAACTGTGTCATATTTGACTCTAAAGACAGTTTCAAATCGAATGTTAACTCCTACGTAGAGAATCCAGAGATATATATGAATACCCGAAAACGTGGCGCAGAACTGATTAAAGAGAAGCACACAGTCTCGGATAGACTGGATACTGTCGATTCACTCTTCAGTTCCCTCTGAAAGGCAACTCAAACAAGCCAGTGCATATTTATATGAATAAAGTGTAGTCCAGACGCTAATGCAGGTTCCACTCGCCAATCCTTTCCTAGATGAGGAAATGTTGTCCGAAGCGAATCGGGTACTCAAGGAGGAGTTTTTCCTCGGAGGGGAGTCAGTCGCCGATTTCGAATCAGAGCTCGAAGCTTACTTTTCCGTGGACCATGCAGTCACCGTAGATAGCGGTACGAGAGCGCTGCAACTATCTATTGAAGGGATGGGTATCGGAGAAGGAGATACTGTTCTGACGACCCCTGCGACATTTATTGCGACAGCAAACGCGATTCTTCGTGCCGGTGCGACGCCAAGATTCGTTGATATCGACCTCAACAATTACGGACCGGACTTTACTGCAGTTGAGCAGATAGTGGAAGACGAACAAATCGATGCTGTACTGCCCATCCATCTGTATGGATACCCAATCGATATCGAAGGTTTACGTGATATAGTCGGAGACATCCCGATCATATCCGATGCCTGTCAGGCCCATGGGGCAGCCCGCGATGGCAAAAAAGTGGGTTCAATGGCAGACGCAGCAGCACTATCGTTTTATCCGTCGAAAAATATCACTGTGGCTGGCGATGGCGGGGCTATTCTGACGGACGACAGCTCACTCGCACGCGAGGCACGCTCACTTCGTGATGTTGGACGGGCCGAGTCCGGCTACCATCACGAACGAATCGGCTATACCGCCCGGCTCAACACTGTCAACGCAGCCATAGGTAATATCCAGCTGAAACATCTGGATACGTGGAACGAGCGGCGAAGGAACATCGCGACCAGATATATCGACGAGTTTTCTGACCTGAACATCCATTTGCCTCCTGCGGGGAACGACAGCGTGAGCCCTGCCTGGTATTTTTATACCATCAGGACAGAGAGACGCGAGGAACTTGGAGAGTACCTACAAGAACGGGGGATAGAAACAGGGCAGCAATACAGATTGCCTGTCCACCTCCAGCCGCCTTATCAGGAGATGGGATATGCGAGAGGGGACTTCGAACGAGCGGAGACGTGGTCTGAGACGCTCTTGACGCTCCCCTGTCATCAGAACCTTTCCGACGACCAGGTCGATCATCTCATAGAAAGTGTTCGGGGGTTCTTCGGATGACGAGTATCGGTGTCATCGGCCTGGGGTACTGGGGGACAAAAGTCGTAGACGAGTACCTCGCACTCCGTGACGAGGGGCGGATTGAGAAGGTAGTTGCGTGCGACCTAGACGAGACACGGCTAGATGAGATCAGTGGGGCCGACCATCTCTCCTCGGATATAGAATCGACACTGGAGATGGTAGATGGCATCCACGTCTGTACTCCGAACGAAACGCACCTTCCGATCGGAAAAAAAGCGCTCAGGTCTGGCGTAGACATTATGCTCGAGAAGCCGATAACGACGAACCGTGATGCTGCGTTCGACCTGATGGAACTAGCCAGTAAAGAGAATCAGATCGTCCAGACTGGACACATCTACCGGTTTGCGAACGTGGTTCAGGAGGTGCGAGATCTCTATCGGGATGGGCGGTTCGGAACACTGAACGAGATTACCCTCCGATGGACTCATAACATTGAACCGCCGGCTAGTACGGATGTATTATGGGATCTGGCCCCGCATCCGATCGACATTCTAAATTTCATTACCGACGACTGGCCCTCTGGGGAGAGCCGTCGAGCGCGTACCCTCCCCGGTTCTGATAATGCAGTTGCTGCGACAGCTCAGTTCTCCGTTGCTGGTGCCGAGGTCACGATGCAAGTCAGCTGGGAGGATTACATCCGTCGTCGCTCGATCGAACTCTCTGGCACAGAAGCGAGTGCCAAGATCGACGCCGTCGCTCAGGAAATCGAAATCCACGACGAATCTGGCATATCCCAACACCCCGTGGAGAACAACAATACAATTCGTGCAGAGGCCTCGAATTTCATCGATGCGGTTCAAACAGGCCACAACGCGATCAATTCGGCGGTCGTCGGTGTCCGGACAGTAGAGGCGATAGAGCGTATCCAGGAAGCTACAGGGCAATGACCGAGGATCGCCCCAGACACGCAGTCATCACCGACGTATCAGTCTCAGATAATGCGGATATCTACGATCAAGTCAATTTGTACGGCTGCGAGGTCGGAAGCGGGACAAAAATCGACGCGTTCGTTTATATCGAAGAGAACGTGATAGTCGGAGATGACTGCACCATACGCCCGTTCAGTTTCATCCCATCTGGAGTCGTCTTGGAAGACGAGGTGTTTGTCGGACCGAATGTCACGTTCACGAACGATATGCGACCCTCCGTCGAGGGCGAATGGGAGTTACTCGAAACAGTAGTACGGGAAGGCGCTGCGATTGGGGCTGGTGCGACAGTGGGTCCCGGAGTGGAGATTGGTTCTGGTGCACTTGTCGGCGCTGGTGCTATCGTACTCGAAGATGTGCCCGCGGACACGACAGTTGTCGGCAATCCTGCGGAACCAATCGAATAGAGCGCCGAGTAATATAATAATATCAGTCCGCCAGGTTTTAAAATATGTGCTGTGGTTTTTAATAGAATTTCTATTATTCGAATATATGACAATATCTATTCGAAAAGTATACCAGTATCAAATTCGTTGAGATGCACATGTCAATCATAAAAACCACTTATGAATATTATCGCCAAAACGGTGTTGTAGAATTAGTCAAAGCAATACAAAACCGTATGACTGTGTGGGGTACTATTGGGTACCATCTAGCTAAAAACCCAGCCAAGGCAACATATTCATATGAAGACATTGAATTTTTATCACCCTGGGAGACTTTGGAATATCTTCTGGAGAATGAGGTCGGAATTGCAAGATATGGTGACGCTGAACTACAGTATGTATGTGGACTAAGTACTAATAACGAAGATTATAGCACGTTTTTAGCATCAAAACTCAGAAATATCGCATCTTCCTATAATAGTAAAAGATGTAAAGAGGAGTACCTGCTTGCTATGCCACTTTCGCGTGTATGGGGTGAACAAGCAAATCAAAATTACTGGTCAAAAATGCACAAATACTCAATGCAGACGCTGATAAAAAAGGGTGCATTATACGGCTCATCTATATGTTTCAGGCCCAAGAGAGATGAATTACGTCAAAAAGATAGGGCTGAGTGTATAGATAAAATTGAAAGTATATTTGATGATAAAAATATCATTTATATCGCAGACAAGAATAGACTAGATAGTCATATCGGGGTTGAAAAGTTTATCCAAATACCACCACGAAACGCTTGGGAAGATTATGAGAAACTGAAACGTGCAGTTATTACTCAGGTGAACAATTATCAGGAGTGTGTGGTCTTGGTCTCCGCTGGTTCCACTGGTTGTGCCTTGTCTGCTGAATTAAATCGGGCAGGAATCTTAACATATGATATTGGGAATTTCTACGAGGAGTATGGTTACGAAATTGCTGACCCCGATTAATCCTAAAATATAATTGCAAAAATATAAATTATGCAATAGTACCATCAGACATAGCCTAATCTCACGGGCTCAGTATCTCCCTAATCATTCGTCTTTAGCTAACACACCTTCTCCTGCTGAGTGGCAGTAGCGAGCCTCTCTTGGAGAATCGGTCGTTCTTGATGGATTTTCTGGGCGTCCTCAGCCATTCGTTCTAACAGCGGCGGTGGCGAGTAGCCGAGATGCTGGCTCAGTTCTTTGAGGATGAGCTGGGCGTGCGACCGAAAGGTCGCCGCCCAGCGTTCTGGCGGGAAGATAGCGTCATCTTCGGCGTATTCGGTGGCTAGGTCAAGCAGCGTCCGGCTAACGATCAACGTCAACAGCGCCGCATACACGAGAATCTTGACGATGTGCTTCTTCGTCGTATCGAACTCATCAAGTTCATATCGAGTCTTCAGCTCACGAAACAGCAACTCAACTTCCCAGCGACATCGGTAAATCGTTGCAAGATCACACGGAAGGAACTCGCTTCGTGGGAGATTCGTGATGTACAGATGGTAGTCGTCGGCGTCCTCGTCGCGGACGCCGACGACACGGAACGTCTTGGTATCGTATGACTGCGTGCCCGCGTACTCACGGCGCTGGAACGAGACTTCCACCTTAACGTCGATGTACTGGCGGTGCAGGTTGTCGGCGACATCTTGGATTTTCTTCCCCTCCAGCGGAATGGCGCGACCGCGCCATTCCCGCAATTCGTCCGTTATCACCGGATTTGCGCAGTCTTTCAGTCGGCTCACGAAGTAGCCGCCGTTCTCGTCGATCAGGGCGAAACGGCGGTACTTGAAATACGCCAGATCGAGCAACGCTAGCTGTCCCTCTAGCCACGGTCCAGTGTCAAACCCGGTGCTGTCATGGGTTTTCTCGTCGGTGATGCTGAGCTGATCGATTGTCTGGTCGGTGACGTTGTGGAGCAGGTGGAGCCGCGCTCCACCCTGCTCCCCTTTGCGGGGTTGAAACTCGTCGGCAAGGAACTCATGAAGCCGGAGAATCGTCCCATCAGCAATTACGATATCCCTGAACCGGGCGAATTCGTCGCTAATCGTGTGGGGAACAGCGACCTCGTCGATGCGCCGCTCGACGAGGTCGCACAGATATTCTGCCAGCAGTGGCGTCAACCGCTGATAGAAGCCACCAGCCGTGAGGGTCTTGTCAGCAGTACTGTTGTAGCTTCGTCGGAAAGCGGCGAGTGTTCGGCTTTCGCCTGCGGCGAAGCCGAACACGAATGCCCAGACGAGAGCCGGAATCTGGAGTTTGCTGTCCCGTTCGACCACGCCGAGTTCCTCGGCGTGCTCTTCAAGCATCGTCGATGGAAAGAGCGTAGTGAGCCGACTTCCAATTCGAGTTGAGGAGGGGTCGTTGTGCACAGGCGTCACCTCCTCATTCCTCTCACAAAATTGCCTCGATAAGCCACTGCTGTCACGCGGTTTCGCTCTTAGCTAAAGACGAATGATCTCCCTAATATTGTGGACGACATACATCGAAACGAGTTGACGAAACTCGCCGCAGTTAGGCATTATGACAGCTCTTGAAGATTGAATATAGTCCAGTGACAGCACCGTAGAAAGGTGCAGTGATGAGTTATCTAAGATTTCTACGTGACTTCTATTGAGGTAAAATCAATAGTACTCGTAAGTTATTTACGTCAGAGTTTCGAAAAGTCAATAACTTGGGTAATAACGTGTTTAGAGAAAATACTGAACATGAGCAAGAGATGCTGTTTTCGCCTTTGAAAGCTCTTTCAGGCAGAGTAAGAAAGAAATTACAGGGCCACTGGTCTACCCACTTCTACAAACATGTTTTCACTCAAATTGATGAAACGAAGTTCGAACGGCTATACCACGACGGGTATAGCCGTCCGAACAAGCCAGTCAACGAGCTTGTCTCCTTGGAAATCATCAAACACCTGCTCGGCATGTCCGACAAAGAGCTCGAACACGCCTACGTCTTCGACTTTCGCGTCAGGAACGCATTAGGGAAGGAGACACTTGGAGACAATATCTGCGAGAAGACACTGACCAACTTCCGCCGTCGGTTGATGAAATACGAGGAAGAGACCGGTCAAGACTTGCTACACGAGGTTTTTGCAGATCACCGCACCTACTTTCAGCGCGAATTTGAGATTGATGCGAGTACTCAGCGAATGGATTCCACGTTCATTGAAGCCAACATCAAGCAACTGTCTCGCGTCGATCTCCTCGCCAAAGTGCTTCACAATTTCCTGTGCGATCTCCCGGAGGAGATCGTACAGGAACTTCCTGCTGGAATGGACGAGTTCGCCGATACCGAGAACTTAGAGCTGTCTTACCATCTTGAACCGGACGAAATTCCTGCAACGATGGAAACGCTTGCCGAGCACATTGTGTGGCTTGTTGAGCGGTTCAGAGGTGAGGCTGAATACGCCGAGTTAGAAAGTTTCGCCCATCTACAGCGTGTCCTCGACGAACAATGTTATCGCATTCCTGACCTCGAAGCCATTGATGAGCAGGATCCTGATGACCAACGCCATCCCGGTGACGATCCGTCACCGGGCTGGCAGCCACTGCAGGCGTACACCTCTCCAAGCGAGTGCACAGAGACTGACGAAGATGATAGCGACTCCGAATCGTCAGATCGAGATGCCGAGGACAGACACGATCACGTCGGACTGGAAGAGTCCGACGAAATCGACAGTGGCTCACTGCAAAACCCTCACGACGACGAAGCGACGTATCGCTCCAAGAACGCGGAGGATTACTTTGGCTACAAGTTGAATATCGCTGAGACATGCGATGGTGAAAATCCGTTTCGTCTGATTACAGCGGTTCGAGTCGATACGAACAACACGGATGATGGAGACCTCTTGGCCGAAGACGCGAGGAATCTCGCTGAGGAAACAGGATTACGCGACCTGCTCGTAGATGGCGGGTACACGCATAAGGAAGTAGAGAAGTGCTGCCGTGATCAGGGGATCACGCAGCACTTCACAGGAATCACAGGTCAACGTCCTGGGGCGGAGAAGATGTCGCTTGCTGCTCCTGAGTGGGACGGGACGAGAATGGTTCGTGTCCTGCCGGACACGAACCATTCGAGCAGAACCATTACGAGACCGGCCGTATCTCGGGAAAGATGGATAAAAAGTTCTGTGATGGCTGCCAGCATCAAGAGAATTGTTTCGTGGAGGAACAACAAGAACACTATAGCTACGGGTTCAGAGAACGGCGGGTAGAAGTAGCTCAGCGACGGAAGCGGTTAGATGATCCAGCTGAACAGGAGTTCCTGAACTTACGTGCTGGAGTTGAGTCATTGATGAACGAGATGTACCACAAGGACGGTGAGAAAACGAAGTTCACGGGGAAAATCAGGGTGAAAAATGCCTCGATAGCGAAAGCAATCGGGAGAAATCTGAAGCGAGCCTCCGGATTCCTGGAATCGGAGGCGAAGCAAGGGAAATCAGCAGGATAGTCGGGCAAGAAGTGTCGTTTGTCGCTGTCAGCTGGTCCTTCTGTGGTGACGGCTCCGTTTTGATGAGAGAATCACCGGTGATCTGGCCGGGGTGTTCTCGTCAGAACACCCCTTTCTACGGTGCCGTCAGTCCAGTAAATAAAAGCACAGCGCAGAGTATATGATATTTCGGGGAGTAAAGAAATCTATGTCGGTCACTTACAAAGCAGGAAAGATGTTACCACCTCTCTTAACAGAGATTGGAAAGAAAATCTACACAAATGGAAATCAATTGATTGGACGAAACTACTATGATTATAAATATAACGGCGACGCCCTCCGACTCTATTATACTGATCCAACATTTTCTCGAATGAGAAATCTCATACAAGAAGGAGTAGTTACTATCGAAGATATTCCAGTCAATATTCTCAAAGCGTCTGAACCGATTGATGCAACAATTGATGTGGGAGCCCATTTCGGGATATATTCTGTTTTGCTTCAGAGATTGAATTCAGATACAGAATTGTATGCGTTTGAACCAAATGATGAGAACCGAAGGGTAGTGAAGGGATTACTCGCTGAAAATAATATCACCGGAAAAGTGTCTGAAGAGGTAATTACGGGAAAAACAGGCACAGTCACCTTCTATATTGATTCCCATGCTAAGTCACAGAGCCATGCGACAACCCCGAAAAAGACGGGGGACTTCCAGTCCGTCGAGATGCCGAGCTTAGCACTTTCGGATCTGACGTTACAAGAAAATATTGACAGAGTTTATATTAAAATTGATGCAGAAGGTGAAGAAATGGCTATCTTGCAGGATTTGTTCACATCGAACCTATCATATCTTGAGGGGATTGTCGAACTCCATCCTGACAAACTCGAAGTTCCAATATCGGATATTGTAGAGTTGTTATCCCGAGAATGCCATCAATATAGGTTGGTAGCCGAGACAGCTCCTGACTACAAATATGATAGGCCTATGTACTATTTTAAATATACGTCCTAATCTCCACTTTGTCACTTAGTAATTTTATGAACAAACCGTAGTCCTCCGGTACTCGGTTGCTCCTTACTTGTACTTGAGTTCGGGTTGTGAATCTAAATTTGAGAATCGTGCACCAATTGCCGAGAGCCGTAAAGAAATACTATCTCCCAGGGCCACTCATATTGCCTCTTCAAATCGGTCGACGATGAGTTCGATGGAGTGATTTTCCGTCGCGTACGCTCTGGCTGCGTCTCCCATCCGGTATCGGAGCTCCTCGTTCTCGACTAGCTCCCGTACATCCGATTCGAGCCTGTCGATATTACCTGATACGCGACCGGTGTCAAACCGCTCAAGGACGTTGTCTGGGTCGAAAGAGAGGCTCAATACAGGCGTCTTACGCAACCACGATTGAATGAAGGTGTTTGGGAATCCCTCGCCCGTGCTCGTGCTTACGAATATCGATGCTCGCTCTATCAATTCGTTACTCTCCGCCGGAGTACAGCCACCGAGGTACTGTAGGTTATCTATTTCGGCGACCTTTGATTCGACAGTTTCCAGTAGATTCTCATCGGACGGGCGACCGACCAGTGTGAACTGACAATCGAGGTCCTCGCATCTGTCCGCGACCTCGATGAAGTGTTCCGGATGTTTCCACCGTTTCAACGATGCGAGCCACAGGACTTCCGGCGGGTCTGATTTTGGGCCGACAGTTTCTGGTACGGGATGTCCATTACCGATGATTTCCGAGTCGATGCCGCGATTGTTTGCCAGGGTCTCCTGCTGGTGTGCTGTCTGGACGAACAGTTTGTGCGGGCACCAGAGGAGAGCGCGGTTCATAGCGCCCCGGCACTGCTTCAATGTCGACAGAACACGGCTCTGTTTTTTCCGAACGTCCGAAAAGTCGAGAATTTTAGAGCACTGTGAGTCGTGTGAGATATTGAAGATGGTCTTCCCATCTGCCAGCAATCGCGTCAGTGAAAGCAACGGGACGTCATGTATGTTTCTAAAGTAATACACATCTGCATCTATAGACCGTAATTCGGATACGGTGTCGATTTTGGAGTCGCTCTTCGAAAGCCGATGGACGAGTACTCCTTGCTCTTGTGATGTTCCGGCTGCACCTGAATTGTAGGCCACGTAGTGTGTATCGTGCCCACGAGCGGCGAGCTCTTTGCAGATAAGAAACGACTGGAATTCTGCACCGCCAGGAGTATCTTCGGGATGATGACCCAAAACAGCACAAATTTCCATGGACCTACCAGAACGGGATTCTCTATTAATGCTTTGCTATAACCCCACGAGGTGATGCAGTAATGGTTGATTGAACTCCAAGCCGCTCCCAGTCTGATCCTGTCGATGATTTACGCAGCGACCTCTTCTGGTTTCCAGCCACGTCCGGGCCAGTCGGCGTCGAATGGCCCATCACGTCCTCGTAGCTGAAGTCACTGACACGCTGGGCGAAACTCATCTCTGGACCACCGTTCTGGAAGACGTACATCGAATCCTGAAGTACGACCAGAACCGTACGCGCGAGTGGCCCTTTGCACCGCGCGTACGGTGTCCGTAGCTCATGTTTAAGTCGCCAGTTCCCTCCCTCGATAGCGTTGGTCGTCAGCGGCCCAGTGAACGTCTCAACCTCCTCATCCCAGAACGCGGGGTACTACTCACCAAGATCCTTCGCTCGCCCTGTCCATTCGATCTGACACAGCTCTTCGAGATAGCGATGCAACTCCTCAAGATCACCGCGCTCTCTGAGAGTAGCGACATTCTCGTCCGACCGGACGAGGTGTCGCACCTCGTGTATCAAACACCCCTCCTTGTTGGGGATCGTCCGGTTGTAATGGGCTCCCCGTCAGAAATCCAGTAATCGACGCCCTCCAATGGACTCACGAGTGTGGCTGCGAGCAGCCACGCGAAGTCCGTCTCTCGACTCTGGAGACTCCCAAAACAGCCCAGTTGCGGAAGGTACGCACTGGCAAGACAGAATCCCTCCGGGTACGGTTTCTTGGATTCTCCACGTGCACTTCGGAGAGCGTTTTCTTCCCAGAGTACTTTTTTCGCACCTTTCTTGGCTGGGTAGGTATCGTCGGCGATTCCGACGAGACCGAGAATATCTTCCCCGGTCAGCTCATAGGTGTGCTCGTTGCGGAACTCCTACGGTCTCGGTTCCAAACAGTGCTGACAAGAAGTTCACCGGCAGCGGTTCACCGGCGACCGTCACGCCGTGACGGTCTTGGATGCGATCAGCGAACAACTCAGCGTACCGCTGGATCGTGTCACGGTCGACCTGAATCCCGTAGTGAGTGTGCAGAATCCGTTCGACGCGGGTGAACGGATTCCGTGCGGAGTGATACAGACACAGATCCACGATGGGCCTGCCGTAGAGACACTCCACATAAAACAGCTCGGACATATCGGCGTCAACCGGCTTCTCACAGTGCTTGCACCAGTACCGTTGGACCGTAACGGGAACTTCCTCGAAGCCGTCCTCGGTGATGAGGACGGCGAAGATGCGGTACGCGTATCGTGTTTGTGGTAGTCGCTGTCTCCGCAGCTCGGACAGGGACGCGGCTGGCCGAGCCGCGTCCCTTCATATCCCCGCAAGCCAGTGTGAATCGAATGAATGAGCGGCAACGGCGCAAGGGCGTCCAGTTCTTTCTCCGACGTGTTCTTCACACCTCACAGAGGACGCCAAAGTATATTGCTGTTTCCACTGCCGTGTTGAATAGCGATCTAATCGGCTAATATCACGGAGTAGAAGGACGAAGCCGAGGAAACCGATTCTGTCCATGGAAGTCGATCTCCTCGACTTC
>Ga0207719_100785_pt1 | contig 12753 bp, 14 predicted proteins | sample A23P1SouthBayCA_2_FD_187279 | JGI IMG/M metagenome (GOLD analysis project Ga0207719, IMG submission 187279) | Aerobic enrichment media microbial communities from Eden Landing Ponds, California, USA - A23 P3 (3) (SPAdes) | ecosystem: Environmental > Aquatic > Marine > Unclassified | place... | reverse complement strand
CTGGAGGGCGGCCGCCGAGGCGATGGAGTCGGGGCCGGGGTTGTTGTGCGTGAGGATGACGAGTTTCCCCGACGTGTTCTGAATGACGTCAGCGAGCTGGCGCGCGCGGTACTCCAGTTCGCCGGACTCCAGCGCCCGGAGGGCGGCGTCAGCGATGACCGAGGAGGGGTTCACGACCACGTCGGCGCCCAACTCGCGGAGTTCGTCGCTGGTGACGGGGTCGCTGGCGCGCACGACGAGGAAGCGGTCCTCGTCGCGTTCGCGGATGTTCTTCACCGCCTGCTTGTTCGCCTCCACGTCGGAGGAGAGAACGAGTACCACGTCCCGGTCGGAAACAAGGTCGGTGATACCGGCCTCGCTGATGTCCGCGGTCTGTGCGTTCAGGTCCTGGTCGCGTAGCGCTTCGACGCGCTCCTCGCTTTTGTCGACGATGAGGACGTCCTTCTCGCGCTTGACCAACTCCTCGGCGACGGCGTGTCCGACGCTCCCGCAGCCGAGAATCGCGTACGCCGACATCGAGGAGATGGTGACCCGACTACTCATGTATGCCCGCGTTCCGCGTCCCCGCACTTAACCCTCCCGACCGCCCCCGCCGAGCGCAAGCGACACGCGAAAGGGAAGGCTTTTGAGCAGTCCACGGGAAGAAACGGGTGACTCGGGCCGGTAGCTCAGTTAGGGAGAGCGACGGACTCTTAATCCGTCGGTCGGGGGTTCAAATCCCTCCCGGCCCGCTTCTGCGAGGAACCACCGTGACGAGCGAAGCGGGTTTGATTTGAAGCAAGGAACGGAGCGAGCGCCAGCGAGCGGAGTGACTGGGGTTCAAATCCCTCCCGGCCCGCTCTTATTCCGACGCGAACGCGAGGAGTAGAGCGTGGTGTGATTTGAATGAAGGAGTGTCGTGAGCAGTAGCGAACGGAACGACTGAGGTTCAAATCCCTCCCGACCCACCACCCTCCCAGATTCACGAATGAAGACAGAGATTCGTGACGCCCCATCGACAAGACATTCTTGTGATTCCGCAGAACGAACCCGTATGTATCCCCGGTTGTTTTATCAGCGCAGTTCCTAACGGTCAGTATGGTCGAAATATCTGATTCCGTTCGTCTGCTGTTCGAATCCCAAATCGAGGATTCGAGCGGGGAGTACACCGTCACGATTCCGAAGGCACTCGTCGAGGACGGGAGCATCGACGCGGAGTCGGCGTACCGCGTCGCGCTCCTGGAAGCGCCGGCCGCGGAGCAGGCGTCCGAAGCCGAGTCCGACGCGACCGAATCGACGGCGAAGACGGCGTCGCGCGCGGCGCGCTCGCAGGGACCGCCCGTCGAGGAGGGGGAAGTGCGTTCGGTGACCATCGACACGCTCGGAGACCAGGGCGACGGCATCGCGAAAGTCGAGCGGGGGTTCATCGTCATCGTCCCCGGAACGCAACCCGGCGACCAGGTGGACGTGGAGATAACCGACGTGAAGGAGAGCGTCGCGTTCGCGGAGCCGGTGAGCGAGGCGACGGTCCGGTAGACATGTCAAATAGTTACTAAAACCCTTAACCCCTTCGCGAACCAACTACTGGGTATGAGTACCCAGAAATCCGTTCGTCAGCAGGCCGGAACGGTCGAGGAGAACGCCGTCCGCATCGACACGGAGAAGGCCGAGCAGATAATCGAGGCGCTCAACCGCGACCTCGCCGCGGCGTACGTGCTCTACCACCAGCTGCGCAAGCACCACTGGAACGTCGAGGGCGCGGAGTTCAACGACCTCCACGAGTTCCTCGGAGACGCGGCCGAGACGGCCGAGGGCGACGCCGACGCCATCGCTGAGCGCGTCCAGGCGCTCGGCGGCGTCCCGGCGAGCGGGCCGGCGGCGCTCGAAGAACACGCGCCCATCGACTTCGAGGGCGAGGACGTGTACGACGTGCGCACGTCCCTGGAGAGCGACCTCGAATCCTACGGCACGGTCATCGAGACGGTGCGCGAACACGTCGGCCTCGCGGAGGACTTAGAGGACTACGCGACGAGCGAACTGCTCCGTGACGTGCTCGAACATCTGGAGGACACGGCCCACGAGATTGATCACTACCTCGAGGACGACACGCTCGTCCTCGAAGCGGCGACGCGATAGCCGATGTCCGACCCGCAGTCGGGTCGTCTGGTCCGGGACCTCGACGGAGCGACCGTTCGCCAGCGGTGGGGAACGGTCGAGGAGAACGCCGTCCGTCTCGACGGGGCGACGGCCGAACGGATAACCGAGGCGCTGAACGAGGTCCACGCGGGGGCGTTCAACCTGTTCTACCTCACGCGGAAGCATTACTGGGCCGCCGAGGGCGCGGAGTTTGACGACGTGGCCGCGTTCCTGAAGGACGCCTACCAGCGGATGCGCGCGTTGAACGACGACGTGGCCGTGCGGATAAACCAGTTGGGCGGCGTGCCCGCGAGCACGCCCCCGGACATCCAGGAGTACGCGCCGGTCCACCTGGAGGCCGAACATCTCTACGCGCTCCGGGCGTCGCTGGCGGGTGACCTCGAGGCGTACGCGACGCTCGCCGCCCGAATGCGCGACCACGTCTCGCTCGCGGCGGAACTCGGTGACGAGGCGACGGTCGAACTCCTCCGGGACCGCCTCGACGACGTCGAGGACGACGCACACGCCCTCGAACAGTTCCTCGAAGACGACACGCTCGTGCGAACAGGGGCGAGCGAGTGATGGGGAGCGCGCCGCATCTCCGCCGGCCGGACGACGAACACGTCCGCCGCGAGTGGGGGACGGTCGGGGAGAACAGCCTCCGCATCGACCCGGAAAAGGCAGAACGACTCGTCGGGGCGATGAATCGGGACCTCTCGGGGCTGTACATCGTGTTCAACCAACTCCGGAAACACTACTGGACCCTCGAGGGCGCGGAGTCCGGCGAGGTGATAGATTTCCTCCAAGACGCTGCCGACCGGCTATCGGACGCGACCGACGACATCGCGCTCCGGGTCCACGCGCTCGGCGGCGTCCCGGTGAACGGACCGATGGGCATCCGCCAGCACGCGCCGCTCCGAATCGAGGCCGGCGACGTGTACGACATCCGCTCCGCGCTCGCGAACGACCTGAACGGCTACGCGACGCTGGCGGTGTCGCTGCGCGAGCACGTCTCGCTCGCGACGGAACTCGGTGACGAAACGACGGTCGAACTCCTCCGCGGTCACCTTAGAACAATCGAGGAGGACGCGCACACGCTCGAACGGTACCTTGCGGACGACAGCCTCGTAACGTAACTCCCGTCGCTACCGGTGCTCGCGGAGGGAGACGGTCAGGTCGGTCGCGATCCAGCCGTCGCCGTTGTCGCTCTCGGTGAACACGGTCCGCTCGCCCGAGACGGTCCGCGCGTTCACCGTCGGCGCGTCTTCGGCGTCCTCGGTGTGCTCTTCGTCCGTGCGGGCGGGCGTCGTCGAACGGTGCGACCCACTCATTACCGCTCTTTAGGCAAACCTAAAACAAAAAGGTTCGGATACGAGTTCGGGTGAGTTGTCGCTCGTGTGGGGTCCGGGGGTCGTGGAACTTTTCACGGGATGGTCCATTGTGTGCCACGCTATGTCATCATCAGGGAGGGAGACGTGGGCGACTCGTCTCGGGTTCATTCTCGCCGCCGTGGGGAGCGCAGTCGGCCTCGGGAACATCTGGCAGTTCCCGTTCAAGACGACGACGAACGGCGGGGCGGCGTTCGTCCTGGTGTATCTCATCGCGGCGCTGCTCATCGGCCTGCCGACGATACTCGGGGAGTTCGTCGTCGGGCGGCGGGCGAACATCAACGCCGTCGAGGCGTTCGAGCGGCTTCGACACCCCGCTTGGACCGTCGTCGGCGCGCTCGGCCTGTTCATCGGGATGTGGATTCTCGCGTACTACAGCGTCGTCGGCGGGTGGGTGATTCGGTTCACCATCGACTCTGCGACGGGGGCGTACTTCGCCGCGCCCGCGGAGCACTTCGGGCGCATCGCCTCGGGGTGGTGGACCATCGCATTCCACGGTCTGTTTATGGGACTCACCGCAGTTATCGTCGCGTTCGGCGTTGAGGACGGCATCGAGAAGGCGACGAAGCTGATGGTCCCCTCCATCCTCCTCATCCTCGTGGGGCTGGCCGTGTACGCGTTCACGCTCGACGGCACCGGGAACGCGTACAGCTACTACCTCTCGCCGGACATCGACTACCTCGTCTCGAATCTGGGGAGCATCATCCCCTACGCGGTGAGTCAGTCGTTCTTCTCGCTCTCCCTGGGGATGGGGGCGATGATAACGTACGCCTCCTATCTCGGTGACGACGACAGCCTGCCGGCCGACGGCGGCCTCATCGTCGTGTTGAACACCGCGGTGGGCCTGCTCGCGGGCCTCGTCGTCGTCCCGCTCCTGTTCGTCCAGTTCAGCGGGATTCCCGAGACGGCCGCCGGCGGCGGACCGAGCGCGCTGTTCGTCTCGGTCGCGCAGGCGTTCGCCAACCTCGGGGTCGCCGGCCGGGCGCTCGGGACGCTGTTCTTCCTCGTCGTGCTCATCGCGGCGCTCTCCTCGGCAATCAGCCTCCTTGAGGTGGTCACCGCCTACGTCGTGGACAACTACGGGTACAGCCGTCCCCGCGTCGCCTTCGGGTTCGCGGCAGCGCTGTTCCTGCTGGGCACCCTCTCGGCGTGGAACATCGACTGGCTGACGTGGTTCGACAGCTTGGCGTACGAGGTGCTCTTGCCCACCTCCGTCCTCCTGCTCGTCGTGTTCGTCGGCTGGGTGTACGGCCCCGAAGCCGTCGCGGAGATTCGGAAGGGAACGAGCGGCGACGAGACGTTCGCACTCGTCTGGCTGTGGTCGGTGCGAACGTTCGTGCTTGCCGGCGTGTTCCTCACGCTGTATCTCGGCGTCACATCCATCTACCCCGCGCCGCCGGTTCCGTTGCCGTAACGGCCGCGTGACGGAGCGCGTTCCGCCGGGCGCGCTCCTGGCGGGCCGGTTCGTGTGTCGCCTCGGCGTTGGTTGTGGCTCGGCGCACAGCGGTAGTCGGAAACGGGGCGTGACCACCAAAAGGATTAATAGTGTATACTGATAGTATCTAATTGGCTCATACGGATAACCGACGTGAGCCATCCGGATCCCCTCCCCCCAGGGCGATTACCGGTCGTTTTTCCCGGGGCACCGCCGGACGGTCCACGGTGCCCTGGACAGTACGGACCGATAGCCACGCCTCACGTCGTTTCAGCGTCGCACGGCGACGCCCGTAAGCCGGTGTCCGCGCGGGGTGCGATTCGAATCGCTACAAGGCGTGCCGCAGATGCCGACAGGGGGAACGGATATAATGGTCCGTCCGGAACACGTCGGTATGTCGTCTCCGATTCGGGTCCTCCACGTCGACGACGAACCCGAGTTCGCCTCGCTGGCAGCGACGTTTCTCGAACGCGAGAACGAGCGCTTCGAGGTCGAGACGGAGACGAACGCGAGGGACGGACACAGGCGAGTCCGGGGTGGCGATATCGACTGTATCGTCTCGGACCACGACATGCCCGGGATGAACGGCATCGAGTTCCTGGAAGCCGTCCGGAAGTGCGACACCGAAATCCCCTTCATCCTCTTCACGGGGAAGGGCTCGGAGGAAGTCGCGAGCAAGGCCGTCTCCGCCGCGGCGACGGACTACCTCCAGAAGGGCGGCGGCACCGAACAGTACACGCTGTTGGCACACCGCGTCGAGAACGCCGTCGAGGGTTACCGCTCCCGACAGGCCGCGCGAACGCGGGAGCGACGCCTCGAAACGCTCGTCAGCAACCTCCCGGGCATCGTGTACCGCTGCGAAAACGAACCGGGATGGCCGATGGAGTACGTCGCCGGCGAGTGCGAACCGCTCGTCGGTTACTCATCGGAGGCCCTGGAGACGGGGACGGTCGTCTGGGGCGAGGACGTGATACACCCCGATGACAGAGAGCGAATCTGGGCGGAGGTCCAGGCCGCGCTCGACGCGGGGCGTCCCTTCGAGTGTACGTATCGCGTCCTGACGGCGGACGACGAGACCAGATGGATGTGGGAGCGAGGGCGGTCCGTCAGAACCGACGCGGGCGACGTCGAAGCCCTGGAAGGGTTCATCGCGGACATCACGGAGTCGGAGCGACAGAAACAGGCGTTACAGGAGTACGAGCGCCGGTTCAAGGCCGTGTTTGATGACCCGAATCTCCTGGTCGGCCTGCTCGAACCCGACGGAACGGTGCGGGACGTGAACCGGACCGCGCTGGCGAACACCGACGCGGACCGCTCGGAGATAATCGGTCAGCCGTTCCCGGAGACGCCGTGGTGGAGCGACGAGACGAAAGCGGACGTGGAACGGTGGATAGCGGACGCCGCCTCCGGCGAGTACGTCGAGTACGAGGCGACGCATTCGACCGGGAACGGAAACGAAATCGAAGTCACAGGGAGCTTTCGACCGGTCACGGACGACAACGGCGACGTGACCACCATCGTCGTGTCAGCGACGGATATCACCGAGCGCAAGGAACGAAAGCGCGAACTGAAGCGACAGAACGAGCACTTGGACGAGTTCGCCAGTTTCGTCAGCCACGACTTCCAGAGCCCGATTTCGACCGTGAAGGGCCGCCTACAGCTGGCGCTCGAAACCGGGGACCTCTCGCACGTCGAGCGGGCGATGGCCGCCATCGAGCGCGTCGACGACCTGCGGGCGGACCTCGTCGACACGCTCCAGAGCGGCGAGATAGTTTCGGAGCGGGAGCAAATCGAGTTGAACGGCGTCGTCGAGGAAGTGGTAGCCACCATCGACCCGCCGGAGGCGGCTTCGGTCAGCGTCGAGGGGACGCCGAGCATCGAGGCCGACAGGCAGGCGCTCACGCGGATGCTGGAGAACCTCATCGGCAACTCCACCGAACACGCGGGCGACGACGTCACCGTCCGCATCGGGGAGTTCGAGGACGGACTGTACTACGAGGACGACGGCCCCGGAATCGACCCGGAACACCGGGAGGAGGTTTTCAGGCCCGGGTTCTCGACGAAGGAGGGCAGCGGCGGAATCGGAATGGGGATGGCGAGCGTCCGCCAGATTGTGGCGGGCCACGACTGGGAGATACAGGTCACGGACGCGGCGTCGCTCGACGGCGTCAGATTCGAGATAGGGACGACCTAACGCCGACGCGTCCCCGGTGCGTCCCTATCGGGTTACCGACCATCAGAAGCGGTTTACCTCCGGGAAGCGTACGGTCGAGCCTGAACTGATGGATTCGAGCGCATCCCCCGTCGGCTCCGAGGATTTCTATCGCACGCTCGTGGAGAACGCCGCCGAGGGGATGTTGACCATCGACGAGGAGAGCCGGATCGTCTACGCGAACCCGGCCGTCGAGGAGATTCTGGGGTACGAACCCGAGGAGCTCATCGGGGAGTCGAAGATGCTGATAATTCCGGAGCGGCTCCGGGACGTATACCAAAACGCGCTTGCCGCCTACGTGCGGACCGGCGAGCGACACATCGACTGGGACGGCCTCGAACTCCCGGCGCTCCACAAGGACGGCCACGAGGTGCCGACGCTCGTCAGCCTGCGGGAGCACGAACACGACGGGGAGCGATACTTCACGGGCATCATCCGGGACATCACCGAGCGCCGCGAGGGCGAGGACGAACTCCGCGAACAGAAGGAGCGCCTCGACGAGTTCGCGGACATCCTCGCACACGACATCCGAAACCCGCTGTCGGTGGCGCAGGGGTACGCGGAAATCGCTGAATCGGACCACGACATCCCCGAGATAGAACACATCTCGGAGGCGCTCGTCCGCATCGACAAGCTCGTCGACGACCTGCTCGCGCTCTCGAAGGAGGGCGAACTCATCGGGGAGACAGAGCGCATCGACGTGGCGGACTGCGTCCGCGAGTCGTGGGGAAACGTCGACACGGGCGACGCCGAGTTACGAATCGAGGGCGAGTTGGGGTCGGTCGTGGCCGACAGAAGCCGGCTTCAGGGGCTCTTCGAGAACCTGTTTCGGAACTCTGTCGAACACGGTTCGACAGCGGACCGGAACGCTCCGCGTTCCGAGGATGCCGTGGAACACGGTTCCACGAACGACGACGTCACCGTGTTCGTCGGCCGCCTCCCGAACGGCATCTACGTCGCGGACGACGGCCCGGGCATCCCCGAGCAAGCGCGCGAGGAGGTGTTCGAGCGGGGGTACACCACCCAGGACACGGGAACCGGGTACGGGCTCTCCATCGTGGCCCAGATAGCGGACGCCCACGGCTGGAGCATCGACGCCGTGGAGGGAGAGCGCGGCGGCGCACGCTTCGAGATTCGGTTCCGCGACGACGTGTGAGTCGCGGTGAATTCTCTGTCAGTCCGTGAGTTCGTGCTTCAAGACCGAGTTTTTGGGCTGTGGCTACTCGGTTTGTGCGCGAAAAAATGAAAGTGGTGCGTCAAAGACGAGTTAGACGCTGACTCCCTTCTCGGTGATGATCTGGCCGGACGCGTCGTCGACGAGCGTCACGGTGTAGTCGCCCGAGAGGTCATATGTGCCAGCACTTCCACCACTATGATTCAGCGCTGTAATCGTCCATGTTCCAGTTGTTGACAACGTGCCGGGACTGGTGAGCGTCGCGTTCACTAGTCACCAGTTCAACTTCTTCATTGCTCCCGGTACTCCAGACAGCGCCGCTTCCGTCACCACCCTCCAGATTGACGATGGTGTTGTCCGGGTCGATGTCGTCCCCACCCCTGTGGTTGATCTCGATGAACGCAGAGGAGTTATCGCTAGTGGAGTCGTACTGTGCCAACCCGGCACTCTCCGCGCTAAAGCTAGCCTGCGGCGTCGTGTTGCTCACCTGGTCACCGAGTCCGAGCACGAACGTCCCGATGACAGCGGCCAGGATTACGGTGATGGCGACCATTAGTATGACCCCTATGACGGGCGAAACGGCCCGGTCATCCGAATCGAGAGTGAAGTCTATCTCCATTAGTTTAGACTTCCTTCTCCGCGATGATTTGGCCGGACGCCGTGTCGACGAGCGTCACGGTGTAGGAGTCAGAGCTACTGATAGTAGTGAGGCCACTGTCGTACGTCACGTTCGTGCCTGCCCACGAGACGTTGTAGGTCGAACCACTATCCTCGTAGATGACGATGTCCTGTGCGGTTGAGAGGGACCCACCACTGGTCGCGTTGTACGTGGCGCTGTTAGTTCCCTCTACGACAATATCCGTTGACCCGGATTCGAGGGTGTCACCTCCACCGTGCGAGAGGGTGATACTTGTGTCGTCGACACCTTCCGCACTAATCGACGCCTGCGGTGTCGTGTTGCTCACCTGGTCACCGAGCCCGAGCACGAACGTCCCGATGACGGCGGCCAGAATCACGGTGATGGCAACCATTAGTATGACCCCTATAACGGGCGAAACCGCCCGGTCACCGAGTCCGAGCACGAACGTCCCGATGACGGCGGCCAGAATCACGGTGATGGCAACCATTAGTATGACCCCTATAACGGGCGAAACCGCCCGGTCATCCGAGTCGAGTGTAAAGTCAATCTTCATCGTTTAGACCTCCTTCTCCGCGATGATTTGGCCGGACGCCGTGTCGACGAGCGTCACGGTGTAGTCACTACTCGTCGTAATGTCTCCCTCAACTAGTCCACCGTCGTAGCTAGTTACGTTAGTACTTCCCCAGCCAATGCTGAACTCGCCACTGGCAGTGATGTTCTCCTCGTAAATCACGAGGTCCTGTGCCGTTGAGAGGGAGCCACCGGACGTGGCATTGTAGGTTCCGCTAGCACCGTTCCCCTCAACGACGATATCTGTCGATCCGGATTCGAGTGTGTCGCCACCACCGTGTGAGAGAGTGATGTAACCGTCGCTAACGCCCTCGGCGGAAATCGTTGCCTGGGGTGTCGTGTTGCTCACCTGGTCACCGAGTCCGAGCACGAACGTCCCGATGACGGCGGCCAGAATCACGGTGATGGCAACCATTAGTATGACCCCTATAACGGGCGAAACCGCCCGGTCATCCGAGTCGAGAGTGAAGTCTATCTCCATTAGTTTAGACTTCCTTCTCCGCGATGATTTGGCCGGACGCCGTGTCGACGAACGTCACGGTGTAGTCGTCCGAGGGATCGAAGTTACCGGGCGACGCGACGTAATTAACGCTGCTCGACCCCCAGTCTGCGGTACTGTTGTTGTAGATGTACAGGCTCTGAGCTGTCGAGAGTGAGCCCCCACTGCTGGCGTTGTACGTGAAGCTCGCACCACCCTCAACAACGAGGTCCGTCGAATCGGATTCAATAGTGTCCCCACCACCGTGAGAGAACACGAGAGCAGCAGTATTACCACCGAGCCCAGTCTCCACGCCCTCCGCACTAATCGACGCCTGCGGCGTCGTGTTGCTCACTTGGTCACCCAGTCCCAGGACGAACGTGCCGATGACGGCGGCCAGAATCACCGTAATAGCCACCATTAGAATCACGCCGATAACCGGTGAGACGGCGCGTTCGCCATCAGCGTCGAAGTCGATGTTGAGTTTCTCAATCATGTTTTGACCGCACCCAGGCGAGCCAAAAGGGTATGGTCCTCTGTTGCGTAGGACTCGTGTCGGCGGGCGACTATCTCCCCCCGTCCGACACCCCTTTCGGGCATCGCGCCGGCGTGCTACCCATCCGTAGTTAGGCAGGGGTTAAAGTTGTAACTCCTAATAGCTTAAGTCAACACACCACATGGGAAACGTTATGGACACGATTCTGACACCACGGGCGCTCGCGCGGACGTACGAGCACCCCAGCTACAGCGACCCGTGGGACGCGGTCGTCGACTACCAGCGTGTCCAGGAGTACGCGGCCAAGTTCCCCGAGGCGGGCCGGACCCGGGTGGGGAACGCCTTGGACCTCCCGCCGAGTCGCGTCCGCGGATGGCTCGACGGCGGCAAACCCGACTGCGTGCGCGGCGTTCACCGCGCCGTCGAGAAGGGGTGGTTCGACGCCCGGGTCAACTCCGAGGCGTTCCTCGCGTTCAACGAACTCGTCGCGGCCGTCTACTCCGGCGGGTCTATCGACAGCCAGCGCTACGTGCCGACGTTCACCGACGAGTCCGTCACCGGCGCGCTCGACACGCTCGGTGTCGAGTGGGTCCACCGCGAACGGGACGCCGAGCGCGCCGCGGAGGTCGTCGCGAGCAATCCGGGGAGCCTCCTCGGCCGCGCCCTCTCCGTGCTGGGCGCGCCGGTGGGCACGAAACGATACGTCGAAGCGCTCCCGCCGTATCTCGAGGCGGCGCCCGGGGACGTCCGCGAGCAGTTCGCGACCGTCTACCTCCGGAACCGGGGCCACGAACGCGAGAGCCACGCCATCCAGTTCCGGGAGAACCGCCCCGACGTGTATCTCGACGCGCTCGCGGCGTTTCTCGAAGCGACGCTGGGCACGAACGTGACCCGCTCCGAGAAGAACGTCTACATCGCCGCCGTCTGTTGACGGTCGGCCGGCGATAGCGAGTACGTGGTCTGAAAGAGAGATAGCCCGCTAATTTTCGCCCCCAATATCCGATTCCGTGGGGGCCCGCCGCGGGAGTCCGTTGCCTAATGTTTTTGTCGGCGGCTGTTCAATAATCTGGCATGAGACGGCGGCATTTTCTTGGACTGCTCCCCGTAGTTGGAACCGCGGGGTGTGTAGGGCAGACAGACTCGGAGATGAGTTCAACGACGAAATCATCGACGAGTACCGCGGCAGGGACACAAACTCAGACAGACGCAACGACGACGTCTCAAAGCATGGGGGGCCAGGCAGTGCCTGGATGGGATGGCGAAGCCCTAGATACAGCGGCGCTGCTTGATACACATGTGGAGACGCTTAGCACACAGGAATCGTACACCGCGGACATTCAGGTAACAGGGGCGGATGGTGTAGATATCTCATTCCAGTTGAACTCGGGTCAACAGCGCATATTCAGTGTCTTGGAGGCATCCAGCCGTTCCAATCGTGAAGCGTATCTCACGACTGACGAGTCTGTCATCCGGACTACCGGGGAAGAAACCGAGTATCGGACGGGGTCCGGTCCGTCGGTTGACCGGCAATTCGAGGTGGTCGCAGCCTACCAGAACGACGATTTTAACCTCGACTTCAGTAACTCCGTGGGGGAATTCGAGTACACCGTCGAGGGCACGACAAGCTTCAACGGGCACGAGGTCCTTAAGTTCGTCTCCAGTAGTACAACTCTCGACGCGGACGCTGAGGCAGTCCTCCTCGTTGATGACACCGGCGTGATTCGGTCCGCCGAGTTCACCGTCGGAAATACGACTAAAACATACGAGTTCACTGCGCTCGGGGAGACAACCGTCGCGCCACCGGACTGGCTTGGCGACGTTCCGCAAGCGACAACTGAGGAACCGATAACGGACTCGGAGGAGACGACAATCCAAGAGTCGGATCTCGTTGTCGACGTTGAAGCGGTTCAGTGGTACTGGCAGTTCACCTACCCCGAAAGTGGAAGTCAAGTAAGGAATCACCTGGTGGTTCCAGTTGGACAACCAATCGTACTCCGAGCGACGTCGGCGGACGTCCATCACGCGCTGACGATTCCTGAATTCGACACAACTGTGGACGCGAAACCGGACCAGACCGACAGGGAACGATTTACCCCATCAGAGACCGGCGAGGTTTCCTTCGAGTGTACAGAGTACTGTGGAGCCGGCCACAGCGCGCATACGGGGACCGTCAGGGTTCTGGAGCCAGACGCGTACGAGACCTGGAAGTCGAACAACTGACCGCCGCCACTGAGGAGCGGCGGGG
>Ga0207719_100784_pt1 | contig 12788 bp, 9 predicted proteins | sample A23P1SouthBayCA_2_FD_187279 | JGI IMG/M metagenome (GOLD analysis project Ga0207719, IMG submission 187279) | Aerobic enrichment media microbial communities from Eden Landing Ponds, California, USA - A23 P3 (3) (SPAdes) | ecosystem: Environmental > Aquatic > Marine > Unclassified | place... | reverse complement strand
GTACGACCGCATCGTCGTGCCCGGGGACGGGACGAACGTCTGGCAGCGCGTCTACGTCGAGGACGTCGCCAGCCTCCTCCGCCTCGTCGCCGAGAACGGAGAGGCCGGAAAAGCGTACAACGCGGGCGACCAGAACGCCATCACGCTCGAACGAACCGTCGAGGAAGCCGCGGACGCCCTCGACACCGACGTGGAAGTCGTGCACGCGAGTGCGCGCGAACTCTCAACTGTCGACCTCGAACTCGACGACTTCCCGCTCTACCGCGACTACCCTCACGTTCTCGACACGCATCGCGCCGAGTCGGTCGGCTGGGAGTCCACGGCGGTGTCGGAGGCGATGGAGCGCACCGCGGCGGAACACGTGGAGAGCGACCGTGACGGGAGCGACGTCGGCCCCGACCGGGAGACCGAGGAGCGATTGCTCGACGTGCTGGATACGGTCTAGGAAAAGGCGTATGGTCGTCGGCGGTGACGTGCGGGTATGTTCGATAAATCATCGTGGATTCGCCTCCCGCGGAACGTCGTCATCGGTCACGACGTGCTCGGGGAGACGCGGGCGGTCCTCGACGATGTTCACTTGACGGGCGACCCGCTGGTGGTGACGAGTCCGACGCCGAAGGAGGTGGCGGGCGACCGAATCGTCGCGCAGTTGGAGGACGCGGGGCGGAGTCCGGCGGCCGTGACCGTCGAGGAGGCGTCGTTCGACGCCGTGGAGCGCGTCATCGCGGCCGCGGAAGACCACGACGCGGATTTCTTGATGGGCGTCGGCGGCGGGAAGGCGATCGACATCGCGAAGATGGCGAGCGACGAACTCGACGTCGCTCTGGTCTCGGTGCCGACCGCGGCGAGCCACGACGGCATCGTCTCCGGGCGCGCCTCGGTTCCGGAGGGGGATACGAGACACAGCGTCGCCGCCGCGCCCCCCCTGGGCGTGGTCGCGGACACCGAAATCCTCGCGGACGCGCCCTGGGAGCTCACCACCGCGGGCTGTGCGGACATCATCTCCAACTACACCGCCATCAAGGACTGGCGGCTGGCGAACCGCCTGAAGGGCGTGGAGTACCACGAGTACGCCGCCGCGCTCGCGGAGATGACCGCCGAACTCCTCGTCGAGAACGCCGATGCCGTCCGGCCCGGCCTCGAAGAATCCGCGTGGATGGTGACGAAGGCGCTCGTCTCCTCGGGTGTCGCGATGTCGATCGCGGGCTCCTCCCGGCCCGCAAGCGGCGCGGAACACCTGTTCAGCCACCAACTCGACCGGTTGGCGCCGGACGGCGCCCTGCACGGTCACCAGGTGGGGGTTGGGGCGGTGCTCACGGAGTACCTCCACACGGGCCAGAACGGCGAGTGGCGGGCCATCCGGGACGCGCTCGCCAGCCTGGACGCGCCGACGACGGCCGCGGAGTTGGGCATTCGCGAGGAGACCGTCGTGGAAGCGCTCTGTACCGCCCACGAGATACGCGAGCGCTACACGATTCTGGGCGACGGCATCAGCGAGGCGGCCGCCATCGAGGCCGCCGAGCGGACCGGCGTTATCGAGTGAAGTCGGAGAGGCGCAACTGGTTGGCGTGGAGCCCGTCGGGCTCATCGGCGTGGAGCAACCGCGGGAGGGCGGTGTCCGCGAACGTCAGGGCGACGACCAGGAGGATGGGCGCGAAGAAGAGCCCGTAGAAGCCCAACACGACCGGCCCCAACACGTACGCGAGCATCAGGAGTCCGAGATGCGTCGACTCGCCGCTGAGGAACGGCCGCAAGAGCAGGTCCGGAATCGTGTCAACGACGACGACGGCGACGACGAGGAAGCCGGCGACGTAGGGGAGTATCGACGTATCGCCCGACACGAACGCCGGGAGCGCGGCCGCGGCGGCCAGCGGGAGGTAGACGATCTTCATCCCGACGACGGGAATCAGGCTGGCGATGCCGGTGAGCGCGCCGGCGAGCGTGGGGTAGGGGACTTGGGCCGCGGCGGGAACGAAGGCGTTGTAGGCGATGAAGGAGGCGACGGCGATGAGGGAGATGGCGATGACGTTGAGCAGGTTCCCGAAGAGCACCGCTTCGAGTTCCTCGTCGGCGGCCTCCATGTACTCACGGACGATGGCCTCGTCGTCGAAGCGCAACAGCCACTCCCGGATTCGGGAGCCGTCGACGAGCAGGTAGTAGGTGACGACGGTGACGACGAACACGTTGAGGAAGAAATCGGAGACCAACGAGGTGAGAACCGTGGCGTTCGACTCGGCGAAGGCGATGAAGGGGTCGAGTTGCCCGGTCTGGTAGGCGCTGTAGATGCCCTGCACGGTAAGCTCGGGAATCTCGCCGGTGGAGCCGAGCCAGCCTATCTGCGAGGCGGCGACGCTGAGCAGATCGGTCTGCGTGACGAGCTGGCGGGCCTCGACGACTAGCAACACGACCGCATAGGAGATGAGCAACAGGAGGGGGACGGCCAGCGCGGCCATGCTGATAACTGCCCGGATGCGGACCGGGAGCCGGAAGCGACGCAGGGCCCGGTGAAAGCGCCGGGTGGAGTAGTAGAGGAACACCGAGACCGTGAGCGCCGCGATGAACTGGTAAGCGACGGCGCCGACGACCACGGCGAGGGCGATGCCGAAGAGGGCGACGACGAAGCGTTTCTCGTCCATGCGCTCGCCTCTCGGCTATGAAACATAAACGTGTGGCACCGCACCAGCCAGCGGGCACCCGGCGGAACCGGACAGTCCGGGACGCGCCTTTCAGACGTGCTCGTTCAGGAAGTCCACGACGGTACGGTAGGCTTCGACCCTGTTCTCCAACTTCGAGAAGCCGTGCCCCTCGTCCTCGAAGACGAGTTTCTCGACGGGCACGTGTTCGCTCGCGCGCTCGGCTATCTGTTCGGCCTCGCCGACCGGGACGCGGGGGTCGTTCGCGCCGTGGAGGACGAGGAGGGGAGCGCGGATGTTCTCGATTTTGTTGATGGGCGAAATCGATTCGAGGAACTCCCTGTCCTCCGCCAGGCTGCCGTACTCCGCCTCCCTGAGTTCGCGGCGCCACTCCCCGGTATTTTCTAAGAAGGTGACGAAGTTGGCGATGCCGACGATGTCGACGCCGGCGGCCCACCGCTCGGGGTACTCGGTCAGCGCGGCGAGGGTCATAAAGCCGCCGTAGGAACCCCCCATCGCCACGACTCTGTCGGCGTCGACTTTCGGGTGGTCGGCCAGCCACCCCGCCGCGGCGTCGATGTCGGCCACCGAGTCCATGCGTTTCTCCACGTCGTCCAGGTGGGTGTACGCCTTCCCGTAGCCCGTCGACCCGCGGACGTTGGGCGCGAGCACGGCGTAGCCCGCCGAGACGAGATACTGCGTGACGGGAGAGAAGGAGGGACGATACTGGCTCTCGGGGCCGCCGTGGATGTTCACAACCACAGGGAAGGGCCCCTCGCCCTCGGGGAGCGTGAGGAAGGCCGGTATCTCCCGGCCGTCGAAGGACTCGTATCTGACTAGCTCGGGGGAGACGAACGACTCGCGGGGGATGCCGGCCGTGTCGGCGAGCGTCCAGCGCTCGGCCTCCCCCTCGCGGTCCACGAGATAGACGTTCGTGTTGTCGTCCGCCGCCGTCGCGGTGACGGCGAAGCGCTCGGCGTCGGGGCCGAAGCTCACGCCGCCCGCGACGCCCTCGGGGAGGTCCACGGCGGACTCGTCGGCGATGTCACCTTCCTCTAAGGTGCCGATGGTGAGTTCGGTGTACCCCTCGACGTTCCGGGAGTAGACGACTCTCCCCGTCTCGTCGTCGATGGCCGCGCCGTCGACGTTCCACTCGCCGCCCGCCACGACCGTTTCGGTCTCGCCCGTTTCGGCGTCAATTCGCACGAGATAGAGCGTGTCCTCGCCCTCGTCGGTACAGCAGTAGAGGCCGCCCTCGGGCCCCCACTCGACACCCACGTACCGCACGTCGCCGTCGTGGGGGGTGAGGTGCGTTCGCTCGCCGGTTTCCAGGTCGAGGGTGTAGACGTCCTGGTCGAAGTTCGACCCGGCCTCCACGAGCGCCAGTTTTGCGTCGTCGGGGCTCCAGCCGGCGACGGACCACCAGCCGTCGCCCTCCATCACGAGCTCGGCGTCGCCGCCCTCTCTCCCTTGTACGTACACGTCGAAGACGGCCTCGTCGCGGCGGTTCGAGGCGAAGGCGATTCGCTCGCCGTCGTGGCTCCACCCGCCGAAGCGGTGTTTCGCGTCGGGCGTTTCGGTGAGGGGGACGACCTCCGACCCGTCGCCCGCGAGCCGGAACAACTGCGTGCGCTCGTTGCCGCCCCGGTCGCGGCCGAAGACGAGTTCCGAACGCGTGGGCGACCATGACGCGAACCCCACGGGCTCGTCGCCGTGCGTCAGCTGTCGGGGCCAGTTTCGGGGGTCGTCCAGGCGCCAGACCTGCCCCGAACCGGTGGTGTCGAGAAGAAAGGAGAGTTGGCCGTCGGGTCCGAGCGACGCGCCGCCCGCGCTCCGGATGTTGAGATACCGCTCGATGTCGTACATACCCGCTTTACCGGCGGGGCCGGCAAAGCCGTTCGGGTGAATCGGTGGAACCTTTTAGCCGTCCGCCTGTTTTGGGCTTGTATGCGCGTGGCCTTCGTCTCCGCGGGGACGGTCTTTCACCGTGAGAACGACCGCCGCGCTCGCCTGCGCGACCTCGCGGCGGACCTCGCGGGCCGGGGCCACGACGTCGTCTGGTTCTGCGCGCGGTGGTGGGAGGGACCACACACCGACTTCGAGGCGGAGGACGGCGTCGTCTATCGCTCGCTCGCCGACGGAGCGGGCTCCGGGTACACGTTCGGGCTCCCCCTGGCGCTCCGCCGCTTCGACCCCGACGTCGTCCACGCTGCGGCCGACGGTTCTGCTCACGTCCTCGCGGCCCGGGCCGGCGCCGCCCTCGCGGGCGCACCCCTTCTCTGTGACTGGTACGACACGCCCGACGAGTCGGGTGTGCTCAACGCCTTCCTCCGGAACCGGGCCGCCGCCGCGCCCGTCCGGACCGTCACGCCCTCCCGCATGGTGAAGACCTCGGCCCGCGAGTTCGGCGTCCCCGGCGAGGACGTCGACGTGGTTCCGACGGGCGTGGACTTCGACGCGATTCGGGCCACCGAACCGGAGGAACGGGCCGACGTGGTGTACGCCCGCCCGCTGAACGACGACGCGAACCTCGAATCCCTCCTCCTCGCGCTGGCGGAGTTCAGAGAGCGCGACTGGACGGCCGCCGTCGTCGGCGAGGGGCCCGCCCGCGAGGGGTACGAGCGCCAGGCCCGCGATTTACGCATCGCGGACCGCGTGGAGTTCCTCGGTTCCCAACCCGTCGAGCGCCGCCGGGCTCTCTTCCGGGGCGCCCACGTCGCGGTCTACACCGCCCGCAAAACGCCGTTTCCCTTCGATCTGGCGCGGGCGCTGGCCTGTGGCTGCGTCGGCATCGTCGAGTACCACGAACAGTCCGCGGCCCACGAACTCGTCGAGCGCGAAAAACGGGGGTTCCGGGTGACCGACGAGACCGAACTGGCCGCGGCGCTCGCCTCGGCGGCCGAGCTGGAGCGAAAGGACATCGACGAGGGGTTCGAGCGCTTCGACCGCGACGAAATCCTCCGGGGCTACGTCCGGCGCTACAACCGGTTGCGCTAGTCGCTTCCTTCCTCGGTCGCCTCGGCGACCCGCACGGCGGCGACGTTCTCGGACACGTCGTGGACCCGCACCATCGCCGCGCCGTTGGCCGCCGCGAGCGTCGTGGCCGCCGCCGTCGCGTACCCCCCTTCGTCGGGATACCGGTCGACGGCGCCGAACATCGATTTGTGGGAGTGGCCTATCAGGACGGGACAGCCCAGCGCTTCGAACTCGCCGGCCCGGCGGAGCATCTCGAAGGACTCGCTCGAACGCTTCCCGAAGCCGATGCCCGGATCGACGACGATGTCCTCGCGGGGGACGCCGGCCTTCACGGCCCGGAGGACGGGTTCGCGGAGCTCGTCGATGACGTCGGCCACCACGTCGTCGTACTCGACCTCCCGCTCGGGGACGACAGGCGCGTCGATGCTGTGCATCACGACGAGCGTCGCGCCCGTCTCCGCGGCGACGTGGGGCATCTCGGGGTCCCCGAGACCGGAGACGTCGTTGATGATGTCCGCGCCGGCCTCGACGGCCGCGCGCGCCACCTCGGCCTTCCGGGTATCGACCGATAGCAGGGCGTCCTCGGCCGCGAGCCCCTCGACGACCGGGACGACACGCTCGATTTCTTCCTCGACTGGCACGGGGTCGGCGCCCGGTCTGGTCGACTCGCCCCCGATGTCGATGATGTCGGCGCCGTCCGCGAGCATCGACTCGGCGCGCGCCATCGCGTCCTCGAAGGCCTCGTACTCGCCGCCGTCGTGGAAGGAGTCTGGCGTGACGTTGAGAATCCCCATCACGGCGGTCCCCTCCGCGTGCTCGCTTTCGACCGGTTCCAGCGCCGCACGGAGGTCGGAAACAACGCCCGGAGCGTCGACGGCCGCGAAGGCCCGTTCCAGTTGTTCGTCGGTTCCGGAGAGCACCGTCGCCGCGCGCTCGCCGTGCTCGGCGAGCGCCGACACGTCGCAGGCCCCGCCGGCGGCAAGGACGGCCCGCTGTAGCTCGCGGGCGAGCGCCGGTCGCAGCGTGATTCGGAGCGTGGTGCCGGCGTGATTCGCGGGGTCGGGTTCCGCGACGTTCGCGCGCCGGAGCGCGGCCCGCACGTCGTCGCCGTCGAGGGGAACCGCGCGGCGCGTCCAGCGCTCGCGGGCCTCCGCGACCGTGTAGAGCGACCCGGTGACGAGCACGGCGTCCCCCGCCTCGGCGTCCGCGAGCGCATCCGCCAGCCCGGCCTCCACGGACGCCGCGCGGCGCACGTCGTGGCCGGCCGTCTCGAAGGCGGCGCCGAGCACGTCGGGCGTCTCCGCACGCGACGTGTCCGGGGCGCAAACCGTCACCGACGACGCGGGGAGGGCCTCCGCCATCCCGACGTGGTCCTTGTCGGTGAGCGCGCCGACGACGGCGTGGAGGTCGTCGTAGTCGTACTCCCCGAGCGTGTCGGCGACCGCTGAGACCGCGCCGGGATTGTGCGCGCCGTCCAGTACGGTGAGCGGCGCGTCGTCGAACACCTCGAAGCGCCCGGGCCACGTCGCGTTGTGCAGGCCCCGCGGGAGTGCCCCCTCGACGTCGACGCCGAACTCCTCGCCGACCTGCCGCGCGAGCGCCGCCGCGACCCCGGCGTTCTCGGCCTGGTGCTCGCCGGGGAGGGGTATCGTCGCGTCCAGTTCCCAGCCATCGCCGGCGAGGGAAACGCCAGCCTCGCCGGGGCGCTCGGCACCTCCGTAGACTGCGCGCACGTCGGCGTCCGCGCCGCCGACGGTCAGGGTATCGGCCTCGCCCTCGATAGCCGCGAGCGCGTCGCCCGTCGCCGCCGTTACCAGGGGCCGCTCGGCAGGTGCGACGGCGGCCTTGTCCCGTGCGATTTCCTCGACTGTGTCCCCGAGCACGTCCGTGTGCTCGAGGGTTACGCTGGTGACCGCCGACGCGACCGGGTCGGCGACGCTCGTCGCGTCGTAGCGCCCGCCGATGCCGACCTCGACGACGGCCACGTCGGCGTCCTGTCGGGCGAACTCCCAGTAGGCCAACGCGGTGAGCGCCTCGAAGAACGTGGGCGCCTCGCCCTCGACGGCGGCGTCGGTGACGTACTCCTCTACTTCCCCGACGAACGCCGTGACCGCCCGCTCCCTGATTTTCCGGCCGTTCACGCGGACCCGCTCGCGGACGTCCTCCAGGTGGGGCGAGGTGTAGAGCCCGACGTCGAGGCCCGCCTCCCGGAGCGTCGATTCGAGCATCCGGGCGGTCGAACCCTTCCCGTTCGACCCGGCGACCTGCACGACTGGAACCTCGCGATGGGGGTCGCCGAGGGCGTCGAGGAGCGCGGCCGTCGCGTCCAACCCCGGCCGCGGGGGGTATCGCCGCAGGCCGAAGAGGAACTCCGCGGCCTCGTGATAGCGCATACTCCGGCATGTGTGGGCCGGCATATGGGTGCTACGGAGACGGCACACCGGGGAGGACTTACCGCTCGGGGGCTACAGCGGGCGTATGGCAGACCACGAGTGGCTCCGGCGGGTCCGACGGGACCTCCATCGCCATCCGGAACCGGGCTGGTGTGAGTTCTACACCACGGGGTACATCGCCGACGAGCTGGATGCGTTGGGCGTCGAGTACGAACTGGGACGCGACTTTCTCGCGGCCGACGCGCGCCTGAGCGTCCCCGACGAGGAAACCATCGGGGAGTGGCGCGAGCGGGCCCGCGACGCGGGTACCCGCGAGGACGTCCTCGACGCCTGCGACGGGGGATTCACGGGGCTCCTGGCCACCGTCGAGCGCGGCGAGGGCCCCGTCATCACGCTTCGCGTGGATATCGACGGTCTCCCCCGTGAGGAATCGAGCGCGGACGACCACACCCCGGCCAGGGAGGGCTTTCGCTCGGAGACGCCCGCGATGCACGCCTGCGGGCACGACGCCCACGCCGCCATCGGATTGGGCGTCCTGGCGGACGTCCTCGAAGGGGACTTCTCAGGCACCTTCCGGGTGCTCTTCCAGCCCGCCGAGGAACTCGCGAGCGGCGCGAAACCCGTCGCCGAATCGGGCGTACTCGACGACACGGACTACCTCTTCGCGACGCACGTCGGCCTCGACCATCCCACGGGCGAGGTCACCGCCGGCATCGAGGGGTTTCTCGCCGTACGGCAGTTCCGCGCGGATTTCGCGGGCGAGTCCGCCCACGCTGGCGCCAAACCGGAGGAGGGGAGAAACGCGGTGCAGGCGATGGCCACTGCGGTTCAGAACCTCTACTCGGTTCCCCGCCACGGCGACGGCGCGACCCGGGTGAACGCCGGGCGCGTCGGCGGCGGGACGGCCTCGAACATCGTCCCCGACGAGGCGTTCATCGAGGGAGAGGTCCGGGGCGAGACCACCGAGTTGATGGAGTACACCTACGACCGTGCGACGACCGTTCTGGACGCGGCGGCGGCGATGCACGATTGCACCGTCGACACGGACATGAGAGCGGAGGCCCCCAACGCCGAAAGCGACGACGAACTCCGGGCGCTCGTCGCGGCCGCCGCGGACGTGACCCCCGACGTGGAGCGTGTCGTCGACCGCGACGACCTCGGGGGGAGCGAGGACGCTACCTACCTGATGGAGCGCGTTCAATCGCAGGGCGGGCTCGCGACCTACGTCGGCGTCGGCACGGACCACCCCGGCGGGCACCACTCGGCGACGTTCGACGTGGACGAGGCCACCCTCGACATCGCCGTCGACGTCCTGGTGGGGGCTATCGGGGAGGCCTTCAAGCAACGGCCCTGACCCCAACGGCGAAGTTCCCGGCGGGTGCAGGGGGTGTATGATAAACCGCCGGACCGCGGGCGCCTTTCTGGCACAACTGCCCTGCTTCCAGTTCGGCGAGGCGCCCGAGATATTCGGCCCGACGGACATCAACTCCCAGTCCGCGAACGGGTCGCTCGCCGTCGCGTTCAACCGGCAAGGGACGATGACCGTCCTGCGCTGGCCCCGGCCCTCCTTCTACGACCAGTTGAAATACCACACGACAGGGCGGGACGAACCGCGGATGGGCGCCGCGGTCAACGCCGGCGCCTTCCTCGGGCTCGCCCTGGAGACCGAGTGGGGTCCCGAGACGGAGTGGCTCCGCGAGTGGGAGTCCGAACAGCGCTACGTCGACGACTTCTCCGACACGATCGAGACGGTCTACCGCGAGGACGGCCTCGCGCTCGACGTGCGGGTCCGCGACACGGTCGCGCCCGACACCGACGCGCTCCACCGCGAAGTCGAAATCTCCCGGGACGCCAACTCGCCGGTCGAATCCGTCCGGCTAGTCGCCTTCGAGAACTGCAACCTCGTCGTGACCAAGGAGGCCGGCAACCCCGTCCAGGACTGGTGCCGGGAGTCGGAGAACACCGACCGGGCGCGCTACGACGGCGACGCCGACGCCATCGTCCACGGGAAGGAGGGGACGGACGAGTCCACGGGGGAGCGCCGGCGCGTCGCCATCGCGATGGGGTTCGACCGCGCGAGCGCGGGCCACCAGGTAGGAACGGACGCCCACGAACCCGCCGCCGGCGAGGGCCCCCGCGACGCCTACGAGGACGCCGACGCGCCCGGTCGGCTCTCGGGCGCGGGTCGCTACGTGGGCCACACGACGGGCGCGCTGAGCGCGCCGCTCGACCTCTCGGACGGGGACTCCCTCTCGGTGCTTTTCGCCGCGGGGGAGACGGGGTCGGACGCTCGTGAGGTTCTCCGGGAGGCCCGCGAGCGCGAGGACGTCGTCGGCGAGAAACGCGACTGGTTTGACGGCCTGCTCGACGACCCGCCGATGCCCGCCACCGACGACGACGCGGTGCGCTCGCTGGCGGCCCGCGCCCTCGTGACGCTCGTCTCGAACTACGACCGCGAGAGCGGTGCCATCGTCGCGAGCGTCGCCACGCAGGCGCCCTACGGCCTGGACTGGCCCCGCGACGGCGCCTACTTCAACCACCTCCTCGACGCCCTCGGGCTCGGAGAGTGGGTCGCAAAGCGCAACCGGTGGTACGCCGACCTGCAAGCCGACGAAGGCGACGACATCCCCGCCGGGACGTGGGGGATGAACTACTACGCCGACGGCGTGCTCGGGGGGCCGATTCCCTACGAGATCGACGAGGTGGCCTACGCGGTGTGGACGCTCCACGACCACTACACCGTCTCCGGGGACGAGGAGTACCTCGAAGACGTCTGGCCGGCCATCGAGCGCGGCGCGGATTTCCTGGTTTCCCATCGCGACCCCGAGACGGGCCTCCACGCAGCCGCGAACGAGGACGACAACGTCGTGCCGGCCCAGTCGGTCGTCGGCGCGGGGCCCATCCATCTCGCTCTCCGGGCCGCCGCGGACGCCGCCGACGAGCGCGGCGAGGGCGCGAAGGCCGAGACCTATCGGGAGCGGGCGGCGGAACTCGCGAGCGCCATCGAGGAACACCTCTGGGACCCCGAGCGCGGTGCGTACACCCGCCGGTACCCCTCGTTCCGGTGGGCCGAATCGCTTCCCGTCCTCGACGACCTCTTCGACGGGCTCCCCCTGTTGCCGGCGGCCGTCGCGGAGCCGGCCATCAAGTGGCCCGTCGGCTTCGATGCGGCGGGCGAGCGCTTGGACGCCCATCTGGAGCATCTCTGGGTCCACATCGCGGAGACGTTCCGCGAACCGCACAACGACGAGCGCCAATCCGGGCTCTACGAGGCACAGGGGCTCGTCTCGCTGGCGCGGGCGTGGCGCGGCGAGGAACGCTTCGAGCGCGTTCAATGCGGGGTCCGGTGGATCGCCCGCGAGCACGCCACCGCGGACACGAACGTGATGGGCGAGGTGTGGATGCAACACGACGGCGAAATCGTCACAACCGTCTCACAGCCCCACACGTGGGCGCAGGTGCTGTTCTACGTCGCGGCTATCGAGGCGTTCCCGCCCGAGGAAGTGCCCGACGGGGAGAACGCGCTGGACTACTACCGGCAGTAGGACTACAGCATCCCTTCTTCTTTCATCCCCTCGATGACGTCGTCGACGAGGGTGTCTACGTCATCGTAGGGGAACTCCTGGTAGCCCGAGAGGCGGGAGCCGAGTTCCATCGCGGAGACCCGCACGTCGCCGGCCTCGAAGGTCGTCCCGGGCCCGTCGGGGAGCGCGGGGAGGAGGTCCATCTGGTTGTTGACGGGGAAGTCCGCGCCCCCGAAGGCGTCGCGGAGCTGCGAGCGCATCTCGGATTCGACGTCTGCCATACCCCCACGGGGAGGGCCACCAAGAAAAGGATTTGGCTCCGAGAGGGCACTATCGGCTGACAGCCCGGGGTTTCACGGGTGGCTTCCGTCCGTCGTACCCCACCCGCTCCGCCGGACGCAGGGCGGAAGCAGTAGCGGAAGCGGTTAGCGGAGGCGGCGCTGTCACGGAAAGCGCCGCGGACGCAACCGCGCCGGTGCCGACAGGCACCGGCCTGGCGGAATCTGCAAGGGCGACGAGGCGCGGGTCTCCTGCCCGCGCCGAGGAGGGCTTGCTAGAGGAGGAACGTCTCCTCCCGTTCGCTCAAATCGACGAACTCGTCCGTCGCGTCGCGGAGCGCCGCGGCCGTGGACTCGTCGAAGCCCATCACCTCCACCCTGACGCCTTCCTGTCGGAGGTGCTCACAGAGGCGCGCGAAGTCCCCGTCGCCGGTGCAGAGCACGACAGTATCGACCTTCGAGGCGAGAGTGACGGCGTCGAGGCTCATTCCGACGTCCCAGTCGGCCTTCTTCGACCCGTCCGCGAACGTCTGGATGTCCTTGATGCGCGTCTCGAAGCCGATGTCGGCGAGGGCCTCGAAGAAGCTCTCCTCCTCGGGGGAGTCGGCGCGGATGACGTAGGCGATGGCCCGCGTCAGCGAGCGCTCCTGGACGGCCTTCGAGAGGAGCGCGGAGTAGTCGACGTTCCGGGAGTAGAGCGTCTGCGCGGAGTGATAGAGGTTCTGCGCGTCGGCAAGCACGGCCACGCGCTGGTCGGCGTGAATCGGCGGCATACCGGCGCATTGAGTCCCCGCGGTAAAGTTCCCCCTACTCGATGTGGAACTCGCCGCCCGAGTTCTCGCCGTATCACTCGAACCCGGAGATGACTTCCTCGGGCATACCACCGGAAGGGCGTCCGGAGTTATAGATCGGCCCCGACGTCGGCGTCGACGTCGATGTCGAACGCTTCGGGGTCGGGGGCGTCGAAGCGCTCCAGTTCGCGCG
>Ga0207719_100783_pt1 | contig 12845 bp, 6 predicted proteins | sample A23P1SouthBayCA_2_FD_187279 | JGI IMG/M metagenome (GOLD analysis project Ga0207719, IMG submission 187279) | Aerobic enrichment media microbial communities from Eden Landing Ponds, California, USA - A23 P3 (3) (SPAdes) | ecosystem: Environmental > Aquatic > Marine > Unclassified | place... | reverse complement strand
GGCTCGTCCCGACGTCGGCGCGCCGGTCGCCGCCGCTGGGGGCGACCCGGTTTCCGCTCCCGTCGGTCGCGTACGCCCGGTCGGTCGCCTCGTACGCCTCTTTCACGTCGGCGTCGATCGGAATCTCGATCACCGGGGACGGGAAGTTGTTGACCCCGTCGTTGTTCGTGACCGTGACCGTCACCGAGTGGTTACCGACCGTGCTGAAGTCCTCCGGTAGGTCGAGCGTGACGTCGTAGTTTGCTTGCTGCGCGGCCACCGGGGTGGCGACCCCGACCGCGAGAGACGACACCACGACGAGCGCTGCGACTACGACTGCGACTGTTGCGTGTCTCATCTATGATCCCCCCCGTGCGTCCTCGTACTCGCTCTGTTTGACTAGCTGCTGTGATTCGAGGCCGACGATCACCTGCACGTCGCTGTCCAACTTGATCTTCACCGGAACGTCGTTCTTCCGGATGTAGTCCAGTTCAGCGTCGGTGAACTGTACCGAGACGATGCTTTCTTCGGTCGATATCGTCGTCGTCTTCGTGACGTTACTGTTCCCGTCCGGCACATGCACGGTCACGTCGACGGCACTGGAGGCCCCCTGGCCGGTTTGGGTCAGGGCGTGGACCGCGACGGACGTGCCGGTCGTGTAACCGAACGACCCGCCTCGCTCGTAGACGTCGAGCAGGTAGTCGACGCCGTCGTTCATCGCCGCGTGCGTGAGGTTCTGGTTGCTGCCGCTCTGGTAGTCCAGCCCGGTGTACTCGTGCAGCGCCAGCACGGCGTACCCGGTTGCCCGGGACCGCTCCCCGGTCGACGACCAGCCCCAGTAGCTCTCGTAGGCGGCCCAGTTGCCCCTGGAGGCGTTGTTGCTGACGAGCCAGTCGACCCCGTCGTCGATGGCCGTCGACAGTTCGTTCTCGTTGATGGTCCCGTACGCTCCGCTTCCGCTGTTGACCTCGTCCTGGACGCTCATCAGCGCCAGCACGGAGAGGGCGGTCGCCTGCGGCCGGTAGTTGGTCCGCGAGCCGCCCCAGTAGCCGTTGGCGTCGTTCTGGCTGTCGAGCAAGTACTGGACGCCCTCGACCCGAACATCTTCGTAGGTGTCTTCCGTCGCGCTGTTGATGTCCGGCTCCGACCGGTTGAGACCCACCAGCACGTACGCCGTCGCGGAGTCGCGCTCCTCAAGGAAGTACCCCGGATCACGGAAGCTGCCGTCGCTCTGCTGTTTGCTGTCCAGCCAGGTCACCGTGTTGTTGAAGTCGATCGCGCTCAGGTTCTTCCGGACCTGAGTGCGCTCGCTCTGGATCGAGTCGCGGGCCACCGAAGAGGTCCCCTCGAAGGCGTACATGGTGTAGAACAGGTCGCCGCGGGGGTCGTTGCCCCACATGCTCCAGGCACCGTTATCGTGCTGGTCGAGCGAGAGGGCAGGCGTGCCCCACCGGCTCTCCACCACGGTGTCCCTGCCGGAAAGCTTGTTCAGGCCCTGCCGGATGGTGTCGTTAGCCCTGTCGCGGTCGTCGTAGGTCGTCGGCCCAGAGGTGGTGTCGGTGTTCCGGTAGTACTGGTCGACCCGGAGCGCGGTCACCATCTGGCTCGTCGTCTGCTCGACGCAGCCGTAGGGGTACGAGAACAGGTACTGGAGTCCGCTCAGCGACCGTCCTCTGGTCCCCGCCTGGAGGCTGACGTTCAGCGTGTGGTTGTACGTCGTGACGCTCTTGCTGTCGATCGTCTCGTTGACGGTGTTGATGTCGACTTCGACGGCGTTTGTGTAGCCGCTGGCCGACACCCGGCCGGCGGACGTGTTCACGATCCGGAGCACCGGAACGTCGACCGACGTCGCCGCCGTCGCCGTGTCGGAGGCCGACGGCGTGTTCTGGGCGATCGCGTCGTCCTGGGCTTCGATCGTGATGTCGATCGATTCGTTGATCGACCGGCTGGTAGCGTCCTTATCCGCCGAGGCGGTCACGTTCCAGGCGACCGCGTTGGCGCCGTCGTCGGCCGTGAAGTTCACGGCAGACTTCTGGTCGTTCCAGCTCTCGGGATTGACCGGGTCGAGCGCCGAGTGGCCACCGAAGTCGGCGACCGCCGAGACGTTCTCGGTCTGGTTCGAGCTGAACCGGGCCTCAACGTAGAACGACGACTCGTTCGTGACGTTCGACGGAGTCGCGACCCGCCTGATCGTGACGTCCATCGGCTCCACCGAGACGTCAGTCGTCGCGGTGTTGTTCCGCGGGAACTCGTTGTCGTCGACCTCGACGGTCACGTCGCCGGTGCCGCTCTGGGTGAACGTGTGCTCGACCGAGAACGTCCGGCGCCCGCCCGGAGCGAGCGGTTTGACCGTCTTCGTCTCGGTCGTTCCGTCCGGGAATGTGACGTCGAGCGTGTGCTGTTGGCTCGTGGTCGACCCGGTGTTCCGTGCGATCGCGAGCACTGTGTCGTCGGTGTACTGGACCACCGTGTCGGGGGCGCTGACCCCCGCCTCGATGTCGCTGTAGGTGATCAGCGTGTCGTTGACGGCGACGTTGTTCGACCGGTCGATCTCGGTCGTGACCTGCTCGTTCACGTCGACTTCGGCCCGGACCCGAACGTTCCCGTTGCGCTTCGGTCCGGGGAACAGCCGCTTGGCGAACGAGGTGAGGTTGACGTCGAACGTGGTCACGTTGCCAGTTCCGACGTCCGCGTACTCGCGCCCGTTGATCGTCGAGGAGATGTCCTCGCGGTAGGTCTCGGATTTCGAGACGACCGATCCGTCGCTCTTGCGCCGCTCGCCGGAGGCGGTCACGCTGACGACGAAGTTCCGCGTGACGTTCTGGAGCCCGTCGTTTGCGACCGTGATCGTCGCGTTGGGCGAGTCACGGATCCGCTGGGGACTGTCGACGTCGACTCCGGCCCGCAGATCCGGCCCCTCGGCGAGCCGGATCGTGAGGGACTCGTCCTGGGACAGCGGTGCGAACCGCCGCGTGTACACCTGGTCGATGAACCGCGGCTGGTTCTCCGGCGGTTCGACGAGCACCTTGACCGTTCCGTCAGTCGGCATCTCCATGCCCGACTCGCCGTCGGCGCCGGTGACGGCCTCGCCGGCGTCGGTGGTGTAGTTCGTGAACGCGGCGTTGCCGCCGTTTGCATCGTGGACGAACGTCACGTTCGCGTTCCCGACCGGGGCGCCGCTCTGGTCGACGACGGTCACGTCGATCGTCCGCGCGTCCGTGAGCTGGCTCTCCCCGAGGTCGACGAGTTCCACGGTGCCGTCAGTGGCCCCGAGCGCGTAGATGTCGGGCACGCCGTTGCGCTCGAATCCGACCGGCGTTTCCGTGGGGTCGGTGGTGTCCGCGTAGATGATGCCCTGGTCCCCGCCGTTGTACTCGATCGGAACCGTGAACTCGCCGTTCGGTCCCGTGACGTTGTACGCGCCCGTGTCGCGCTCGGTGAGCGAGAGCACGGTCGTGCCGGCGAGCGGCCCGCCGTTGACATCCTGCACCGTCCCGTTCGCGAGCGGCGTGCCGTTGATCGCCTGGACCGCCAGGTTGTTACCGAGTCGGCCGTCGGGTTCGCTCTCGACCTGGTCGACCTGCACCCGGACGGAGTAGTTCCAGTCCTTGCGCGTGAACGTCTCGTTTACCGAGCCGGTCTGCCCGGATGCGTAGCCCACCGTGTCGGACCGGAGCGTCTGCCACTCCGCGTCCGGGTCGTCCGCCTTGATCTGCAGTCGGGCGGTGACCCCCGAGGCGTCCGCACCGCCGACGTTCGACACCACGGCTTCGACGGTGACGCGCTCGCTGGTCACCGTGTCAGGAGCGTTCACCTCGGCGACCAGGTCGGACCCTCGCACGACGAAGGACACCTCGTCCCCGGAGAGGGAGACCGTGTGGCGCTTGATCTCGGGGTTCGTGACGGTGTAGGACCCGCTCGTCGTTCCGCTAGGGGAGACCTTGATCGCCGTCACGTTGGTTCCGTCGACGATGAGCGGCACGAACGCCGGATCGCCGCCATCTTTCGAGAGCGTGTAGTTGATCTGCACGTCGTTACCGTAGGTCACGTCGGTCTCGTTGACCGAGAGCGACTCGACGTTGACCCCTGCGATCTGGTTGACGATGACCTGCTGTGGGATGGTCGCGCTCCCCGGCGGGTTCGCTCCCACGACGGCCACGTCGGCGGACCTCGGCAGGGTGGTGGTGAACGACAACTCCCTCGGCGTGTCCGTCACCTGGAGAGTACCGTTCTTCCAGCTGACGATCCGGAAGTTCCCCGAATCGTTCTCTAGATCCGGTCCGGCGATCAGCGCCGCGTTGTACGGCCCGGTGCCGTTGCCGCGGTTTTGGATATCCACGATGACCTCGATCGGCTCGCCTGCCTCGACGGAATCACCGTCGGATAGCTGAGTGCCCGAGGAGTTCAGGATCCTCTGGTTCGAGTACTCCATCAGGGACACGCCGTTGACCTGCAGTTGCCGCTCGACGGACGCGACCTGGCCCCCGTCGACGCTGACGTTCACCTCGACGGTGAACTCTCCCGTCTGACCCTGACCCGGATAGATCTCGGCGAGTCCGCCTGGGGAGACGGTCGCCGCTTCCCCGGCGGCGAGGGAGGTGGTCCCGGTAGCGCTCTTCACGACGCTGGATCCGTCCTTCAGCTTGACCCGCAGTTCCACGTCGCGGCGGATCGCGTCGCCGTTCGCGAGGTCGACGTCCACTCCGAATGGCTCGTTCGACCTGATCGTGTCCGGCGAGAGTCGGACGTCACCCACCGAGACGCCCGGCGGCGCCACCTCGATCTGCGTGGTGGCGTTGATGTAGGCGGTGTCCGCGGTCGGTTCGAGGCCCGCGTCAGCCGTGTAGGTCCCCTCCTGGTCGAGCTTCACGACCGCGACGCCGTTCGCGTCCGTGCGCACGCGTTTACTACCAATCGAGACGACGGAGTTCTCGACCGGCGTGCCGTCGGCGAATCCAACGGTGAACCTGACGGGCTGTCCCCTCGGGGTGATCGAGGTGTTGGCCTCGATGTCCAGTTGCTGGCTCTTTCGGACGTCGACTGTGCCGCCGTTGGTCACCGTCGCCTCGCCGTCGTGTGCGGAGGCGATGTGTACCCACCGGTACTGGCCGATGTCCCAGGCGTCCGAGGTGCCGACGGTGATCTCGTCGCTACTGTTCCCCTGGACGCTCGTGATCGAGGCGTCGACCGGGGACGATCCGGCGAGGTAGCTGACGTCGAGGTTGTCACCCTCCAGCCCCGAGTCGACCGACGTGACGACGTCGCGGAACGACACGAACCCGGAGAAGGAGTTCGTTCCTCCCCTGCGCAGGCCCAAGACGTTCGTCCCGGACTCCACGTCGGAGGTCCCCTCGAAGCCGCCGATGTTCGTCTCCAGTACGGTCGGCGTGGGCGTGAGGTTGAACACTGCGCGGCGCTCCTGCAGGTCGGTCTCGTTGATGAGCACCACCGTGTGATCGACGTCCGTGCCCAGGTCGGACGTCTCGACGTCGAAGGTCGCCTCGCCCCCGCGCGGCACGACGTCCTGTCGCCCGGGTTGGGCCTCGACGGTCGAGGGGCCCTGCTGGACCGCCGCGACGTCGGCACCGACGAGCGTCACCTCTTCGTTGTCGCCGAGGGTGACGTTGTCGGGGGCAGACTGGTCGAATCCGTCTCCGGCGTCAGTGACCGAAAGGATGTAGACGAACGTGCCGGAGTCGAACGGCGAGTCGACGAGCGTGTGTGGACCCCGTCCCTGGAGCGACGTGTTCAGTGCGATCCGGGCGTCGGTGTCCTCCGAGGCCAGCAGATCCGGGAGATCCGAGACGTCTGTCGGCGCAGCGGCCCCCTGCTCCAGTTTGGCGGCGATCAACTGGACCGACTCGTTTCGGAGCAGGTCATAACTCTCCTGTGCGCGCGTCGCGTCGAAGGTCAGGTAGATCTGACCGGTCTCGTTGTACACTGCGAACCGATCCTTGTACAGGTCGAAACTCGCATCGCTCGTCTCGGCCCGGAGCGTGCCGGGCGCTTCGAGGGTCGTTGCGACGCCGTCCCTGGTCGTGTCGGTCCGGAACGGCAACACCGCACGCTCCCAGACGTTGATGTTGTCGACGGTCCGCAGTTCGTCCGACTGGAACTGTGCTACCGGCGGGGGAGCCCCGCCCGTAGTTGGTTCGGCGACCGAGGGCGCCGTGACCGAGGGGTCCCCGTCCCCTCCGTCAGCGAGTGCCCCCCCTGCCGAGGCCCCTCCGGCGACGACCGAAAGTACGGTCACGAACGCCAGAAAGACGCTGAGTAACTTGGTCCTGTGACTGGCCCCTGCTTGCATGATCTATACATCTGACAGCATCACTAAAAGATTTGTGAACAGTACCTGATACTACCTTGCCGTTACTCCGATCCAACCGACTGAATTACAGATTCTATCCGAGAGACCGCTCTCTACCTATATATCTGTCTGATCGCACAAGCGACGACGTGGCTTCTCGAAGCCGTACCGGAGAGCGGGCGGTTATGTCGCCGTTACTGCCAGTCGTGACCGCTCCCGAGGGATCTCTTCATCGACGGTAAATATATAAAATTAAATTTGATAACGGCGGACGAGATGGCCGTCTCCTCGCATAGATTTTTCGATAGGTGTTACGAGCACCGAACGTTGAAATGCGTCCCTACCGATGGGCAGGTATGAACCGACGGGGCTTTCTGGGGACATTGGGCGTCGGGTTGCTCGTCGGCACGGCAGGCTGTGGGGGGGGTACGCCGAGCGACTCGTCGACGCCCGAGACCGACGCCGCCAGTCGATCCACGGCGACTCCGACGCCGACTTCGACGCCGACCGAGACCCCGACGACCTACCGGTCCGAGTTCCGGCGGTTTCTCGGCGAGACCGTCCACCGGATCGAGGCGATCGCGGTAGACGATCGACGCGTCACCCTTCGGTACGTGACGACCAAACAGGGGTACCAGCAACTCGGCGGACAGATCGGCGCTATCGCCGGGGGATTCTACCGGCAAGTGGACGCGGGGTGGGACGTCGACCGCCTCGATGCGACCATCCACGACGAGGAGGGTTCCGAACGCGGAACGTGGTACGCAAAGCGGGAGTGGTTCGAGGAGTATCGGAACGGCGACATCTCGGCCGACGACCTCTCGCTCAGGGTTCTCGATACGCTCCAGCAAACCGACTAGCCCGTCAGCTCCGTCGACAGCTTCTAATGCGACCGGACGAACCATCCGATATGAGGGTGCGTCGGCGGCGTCGGTTCGTCCACGCCCAGCTCGCGTGGATGCTCGCGGCTGCACTGGTGCTGGCGCTACTCGAATCGCTGACCTACGAGCTGTTTTTCGTCGTGTCGCTGATCGGCTTTCTCGTCGTCGTCGAACTTACCGCACCGTTCCGAATCACGCCACGGTGGCGTCGCCGACTGAAGTGGCTCATCCTCGCGGGGCTCGCCGTCTTCGGCTACGTGGTGGTCCGCCGGATCCTCGCCATCCTGCCGCCGGGGGTGTTCTGATGGCCGGCCCGCGTGGCGGCGATGACGGGTGGCCTCCTGATCTCGATTACCCGCGCGTTTTGCTCGTCGTGCTCGTGATCACGGTCGCCGTCGCGGGCGTCTGGGCCGCGTCCACCTCCGCGTCCGCGTTCGGTGCGTACAACCCGGCCTGGGACGGTGCGTCGGACCTGGAGACCGAGGCGGCCGCCGCGGGCGCCGAACCGGCCGTGATCACTGCCACGACCGCGTACGGCGACGTCGATCCGAACGGGACGGTGGCGGTGGTCCTCTCGCCGGACGAGCCGTACGGCGACGCCGAGGCGGCCCGGCTGCGTCGGTTCGTCCGCGAGGGAGGACGGCTGGTCGTCGCCGACGACTTCGGCCCCCACTCGAACGCGTTGCTCGCCGACCTCGGCGTCGGGGTGCGGATCGACGGTCGACTCGTCCGGGACGAGCGCGAGCACTTCCGCTCGCCGAGCCTCATCGTCGCACCGAACGTGGCCGACGCGCCGCTCACGCGGAACGTCCCGGCGCTCACGCTCAACCACGGCTCGGTGCTCCGTCCCGGGGAGGCGCGGGTCCTCGTCGAGACGTCGCGGTACGCCTACCTGGACAAAAACCGAAACGGCGACCTTGACGACGCCGAGACGATGGCCCGACGGCCGGTCGTCGCGATCGAGCGGGTCGGCGAGGGGCAGGTCGTCGTCGCGAGCGATCCCAGCCTGTTCGTCAACGCGATGCTCGAACGTCCGGGGAATCGCGCGTTCGTCCGGGCGCTGTTTTCGGACCGGCCCGACGTCCTGCTCGACTACTCCCACGCCGGCGGCGTGCCGCCCCTGTCCGCCGTCGTGCTGGCGCTCCGTCGAACGCCGTGGCTGCTCGCGACGGTCGGGATCGGCTGCGTCGGGATCGTTGTCGCCGTCGGCACCTCGCTCGATCGGATCCGCTCGTGGCTCGACGAGGACCGGGTGGTCGAGTACCGACCCTCCCGGGAGCGACTCCGCCGTGGGGTCGCCGCACGAGCCCCCACGGAGGTGGGCGAAAACGCGGAGCGGGCAGTAGCAGCCCTTATCAAAGACGAGGATCTATCAGATGAAGATGAGTGACCCGGCCGAGCTGTTCGCAGCCGTACGCGACGAGGCTGGCAGGGTGCTGGTGGCCAACGAGGAGGTTCTCGAAGGACTCACCATCGCGTTTCTGACCGACGGGCACGTCCTCCTGGAGGGCGTTCCCGGGATCGCGAAGACGACCATCGCCAACCTCTTTGCTCGCATCGTGGGCCTTGAGAGCAGACGCATCCAGATGACGCCGGACCTGCTCCCGGCCGACGTGACCGGGACGAAGATCTACCGCGAACAAACCGGCGAGTTCGACCTCCAGAAGGGGCCGATCTTCTCGAACGTCGTCGTCGCCGACGAGATCAACCGTGCGACGCCGAAGACACAGAGCGCGCTGCTGGAGGCCATGCAGGAGGGCCAGGTGACAGTCGAGGGTGAGACGCTCAAACTCCCCTCGCCGTTCATGGTCATCGCCACGCAGAACCCCATCGAGATGGAGGGGACCTTCGACCTGCCCGAGGCCCAGCGCGACCGCTTTCACTCGAAGCTCATGGTCGAGATTCCGGACCGGGCGAGCGAGGAACGGTTACTCGACCGGTTCAACGAGGAACCGAACCTGGGCCCCGAGGACGTGGAGCGGCGGCTCACCAAGACCGACATCGACGAGGCGAAGGCGGCCGTCGCGGATATCCACGTCGATCCGACCGTCCGCGACTACGTCCTCGACATCGCCGCGGCGACCCGTGCTAACGCCAACGTCGAGTTCGGTGCCTCCCCCCGGGCGGCGATCACGTACCTCCACGCGGCGAAGGCGCGGGCCGCGATCGAGGGTCGGGAGTACGTCATCCCGGACGACGTCAAGGTCCTCGCCGAGCGGGTGCTCGCACACCGGCTGGTGCTGTCGACCGACGCCGAACTCAGCGACGTCGAACCGCGGGAGGTCATCCGGGACGTCCTGGCGACGGTGACGCCGCCCGACGTGTCGGACCAGATGTCCGCGGCCGCGGCGGTCGGCGACGGGGGTGACGTCACCCCCAACGCCCCTGGCGACTCCGAGGACGACGCCGATTCCAGAGCGGCCGACGACGGGTGAGTCGACGGCGGTTCCCAGCCCGTTACCGGTGGACAGGCCACTCCCCGACCGGTAATACACACCCCGGATCGGAACGCACTTGTCGTTCACTCGATAATCGATGTCGCACGTGATCGTGCCCGCGCAGACCCCGTCGATGGCAGGGCTGGCGCTGGCAGTACTCGTCGTCGCGGGACCGATCGCCCTCGGCCTCGGCGGCGCCGCCAGCGTCGACGCCCGGCTTCCGCCCGCTAGCGCTGCCGCCGATGCGGGGGCTGTCGGTGCAACCGCTCCCGCCGCGTTCGACGGCGACGCGCCCGCCCAGGCGACGACGCCGACGAACGACTCCGACGGGGCAAACGCGACCGTCCCCCGACACGAAAATCCCGAGACGGTCGACGATCCCGGCGACCTGGAGAACCTCCAGCAGTGGCTCTCGGGCCGGATGGGAGAGATCCACGTCGACTGCGCGGAGCAGATCCAGGCCGGCAGCGACTACGTCTGTGACCGCCTCGATGAGGACCACCCCGACTGGGCGTCGCGGTTCGTCGACCTCGCAGGGGAGACCGAGGACGGTGGCGACGACAACGCGAGCCGGGTTCTCAACGACACTCGCCGCCAACAGCAGGAGTTCGCAAACCGGGTGCGCGAGTTCCGGGAGACCCGGGAGGCGTACCGGGAGGCCAAAGCGGCGGGCGACGACCGCCGGGCGCGGGACCTGGCCCGCGAACTGCGCCGCCGCGCAGAGCGCGTCAACGAGAGCGCCGATCGGCTCCGCCGGAACTTCGACGTCCTCGCGGGGAACTCCTCGATGACGCTCGATCCGGCCATCGACGCGACGACCGAGATTGCGACAAACGCCTCCCGGACTTCCGAGAGCGTACAGGCGGCCGAGTTCGAGCCGACGAACCTCACTCTCCGCGGCGACGACGGGAGCGCTGCCTTCGACGATCCCGCCGCCCTCTCCGGCCGCCTGACGACCGCGGCGGGGGAGCCACTCGTCAACCGGACCGTGGTCGTCGTCGCGCCCGACGACCGGCTGCCGACGCGAACCGACACGGAGGGGCGCTTTGCCGTCCCCTACCGCCCGACGACGGCCCGCACCGGCACCGTCACGGTGACGGCCGGCTACCGCCCATCGCCCGACTCGCTGTATGCCGTCTCGAACGCCTCGGCGACGGTCGAGGTTCGGACCACGACGGCGACCGTCGAGCCGGCGGGGGTGCCCAACCGGACGCGCTTCGGGGAACCGGTCGACGTGCGGGGTCGCGTCGTCGCCGGGGACCGGCCCGTCCCGGGAATTCCGGTCGCGGTGTCGGTCGGCGGCGTCGAAGTCGGGCGCGTGACGACCGACGACCGCGGCGGCTTCGCAGTCGAGGACTCACTGCCGGCGGCCGTCCCCGCCGGCGAGCGTTCGCTCGCGGTGACGGTCCCCCTTGACGGCAGGGCGATCGATGCCGCGCCCGCCTCGGCGTCCGTCGAGGTCGCTACCACGCAGTCGCGGGTGACGGCGTCGGCAACCCGGACCGGTCCGGACGCCGCACGCGTCTCCGGGCGGCTGACCGCGGCCGGCGACGGCGTTCCCGGGGGGCGCCTGCTCGTCCGACGGGGCGAGCAGACCGTCGGGACTGCGCGGTCCGGCGCCGACGGCGAGTTCGCGACGGCGGTGTCGCTGCCCGCGCTGCCGGCGAACCGGTCGGCCGAGCTGTCGGTCGCCTACGCCCCGGAGGGTGGCAACCTCGCCCCGAACGAGACGGCGGTCGTCGTTCCGCCCGCCGAGGGTGCCGCTGACGCTGCGGGCGACGGCGCAGCGACCGGTGACGGGGCCGGAATCGGCGGGTTCTCCGCCCTCGGCGACGCCTTCGGGCTTGGGGAACTGCTCGGCGTCGCGCTCGCGGTCCTGGTGGTCGGGGTCGCGGTCGCCCTGGCGGTGACCGACGGGCGCGGGTTCGGACCGCTGGCAGGGGTCCTCGGCCGGATTCCCGGAGTATCCGGTCGCCCGTCCGGGGACTCCGGATCGACAGCGAACGGCCCCGATGGGAACGCCGACCCGGACGTGGACCCGATCGAGCCGTCTGGGTCGGACCCCCGGTCACCGCTCGCGGCGGCCCGCGAACGGATCGCGGAGGGGCGCCCCGAGGAGGCGATCGTCGTCGCCTACGGGGCCACGCGGCAGCGGCTGGCGACCGAGTTCGGCCGCGACCCGTCGCTGACCCACTGGGAACTGTTCGCGGACTACGCCGACTCCCTCGACGACCGCCGCCGCGGGGCCCTCCAGCGCCTCACCGAACTGTACGAGCGGGCCGCCTTCTCCCCGCGACCCGGCACCGACGACCTCGCGGACGACGCCCTCGACAGCGCGAGCGTCGTTCTCGACGATCCTGAGGCGCCCGACCGGCCCGGATCCGCCGACGACTGACCCCCCTCGGGTGTCGTCCCGGATTCGGCGGGGGACCGACTCATTTTTGTTCGCCCCCCGTCTGTCCCCTGACGATGAGCGAAGGCCCCGGCTGGCGCGCCCTGTTGCCCCGGTCGGTACGGACGTTCCCGCCGGACCTCACCGCGGTCGTCGCGATCGTCGTTCTCACGTGTGCCGCGGCACTGGTTCCCGGGGTCAGGGAGACGCCGCTCCGGGTCGTCGTCGGCCTGCCCTTCGTCCTGTTCGTTCCCGGCTACGCCTTCGTCGCCGCGCTCTTTCCCGAGGCCGGATCGGGGCCCGGAAACGGCGACGTGGACCAGAGGGACGACAGCGACGGCGACGCGAGCGACAGCGACGCCGGGGTAACGACGCCGACTGGGGACGCCGGCATCGACGGCATCGAGCGCGTGGCGCTGTCCTTCGGGACGAGCATCGCCATCGTCCCCCTGGTGGGGCTGGTGCTCAACTTCACCCCGTGGGGAATCCGCCTGGTGCCCATCCTCGTCGCGGTCGGCGGGGTCACCGTCGTCGCGGCGTACGTCGGCGCCCGACGCCGGCAGGCCCTTCCACCCGAGGATCGCTTCCACGTCCCGTATCGGCGCTGGCTCGACGGGGCACGCGCGGAGTTGCTCGAACCGGACACGCGGGCTGACCTCGCGCTGAACGTCCTCCTGGTCGTCAGCGTCCTCCTCGCGGTCGGGAGCGTCGGGTACGCGGTCGCGGTGCCCAAGCAGGGCGAGGCGTTCACCGAACTGTACCTGCTCACGGAGAACGAGACGGGCGAGTTGGTCGCCGACGGCTACCCGACCGACTTCGTCGCCGGGTCGCCACAGTCGCTCGTCGTC
>Ga0207719_100782_pt1 | contig 12869 bp, 14 predicted proteins | sample A23P1SouthBayCA_2_FD_187279 | JGI IMG/M metagenome (GOLD analysis project Ga0207719, IMG submission 187279) | Aerobic enrichment media microbial communities from Eden Landing Ponds, California, USA - A23 P3 (3) (SPAdes) | ecosystem: Environmental > Aquatic > Marine > Unclassified | place... | reverse complement strand
GGCGGGGGCGCCGCGAGGCGCCCCGGATGCGGAGGCTGAGCCTCCGCGGTCAGCGAATGTCGCGTGCCCGGGTTCGCCGCGCTGTCATCGCTCCCGTCCGGGTACGCTCAGGCGGGGACTGAGGCACGCACTCCACGTAGCGGACCGGCCCGAATAAACGCTTCGCGCCGCCGGTCGCACGGACGCCGCACGATCGCGGCGCTCAGGGGATACCGCCCGCGAGCACGCCGCCGTTGAGCAGGAGCAGGCCCGCGACGACGGAAGCGACGAGGAGGAACGGGCGGGCTTCACGGGCGGGTTCGCGGACTTTCATCTCGTCGAAGCCGTCCGAGAGCTTGCCCGACCCGATTTCGACGAGCGCGGCCAGAACGAACCACAGCGCGACCATCGAGAGAACGAGGTGGCCGCGCGACCCGCCGGTGAGGCTGTCAACGGTGTAGAGATTGCCGGCGAGGTGGCCGCCGCTGAGCAGGAGGACGAGCGCGCTGGCTCGCGAGACGAGTTTGAGTTTGCCGACGACCGACGCGAGGGGTTCGGCGTTCGCGGTGCCGTCCATGGCGGTCGGCAGAACGCCCCAGGTCACGAAGACGACGCTCCCGGTCCACACGCCCCCGAAGAGGAGGTGAACCGCGTACATCGCGGTGTCCAGTGCTGACATAGGCGACTGCGAGGACGGGAGGGTCTTGAACGTACTCACTTCCGTCGGCGGAAGCGAGACGCCCAAGCGACCCGCTCGAGGCGGTCCGTGTGAGCACGCTTAATACCCGCCGTCCGCTTGGCCCGCGTATGCAACCACGGGATCTGTCGGCCCACACCGTCTATCGCGCCGGCCGCGGGATCGAGGAGGTCGCCCGCGAGCTGGGGCTCGACCCTGAGGACCTCGTGAAACTGTCCTCGAACGAGAACCCCTTCGGCCCGAGTCCGAAGGCCGTCGACGCTATCCGCGACCACGCCGAGAACGCCTCGACCTATCCCAAGACTGCCCACGTCGACCTCACCGAGAAGATCGCAGCCCGCGTCGGCGTCGACCCCGAGCAGATCTGGCTCTCGCCGAGCGGCGACGCCGCGCTCGACTACCTCGCCCGCGCGACTATCGACCCCGGTCAGCGGGTGCTCGTCCCCCGCCCCGGCTTCGCCTACTACCCGATGAGCGCCCGGTATCACCACGGCGCCGTCGACGAGTACCACCTCGAGAAGGCCGAGGACTTCGCGCAGACACCCGAGACCGTTCTCGACGCGTACGACGGCCACCGGGTCGTCTACGTCACCAGCCCGCACAACCCGACCGGCTCCGAGATGTCGCTGGCGGACCTGCGGACGGTCGCCGAGGAGACAGACGACGAGACGCTCGTCGTCGCCGACGAGGCCTACCTCGAGTTCAGCGACTCGCCGTCCGCCGTGGGTCTGGTCGAGGAGCGCGACGACGTCGCCCTGATCCGCACGTTCTCGAAGGCCTACGGGCTGGCGGGGATGCGACTCGGCTTCGCCGTCACGCCCGCCGAGTGGGCCGACGCCTACGCGCGGATCAACACGCCCTTCGGCGTGACCGAGCTGACCTGTCGGGCCGGCCTCGCCGCGCTCGACGACGACAACCACGTCGAGAAGACGGTCGAGACCGCTCGCTGGGCGCGCGAGTATATGCACGACAATCTCGACGCCCACACCTGGGAGAGCGGCGGCAACTTCGTCCTCGTGGAGGTGGGCGACGCGAGCGCCGTCGCCGACGCGAGCAAGCGCGAGGGTGTCATCGTCCGGGACTGTTCGAGTTTCGACCTGCCCGAGTGCATCCGGATCTCCTGCGGCACGCGCGCGGAGACGGAACGCGCAGTCGAGACGATCAACGCGATCATCGCGGAGGTGCCCGAGGCGTGACCGCGCTCGCGGCCTTCGCTCCGTCCGAATCGGAGGTGAGCCGCCCGTGCGCGTCGCAGTGACGGGCACCCCCGGCACCGGCAAGACCACCGCTGTCGATCACCTCGAGTCGGACCACGACACCGGCCTCGAAGTCGTCCACCTGAACGAGGTCATCCGCGAGGAGGAACTGACCACCGGCCACGACGAGGAACGGGACTCAGCCATCGCGGACCTGGACGCAGTGGCCGACTATCTCGAGGGAAGCGAGGACGTGCTCGTCGAGTCCCACCTCGCCCACCACGTCGACGCCGACCGCGTGGTCGTGTTGCGGTGTCACCCGGAGAAACTCCGCCAGCGGCTCACGGAGCGCGGGGAACCGGACGCGAAGGCCGACGAGAACGCCGAGTCGGAGGCGCTCGACGTGGTGCTGAGCGAGGCCGTGAACCGCCACGGCGAGGACTCGATTTACGAGATCGACACGACCGACCGAACGCCCGCAGAGGTCGCGGCGGCCATCGCGGCGGTCGTCGCCGGCGAGCGCGAACCGTCGGCCGGGACCGTCTCGTTCGTCGACTATCTATGACCGGGGAACTGGATCCACAACGATGACGCTGGACCGACTCAGGCCCGCGGTGTCGGGCGCGCTCGCGCCGTCGGTCGGCCTCGCGAAGCGACTCGGCATGACGCCCAACGCCGTCAGCGTCGTCGCGTTCGCGATGGCGATTCTGGGCGGTGGTCTGTTCGCTGCCGCACCGCGTCGTGAGATGCCGCTCCTGTATCTCGCCGGCGCGGTCGCCGTCGCGCTCAACGGCTGGCTCGACGTCGTCGACGGTGAACTCGCCCGGGACCTGGGCACCGGCGGCCCCGCCGGCGACCTGCTCGACCACGTCCTCGACCGCTACGCCGATATCGTCGTCGTCGTCGGCCTCGCCGCCGGGATCGAACGCTACGGGCTCGGTCTCGCCGCCGTGACCGGCGTCCTGATGACCTCCTACCTCGGGACGCAAGCCCAGGCGGTCGGACTCGATAGGGTCTACGGCGGCCTCGTCGGTCGCGCGGACCGGCTGGCGCTCGTGATCGTCGTCGGCGCGGCCGCCGCGTTCGTCACGCGCTCGTTCGGCCCGCTCGGCCTCGTCGGCTGGCTGCTCGTCTTCTTCGCCGTCGTGGGCCATTTCACCGCGCTCCAGCGCTTTTATTACGCCTACCGGGCGCTCTAACCGATGAGCTGGCGCGACATCCGCCCGGTGGCCGTCGGTGTTCCCGAGCGCGAGACGAACGGGGAGCGCGAGGTGCTGCTCTGCCGACTCCGCGACGAGGTGGCCGAGGAGACGTTCTATCGACCGGTCGGCGGCGGTATCGAGTTCGGCGAACTGAGCGACGACGCGCTCGTCCGGGAGTTTCGCGAGGAACTCTCCGTCGAGGTCATCGAGTTCGATATGCTCGACACGCTCGAGAACACCTTCACCTTCCGGGGAAGCGAGGCTCACGAGATCTGGTTTCTCTACGCGGTGACGCTGTCCGAGGACTGGCCGTACGAGCGCGAGTCGTTCCGCGGCGTCGAGGACGACGGCGAACCGTTCCCCGTCGAGTGGGTCCCGGTCGCAGACCTCCACGAGTCGACCGTCTATCCGGTCGAACTGCCGGCCCTGCTGTGACTATCCGGTGGCGATTTCGGCCGCCTCGGCCTCGAGTTGTGCCACCACGTCGGGGCGGCCGCGGAGGTCGATCGCCACTTCGTCCCCGCTGTACTCGACCGATTCGACGCTGGCCTCGTCGTACGCCCGCGAGACCAGCCCCATCGCCGCGTCGCAATTGGGCAGTGTGAGTTCGGTCGCCTCGGTCGGCAGGCGGTCGGTCACCGCGTCGACCAGCGCGTCGAGGTTCGTCCCCTCGGTCACGCTGATCGGGACCGGATTCGGTGCGACGTCACGGACCACCGCCAGTCGCTCGGCCCGCTCCGTCTCGTCGAGCAGGTCGACCTTGTTCACCGCCGTCACGACGGCCGACTCGTCGACGTCCTGGGCGTCGAACACGTCGAGCGAGACGGTGAGTTTCTCCCGCAACTCCGCGGGGTCGTCGCTGGCGTCGGCGACGAGCACGACCGCGTCGGCGGCGGCGGCCTCGGAGAGCGTCTCGCTGAACGACTCGACGAGCCAGTGGGGCAGGTCGTCGACGAAGCCGACGGTGTCGGTACAGAGAACCGGTCGACCGTCCAGGGTCGCCCGCCGCGTCGTCGTCTCCAGCGTCTTGAACAGGCGGTCCTCGACCGCGGCCGTCGCGTCTTTCTCGCCGGTGTCCCGCCGTTCCCCGTCCGCGGACGCCGCGTCGTCCAGCGACATCTCGTCGGCGAGGCGGTGAAGCAGCGTCGACTTCCCGGCGTTCGTGTAGCCGGCGACGGTGACAAGGTCGAACCCCTGCTCGCGGCGCTCGGCGCGATACTGATCGGCCGGACTCGGCAGGTCGTCCAGCTTCCGCTCCAGTTCCGCGATCCGGTTTTTCACCCCTTCGACGCGTGACCCCTTCTCCAGGAGTCTGTTGAGGAACTGCACGTCCGCGGTCTCCTCGATGCGCGGGAGTTCGTATCTGAGGCGAGCGAGTTCGACCTGGAGCTGTGCGCGGCGAGCGGTCGCTTGGTCGGCGAAGATGGCCAGCACGAGCCGGTAGCGGTCGAACACCTCGGTCCCCGCCGGGAGCGCGTCGCGGACCGCGATGGACTGTTTCGGCGTCAGTTCCCCGTCGACGACGACCAGTTGCGCGCCGGTCTCGGCGACGCGGTCGGCTATCTCCGCGAGCTTTCCGCTCCCGAAGTACGTGCCCGCGTCCTCACGTCTGACCTGGGTCACTTCGGCGACGACGGCGTGCCCCGCGGCTTCCGCGAGCGCACGGATCTCGGCAGTCTCCACGGGCCCCTCGGTCGTTCGTTTCGCTATCACTGCGTTGCCTGTCTGCTGTGTCATTGGTGTCTGGTGTCTGCTGTCGGTCTGAAAACGGGACAGTCACCCTGCGGACCGGCACCAGGAGTCGCGTCGGCGACCCGCGAGCGCCGCCGCGTCACCGGCGGCGAACGTCGGAGCGGCCGCTGGGCTACGCGTTCACGAGCCACCGGCCGCGACGGACGGAGCGACTACCGGATCGGCTTGGCAGTCGCCTGGGACGCGAACCGGCTCAGAAAGTGGAGAGGGTCTCCATCGTACACTCGAGATATGTGGCCACGGTGAAAAGTTTTGGGCTACGGCGTGCGTCCGGATACCACGACTGTTTCGGGAATCGCTGTCAGTCCAGGTCCGCGGGGACCGGCGACTCCTCACTGCGCCGTGCCTCGACCAGCGCGGCCTGTTCGTCCTCGCTCATCGGCTCGAATGCCGCGGCGGCGGTGACGATGTCGTCGACGAGGCGCGGGTCCCCGGCGTTGGTCAGCGTCGTGACGTCCTGCGAGGCGGTGAATCGCAGGCACTCCGCCAGGTCCGCGGGGTCGTCGTACGGCTCGTACCACGTCTCGTAGGGCCGCTCGTCGTCGGGCATGTCCTCGGGCCAGGGCTGTTTCGCGAAGGTCTTGATCGCGAGCACGCCGAGGCCCGCGTCGGTCATCTCGCTGGCGAGGTCGAGATACGCGTGCTCGGCGTCGGATTTCGCAGCCACGGTGGCGTTGACAGGGAACATCAGCGTCTCCAGGTCCGGGATCCGATCGACCGCGTCCCGGATCACGGCGGGCGTGCCGTGGCTCGTCAGTCCGATGTGGTCGATGATCCCCTCCTCCTGGGCCTCGCGGTAGGCCCGGAGCGCGCCGTCGTCGGCCGTAATCTGATCGATTTCGTCGTGTTCGGTCACGGCGTGGAACTGGTAGAGGTCGATGTGGTCCACGCCGAGTCGGTCCAGCGACGCCTCGAGTTTCTCCCAGGCGCCCTCGTAGTCGCGTTCGAGCGTCTTGCACCCGAGGAAGACCTCCTCGCGCCGCTCCGCGAGCGCCGGCGCGAGTTTCACTTCGGCGGTGCCGTACTGGGGCGCGACGTCGACGTGGTTGACGCCGCGGTCGAGAACGTCGTGGACCATCTCGGTGGCCGGACCCTGTTCGAGGTGGTCGAGTGCGATGGCGCCGAAGGTGAGGATACTGCTCTCCTGGCCGGTGTCGCCGAGCGGTCTGGTTTCCATGCGCGGACCCACGGCCGCTCGCGGGAAAAGGTTGCCTCGGCGGCGGAGGTTTCCGGGACTCGACCCGGCCACGGCCGGTGGACCCGTGCGACGGTTTACCGGGCACGCAGGCTTTATCAGCGGGCGCGGCCAACCCAGGGGCATGGTCCAGTGTGAGATGTGCGGGAAGGAGACGAGCTCCCCCAACCGCGTGAAGATCGAGGGGGCGGAACTCGACGTCTGTGACGAGTGTACGGACTTCGGCACCGAGGTCAAACAGGACACCGGATCCTCGAGCACGTCGACCAAGTACTCGACGTCCTCGTCGTCGAGCGGGTCGTCGAGTTCGAGCTCGTCGTCGAGTTCCGGCGGCGGTTCCTCCCAGCGGCGCCAGGACATGTTCGACGAGATGGACGAACTCGCGCAGGACTACGACGACATCGTCCGCTCCGGTCGCGAATCGGCCGGCCTGAGTCAGGAGGACCTGGCACGCCAGCTCAACGAGAAGGCGAGCCTGATCCGGAAGATCGAGCGCGGCGACACGCTCCCGAGTGACGAGGTGCAACGAAAGCTCGAGAAGGCGCTCGGCATCGACCTCTCGGCGGGCGGGAGCGCCGACGAGACTGAGTGGGAGAGCGACACCTCCACCGGCGAGTACACGCTCGGCGACGTCGTCGAACGGAAAGACTCCTGAGCTGCCTGCCCGGGAGAGTTGCGCGGCCCGCCCGGAAGACTATTTCTCGACCCGGTCAGAGATCCCGAGCGATGTACTCGGTCCCGAGGTCGTCGGCGATGTCATCGATGTCGGCCTCGATGGACGCGATTTCGTCCTGCAGTCGCTGGAACTCCGCGCTGGCCTCGAGTTCGGCCGCCGTCTTCTCGACCTGGAGGACGTTTCGTTTCAGCTTCTTCGCCGTCAGGTCGCGCATCCGGTCGTTGTACTCGGCGATCTTCAGCAGACGTTCGACGACCTCGCGGAGCCCGTCTCTGGTGACCGGTTTGACGATGTAGTCGTCACAGCCCATGTCGATGATGTCGAAGTCCGGGTCGACGGCGGTCACCATCGCGACGCGACACTGCAGTCCCCGCTCTTCTATCTCGGCGAGCACCTCGTTGCCAGAGACGACCGGCATCCGGCGGTCGAGCAACACGACGTCGAGGTCCCTCGAGAGCATGTCCATCGCCTCGATCCCCCCGTAGGCCGTCCGGACGTCGTACTCGTCGGCGAGGTAGTCCGTGTAGAGGTCGGCCAGGTGGTCCTCGTCCTCGACGACCAGCACCGTCCCGCGCTCGGTCACGGTCTCGCGCGACTGCGTCCCCTGTGTCACAACGACTCCCGATTGTGCAGGGGCAGTCTTAACCTTCACCCTCTCCGCGTCCCGTCAGCGGCCCTGCCCTCGACCGACGGTCCCACTCTCCGTATGCATCACACGCACCCGTTCCGCCCGACGCACAATCTATAACCCGCCGGGGTCCCACCGTCCAGTATGTTCGTCCTGGTCAATCTGAAGGCCTACCCATGTGACCCTGTCGCCGTCGCGCGCGCCGCCCGCGACGTGAGCGAGGAGTCCGGCGTCCGCATCGCCGTCGCACCGCAGGCAACCCACCTCGCGACCGTCGCGGAGACCGGCGTCGAGACGTGGGCCCAGCACGTCAGCCCCAACGCGCACGGCAGCCACACCGGATCCACGCTCGCCGAGGCCGTCGCCGACGCCGGCGCTGCCGGGACGCTGCTCAACCACTCCGAGAACCGCCTGAAACTCGCCGACATCGACGCCAGCCTCGACGCGGCCGACCGCGCGGACCTGGAGACGGTCGTCTGTGCCAACAATCCCGACCAGGTCGGCGCCGCGGCCGCGCTCGGCCCCGACGCCGTCGCCGTCGAACCGCCCGAACTCATCGGGACCGGCACGCCCGTCAGCAAGGCCGACCCCGACATCGTCACCGACGCCGTCGCGGCCGCGGCGGCCGTCGACGAGCGCGTCGACGTGTTCTGCGGCGCCGGCATCTCCACCGGCGAGGACCTCGACGCGGCCGGCGACCTCGGCGCCACCGGCGTCTTGCTGGCCAGCGGCGTCGCGAAAGCAGACGACCCGCGGGCGGCGCTCGAAGACCTGGTCGAACCGGTGGCGTAGCCCGACCGCCACGGCACCACCCCGACCGCCACGCCGCCGCAATCCCACCGCCACGCCGCCGCAGTTGCGTCGTGACTACGCTGCGGTCACGCCATGTATCCGAATCCCATGATCGTCCCGATCGTGTCCGGGATCCGAAACAGCGTCGCCTCGACTGGTCCCAGACCGTCCCCGTCGCAGACGCCGTCGTACGGGACGACGTCGTACGACAGATCGATCTCGACCGATGCGTCCGGCCCCTGTCCGGCGGCCCCCCATTCGAGGCGGTCGAGTTCGCGGGTCCGACACGAATCGACGTAGTACTGGTGGACGATCAGCGTCGCCGTCGAGAGGTCCGTCTCGGCGGCGAACGTCCGGGCCTCGTCCCCACCGTTCCTCGCGCCGTCGAAGGTCAGCGCGTCCCGTTGCCCGGGCTCGGAGACAGCCCAGTGTTCGGCTGCGGAGATCGCCGGCGTCCCCTGGAACTCGTCGGACGTCAACCGGTCCGACGAGCGGACCGCCGGCTCACCGTTCCTGTTCCGGCCGGTCACCGCTGACGGGTCCGACACACTCCGCTCGTAGGAGCGTTCTGTAACCGTTGCCGTGTCCGTTCCCTCGACGCCCGACCCCGAGCAACCGCTCAGACCTGCGAGGAGGGCAACACCGCCGGCGAGGGCCCGTCGGCGTGACAGCGAAACCATACGAACCCTGCTCGCTCGCGCGTGGAGAACGTTGCGGTCGCTGATAGCGCCCGAGCGGGGGGATGGGGTCAATCCTCTCCGTCGCTGAAGTGGCCGGCGTCGCCGTCGAGGACGCGCTCGACCTGTTCGAGGAAGGGGGCGACGCTGTCGCGGTCGGTGCGCTCGCGCAGCAGGTCGGGCAGGCGGTAGTCGTAGCGGCCGCGCCCGACGTGTTCGACGAGGCCGCGGACGCGGAGGCGGCGGTTGCGCGCGTAGGCGGCCGTCCGGTCGTCGGACCCGCCCGCCGAGAACAGCGCGTCCATCGGCGTGCCGGGGCCGTGGTCGCGGTAGTACCGCAGCATCTGTCGGGTCACCGGGTCGAGGTCGTGGAGGTCGTCGGCCAGTCGGCTGGTGAACTCGGCGGCCTCCTCGACCGCGTCCGGGTCGACCGCCGTGGTCGTCCCGCGCTCGAATGCGTCGGTCGCGCGGTCGCCCAGCGGGTTCTCCTCGACGCCGGCGAAGCCGCGAGTGACGCCCGCGGTCGCGGGACCGTCCGCGTTCGCGCCGGCCGCGGCCGTCCCGCCGTCGGTGACGCCGCCGCCGGTCGCGGCCGTCGCGTCGGCGGCGCCGTTCGCACTCGCGCCCTCGCCGTCTCCGGGCGCCGAGTCGAAGATCCCGTCAGGGAGCGAGATGTCCTCGCCCGAATCGTCGGACCCGTCTTCCGGCGTGTCTTCGTCGGGTCCGTCCGTCTCGTCCTCGCCGACCCAGGTCATCACGGCGTCGTCGTAACCGTCGTCCTCGCGGGCCGTCTCGTCCGGGAGCGGTGCCTCGCCCCACGCGCCGTTCATCCCCGGATCTGCCGGCGCGTCGCCGCTCGCGCTCGCGCCGGTTCCGTTCGGCTCGGCGCCGTTCGCGTGCCCGTTCCTCGCCCCGTTCGCGTGGTCGTTTCCGCTCGGCTCCGGGGGCGCCTCACCGTTCGCGACCTGCCGGTACCGGCGCATCTTCGACTGCTCGGTGCGGCCGGGGTTGGCGCCCTCGACGTGTTCGACGAGCGCCTGCGTGAACTGGTCGGCCATCCGCTGCATGTCGCGGGCGTCCTGCAGTTCGGCCTCGAGTTCGGCGATCCGGGAGTTCTTCTCGTCGAGTTGCTCGCGCAGTTCGGCGATGCGGTTCTCGCGGGCCTGTTCCTCCTCGCTTATCTCCTGGAGTTCGGAGACCAGGTCGTCGCTGACGGATTTCAGGTCGGGGCGCTCGAAGTCGTCGAGGCCGGGCGTCGCGCCGGCGTCGAAGGTCTGCTTGCGGTGGAACTGGACCCGGCGGACGGTCTCGGACCAGTCGGTCATCATGAAGGCCTCGCCGTCGTCGAGCACCTCAACCTCGGCGGCGTAGTCGGCGTCCAGGATCCGCTTGACGACTTTCGTGTCGTTGTTCCAGGTCAGGCGGTGCCAGACGAGCCAGTCACACTGGGTGATGAAGTCCTTCTTGACGTCGGCGGGGCGCTGGCTGATGCCGACGATGCCGAGGCCGTGCTTGCGGCCCCGTTTGCTGATCTTGATGAGCATCTTCCCGCACTCGCCGACGCTGCCCTGCTGAGGGATGTACTCGTGGACCTCCTCGACGAGCATCAGGAACGGCTGTTTCAGCTTCTTGGCCTTGGCGAACAGCTGTCGCGAAACGGCGGTCAGCAGTTCCTGGCCGTCCTCCTCGTCGAGAAAGGAGGACATGTCGAGGATGATCGGCACGTTCTGTTCGAGCGCGAGTGAGGCGATCTTCTCGGCGTGTTCGACCGTGACCTGGATGTCGCACTCGTCGTCGGCGCCGACGTGGAGGATCTCGTACTCCTCCTTGAGGCCGTAGTACTCGCCGTCGATGTCGACGATGAGCATTCCGAACCCGGCGTCGAGCAACTTTTCGGTGATGACGCTCGCCGAATTCGACTTGCCCGCGCCCGACTTCCCGGTGACGAAGCCGCGGCCGGTCAGCAACTCGACGACCGGGAGGTCGACGGACTCGCCCGGTCGGCCGCTCCCACACGGCCCCTCGCTGACCTCCGCGACGGTTATCGACTCGGTCTCTGCCATTGCTCAACAGGACCCGCGGAACGGCAATAAGCCCCCGTCAGACGCGGGTCTGACGCACCGCCGGTCCGCTGACGCTCGCGCGACCGCAGTACTTTTGCCCGCGGACCGCCCCGTCGATTCCATGTGCGCCGCCCCACCCACGAACGCCGCTCGCGTCACGCTCGTCGCCGCGCTGGTCCTGCTCGCCGGCTGTGGCGTTCTCGGCGGTGGCGGCGGTGGCGGGGGAACGCCGACCGCCAACGCGACCGCCGGCGGCCCAGCCACCTCCGGCGGCGCGACCCCGACGCAGGTGCCGGCCACCACCGCGCCCGCCGGGACCGCGACCGCAGCCCCGACGGCATCGAACGCCACGGCGACACCGAACGGGACGGCGACGCCGACCGCCACGGCCACGCCGCTGCCGCCCGGCTCCGAGACGGTCACCGTCGCGAACGAGTCGCTCGGGATCGAGCTGACGCTGACCGGTAATCAGTCGGTCATCGGGACGCCGGAGATGGCGGACGTCACTGGGGCCGGCGTCACTCGCGATGCGGTGCTCCGGTGTGCCCGCGCCTCCGCGTTCGTCGGTGTGACCACCAACGGCACCGTCGCGGACGCCACCGTCGCGATGTCCTACGACCCGTCCCGGTTGCCCGCGAACGCGAGCGAGTCCGACCTCGCGGTGTTCGCCTACAACGACACTGTGGCGTTCTATCTGGAGCTGTCCGGGACCGTCGACGCCGAGAACGACACGGTCACCGCGACCGGTGTCAACGCTACGGTAAACGAGTTTACCCGCGAGACGGCGAACGGGACCGAGACGCTCCGGCCGAGCCTCGACGGGACGCGCCTCAACAACGTCTTCGTCGTCTTGCACTGGCCGACGTTCTGGGACGGTCACCTGAGCGGAGAGGTGCCTTCGCAGTGCGAGGGGGAAGCTGAGGCTACGACGGGGACGGAGTGACGGTCCGGCCGGTCGACGGTCGGCGCGAACCTCCGCTCACCGGTCGTCGCGAGCGACGTGAGCGGCCAGTTCCAGATCGAGTTCGGCGACCCCGTCGAGCACGAGATCGGCCATCCGTGCCGCCCCGTGCTCGCTGAAGTGGGTGTCGTCGGTCACGCCGTCGGGATAGTTGGGGTGGTCGCCCGGCGAGAGGTGATTGAACAGTGATTTCGACTCGTCAGGCCCCAGTTCTCGCAGGAGCGCTCGACTCCGCTCGTCCATGTCGACGAGGGGCACGTCCCGTGACTGTGCGACTTCGCGCGTCAGTTCCGCGTAAACCTCGTGGGTGTCAATCGGCTCGCCGCTCTCGTCGAACTCGCGGCGGGCGATAGAGGTGAGCAACACCGGAATTCCCCCGTGTTCGCGCGTCTCGGCGACGAACTTCTCGAAGTTGGCCACGAAGTTCTCCTCGGTCGTGTGTTGCTCTTTCGTGGGCACCTCGTCGTTGTGGCCGAACTGGACGAACACGTAGTCCCCCTCGGAGAGGTTCCGTACCACGGGTTCCCAGCGGCCCTGTTCGAGGAAGGTGCGGGTGCTGCGACCGTTGCGGGCGTAGTTCTCGACGGTCACCGCGTCGTCGAAGCGGTCGGCGAACGGCATTCCCCAGCCGGTCTCCGGGCGTTCGTCCGCGGCCTTCTCGGACATGGTCGAGTCCCCGACGAGATGGACGGTGAGCGACTCGGTCGGCATGTCCGAGCGGTTGTCAGAGCGAGACATATACGCGTCGATAGCGGGCGGCATCGACGTTCAGTACGCCGATCCCACACGACGCGGACAGCGGTGAGAGTGGGCTGTTGCGATTGCAGTTGCGGTTGTGGTGGCTGTTGCGGTGGCGCGCGCCGTCGCGCCTTCCGTGGCGCGACGGAGCCGCGCGAGGGATGAGGAGCGCAGGCACGAGCACCGCAATCGGCTGGGGAGGCTCGTGGCTGTCTGCGGTGCGGTTGCGGTGCGGTCGCGGTACCTGGTGGACTGAAAGGGCGAGGCGCGCTCGCGCATGCGTGGTCGCCTGAGCGTGGCTCTATTCTCGCGG
>Ga0207719_100781_pt1 | contig 12921 bp, 13 predicted proteins | sample A23P1SouthBayCA_2_FD_187279 | JGI IMG/M metagenome (GOLD analysis project Ga0207719, IMG submission 187279) | Aerobic enrichment media microbial communities from Eden Landing Ponds, California, USA - A23 P3 (3) (SPAdes) | ecosystem: Environmental > Aquatic > Marine > Unclassified | place... | reverse complement strand
CCCGCCCGCCGGCGGCCCCGGCGGCGGCATGGGCGGCGGCATGGGCGGTATGGGCGGCGGCATGGGCGGCATGATGTAAGTCAGGCCACAGCCTACCCACCCCATCCCACTGTGACCGACGAACCGTCCCACTCGTGAACTGAATGCGATACGACCCGGAGTCCGCACCGCATCACGGACTTCGGGTCGGTTACTCCGCTTTCTGTCGCTCGTCTCCGTTTTCCACCGCGATTCCTCGAAAAGAGTAGCGACGCGTCGCGGTAGAGCGGGCCGTCTCCGCTTGAGACGCCATTCGGGGGACCGCTCACGCCGTCGGCGTCTGCTCGCGCTCCGCGTCCTCTAGCCGGTCGACTTTCGCGCCACCGCAACTCCGGCAGGTGGCGATTTCGGTCTCCGGACGGGTGAAGTACTCCTCGCCGCAACTGCGACAGCGGTGACTCGGCGTGCCGCTGTCGGTCCGCGCGCCGGTGACGACTACCGGGCGGTCGGCCTCCAGCGTGACCTCCTGACTGACGCTGCCGAACAGCGCCGACCCGAGCGCCGAGCGCTTGCGCCCGCCGAGCAGGACCATGTCCGCGTCGACCGACTCGGCCGCCGCCAGGATCTCCGTCGCCGGGTCGCCCGACCGGGCCATCGGCCGGACCGCGACCCCCGCCGATTCGAGCCTGTCGGTCACTGCCGCTGCCGCCTCGACCTCGGCCACAGCGTCCTCGCGTGCCTCGTCCGGACTGTCGAAGACGTGCAGGAGGTGGACGACCACCGACGCCGCCGCGTCGGGCAGGTCCGCCGCCGCGTCCGCCTGTGCCAGCGCTCGCTCCTCGGACGTGTCGACCGGTAACAGCACTGTGTACATGCATTCACATCCCGATCTATAATGTTCGATGGTGAGGTATATAACCGTTCGCCCGACGAACAGTTTCGGCGTGAGCACCGTACTGCGACAGCGAGCAGTCGAACAACTAAGTGGAGGCGCGCAATATTTGCCGGCATGGAGACGCGCCTGTTGGGTCCCGACGCAGTCGACGCGGCGGCACAGATCGAAGATGTGACCGAGGCGGTCGAGGCGGCCTTCGCGGCCGACGCCCGCGGCGACGCGCAGATGCCCGCGAAATCCTACATCGACCTCCCGCAGTACAACGGCGATTTCCGGTCGATGCCGGCGTATCTCGACGCCGGGGAGTTCGAGGCCGCGGCGGTCAAGTGGGTCAACAGCCACGCCGACAACCCCCGCGAGCACGACCTCCCGGCGGTCATGGGGACGGTCATCTACTCCGACCCCGAGACCGCCTTCCCGCTCGCCCTGCTCGACGGGACGACGATCACCCGCGAGCGCACCGGCGCGGCGGCCGCCGTCGCCACGAAGTACCTCGCCCGCGAGGACGCTCGGTCGATGGGCATTGTCGGCGCCGGCGTCCAGTCGTACACCCAGCTCGAAGCGATATCGCGGGTCCGCCCCATCGAGGAAGTGGTCGTCGCCGACCGCACCGACGAGAAGGTCGCCGCGTTCGTCGACCACTTCGCCGACCGCTTCGACGTCCGCGGCGGGTCCATCGAGGAGGCCGCGCGGTGTGACGTGCTCTCGACGGTGACGCCGGTCCGCGAGCCCATCGTCCACGCGGTCGCCGAGGGCACCCACGTCAACGCGATGGGCGCCGACGCCGCCGGGAAACACGAAATCTCCGATTCGGTGCTGCGCGACGCCACCATCGTCATCGACGACTACGAGCAGTGCACCCACTCCGGGGAGATCAACGTCCCCTGGAGCGAGGGCGTGCTGGACGACGACGACATCCACGCCGAACTCGGCGCGGTCGTCGTCGGCGAGCGGCCGGGGCGGACCAGCGACGACGAGGTGACCGTCTTCGACTCCACGGGACTGGCCATTCAGGACGTCGCCGCCAGCCACGTCGTCTACGAGTACGCCACCGACCACGACCTCGGCCAGCCAGTCTCGCTCGTCGACACAGAGGTGCTGTAGGCCGTTCCCGCAGTGTGTCTCCGGGTCTGAACGGGAGCGCCGCCACCGTGATTTATGCCGGCGGCGTGCGGACGCTCGCCCGATGTCTGCCCTCCAGTCAGACGACGAGGTCGTACCGTCGATCCTCCCGCCGATAGCCGGACTGTTCACGTTCGCGGCGCTCGCGGGCGCCGGGTACATGGCCACCGAGAGCGCGCTCGCCGCCGTCGCCGCCGGCGCACTCTCCGGCGCCGGGACGTACCTGATGCTCCCCTACACCATCCGTCGGGCGGCGGTCGAGAACGGCGACCTCTCCGAGGACGAACTCGGCGGCGAGGAGAACCTCGCGCGCGGCGGCTTCCACCCCGGCGCCGCGGGGTACGCTTTCTCGACCGCGGGAATCGTGGTCATCGCCGTCATGTTCGTCGTCGAAGACCCGCTGATCGCCGTGCCCGTCGGATTCGTGCTCCCGCTCCTGGAGTACACGGTCCTCTCGCAGGTGCTCCAGCGGTAGTCGCTCGCGGGTCCACCTGCCGTGATAGCCGTCGCGATCCCGACCGCATCTCGTCGCCGTCACTCCGGCGAGTCGCGGGCACGCACCGCCGCCAGCGGGACGGCGTCGGCCCACAGTTCGTCGAACCACGCGGCGAGTCGGTCGGCCAACTCGTCGTCGCGCAGGTCGACGACGCCCAGGCGTTCGCCCGCGTCGAGGGGATGGGGGACGTGCAGACAGACCCGCTCGCGGTCGACCAGGTCGAAGGTCACGCGCAGGTCCGTCGTCGCGCGGAAGTCGCAGTCCTCGGCGGCGTCGACGTACTCCCAGGCGGCCGGCGGGGCGCCCTCGAGCATGGCCGCGTTGACGAGACACCGCGCGCTCGCCTCGTCGACCGTCTCCAGATAGGGGTCGATCTCCGGTTCGTAGCGCTCCCACGGGGCCGCGGCGTAGGGATCGGCCATCGCCGACCGCACGACGTCGGTGCCATCCTCGAACACCTCGCCACAGAGCGAGACGGCCGTCTCGTCGCCCAGACCGGCGCTCCAGAAGCGGCTCTCTGTCGGGGGACGGGCGGCCAGTTCCGACCCCACGTCGGCGGCGAGTGCCTCGTACCGCTCCGCACGCGCGTCGAGTTCGCGCCGGCGCTCGGCGAGCAGGCGCTCGACCGCCGTCTCGGGGTCGACCGCCACGTAGGTCGTCGGCTCCGTCTCCGTCGAGCGCACCAGCTCACGGGCTTCCAGCCCGTTGAGCACGTCGTAGACCCGCCCGTTCGGAACGCCGCTTCGCTCCGAGACCCGGCGGGCCGTGGCCGCGCCGAGCGAGAGCAGGGCGCGATACGCGCCTTCCTCGTAGCTCGACAGCCCCAGTTCCCCCAGTTTCGACATGCCCGCCGCTGGGGCGGGCGTCGAGTGAACTCCCCGGGAACGCACCGCAAGTGGCGCCGCGTTCGAGAACGCTTTCCACCGGCCCGCCGCCACAGTCGCCCATGCGTCCAGTGGTCGCGCTCGCGCTCGCCATCGTCTCGGAGGTGGCCGGCACCGCCGCCCTGAAAGCCAGCGACGGCTTCACCGACCCCGTCGCCGGCGCCGTCGTCCTCGTGGGCTACGGCGGTGCGTTCTACCTGCTGAGCCTCGCGCTCGAAGACCTCGCGGTCGGGTTCGTCTACGCGACGTGGTCCGGCGTGGGCATCTGCGGCGCCGTCCTGGTCGGCGTCGTCGTCTTCGACGAGGGCGTCGACCTGGCCGCTCTGGTGGGACTGGCGCTGATCGTCGCGGGCGTCGCCGTTCTGAGCGGCTACTCGACAGCGTACTCGCCGGCACACTGAAAAACGGAGAGATGAGAGCGTCCGACCGCGAGGTCGCCGCGGCGTCAGTCGTGTGGTCAGTCGCCGCGACTCACTTCATGTCCTGCAGTCGCGCGACGAGGTCGTCGGCGTCGTCCGCGCCCTCGACACTGACCTGGCCCTCGTGGTCGTGTTCGTGGACGTTGACGGCGTCGTCCTCGTCGTAGTTGGCGTCGTCACTCTGCTTTTCCTGCTCGGATTCGTCGTAGCTCCCGAAGCCCATAGCGAAGTTCTCTTACGGAATCGCAGGGATAAACTGTCCGGTCGAGACGCGCTCTGAACCGTGTGAGCGAGGGGCACAGTCCGGGACCAGACCCGGCTCGTTTTCACCGTCGCCGCCCGATATCGGGTCGATGAGCCAGATCCGCGCTTGCGACGCGCACGGCTACTTCGAGGGGGCGGTCTGTCCCATCTGTGGCGACGGCGGCCGCCGAGTCCTCGACGGCGACCGTCGACGCCGCCTCTCGAAGTTCTGCTCCGGGGCGCTCCGGCACTTCCCCGACGACGTCGGGCTCGCACTCGACGACGCGGGGTGGGTCGCGTTTCGGGAACTGGTCGCTGCGGTCGAGCGCAAGTACGACTGGGCCGACCGCGAGGCCGTCGCGGGGGTCGTCGCGACCGACCCGAAGGGTCGATTCGAGCGGACCGCAGTCGATAGCGACGACGGCGAGCGCGTCCGCGCGGCCTACGGCCACTCGGTCGCGGTCGACCTGGCCGACACCGACGACCCCGTGCCCGGGACGCTGTATCACGGGACCGCGCCCCGGAACGTCGATTCTATCCGCGAGTCGGGACTGGAGCCGATGAGCCGCCAGCAGGTCCACCTCTCGGGCGACGTCGAGACGGCGCGGGCGGTCGGGCGACGCCACGCCGACGACCCGGTGGTGTTCGCCGTCGACGCGGCCGGCTTACAGGTGGACGGCCAGCGCGTCACCCGCCGCGGCGAGGGCGTCTACACCACCGACGCCGTTTCGCCCGCGCACCTGGAACTACTGGCCGACGAGGGGTAACTTCGGCCCGGCGGCGTCCGGCTGTGAGGCCACGACCCCGGGTCGGCGCGGCGACTCATGGGCGGGAACACATGTTCTGGGCGGTGTAGACGTACGGTTCCGTGATGTACACGCCGACGCCGAGGCGTCCGTCGCGGTCTTCGAGGAGCGCGCTCCTGTGCGGCGGGGAGTGCATGAACTGCTTCAGGATCCAGCGGGCCATCGTCTCGTCCGGGTCGTCGGTCATCGCTGTCTCCCAGTGGTCTCTCCCCTCGATGTATATCGGCGTCTTCGCGATGTTCTGCGACATCGCGCCGCAGTCGTCGCGGTTCATGTCCTCCGCGTACCACTCCCAGAACTCCTTCCCGCCGGGCGTCGTGTGTGCGAAGTACCCGTTCACCGCCATGTGGCGGTCGTGTGCTCTGCCCGCGCTCGCCAGCGGCGCGTCGCTCCCCCACGCAGGCAGCGCCAGGTTCTCGTCCAGTTCGTACATGTCCAGTTCCGCATCGGTGAGCTGTCCGGTTCGAATCTCGTTCAGCTCCTGATACATCTCGGCCTCGATCGCCGCGTTATCGAGCGAATCGCCGTACACGGCCCAGTCCGGCAGATCGAGCGTCGTCGTTCCAGGGTCGTCGGGATGGACGTCTAGCTCGCCCGTCGTTGGTGTTGGAGTCGGTATCGCTGTCGGGGTCGGCGTTGGTGATGGCGTCGGCGTTGCCGTCGGTGTCGCGGTTGGTGTGGATGTTGCCGTCGGCGTCGACGTTGGTGTCGCTGTCGGAGTCACTGTCTGTGCAGCTGTCGGGGTCGCTGTCGGTGTGGGCGTGAGGGTCGGTGTCTGCGCGGGTGTCGGAGCCCCCGTCGGCGTGAGCGTCCCCGTCGGCGTCGGGACGGGCGTCCCTGTCCGCGTCAGCGTCGGTGTCCTGGTCTCGGCGTCGGTCGGTATCAGGACCTGTGTGGAACCGCCAGTCGGCGTCCCGGTGAGGGGGTTCCGTGGTGGCGTGGCGGTGGGGATTCCCGTCGTTCGGGAGGGGCTATCCATCTCCCCGGACGGTGTCGTCCCGGAATCGGTGGAGGACGCGGTCGAGACCGGCGTTGCGAGGGCGGCCGAGGGCTGGGAGGGCGTGGCCGGTGTCGTGGAGTACTTGCTGTCCCGGTCCGACGCCGAATCCCCGTTCGACCCGAGAACGGGCGTTGCGTCCGGAACCGCGACTACACCGGTGACCGCGAGTGCCGTGGGTATCACGACGACGAGAACCAGCAAGAACAGGACAGCGCCGAGCCCGACCGCTGCGGTCTCGTCCGTCACCGGACATCCCTCCGCCACCGGTCGGAATGCGAGGGGCGGACTCCCGCGGCGGACCGAGCGCGGCCGTCTCCCACTCGCCGAGCCATGCGCTACCCCTCTCCTGCATCGAAAAAAGTACTAGCACCAGATTATCAGCGAGAGTATTCGGCGCGCCAGACACTGCGAGCAAGGCCGGTCGAGTCGAGCGCGCCCGTAACGGCCGATTGCCTAGAGCGTCGTGACGGCGTCGAGGGTGATGTCGATGGCGCGGGCGACATTGTTCTTGGCCTTGTCGGGCAGTTCCTCGCCCTCGGTTTCGCCTTTCTGGGTGCCCTCGACGAGGTTGCCGTCGACGGTACAGATGGCGCCGGACTGCAGGCCCTTCCGCCGGGCGAGCGTGAAGACGGCCGCCGCTTCCATCTCGACGGCGAGGATGCCCGCGCGCTCCCAGTCGTCGACGTACTCGTCGGTCTCGGCGTAGAAGGCGTCGTCCGAGGCGATCGGACCGACGTGGACCTCTTCGTCGTTGGCCTCGGCGCCGTCGACCAGCGCGGAGAGCACGTCGTAGTCGGGGACCGCAGGGTACTCGACGGCCTCGTAGCGTTTCGTCGTGCCCTCGTTTTTCGCGGCGCCGGTGGCGACGACCATGTCGCCGATCTCGATGTCCGACTGCAGCGCGCCCGTGGTGCCGACGCGGACGAACGTCTCGCACCCCACGTTCGACAGCTCCTCGACGGCGATGGTCGCCGAGGGACAGCCGATACCGGTCGAGCAGATAGTCAGGTCGCGGCCCTCGTAGGTGGCGTTGACGACCTTGTACTCGCGGTTCTGCGCGACTTCCGTCGACTCGTCGCAGTGGTCGGCGATGCGGTCGACGCGGCCGGGGTCGCCCGGCACCAGCGCGAGATCGTGAACGTCGCCGTCTTCGACGAGCAGGTGTGGCTGTTTCGCCATGCTCGCCCCTGCGACCGCCGCCGGCAAAACGGTACCCGTTCGGCCGCTCTCCGGAGCGCGGATACCCGTCGGGAGCGCTCCCGAGCGCTCCGTATCGCTGGGGTCCCGAACGGGGGTGCGTTTCGGTAGCGCTCGGAGTGCCGATACCGGTCGCCTGTGGGGCCCTGTGACGGGTTGCAGGCGAAAAGAGGGGGTTCGGCACCGCGGTCGCGGCGGGCTGTCGACGGTGGCAAACTGTCGACGTAGCGGCCCGGGCCCTCGCGGGGGCGGCGACCGGCTCACCCGAGGATGAGGAAGAGATAGAGGTTGTTCGCGGCGGGGCCGAGACCGACGGCGGCGACGAACGCGAGCGCGAGGTTTCCTTCGGTGGGTTCATCCTCGACGTAGCCGGCCAGCAGGACGACGACGGCCGCGGCGACGACGAGTTTGACGACGACGAACAGCCACCCACGGCCGATGTAGGGTTCGGTCGGCAACTCCGCGGCGAACTCCATGATCCGGGCGGGCAGCGGCGTCCGCTCGCCGGTACCGATGATGTCGATGCCCAGCGCCGTCGAGAAGCCGTCGAGCGCGTGGGCGTAGACGACGAGCGGGCCGGCGAGGCCGACGCGGGCCGCGGCCGCGGTGAACCGATAGGTCAGCGCGTAGTACGTCGGCGCGGTGATCACGGCGGCGCCGAGAAAACCGACGACCGGCCAGAGGTACTGGACGCTCTCGTCGGCGGACTCGAGCGCCTCGGCGTAGGCGACGACGGTCAGCCCGGCGAGGACGAGCACCCCCGAAATCGCGAGATAGCGGGCGACGACGCCGGCGTCGTCGCGGGTCCGGGCGCGGAAGGCACCGACCACCCAGACGACGCCCGCGAGGACGAACGTGGTCACGTAGACGGCGGGCGCGGCGAAAAAGGGGTCGACGACGTCGGGAACGAGTCCGGCCTGGTGGACGGCGTGGAAGCCGCCGCCGGCGACCATCCACGGCGCCAGTGCGAGCGTCTGTCGCGTCGTCACCGGCGGCCCGAGGACGTAGAGATAGCCCGCGACGGCCAGCGCGCCGACCGCGAGCGCGGCGGCGTAGGGCAACGGCGGCACCGCCAGCCCGCTCGGGAGCACCTGCATATCCGCTCGGCGCGCCCGAAAACAGGTAATCGTTCCGGTCGCCCGCTACACACTCGGTCGCTGACCGGCCGTCCCCCCCCACCTCGCCACCGGAACGTTTACAATGTTTTAGGCCGACCTAAAGGATGCCGGGCGAGTGCGGTGCGCTCAGCGTACGTGTCTGTCCCCACTCGCGCACCCGAGGCGGTCGTCCCGAGACCCGTTGCACACGACGGTGGGCATCGGCGTGTGCGCCCGGCCGAGCGTTTTCGCGTGTCGTCACCCCGTTCGTGACCGGCCGGTAAACCGTCGACAACGGGCTCGGGGTGTCGGCACACACTTACTCGCGGGACCGATACGGTGGTTCATGTTCGAGCGGGTGCCGCTGCCGACGCCGTTCCAGGTCGGGACGGTCAACGCGTACGTCGCCGGCCGGACCGTGGTCGACCCCGGTCCCGACAGCGAGGAGTGTCGCGAGCGACTCCGGGAGGCCCTCGCCGAGCGCGACCTCGCGCCCGCGGACGTGGCACAAGTGCTCATTACCCACCCTCATCCCGACCACTTCGGGCTCGCCGCCTTCCTCCGCGAGCGCGGCGCGACGGTCGTCGCCAGCCCTGCGGCCGCCGCCGTGATGGCGGATTTCCCCGCTCGCCTCGACTACGAGCAGTCCTTTTTCAGCGATTTCTTCCGACGCTGCGGGATGGCCGGCGACACCGCCGACACCGTCACGCAACTCCCCGAGGCGTTCGTCCACTACGCGTCCAGCGTCGCCGTCGACCGCGAGGTCGGTGCCGGAAACACCGTCGCCGTCGACGGGCACGAACTGACTGTCGACGAGGTGACCGGCCACGCGGCCGGCGAGATCATCTTCGCGTTCGAGGGGGCGGCGGGTCGGGAGGCCCTCGTCGGCGACAACGTCCTCGGCCACATCACTCCGAACCCGTTCCTCCAGCCGCCGTCCGAACCCGGCGCCGACCGCCCACGGGTCCTCCCGGCCTACAACGACTCGCTCGCTCGCCTCCGCGAGGCCGGCTACGACCGCTTTCACACCGGTCACCGCGACCCGGTCGAGGACCCGTCCGCACGGATCGACGCTATCCTCGCCGAGCACGACGAGCGCACCGACCGCGTCGCTGCCATGCTCGCCGAACCGACCACGCCCGTCGCGGTGATGGAGGAACTGTTCGACGGCCTCCCTGTCACCGAGCAGTTCCCCGGCATGAGCGAGGCCGTCGGCCACCTCGACGTCCTCGTCGCCCGCGGCCGTGCCACCGCCCGTGAACGCGACGGGACGCTGGTCTACGAGCGCGCGTAGGGATCGCTTTTCGCTGCACTGCGCCGACGAAACGTACCGCCGTGACCCACGCCCGACCACAGTCAGCACCGCGACCGCACTCGCTCGTGATCGTCGAAAGCCCTCGGCCCGCTCGCTAGCTGTCGGAACCGCGATTGCAAACAGCACCGCACCTGATCTCGAGCGTTGAAAGCCCTCGCCCCGCTCGCTAGCTGTCGGAACCGCGATTGCAAACAGCACCGCACCTGATCTCGAGCGTTGAAAGCCCTCGCCCCGCTCGCGGTCGCTCCGGGACATATCCGCGCGTCGAACACCCGCACCGCACCGCACTCGCGCGGATAGGGGTCCCGGAGGCGACTACATGAACGCGAGCGGTCCTCGCCCTTTCAGTCCACCAGGGAAGGTATGTTTCACGGGCCGATTCGACGTGGAACGCTGCACAGGCCGATTCGACGTGGAACGGTCGAACTCTCGACGCCACAGATCCATCCTGGCGGACTGGAAGGGCGAGGCGTGCGAGGCGCGTGCGCCTCGATGCCGAACGGCGCTGCCGTGAGGCGCGCTCGCGTTCACTTCAGTCGCTGAGGGGGCTCTATCCGCGCGGTGCGAGGCGCTTGCGCCGCGAAGCGAACGGCCCTGCCGTGAGCGGGCGGTGCGGAGAGTGCGGATATCCCCCTCAGCGACCGCGAGCGGGGCGAGGGCTTCCATCTCACTCCCATAAGCGAGAAAAAGGCCAGATCGACCACGGGGACGACATGGCTCACTCCAGGCCATCGGATATCTCGCCGGCGACGCGCGCCGCGGCGGCCCGCTCGCGGTGGCGCTGGCGCCACACCGCCCGCGCACTCTCGGCGGCTTCCTCGTCCACCCGAAACGAGACCCCGTCGTAGGCCACGTCCCAGAGCACGAGCGGTTCGGCGGGCGCCGGCGCGACACCGTCCGGCCCGTCGATCGGCTCCGGACCGAGAACGCGGTCGACTTTCTCGAGTTCCGACTCGCCGCGACCGATCTCGGCGGCGAGGCCGACCACGCGACGGACCAGTTGCCGAGCGAACCCACCTGCACCGAGTCGAACGACCAGAAAATCGCCGTCGCGCTCGACCGCGATGTCCAGGTCGCGGACCGTCCCGGTCTCGTCGGTCGTGAGGTTGTGGAAGTCGTGCTCGCCGGCGAGTCGGGCGAGCGCGTCGCGGACTCGCCGTTCGTCGAGCGACGCGGCCGTGTCGTCGTCGGTGGGGGCGTGGTAGAAGTAGACGTACTCCCGTCGGCGGGCGTCGTGGGTGGCGTGGAAGTCCTCGGGCACGTCGGCGCTGGCCCAGGCGCGCACGGAGCCGGGGAGTTCGCCGTTGAACGCCCGCGGCGTGAGCCAGTCGGGCGCCGCGAAGGCGACGGTCTGGGCGCGCGCCGAGACAGCGGCGTCGGTCCGCCCCGCCGCGGCGTAGTTCTCGGGGGCCGCGTCGGCCTCGCAGACACCCAGATCGCGGAGCGCGTCGAAGAGCGTGTCTTCGACTGTCGGCACGTCGGGCTGGCGCTGGAAGCCGTGGAAGGGGCGCCCGTCGTAGGCGACGCGGAAGGCGCGCATCACTCCAGTTCGACCGCCTCGTCTGCAGTACGCTGGCCGGGGGCGGTCCTGTCCGAGTCGACCGTCTCGTCGAGACCCTCGGTCGCGATCAGCTGGTCGAGCCTGCGCTCGAACTCCGCCTCGTCTATCTCGCCGCGGGCGTACCGGTCGCGGAGCTTCGCGACCGCGTGGTCGTCTGTCGCGTCGGTTGCAGCAGTGTCGCCGCTCGCGATAGTCGCGTCGGCCGACGATCCGGCGTCGTCTTCCGGGGCGACGTAGGGCAGTCGGTCGCCGAGGATCGCCGTGAGCGGGAGAGCGATGAGGAGCCCGAAGACGGCGATCGTGCCGGGTATCCGGCCGGGAACGAGCGTGCCGGCCAGCGCCGTCAGCCCCAGCGTCAGGACCGCGATCGTCCCGAGGGCCTCGAACTTCGTGAGTTGTGGGAGGGCACTGCTCATGCGTGCTGTGTGCTTCTCCGCCGACATATGTGTTCGTGGTTCGAGCGATCGTGGTCGCTCGCTAGCTGTCCTCTCTACCCCAGCCAAGACCGCAACCGCAGTCGATCACGGGAGTCGAAAGCCCTCGACCCGCTCGCTCCGAGTCAGAGCCACCCCAATCCCGACCGTGACCGACCCTGAGAGATGAAAGCCCTCGACCCGCTCGTAGTCGCCTGAGCGACATATCCGCGCTCTCCGCACCGCACTCGCGCGGATAGGGGTCGCTCAGGCGACTACGATAAACGCGAGCGCGTCTCGCCCTTTCAGTCCACCAGGGACTGCACCGTCCCGCCCCGCACCGTCCCGCCCCGCACCGCCCTGTCCTGCACCGCACAGCAGCGCAACCACGACCGCAGAAAGCCACACACCTCCCCAGCCGATTCGCTCAGACCGCCTTCGCTCATCACCGTCAGAGCGAGCTCTGACGAGCCGTCGCTCGCACACTCGCGAAGACCTCGCACGATACGTCGCGCCACGTCGTGCTCGCGGCAGGGCCGCTCGCTTCGCGGCGACAAGCGCCGCGCCCGGCGCGACGGCGCGCGCCACCGCGGGCGGTCAGTGTGGGCGTCAGTGCGGGTGGGTTGGGATCGATAGTCGCACCGCGGTGTGGAGATAGCAAGGGATTATCGGGGCGAGACGGTAGGGAGGGTATGGACGATTCAGCGGCCGAGACGAAAGTCGAGTGGCGCGAGTGGGGGGCCGACGCGTTCGCGACGGCCGAGCGCGCGGGCAAGCCGGTTCTCCTCTCGCTCGTCGCGCCCTGGAGCGAGGAGTGCGCGGAGATGGACCGCACCACCTACGCCGAACCGCGCATCGCCGCCAACGTCAACGACGGGTTCGTCCCCGTCCGCGCGACCGTCGACCGCCACCCCCGCGTCCGCGACCGCTACAACATGGGCGGGTTCCCCTCCACCGTCTTCCTCACGCCCGGTGGTACTGTGATCACCGGCGCGACCTACCTCGGCGTCGACGGCTTCCGCGAAATCCTCGACGCCGTGCGGCGCACCTGGGACGGCAAGGGCGTCGAAGCCGGGTCGGTCCCGCGCCCGCTGCGCGAGGCCGCACCGCCGGGCGGCGAACTGTCGGCCCGCGTCGAGGAACACATGGTCGAGCAACTGCTCGCTGCCTACGACGACGAGTTCGGCGGCTGGGGGTCGGACGTGAAGTTCCCCATGCCCAGAACGATCGAGTTCGCCTTGGTCCGGGCGCGCGACCAGGCGACCCGCACCCTTGAGGCGGTCCGAACCCGCCTCGCGGACACGGTCGACGGCGGCTTCTTCCGCTTCGCGCGCAACCGCGACTGGAGCGGGACCCAACACGAGAAGTTGGCCGACGAGAACGCCGCGCTCCTGCGCGCGTTCGCCCACGGCTATCGCTACACCGGTGAGGAGGCCTACCGCCAGACGGCCGAACAGACCGTCGAGTACCTCACGACGGACCTCTGGACCGGCG
>Ga0207719_100780_pt1 | contig 12943 bp, 13 predicted proteins | sample A23P1SouthBayCA_2_FD_187279 | JGI IMG/M metagenome (GOLD analysis project Ga0207719, IMG submission 187279) | Aerobic enrichment media microbial communities from Eden Landing Ponds, California, USA - A23 P3 (3) (SPAdes) | ecosystem: Environmental > Aquatic > Marine > Unclassified | place... | reverse complement strand
CGTCGGCTCGGACACCTGCTCGCGGAACTCCGCGGCGGTGAGGAGCCGCAGGACGTCGTTACCCTCTGTGACGCGCTCGTCGCGCTTCAGGCGTTCGAGCGCGGCGCGGTGGAGGCCGTCCCACTCGCCGTCGACCGCGTCATACAGGTCCGCCTCCTGGGTCGGCGCGGCCGTGAGACGCGAGACGACGTCGATGTAGGCCTTCTCGACGTCGGGCCAGGGCGTTCCCTCGAACTCACAGTCGGCGTCGTGAAGGCTGTTCGTGGCCCGGCAGTCGGGACACGGGTAGTCGAACTGCGGCACGGAGAGAGAGTGGGCACGTGTCGTCTTAGATGATACGGTGTGGATCGCCGACCGTGGCTTGCGGGACGCGCCGTCAGTCGTCGACCCCGTCGATCGTCGGTTCCGCCAGATCGGGCCTCCACCGATCGTCGTGTTTATTCGGCGGCGGGCGCAACGCTCGGGCGATGCCGATGGACCCGCTCTACGCGCGCTATCCCTTCTTCGAGGGGGCCCGCGAAGCCGTCCGCGAGGCCGGAATCTCGCCGGCGGCGCTCATCGCCGAGGACGCACCCGCCGTCGAGCGGGGCAAAGAGCGGGTCGAGCGCGCCCTGATGGAGGGCAACGTCGCCGCCGAGGACTCGCGCCGGTGGGACACCAGAGAGGAACTACTCTCGTATCCGATCGCGCGGATCCTCGTCTCGCTGATCGAGACGCCCGCAGCCGTCGAGAAGTACGCCAAAGCCGAGGCGGCAACCGCGCGCGAGCGGTTTCGAACGGACTTCGCGACCGACGACGACCTCCAGAGCGGTGGCCGCACCCGTGCGTCGCTGGAGGAGGTGCTCCGAGAGTTCGATCTCGCAGACGCCGTGCGCCCCGAGCAGACGGGCGGGCCTGGAAGCGCGAACCGCCCCGGCGCCCGCCGAGGCGGTGGTGCAAGCGCCGGCAGCCGAGCCCCGTCGCACTACTGGGTCGAACTGGGACCGTACCTCGACCTCGCGGACGCCGAGTGGGGCAGTCGGTGGCGACTCGTCAACCGCGAGGTCGCCGCCGGCGAGGTCCGTATCGCGGCCGAGGAACTGTCTCGGATACTCGAAGCGGCCGTCGAGCGTCGCGTCGCGACCGGACTCCCGTTCGAGGTGCGGGGCACCGACGGCGGCGACGCGATCGCGGAGGCGGTCTCGACGGCCGTCGCCGATCTCCGCTCTCTCCTGAACGACCACGACGCGGGGCGAACGACGGTCGACGCCGTCGTCCCCGCGCTGTTCCCGCCGTGTATGAAAGCGCTGGTCCGCCGTGCCCGCGGCGACGAGTCGCTCGCCGGGCACGCGGAGTTCTCGCTCGTCTCGTTCCTCGTCGCGTTCGGGATGGACGCCGCCGACGTGACGACGCTTCTCGACGTCGACGGCGACACGGCAGAGCGCATCGAGACGCGCGTCGAGTACCTCGCGAACGCCGACGGGACACAGTATCCCCCGCCGTCGTGTGAGACGATGCAGTCCTACGGCGACTGCGTCGACCCCGACGAGCGCTGTGAAACGATTACACATCCCCTGTCGTACTACACGGACGCAGTACGGGACGCTGGCGACGTTCGCGACTGGCGAGAAACCGCGAGCGGTGAGTAACAGCACAGCAGCAGTCGTGCGCTGAGCGTGATGGACGCCGTCGCCGGTGAGTCGGTAAGCGAGCCCTACCGGCGGATCAGTCCTGAAGATACACGCCGACGCCAGCCATCACGAGGACGAACAGCGCGATCGCGCCGACGAGAGCGATCCCTCCGGTGTCGCCGAGGTCGGGGCCGTACGTGACGCCGATCCCGACGAAGAGGGCGAAGAAAGCGCCGACAGAGACGATAGAGACGACGATCTTCCGGCGCATCTCCGCATCGATATCCATACGTCCGCCTTCCGGTGGCCATTCTAAAAGGGCTTCGATGCGATTCTCCGGCGGTAGGCTCCACTTGAAACGAGGGTTTAGGTTCGTCCGGGGCGTACGTGTAGCTAGCGAGAGAGAAGTTCTCTCGGGAGTACCAGAGATGACGCACACACGAAACACACCCGCGTCAGAAGCACCCCCAGCGGACACGAGGGCCGGACGTCCCCACCTCCGACAGCCCCGCGTCCATCGACAGCGAACGTTTCCCGCGGACGGGTACGAGGGACGCGCCTACCGCGCCCGCGCCGAGCCGATGACCGTGCGGCCCCTCCGCGACGGCCGCTACGTCGTCGAGAGCGAGGGCGGGACGTACGTCGTCGACGCCGAACGCGAGACCTGCACGTGCCCGGACAGCGCCATCCGTGGGGCGCACTGCAAGCACATCCAGCGCGTCACTATCGAAATCGAGGCGGCCCTCGTTCCAGCCCCCGACGAACGCGAGCGCGTCTGTGCCGTCTGCGGCGGCCTGACGTTCGCCCCGGTCGACGAGGACGGCCCCGCGCTGTGTGACCGCCACGACCACGACCCCGGCGACCTCGTCCGTGACCGCGAGACCGGCGCACTGCTCGTCGTCGTCGACCGGATCGGCGATCGAGCCGACGAAGTCCGAACCGACGAGGGGCGCCTCGTCGCAGAGTACGAGACGAACGCGGCGTACGGCGACCACGAACCGGTGTTCGCGGTCGTGTACGTCGAGTCGCTGCCGGCGGGCGACGCCGTCGACGACTTCGGCACGTGGGTCGACGCACTCAGAGACAGCCAACGGTACCTGTTTCCGGCCTCGCGACTCACCCGCGTCGAACTCCGGGGGGACGACAAGGAGGGTGTCACCAGGCCGGGAGAAGCGGACGCGGGTCCGTACCCCGGACAGCGAGCGTCGGGGACGACTGGAGCCGAGACACAGCAGGCGTGAAGCGTCGCCGGAGAGCGGTTGCGCTCTCAGGCGTCGTCGCTGTCGCCGCCGTCCGCCGTCGCATCTGCATCCGCTCGGTCGACGTCGGTCAGCCGTGCCTGCGCGGGACCGCCGACGAACGACTCGAACGATTCGCCTTCTGCGAGCGCGGTCTCTTTCTTGACGCGGTAGTTACCGCCGTCGGTCACGTGGAGATCACCGGGGTGGAAGAAGTACCACGATTCGCGGTCGAACCGAACGCCGATCCGCGCTTTCGCACCGAAGTTTTGGGCGAAGTAGATGAGGGCTTCGACCTCCTCGCCTGAGGGGTAGATCGGACGGCCGGAGCTGGATTTGGCCTCGATGGCGTAGAAGACGTCGCCGTCGCCGGCGAGTACGTCCGGGAGTTCCCGGTCGGTCGCCGATCCCGAGGCGGGGGCGCGCATCACCGCGAAGCCGGCCTCGTCGAGACGGTTGACGAGTTCGCGTTCGCGGCGGTCGCCCTTCCGGTTCGAAGACATACGCTCACTCGGGGAGAGAGGGCCTTAAACCGGACGACACCGGACCGCCCCGCTGCGGGTTCGTCGGGAACTTCCGAGATACGGGCGACTCCTTCGATCACCGCCGCGAGAAATCCGCGGGTATATATGTTTAACATACCATCAAACCACTAATACGCGTATCCGCCGGCGGGCGATCGAGCCGTCGGAGTACCATCACCGACCCACATATGGACGCAGACACTTCGGTCTCGAACGTCGTACTCGTCACCGTCGATTCGCTCCGAGCGGACGCTCTCGGAACGTACGATTCGAGCCGACACACGCCCGTGATCGACGGCCTCGCCGAACGCGGCACGGTCTTCGAGCGGGCGTTCGCGACCGGGAACTGGACGCCGTTCTCCTTTCCGTCGATTCTGGCGTCTCGTCCGGTGTTCGCCGATTCGGGCGATATCGGCGTCGAAGACGTGCCGACGCTCGCACGGGCGCTGTCTGATTCGGGTGTCGCGACCGGCGGCTTCAACGCCGCCAACGGCTTTCTCACGTCGTTTTGGGGGTACGACGACGGCTTCGACGAGTTCGAGCCGTTCGTCGCGAGCGTCGGGGCCAGCCTCTACAGTCGGTATCTCGCCACACATCCGACGGTCGAAGCGTGGCTCCAGTTCGCCGCATCGCCGATCAGGCGGATCAAATCGCGACTCGCCGGCAACGTCGACGACCGCCCGTTCCTCGACACCTCGCGGATGTTCGACGTCGAACACGCCGCGAGCGACTTTCTCGAAGACGCCTCCGAGCCGTTCTTCCTCTGGATCCACTACATGGACACCCACACGCCGTACGTCCCGGCGCCGCGGTACATCCGAGAGGTCTCCTCGGGCCTGCTCGGCACCCACCGAATGCTACACGCGCACACGCGGACCGGCCTCGGCTGGGAGGTCGGGGAACGAACCCTTGACGAACTGCGGACGCTCTATCAGGCGGCCGCGCGGCAGGTCGACGCCAGCGTCGGACGACTGCTGGACGAACTCGCCGCGAACGGCCTCGACGACGAGACGGCGATCATCGTCGCGGGCGACCACGGCGAGGAGTTCCAAGAGCACGGCCACCTCGCGCACTACCCGAAGCTGTACGACGAACTGATCAACGTCCCGCTCATCGTCGACGTGCCGGGCGCAGAGGCGCGACGGATCGACCGCCAGGTGGGTCTCGACGCCATCCCGCCGACCGTGACGGAGTTGTTGGACGTCGACGCCCCCGACGTCTGGAGCGGCACGTCGCTCACCTCGACCGTGCTCGACGGCGACCCGCCCGCAGACGAACCGGTCGTCTCAGTCACCGTTCGCGACGAGGAGGTGACGGCCCAGCCGATTCCGCGATCGCTCGCGGACGGGGATCTGCTGGTGAGCGTCCGCGACCGGGACTGGACCTACATCCGAAACGTCGACGCGGACGCCCACGAACTGTACTACCGCCCCGACGATCCCGATCAGCAGGCAAATCTGGCGGCCGAGCTCGATGACGAGGGCGACGCTGCGGAGAGCGGTGAGAGAGATGACGACGCAGTCGACGGGAGCAAGGCACGGCGCGTCGTCGACCGCTTCCGGCCGCTCGTCGACGCCCACGTCGAACTGCTCCGCGAGGGCGAGGCGAAGGCAACCAGCGAGGGTGACGACGCGGTCGACGAGAACCTCGAAGCCCGACTGGAGGCGCTGGGCTACCGATAAGATGATCCGGAGCTTCCTGCGCAATCTCCATAGCGGTCCGCTCGCGCTGCAGCTCCGGCGGTTCGTCATCGTCGGAGCCGTCACCGCCGGAATCCAGATGCTGCTGCTGTGGCTGTTCGTCGACACCGTCGGCTTGTACTACCTCGTCGGCGCGGTGATCGCGATCGAGATCACGATCGTGCTCTCGTACGTCCTCAACAACGCCTGGACGTTTCAGGCGACGCAGAACACCGGGACCGCGGAGTATCTGTTCGGGCTCCTCAAAACGAACGTTGTTCGCGGCACGGCGATTCCGATCCAACTCGCGGTGCTCTATCTGCTCGTCGAGTGGCGAGCCATCCCGTATCTGGTCGCGAACGGCGCCGCGATCCTGATGAGCGGGATCTATCGCTACGTTCTCGACGCGAAATGGACGTGGGGTCAGTGACAATCGAGTGCGGGGCAGCCCGCGAGGTCAGCGAGACGGCTATGTGCCGTGACTCCAGCTATCCATATACTCCGCCTGCGTCTCCGTCAGCGAGTCGATGTCGACGCCCTCGGCGTCGAGTTTGATCTCTGCGACCTCCCGGTCGAGGTCGTCGGGGACGTCGTGGACGCCGGCGTCGTACTCCTCGCCGTGTTCGACGAGTTCGCGGACGCAGACTGCCTGAATACCGAACGACTGGTCCATCACTTCGACGGGGTGCCCGAGCGCGATCGGTGAGGCGAGGTTGACCAGACGGCCCTCGGCGATGACGTTGAGGCGACGACCGTCGGCCATCTCGTAGGCGCGGACGCCGTCGCGGGCCTCGTACTCGTCGACCGCGAGATCCGAGAGCGCGTCGAGGTCGATCTCGACGTCGAAGTGGCCGGCGTTCGCGAGCAGGACGCCGTCGTCCATCACCTCGAAGTCCTCGCGGGTGATGACGTCGCGGTTGCCGGTCGTCGTGACGAAGACGTCGCCGATCTCGGCGGCCTCGTTCATCGGCATCACGTCGTAGCCTTCCATATGCGCTTCCAGCGCGCGGCGCGGTTCGACCTCGGTGACGATGACGTTCGCGTTCTGGCCGGCGGCCTTCTTCGCGACGCCCTTCCCGCAGTAGCCGTAGCCGGCGACGACGACGTTCTTACCAGCGTAGGAGAGGTTCGTCGTCATCGCGATCGTCGCGAGCGAGGACTCGCCGGTGCCGTGGACGTTGTCGAAGAGGCGCTTCATCGGCGTGTCGTTGACGGCGAAGACCGGATAGCGGAGTTCGCCGTCGTCGTCCATCGCGCGCAGTCGGTGGACGCCGGTCGTCGTCTCCTCGGCCCCGCCGACGATCGTGTCGATGAGTTCGGGGTAGTCCTCGTGGATGGCGTAGACCATATCCATCCCGTCGTCGACGGTGATCGTCGGCTCGTGGTCGACGACCGACTCGATAGCGGCGTAGTAGTCGTCCTCGCCGACGCCGCGCTTGGCGTAGGAGGTGATGTCGTCGTTGGCGTCGAGCGCCGCGCTCACGTCGTCGTGCGTCGAAAGGGGATTACAGCCGGTGATGGCGACCTCGGCGCCGCCGAGCGCGAGGAGTTCGACGAGGTTCGCGGTTTTGGCCTCGACGTGCATCGCCATCCCGATCGTCTGCCCGGCGAGCGGCTTCGACTCTCGGAACTGCTCGCGCAGTTCCCGGAGAATGGGCATATGCTGGAGCGCCCAGTCCATCTTCCGACGGCCCTCTTCGCGAGCGGACTCGAAGTCGTCGAGTTGCTCTCCGATAGGTGGGTACGTACTCATACCCCGGCGTTCGGTCAGGCGCGGCAAAACGCTACCGAACCCCTATTTTGTTGCGTGGAACCGGTCGGCCACGACGAACGCCGGCCAAAACCGGACGTACCAGCAGGCGATTCGACAGCGCGCGGCAGAATCTTTCAAGACTCGTGGCCCACAATAGTCGTTGTAGATGTCTGCACCTGATGGTGAGCAGCGTCGTGGCGAGGGCGGCGCTGAAACCACGCTACCGCGGTCGAAGGCGCTCACGCTGTTGGCGAGCGATACCGGCGTCGCGCTCCTCCGTGCGGCAGGGCGGCCAGGCACGGCCTGCGAACTCAGCGATCGGTCCGGTGTACCGCTGTCGACGGTGTATCGAGAGACCAGTAAACTCGTCGACGCGGGGTTACTGGAAGAGACCGTCCGCGTAGACGTCGAGAACGGGCGGCACGCGAGCGTCTACGAGCGGTCGATCGAATCGCTGACCGTCTCGGTCACGGACGACGGCGTCGACGTCGTCCCCGAGTGATCACTCCGCGCGCGCGACGAGGTCGACCGCGCGTCGTCGTGCCGTCTCGACGACCTGCTTTTCGTCGAGGGTCGTGAGTTCGCGATCCTGCATTAGAATCTGTCCGTCACAGACCGTGTGGCGGACGTCTGAGCCCCGGACGGCGTACGCCAGGTGGCTCACGAGGTCGTGCGCGGGCGCGAGGTGTGGCGCGTCGAGGTCGACGATCGCGAGATCCGCGGCGGCGCCGGCCTCCACGCGGCCACCAGGGAGCGAAAGCGCCTCGGCGCCGCCCTGCGTCGCCATCTGCACGGCCGCTTCCGCGGGGACGGCCGAGGCGTCGTCGGCCCCGAGTTTGCCGACCATCGCAGCGTCGCGGAGTTCGTCGAAGAGGTCGAGATCGTTGTTCGAGGCGGCGCCGTCGGTTCCGAGACCGACCGTCACGCCCGCGTCGAGCAGTTTCTGCACCGGTGCAATCCCGGAGGCGAGTTTCATATTCGACGCCGGGCAGTGGACGACCGCCGTGCCGCGCTCGGCCAGCAGATCGATCTCGCTCTCGTCGACGTGGACGCCGTGCGCGAGGAAGTCCGAATCCGAGAGGAGGCCGACGTCGTCGGCGTACGCGAGGGGACGCTCGTCGCGCTCGGCGACGATCGGCTCGACTTCGTCCCGGGTCTCGTTGGCGTGTGTGTGGATCGGGATTCCGGCGTCGTGCGCGTCGGCGACGGCCTCGCGTAGGAGCGACTCGTCGACGGTCGTCAGCGAGTGCGGCATCACGGCCGTTCGGATCCGGCCGTCGGCGGCGCCGTCGTACTCGCGAGCGACGTCGAGGCTCTCCTGGACGTCTGCGCGGGCCTCCGCCTCGTCCTTCCCGACGGTGACGACGCCGTGGCCGACGCGGGCGCGCAGTCCCGCCTCGTCGACGGCCTCGACGATCTCGGGGACGTGGAAGTACATATCCGCGAACGTCGTCGTCCCCGAGCGGATCATCTCGACGAGGCCGAGTTCGGTGCCGGCGCGGACGTCTTCGGCAGTGAGCGCTGCCTCAGCAGGCCAAATGTCCTCGCGGAGCCACGCGTCGAGCGGCTTGTCGTCGGCGTAGCCCCGGAGGAGCGTCATCGCGACGTGAGTGTGCGCGTTGACTAACCCGGGCATCACGAGTCCGCCCGATGCGTCGAGCGTCTCGTCGGCGTCGCGTTCGGTCGCCAGATCCGGACCGACGGCCTCGATCCGGCCGGCCGCGCGGTCGATCAGCACGTCTGCGTCCACGACGTCGGCGTCGGGGCGGAGCACCCGGCCGCCGGCGACGAGGAGCGTATCGGAATCCATACACGCCGGTACCGACGGCGCGCGTATGACACTGTCGTCTGGGTTTCGTTCGGAGAAACGGCTGGCCAGCCGTCGCCTGAGGCCGTCCGGGACACGACTGACTGGCAAGGAGCGCACGGACGAAATCGTTCTGGAGCGTCGGTTACGACGCCTCTCGCAGAACTTAAACCGGGGCGCGACGAACGCCCGCGTATGAGCGACGACGAGAATGGGGGGCGACGTGACCTCCGGATGCCCGACGACGACGAGGTGTTCGCCGTCGTCACGAATATGCTCGGGGCGAACCGCGTGAAAGTCCGGTGTGCCGACGGCGTCGAGCGCACTGCACGAATCCCCGGCCGGATGCAAAAGCGCATCTGGATCCGCGAGGACGACGTCGTCCTCGTCGAACCGTGGGACTGGCAGGACGAGAAAGGGGACATCACCTGGCGCTACGAGAAGTCCGAGGCCGACCAGCTCCGCGAGGAAGGACACATCCAGTGATCCGAGTGTCGGCGTCGGCCCGAACGGGGTGTTCTCGTCGGAGTGGGGTTCCCGATCGGGGACCGACGCCGACGCCGTCTTCGCACGTAAGTACGCGGATCAGACGCCGATCTCACACCGATGAGTGATCCAGACGAGTACGGTTTTCTCGAGCCCGGAGAGGCCGATGGTGTGGGCGACGAGTGGGAAGAGATCGACGTCACCGACACCGAGGCCGATCGGATCGCCCGGCGTCGGGACCGCGAGTTCGACGAGTTCCGCAAGCGGCTGAAAGACGCCGATCAGTTCAAAGTCGAGCAGTCGGTCTTCGACGACGCCACGTTCGCGGCGATCTACAAACTCGTTCAGGACGGCTACGTCGACGCCTTCGGCGGTCCGATCTCGACCGGCAAGGAGGCGAACGTCTACGAGGCGCTCGGGAACAAAGACGGCGAGGAGCGCGACGTCGCGGTCAAGATCTACCGCATCAACGCCTCGAACTTCCGGCAGATGCGCGAGTACCTGGAAGGCGACCCTCGATTCGAAGGGCTCGGCAACGACAAAAAGCAGATCGTGCTCGCGTGGACCCGCAAGGAGTATGCGAATCTCAAGCGGGCGCAGAAGGCGGGCGTCCGCGTCCCCGACCCGATAGCCGTCGAACGCAACGTCCTCGTGATGGAACTCGTCGGGCTCGTCGAAGACCGCGCCCGACGACTGGCCGAAGTCGACGTCGAGAACCCCGAGACGGCCTACGAGGTCGTCCGCGAATATATGCGGCGGCTCTACTCGGCGGGGCTGGTCCACGGCGACCTCTCGGAGTACAATATGATCATCCACGACGGCGAACTCGTCGTGATCGACCTCGGACAGGCAGTGACCGTACACCATCCGAACGCCGACGAGTTCCTCCGGCGAGACTGCCGCAACGTGGCCGCGTTCTTCAGCCGGCAGGGGCTCGACGTGACCGGAACGGAGCTCTACGACTTCGTCACCGAAGTCGAACCGGAGCCGGCCGGGACGCCCGATGGACCGGACGACGACGACGCGTGAATCCTTGCGGCTGCGGCGTGTGAAAGCGGGGCATTCCCGAACAAACTCTTAAACCGTTCCGCCGGGTAGCGAGGTGTATGAAACACGTAAAGGTCCCGCAGGACCGCATCGGCGTCCTCATCGGCGAGGGCGGTGAGACGATGCGCGAGATCGAACGCCGGGCCGAAGTACGTCTCGACATCGATTCCGAGAGCGGGGCGGTCGCCATCGACGACGTCGGCGATCCCGTGAGCGGGATGCTCGCCCCCGACGTGGTTCGGGCGATCGGGCGCGGATTCACGCCCGAGGCGGCGCTGTCGATCCTCGACGACGAACTCCGGACATTCGAACTCGTCGACCTCGAATCGCACACGCGAAACAAGAACGACCTCCAGCGACAGAAGGGCCGCCTGATCGGCGAGAACGGACGGACCCGGGAACTGATGGAGGAACTCACCGGCGCCGAAGTCGTCATCAAGGGTACGACCCTGGGCGTCATCGGTCAGCCCGAAGAGGTCGACGCCGTCCGCCGGGCCGTCGGGATGATCCTCGACGGGGCCCCTCACGGTGCGGTGTACTCGTTCCTCGAACGGAAGCACAACGAACTGACGCAGGGCTTCGACGTTCGGCAGTCGGGCTAACTCGGCCGCTGGATCGGCGAGGCGCTCGTTTTTCGACTATCAGGCTATTCGATCCAGCGACGCGGCCGAGTCTGCGACGGTGGAACGGCAAGCGGCAGTATACGTCGTGGTATCAGAGGGATAGCCGCGCAGAAGGTCGGTGCTACGCCGCGCCGTGTTCGTCGCAGAGATACGACGCGACTTGCCGCGCGGCGTTGGCGTCGAGTACCCAGACGCCGTCCCACACCTCGTCGTCTTCGGTGATGGCGACGAGCGCAGCGCCCTCGGCCTCGCTATCCGGAGGCGGTGCGAAGACGACGAACCAGCCGTTTCGGATCTCCGGGACGTCGTCGTTGTGGACGGCCACAGACCACGTATCGAACGGGCGCGGATCGCCGATGCCGTAGACGTGTAGGTCGAGGTCGGTCTGCGATAGCTGTTCGTACGCCCGTGCGGTGCCACGCTCGTCGGTGATCCGCGAGAGTCGCTGAAAACCAGTGTGAAGTTCGCCGACCCCGTGCTGTAGCGCCATCGCCTCGATGTACCGGGAGATTTCGATGAGGAGCAGTTTGCCTTTCGTACCGGCCGGATAGCCGCGGACGCGGAAGCGGGTTCCTTCCAGGTTGCGGACGACTTCGGGAGTCTCGACTTCCGAGAGCGGACGCGTACCCGTGATGTAAATGTCCGAGTTGACCGCAAGAATCGAGTCACGAACGTCGCTGAACGCCGATTCTGCGACGACGCTGCCGTCGCGACGTAACTGGACGACGTTCGAGTCGGACAGAACGCGGCTGACCTCCGAGACAGAAACGGGCTGATCATCGAAGAGCGACTCCAGCATGTGTGCGACCATCGGCGGCTGGTCGCTGTTGACTATAGAGAGGGACGCGGTGTGGCCGTCGTCCGCAAATTCGCCGATGAACTCCCGGAGCGTCATCGAACGTTCGTAAGGCAAGTTCGGATAATAGGGCTTTGCATAGGCGCGGCCGAAGTGAGGATATAAAAACCTCATTATGACAACTTTTACCACGGCTTTCGTCGTCCGCAGTCGGGGTTTCTGGAGCCGGTAGCGTCACTTTTTTATAGAATCACAAACAATCAACGGTTGATTATGTCTCAGCGAATGCAGCAGGGTCAGCCCATGATCATCCTGGGCGAAGACTCCCAGCGCACACAAGGGAAGGACGCGCAGTCGATGAACATCTCGGCAGGGAAGGCGGTCGCCGAGTCCGTCCGGACCACGCTGGGTCCGAAAGGGATGGACAAGATGCTCGTCGACTCCGGTGGATCTGTCGTCGTCACGAACGACGGCGTAACGATCCTCAAGGAGATGGACATCGACCACCCCGCGGCGAATATGATTGTCGAGGTCTCCGAGACCCAGGAGGACGAGGTCGGCGACGGGACCACGACGGCTGTCGTCGTCGCCGGTGAACTCCTCGATCAGGCCGAGGAGCTCATCGAGCAGGACGTCCACGCCACCACCATCGCACAGGGGTACCGACAGGCCGCAGAGAAGGCCAAGGAGATCCTCGAGGAGAACGCCATCGAGGTCTCCGAGGACGACCGCGACACCCTCGTCAAGATCGCCGAGACGGCGATGACCGGCAAGGGCGCCGAATCCTCGAAGGACCTGCTGGCCGAACTCGTCGTCGACGCCGTGCTGGCGGTCGCCGACGAGGAGAGCATCGACACGGACAACGTCTCCGTCGAGAAGGTCGTCGGCGGCTCGATCGACAACTCCGAGCTCGTCGAGGGCGTCATCGTGGACAAAGAGCGCGTCCACGAGAATATGCCGTACGGCGTCGAGGACGCCAACGTCGCGCTGTTCGACGGTGCCCTCGAAGTCCGCGAGACCGAGATCGACGCGGAAGTCAACGTCACCGACCCCGACCAGCTTCAGCAGTTCCTCGACCAGGAAGAAGAACAGCTGAAAGAGATGGTCGACCAGCTCGTCGACGTCGGCGCTGACGTTGTGTTCGTCGGCGACGGCATCGACGACATGGCTCAGCACTACCTCGCGAAGGAGGGCATCCTCGCGGTCCGCCGCGCGAAGTCCTCCGACCTGAAGCGGCTGGCCCGCGCGACCGGCGGCAACGTCGTCGGCTCGCTCGACGACATCGAAGCCGACGACCTCGGCTTCGCCGGCTCCGTCGCCCAGAAGGACATCGGCGGCGACGAGCGCATCTTCGTCGAGGACGTCGAGGACGCGAAGTCC
>Ga0207719_100779_pt1 | contig 12975 bp, 8 predicted proteins | sample A23P1SouthBayCA_2_FD_187279 | JGI IMG/M metagenome (GOLD analysis project Ga0207719, IMG submission 187279) | Aerobic enrichment media microbial communities from Eden Landing Ponds, California, USA - A23 P3 (3) (SPAdes) | ecosystem: Environmental > Aquatic > Marine > Unclassified | place... | reverse complement strand
TGGACCTGAAGAGCCTCTATCCGATGTGTATGGTGACGATCAACGCGTCGCCGGAGACGAAGGTCGACCCCGAGAGCTACGACGGCGACACGTTCCAGGCACCCAACGGGACGTACTTCCGGCGCGAACCGGACGGGATCATCCGCGAGATGATCGACGACCTCCTCGCAGAGCGCGAGGAGAAGAAGGCCCTGCGGAACGAGAACGACCCCGACACGTCGGCCTACGAGCAGTACGACCGCCAGCAGGCGGCTGTCAAGGTCATTATGAACTCGCTGTACGGCGTCCTGGGTTGGGATCGGTTCCGCCTCTACGACAAGGAGATGGGCGCTGCCGTCACCGCAACGGGTCGTGACGTGATCGAGCACACGGCGGAGGCCGCGAACGAACTCGGCAACGAAGTCATCTACGGCGACACCGACTCGGTGATGCTGGAGCTCGGTGGCGACGTCAGTAAGGAGGAAGCCATCGAGCAGTCCTTCGAGTTGGAGGAGTACATCAACGACTCCTACGACGAGTTCGCAGCGCGGGAACTCGACGCCGAGGAGCACCGCTTCCAGATCGAGTTCGAGAAGCTCTATCGGCGGTTCTTCCAAGCAGGAAAGAAGAAGCGCTACGCGGGCCACATCGTCTGGAAGGAAGGGAAGAACGTCGACGACATCGACATCACGGGCTTCGAGTACAAGCGTTCGGACATCGCGCCGATCACCAAAGAGGTGCAAAAGCGCGTCATCGAGATGATCGTCCACGGGGAGGACACAGACGAGATCGCCGACTACCTCCACGAGATCATCAGTGACTTCGAGTCGGGCGAGATCCCCGTCGACGAGATCGGCATCCCCGGCGGGATCGGCAAGCGACTGGACGCCTACGACACCGCGACCGCGCAGGTCCGCGGCGCGAAGTACGCGAACGAGTTTCTGGGGACGAACTTCGGGCGCGGCTCGAAACCGAAGCGGATCTACCTGGAGAAAGTCCATCCCTCGTGGTTCCGACAGATGGAAGACGAGGAGGGGTTCGATCCGCAGCGGGACGTCCTCTACGGTGAGTTCAAACGCGATCCCGACGTCATCTGTATCGAGTACGACGACCAACTCCCCGAGGCATTCGAGGTCGACTGGGACGTGATGCTCGAAAAGACGCTGAAGGGACCGATCGCGCGGATCATCGAAGCGCTCGGAATGTCGTGGGACGAGGTGAAATCCGGGCAGGAGCAGACCGGACTCGGCAGTTTCGTCTGACGGACGTCAGCAAACGCGACCGGTAGGAACCTCACGTACCCACATTCGGTTTCGCAAAACGCAAATATATTTTCCCCACAATAAACTGTGTACTGGGGAATGCGTAACCATTATGGGTGCCAGACCCCACTTTAGGGACACGAGGCAACGAAACAACGATGGCTACACTCGAAATCAAGAACCTCCACGCGAACGTGGCGGAGGAAGGCGGCGAACAGATTCTTCGTGGCGTTGACCTGGAGGTCAAATCCGGCGAGATCCACGCGATGATGGGTCCGAACGGGTCCGGGAAGTCGACGACGGCGAAGGTCATCGCCGGACATCCCGCCTACGAGGTCACCGACGGCGAGATTCTCCTCCATCTCGACGAGAACGACGTCGACGACGACGTCCCCGAGGACAAACTGACGTGGGATCTTCTCGAGCTGGAGCCGAACGAGCGCGCGGCGCTCGGTATCTTCCTCGGCTTCCAGTACCCCGCAGAGATCGAGGGCGTCACGATGACGAACTTCCTCCGGACCGCACTGAACGCCAAACTCGAGGAACGCGAGGAACTCTTCGAGGACGAAGACGAAGCCGAGGAAGCAGCGGGCGAAGAAGAAGACGCCGGCTACGAGACCTCCCCGATGGAAGGTCCCGCCGACGAGGGCGAGGTCGGCGTCGCCGAGTTCCAACAGCTCCTCAAAGAGAAGATGGAGCTGCTGGATATGGACGAGAAGTTTATGCAGCGGTATCTCAACGCCGGCTTCTCCGGCGGTGAGAAGAAACAGAACGAGGTGCTGCAGGCCGCCATCCTCGAACCGTCGATCGCCGTCCTCGACGAGATCGACTCCGGGCTGGACATCGACCGCCTACAGGACGTCTCGGCGGGAATCAACGCCCTCCGCGACGAGCAGGGTACGGGCGTGCTCCAGATCACGCACTACCAGCGGATCCTCGAGTACGTCGAGCCCGACCACGTCCACATTATGCTGGACGGCAAGGTCGTCAAGAGCGGCGACGCGTCGCTGGCCGAAGAACTCGAAGACAAGGGGTACGACTGGGTTCGCGACGAGGTATACGGAACAGCCTGATACGGACAGAGAACTAATCAACCAAACACAATTATGAGCTCCGAACAAGATCACCTCAAAGAGACGGACACCGAGGCTCGCTTCGACTTCAAGAAGGAGGAGTCCTCGGCGTTCCAGACCGACAAGGGCCTGACCGAAGAGACGGTCCGCGTCATCTCCGAGGACAAAGACGAACCCGAGTGGATGCTGAACCGGCGCCTCCGCGCGCTGAAGCAGTTCCAGAAGATGCCGATGCCGACCGACTGGCCCGGCCAGCCGGACCTCTCGGAAGTCGACATCGCAGAGATCGTACCTTACATCCGACCCGACGTCGACGTCCGCGCGGGCGTCGACGACTGGACGGAACTCCCAGACGAGATCAAAGACACCTTCGATAAACTCGGAATCCCCGAGGCCGAGAAGAACGCGCTCTCTGGCGTCGGTGCCCAGTACGAGTCCGAAGTCGTCTACCAGAATATGCAGGAGCGCTGGGAGGAGAAGGGCGTCATCTTCATGAATATGGACAAGGCGGTGCAGGAGCACCCCGACATCGTCCGCGAGTACTTCATGACGAAGTGCGTCCCCCCGAGCGACAACAAGTTCGCCGCGCTCCACGGCGCTGTCTGGTCCGGCGGCTCGTTCGTCTACGTCCCCGAGGACGTGACAGTCGAGATGCCCGTGCAGGCGTACTTCCGGATGAACTCCGAAGGGATGGGCCAGTTCGAGCACACGCTCATCGTCGCCGAGGACGGTGCGGAAGTCCACTACATCGAGGGCTGTTCGGCCCCGAAGTACTCGGCGTTCAATCTGCACTCCGGCGGCGTCGAAGTGTTCGTCGGCGAGGACGCCCACGTCCAGTACTCCACGGTGCAGAACTGGTCGAAGAACACCTACAACCTCAACACCAAGCGCGCGATCGTTGAAGCCGGCGGCCGGATGGAGTGGATCTCCGGCTCGATGGGCTCGAAGGCGACGATGCTGTACCCCTCGACCGTGCTGAAGGGCCCCGGCGCCTCCGACAACCACATCACCATCGCCTTCGCGGGCGAGGGCCAGAACATCGACACCGGCGCGAAGGTCTACCACAACGCGCCGAACACCAAGTCGACGATCGAGTCCAAGTCGATCTCGAAGGACGGCGGCCGGACGAACTACCGCGGTCTCGTCCACATCGCCGACGGCGCGTCCGATTCCTCGACCTCCGTCGAGTGTGACGCGCTGATGTTCGACAACGAGTCGACGTCGGACACGATGCCGTATATGGAGATCAACGAGTCGAAAGTCGACGTCGCCCACGAGGCCACCGTCGGGAAGATCGGCGACGAGGACGTCTTCTACCTCCAGTCGCGCGGCCTCGACGACGACGATGCAAAGCAGATGATCGTCTCGGGCTTCATCGAGCCGATCACCGAAGAACTGCCGATCGAGTACGCGGTCGAACTCAACCGCCTCGTCGAACTCGAAATGGAGGGGAGCCTCGGGTAGTATGAGCGGCGCACAACTTCCCGCGAACCTCTCTGCGGAGACAGTCCGAGAGATCTCCGAGCAGCGCGAGGAACCCGAGTGGCTGCTCGAAGCGCGACTCGACGCGCTCGACGCGCTCGAAACGCTCGATCTGCCGGACGTCATCCAGACGCCCGGCCGCCGCTGGACGAACCTCGAAGCGCTCGACTTCGAGACGCTCGTCGACCCGCTCGAACAGGTCGACGAGACCGAGCGCACTGCCGACGAAGGTGTCGAGGTTCTCACGTTCACCGAAGCGCTCGACGCGCATCCCGACGTCGTCGAGTCCGCGTTCGGATCGACGATCGATCCACAAGAGAACTACCTGACTGCACTGTCGGCCGCGCTGTTCACGACCGGCACGGTCGTCTACGTTCCCGAAGGCGTCGACGCCGAGGACGTGACGATCCGCGCGGAGATGAACTCCCGATCGCTGTTCAGTCACACCCTCGTCGTCACCGAGGAGTCCGCGTCGGTCACGATCCTCGAGAGCATCGAGTCGGGTGCTGACGTAGAGGGCTCGCGGTACTTCTCGAACCTCGTCGAGATCGACGCCGGCGAGAACTCCTACGTCCAGTACGGGTCGCTGCAGAATCTGAACGAAGACACCTACAGCTACTCGCTCAAGCGCGCAGACGTCGGCACGTACGCGACGGTCAACTGGATCGAGGGCAACCTCGGATCGCGGCTGACTCGCAGCGACGTCGAGAGCGAACTCAACGGGGACGCCGCCGAGACGAAGATCGTCGGCGCGTTCTTCGGCCACGACGACCAGCACTTCGACGTCAACGCCCGGGTCTGGCACAACGCCGAACACACGACCGCAGATCTCGTCACCCGAGGCGTCCTCGACGACGAGGCACGCTCGGTGTACGAGGGCGTCCAGGACGTCGGCCGCGACGCGTGGGACACGAACTCCTACCAGCGTGAGAACACGCTGATGCTCTCCGACGAGAGCGAGGCCGACGCGTCGCCGAAGCTGATCATTCAGAATCACGACACCGAGGCGTCGCACTCGGCGACTGTCGGACAGGTCGATCAAGAAGACCTGTTCTATATGATCTCGCGATCCATCCCGCCCCAGCGCGCGCGGAATATGCTCGTCGAGGGCTTCTTCGTCCCCGTCCTCGAAGAGATCGAAGTCGAGGAGTTCCGCGACGATCTCGAAGCCCTGATCGCCGCACGGCTCCAGTAACCGACGCTTCTACTTACGGTTCTTTCTCCCGTACTTTCCGCGCGGTCTCATTCTCTCGGACACTGGCCCGTCGGCGTCATACAGCGAGGCCCCGGAGCTGGCCCGTTCCAGGCGACCGATCGCTCGTCGACGTTGCCGTCGGTGTCGCCGACGCCGAACTTTCCGGGCGGCACGGCCACGACCGCGACCGTTCGGACGCGGAAGTCGACGCGTTCGTTCCGTCCGAGCCGTTCGTCGGTTCCGTCGCCGTCGACGTCGAGCGCCACGGCCGTCCCGTCGCGGACGTACGTCGTCGGACCGGAGGCTGCTTCGACAGCGAACCGGCCGTAGGCGCCGCGAGAGTCCACGATCCAGAGGTTCGTCGTGGCGACCCACGGGTTGAGCGTCGGCAGGATCGGGAGCCCGGCGGGGATCTCACCGAGCGTTCCGTTGGTTGCGCGAGCGATCCCCTGTTGGGTCGCGTTCTCGGCGGTTCGAGTCGCCATCTCTTGGGCGATTTCGCGCGTCGTCGAGACCGTCTCGTCGACGGCCGACTGGGGAACGCGGACCCGTTTCGACGTCGCCGCCCGACGCAGATCGACGCGGAGCGCCGTCCGGACCCGATCTTCCGCTACCTCGCTCGAACCGTCGTCCGCTCCTTCAGCGACGGCCACCGTCGCAACCGCACGAGCGAGGGACCCGTCAGTCGCCGCGACGGCGCGTTCACCCGGGCCGTCCCAGCGCGCGAATGCACGGCGGACGACCGCGGTCCGCTCCGTGGGCGAGAGCGTCGTCTCGCGAGCGAGCGTTCGCTTCGTACGCTGTCGAACGGGGTCCATCGAGCCGGCCACGTTCGACCGCAGTGCGACGGTACGCTTTCGGAGCGTCGGATCAGCGTGCGTTTCGAGCGTCCGGTCGGCGGTGACGAGCGCCTGCCCCGCGGTGTGCAGCGAGACGCGTCCGGAGTTCCCGAATAGGGTTCTTGTGACGAGATCCGCCGCTTCGCCGTACGGGACAGCAAAAACGTTCAGATTTCGGACGGCGAGGCCGACGTACTGTTCGTCGTCGTCGATGCCGTCGACGAGAGTTCCCTCGACCGGCTCGGGCGCGAGGTACTCTGGATCACCGTCGGGGACGAAGACGGCCTCTCCGCGTGCGCCTGCGGCAGTCCCGACATCCCGACGCAGCGATGGCGGCTCTGGCGTGAGCTCAGCGAGGTCGTTCGCGCGTGAGGCCGCGATTCCTTTCGCGTCGAGCGCGCGACCGATGCCGGTGTTTTGCTTACGGGTCCGGTCAGCGCGGGCGTCGAGCGCAGCGAGTAGCTGGTCGAGATACGCCGCACGAGCGGCGACGCGGGTTCGGTCCGCGACGCCGTCGTACGTGTCAGGTGCATCGAGGAGTGCTGCGCGTCGGTCGCGGACGAGCGCCGCGAGGCGCGCCGCACCGTTGCTCTGCCCCGTGGCCGCAGCACTGGCGTCGACCTCGACAGAGAGGTGTCGCACGCGATCACGGAGTCGTGCGACGTCCGCGTACACCCAGTCGGCGAGGTCCGCAGGCCGTTCGCCGACCATCGCGGTCGAGGCACTCGTCCGGCCACCGGCGACTGCGCGGCGAGCGATCGCGTCGGGTCCCCCGAGGTCCGACACGAGCTCACGGCTGGCTGTGCGTCCCGCTCGGAGGTTCGGTCCATCGAGCGCCCCACCGGATTCGAAGAGCGGTCGGACGGGGCGAGTGGGTTCTCTCCCACCAGCGAGCCGGCCAGTCGCGGTCACCCGGACACGGGAGACGTCCCGCCACGACGCGGACGTCGTTTGTGGTGTCGCGTTCACCTTGACCCAGGTCCGATCCACTCGACGGTGCTCTACGACGCGTCGGGTTGCCGTGTAGAGCCGCCGTGTGCCGATCTCCGTTCGAGACACAGACCGCGAGTGTCCGCTCCCGGTGACGGCAACGTCGGTCGAGACGTCCGAGTAGACGAGCGTCCAGTTGGGACCTGGTGCGCGTGGGCCCGGCCGCTGGCCGTCCCGAACCGTCCACACGTCGGCGTCGACAGAGACTCTCGCCCGGTAGCCGTCCCGGAGGACGGAGTCGAGGGTGTCGGCCCCGCGGGTCCCGCGAAGCAGTGCCAGAAACGCCTCGTCGGCCGTGCCGTTCACGCCCACCGAAACCGATCGGGTCGCCGGCAGCGCCCCAGCTCTCCCGTCGGAATCCGCGCGCTCGGCGTCGTTCGGAGCTGGAAGCTGACCAGTCACCGCGGACACGACGCGCGGGTCCGTTCTCGGGTCGAGGAGGTCAGTCGCGCCGGTCTGCAGCGTCACCGCGCGAACCCCGGCAGCAGCGTCCGGGTCCGCTCTGCCGAAGGCCGCCCGCTGGGCGTCGAGGAGGCCCGCGTTCGTCGAGAGCGCGACGTGGCGGTTCGCCACGACGTTCGAGATCGGTAGCCCGCCGTACTGACCGAGACCGCGAGCCTGCGCCATCGCCGTGACACCGATCGTGGTCCGGCGAGCGAGGCCCGGTGCCTCGAGTGGATCCGCATCCAAGCGTGCCTGGAACGTCTCGGTTCGGTCGTGCAGCGCCAGGACGGGGACGCCGACGGTGATCGTCCGGTCGCTTTGGCTGGTATCGACGACGCGTCCGTCTCGTTCGACCGTCAGCACGACGTCGTGGACAGTCACTCGCAGTTCCGTCCCGTCGTCGGCGCTCTCAAGCGAGACGTGACGGAGCGCGTCCGGAACGGTCTCGACGGACGCACCGAGCGACGCCCGCGCGGCGCTCTGACCTCGGCGGTGTTCGACGGCTGTGACAGCCTCGCGGGCGGCGAAAAACACACGGAGTCGGAGATAGCGACGGAACGTCCGCGGTCCCGCGAGCGCGCGTCCAGCCTCGGTGTCGGCTGCGATGGTCACGGGGTCGCGAGCGGCCGCCCGCGCCGCATCCCGAACGGCGCCGCGGAGTGCGGCGGTCACCTCGGCGTCGACGCGATCGGCGACGACGTCAGCCGAGCGATCGATCGGTTCGGGACCCGGCGTCGCGAGCGAGGCCGCGAACGTCGAACTGACGACGAGGAGCAGCACCCCGACGAGGGCGAACGGGACCCGTGCGCGGTCGTCGTCTGCGAGACGCATCAACGAGCCTCCGCCGATGGGCTCCAGGTACGAACCACGATCCGGACCGAAGACACGGACACCGACTCGGCTGCCGCAGTCGGCGTATCGTATCGGCTCCGTAAGTCTGCAGTCACCTGCGGGGCAAGCGCGTCAGCGACGCGAGCGTTCGCGGCGTCGGTATCTTCGGTCGCGAGCGGTGCGGACAGCGACGTGTTCGTTTCCGCTTCGAGGCGTGCGTACCGATATCGAACCAACCCAGCGGCCGGGTCGTCACCACGGAGCGTGACGTGCGCGGGACCGGGCGGGACGAGTACCTGCACGGTCCGGTCGGCGACCGCTCGTCCGAGCGTCTCGAAACCATTCGATTCCGACGCAGAGATCGGTTCGACCCCCGTCGGGACGACGAGCGTCGCCGTGTGGACGCCATCGGTAGGCGGTCGAGGACCGACGCCGACAGCACTGCCGACCGACGCGTCGGGGTACGGCCGCCACACCGCATCGATCCGAGCGGTCGCGCCGGTACGGGCGCGGACGGCTTCCCGCACGGACCGGCGGAAGTCCGCACGGGTCCGGGTGAGTGGAACTGCCTGGGGGTCGGTGTCCGCCGAATCCAGAGAGACGCCCGCAGTTCCCGTCGCGGCGCGAGCGAGCAATCCGGCGAGGCTCCCGTGGGCAGTCCGGTCGAGTTCGGGCGAGTCGAGAGGCGTCGCGGCCGCGTTCCCATACCGTGAATCAGCGTCGTCGAGGACACGAACGCCGGGGGCGAGCGAGTAGTTCACCTGTGCCGTCGTCGTCGCGAGCGCGTCGGCGACGGCGTCGGCCTGTCCGAGGTTCGGAGTCGGCGACTGCTCGACGGTCACCAGACCGACGACGGCCGCAGAGACGAGGAGCAGACAAACCACTGCGTCGAGAGCGGCGTTCATCGCCACACCCAGACCCGTAACTGACCCCACTCGACGTCGCCGTCCCCCATCGCAACGCTCACCGGCCGGGTGGCACTGTCGGCGTCGACACCCGCGTCTCGCGGCGGCCGACGGCCGTTCGTCCAGCGCGCGTTCTGCGTCGTGAGAACGACCGCGACGCGGTAGCCGTCTGGCGCGACCCTGTCTGCCCGAACGAGGCTCACGGGAGAGACGACACCCCCGCCGTGAATCTCGCCGTAGACGCGGTCGAGCGTCGGCTCTGCGAGTTCGTTCGTCGTCTCCGACGGCGTCACGGCACCGAGTGTGGTAGCGTACAGCGACAGGCCAGCACAGACCGCGAAGAGCGCGACCAGGGCCACGATCGGTGACGTCTGGGCTCGTTCGGCCGCACCCGTCTCGTTACGCATCGACGAGCACCACGTCGACGTCGTCCCAGGTCGTCCGGCGAACGATCAGCGTTCGATCCACGGGGCGCCACGGCGCCTCCGTCGCGTCAGATCTGGCGCTGACGACCGCCTGTCGGAACGCCTCCGGCGAGCGGAACGCCCGGTCGGGTGGCGTCCCGTGCAGCACTTCCCGAAGCGGCGAGTCGCCGGCGGGGACAGGGGTAACGGGTCCGAATGCCATCGTCGCGTGGGCCGTCCCCGCGTCCGAGCGAAGTCCGATTCGGCGCGTCCCGAGTCGGATCTCCTCGGCGTCGAGCGGGTGCTCTCCAGTCGCAGCGTACTCTGCGGCCGCGACGCGGTCGATCGTCGCCGCGACGGCTCCTGCGTCCGGTGGCGGGGCAGTCGGAAGGCCAGTAGCGGCACCGACGAGTGCGACGCCTGTCAGCGACAGGCCGATCCACGCGTACCACGCGTCGAGTGTGAGGTCGAACATAGGGCGGCTGGTGCCGTCTCCGTATATAAACGCTCGCCGCCGCGGAGCACTGCTGGTCAGCGTCACAGAATTATGCCTCGGTCAGAAAAACATCGAAGCCCCGAGAAAAGCCGCGAGGTACGCCACCGTCGCCGACAGCAGCGCCAGTCCGACACGGTACCCCACGAGCGTCCGATCGAGGCCACGGTCCAGTCCCGTCGCCACGACAGTGAGAATAGCCGCGAGCGCGAGGACGTACAGGCCCACCGCTGCGCCGAGCAGCGCAGGATCGAGCGTCGTCGCGCCCGGCGCTGCCGATCCAGCGAGCGACGAACGGCTTGCGGCTGACGCGCTCAGCGACTGCTGGCCCGCGCTGACGCCGGATGCGGCCATCTGTGTCGCCATCGCCACGGTCGCGCCGCCGACGAGCGGACCGAACAGCGCCGCAGTGTGTCCGAGTGTCCCCGTGATCGCTGCGAGTTCGCGGCGCGCATCGGCCTCGACACGCCGGAGTTCGGTCAGATGGTCGGCCAGCGTGACGAGTGTCGGGCCGGCAGGTCGGCCCTCTCTGGCTGCGACGGCTAAGAGCGATGCCGTCGCGCGGGCCCGCGGGCTCGGAACGTGTTCGAGTGCGCCGTGTGCCCCGAGGAACGCTCGGTGTACGCCGACGCGCAGGCGACGTTGGACGCCTGCCGCGGCGTCGAACACCTCGCTCGTCCGTCCCGTCGTCGCGTCGGAAGCCGACTCGATCGCCGTCTCGACGGATTCACCGGCCCCGACCCGACGTCCGATGACGGCAGTCGCGTCAGCGAGCCCCGATTCGACCGCGGTGACATCGCGGCGGACCGCCGCCATCGGGCGGTAGTGCGCGGTGAGACCGGCCCCGAGAGAGAGCCCCGCGGCGCCGACTGGTGTCGCCCACGACGCGACGAGTGACCCAACAGCGGCCCCGAGGACGATCCCACCCGACGCCGCGGCGATCCCGCGCCACCGCCCGGACGGCACGTCCGGATGCCCGGTCGTCACGCGCGGCGGGGCGAGCGCGATCGGACGCCGAAGCAGGAGCCAGGCTCCGGCGAATACCAACCCGGCCGGGAGGACGACGTCGTAGAGGCCGACGAACGCCGCCGGCGGCACTGACACCCCGCCAGCGCGGGCGGCCGGCAACACGCCGACGAGTGCGAGCGGCAGGAGCACGCCGAACGCGTAAATTCCGCTGGCCGGACCGCGAATGTCGCCTGCGAAGGTCGCCATCTCGGTTCGCGCCCCGTCGAGCACCGTCTCCAGTGCGCGATCGAGCGCGTGGTCACGTTCCTCCGCGGGGGCGTCGGCGGCAGTCAAGAGCAGCGATGTCGACCGTTCGAGCGCAGGGAACCACGAGCGCCACTCCGCCGCGAAGCCGCCGAGCCCCGCAGCGGGGCCAGCGCGCGTCCGGTCGATATGTGCAGCGAGGCTCCGAGCGAGTGGTCCCTCACCGGTCTGGGCTGCGAACGTGGCAGCGCGTTCGGGCGCCGCTTCGAGCCGCAACCGAAGCGCCGTGCGGGCGACAAGTCCGGGTGCGTCGCCGAGAGCCCGCGATCGTCGAAGTGTCGCAGCCGCCACGGGGAGCCGATGGACGACGTGAGACGCTCCGAGACCGAGGCCTGCGGCCGCCGACGCCGCGGCCACGAACGGTAGTGACGGGACAGCGAGCACGAGCCCACAGAATGCGAGAATCGCAGCGAAAGGAGCGAGCACGTACCCGGCGCGCACGACCGTCTGGGCTCGGAGGTCGCTCTCGAGGAACGCCAGCGACCGGTGAAGCTCTGCTGTCGGCTCGACGTCATTCGGGTACCAACGTGCGAGTCGACGCGCCACACGAACGACGCGGTCGTCGGTCGCCGACATTAGCGGCCTCCGCGCTGGGACGAGTGGAGGTCCCGAAGATCGTCAGGGGCTGTCAACCCCGCGGTGGCGAGTCGCTCGAAGCGGCTCGCGCGCCGGTCGAGAAGCGAAAGCAGGTCGCCGTAAGACTCCTTCCCGTGGCAGAACCGCTCGAGCAGCGCGCTGTCCCCTCTATCGAGCGAGCCGGTTCGGCGGAGCGTTCCCGACTGCCGCTCGAAGAGCGAGACGAACGTCGCGTCTCCGTCGACAGCGCGGACTTCCTCGATAGCGTCGACGTAGCGTGCATCGCCGTCGTGAGCACAAGTGACGACGAGGTCCGTCGCGCCGAACGACGAGGGTGGCACGCCGAGATCAGAGACCACGCGCTCGCGGACGGCGGCCGCGGAGTCGCCGTGGATCGTTCCGAGGACAGCGTGCCCGTGCGCGCCGACTCGCATCGCCTCGTAGAGCGCACCGGCTTCTTCACCACGGACTTCGCCGACCGCCAGCGCCCCGTCGCCGAGCCGAAGCGCCGCGCGAAGCGCCTGCGTCGGAGAGAACGAACTGCCCATCCCCGCGCCTTCGCCCGACCCACCTGCGTGGCTGTCGGTGTGGAGCGCCTGCACGTCCCGGCCGTGCGCACGGAGCGCTTCGACCGGGAGTTCCGGCGTGTCTTCGATGCTCACGAGCCGCGTCGTGTGTGGGAGTTCCCAGAGAAGCGCCCCGAGTAGCGTCGTCTTGCCGGCACCCCGTGTACCGGCGACGATCGTTGCCGCCCCGCGCTCGATCGCGAGCGAGAGAAACGCCGCAGCCGCCGGTGAGAGCGATTGGACGGCGACGAGCCGCGCCAACGTCCAGGCTTCGTCGTCTCGCGCGCGAAAGGCGAATCCGACGCCGTCGCTCGCGGGTGCCGTCACACCAGCCACCCGGATCCGGCGACCCGTCTCCGCAACGGCAGACGCGTCGAGCGTCGGCGAACTGCGGGAGAAGGCGCGCCCACTCTCGCGGCGGAAGCGTGAGGCGAGCGACGCCGCGCCGTCGGGCGTCAGCCGGAGGTTCGTGGGGACGCGTTCGCCGTCGAGGACGACTCTGACGGGCGAGTCAGTCACCGGGGCCGAGACGACGACGTCGGAGACTCGCTCGTCGGCGAAGAGGTGCTCGAAGACGCCGAGTCCGCGAGTGTACCGGTCGAGCGCCGTCGAGAGCGTTTCGACCGGGTCGGCAGGCCGGGCGACGCGTCGAACGGCTCGGCCC
>Ga0207719_100777_pt1 | contig 13001 bp, 14 predicted proteins | sample A23P1SouthBayCA_2_FD_187279 | JGI IMG/M metagenome (GOLD analysis project Ga0207719, IMG submission 187279) | Aerobic enrichment media microbial communities from Eden Landing Ponds, California, USA - A23 P3 (3) (SPAdes) | ecosystem: Environmental > Aquatic > Marine > Unclassified | place... | reverse complement strand
CTTCAGTTGAGACGCCGCTCCACTCGGTGTTCGTTTCGGCTGCGTGGGGAACGTTCTCCTGATAGGCCTCTGCAAGCTCTTTTTCCGTCGGTTCCATCCGATCGTCGATCGCCTCTTGAACGAGCTTAGAGAGATTGACATCTGCTTCAGCAACCCACTCAGACTGGTCCTCTCGGATGGTGACGTTCTTTCGTTCCATATCAGTGTGTACTGAGTGTGTATGAATAAGTCTGGCGGCACAGGTGCTTCTACTCGTCGAAATAACCGCGGAATACCATCCCTCGACCTGTTTCGAATTTCTTTAAATCGGAGACAACGAGGCCATCGCCAAGCACATCGCGGATTTCCGCAGTATATGTCGGGTTAGCGGGTAGCGATTCGACATAAGATTTCGTAGGCATACCGGCCGGTATCGAACTCTTGCTCTTTGAGGTCTTGCCTGACACAGTTGGCGGTTCGCTGATTCGCCATCCGGCCGTCTTCAAATAGGATCCACAGGTCAATGTCACAGGTCAAGATTGGTTTTCAGGTCCACTGCCAGAACATACGCTGCCAGCGCAAGGATAGCTACTGAAAACCCGGTCCAGAGATGGAGATTCATGGCGCCCTCGCCGACCCACTGTGGGACTGCCGGGCGCACAACGGGCGGCTGGAGCGGCCAGAGCAAGTCCGACGACACGTACGGGTCCGGGCGAAGGAGTTGGCGGTTATCGGCCACCAGATGTGAGAGATGGGCGAATACAAACGCTGCCCCGAGTCTAGTCCGGTCCGTTCTCACTGCGTATGCGATGACGGCACCTGAGAGCGGAATGGCGAACGGAAGCGAGTGCATGAACACCCGCCCGGAGGGGATCAAATTGAGTTCGTACGCCAGCGGCTTGTCGACCAGATCCGGGAACTGACTGCCGAAGAACGTAACTGCGACTAGCTGGAGTGATGGGAGTTGTTTGTCCCGGAGAAGAGCGTATACTGCCACAGGTAGGAGAGCGATAATGAAATGTTCGATGGGGAGGACCATGCTCTGGCTTGGTAGTGAGGACAAGAGGGTGTGAGAGTAAATTCCTTGTGTGGGGTAGTCTGTCCGTCTATATCCGATGACTGGAACCTATCTCGGGCCATATCACCAGGGACATCCATTGAACAAGAAGACATATCCGATTCCGGGGTCGTACAACCCAAAACGTTCCCTGTGCTCTCGGGGTTACGTGACGAGTTCGCTAAACACACGTTCTTCGACTTTTCGAAGGTGTTCCCCGACTGTTCCGGGGGCGATTCCGACGACCTCGCTGATGTCTTCAAGCGATGCTTGCCGGGGTTCGCTATAATAGCCAAGGTCAACTGCCGTCTCAAGCACTTCCTCCTGTCGGGACGTGATCATTCTGCTGAACGCCGACTGATTGGTCTCATAATCACCTGTTTCAAGGATATCGATCGTCATGTACTCGACTTCCCCAGCGCGTTCGTACAACTTCTTGAATATCTCATCAGTCCCCAGGTATGTTATTTTGAGGTAGTCTTCAGATGTGAAGCGGATCGGTGTGTCGATAATCAAAAACGAGTCTCGCTGTAGTTCTAGCCCCCGACGAACCTCTTCTGTCGGCTCAAACTGGCTCACAGCCATCCAACGACCCTCACCGGCAGTAAGATAACTGATGACGTATGGTGACTGCTCCATGATTTGGTTGTACCGGTCCTGACTGCCACTCGCTTCAGCAAATAGCAGCACGGTATCATCAGCGAGGAGTTCGACATGATGAATTGCTCTCCGATTGATAGAAGGCTCAGCTGACAGCTCCTCGCCAAGTGGATGGAACGCACTATCTCCATCTGGTTTGACTAACACTGTGAGATACCGCATACCATAACGTAAATTGCCTGAAATTAAACCGCTACGGTGATCGGTATTTATATTCCACCACTGGTGAGGCAGAGTTCCTACTGGAGTCTGCCGGGAACTATCAGTTGGTGAACGATGCAACAGCAACGTCGCCCGACCGCCGACCGACTCGTGGACGAGGCGGCCACAGCGCTTCCCGACGATGCCGTCCTCGGTCGCGAAACACATGAGAACGCCTCCGTAATCGTGATTCGGGCCGACAATGTCTCCAGGGCCCTCTCGACGCTTCGCTCTGAGATTGCACTCGATCACTGCTCGTGTGTGACTGCCCAGGAGTACGAAGACCGTTTCGAGACGGTGTATCACCTCACCAGTTACGACGACCGGACGCGAGAACTCTCAGTCGTTGTCCCAACAGTCAAAGACGATCCGGTCAGTGAGTCGGCCGCCTCGGTCTACCGGACGGCCGAATGGCACGAACGGGAGGCCTACGACCTCGTTGGCATCGAGTACGAGAGCCATCCGGACCTGCGACGGATTCTCCTGCCCGAGACCTGGCAGGGCCACCCCCTGAGTCAGGACTACAACCAGGACCAGCCACAGATAGTGCCGCTACGCGAGCATGCTAACCCAATCGGGAACGACAGCCGGCAGGGTGACACGATGTTTCTCAACATCGGACCCCACCACCCCTCGACCCACGGCGTCCTCCATCTAGAGGTTGTCCTGGACGGCGAGCAGGTGGCCGACGTCGAGCCGGACCTCGGGTACATCCATCGGTGCGAGGAGCAGATGTGCGAGAAGGGAACCTACCGCCATCAGATAATGCCCTACCCCGACCGCTGGGACTGGAGCGGGGCCGGCCTCCTCAACGAATGGGCCTACGCCCGCACCATCGAGGCCCTGGCGGATATCGAGGTTCCCGAGTACGCTCAAGTCGTCCGAACGATGAGCGCCGAACTGTCGCGCATCCTCTCGCATTTCCTGTTCACTGCCATGTACGCACTGGACGTCAGCGGCGAGTTCACTGCGACCTTCATGTACGGCTTCCGGGACCGAGAGGCCGTTCAGGACCTTCTTGAAGACCTGACGGGCCAGCGGCTCATGTTCAACTACTTCCGGGTCGGGGGCGTCGCCTGGGACATCCCGGAACCCCGCGAGGAGTTCTTTGAGAAGGTTCGCGCTTTCGTCGACGCCCTCCCGCGGAAACTCGGCGAGTATCACGATCTGCTGACGAGCAACGAGACGTTCCAGCTCCGATGTGTCGACACCGGTGAACTGCCGCCAAAGACTGCAAAGCAACACGGTGTCACCGGACCAGTCGCTCGCGGCTCCGGAATCGACTACGATATTCGGCGGGATGACCCGTACGGATACTACGACCGCCTCGACTGGAACGTCGTTACAGAAGCCGGCTGTGACAACTTTGCTCGCGTGCTGGTCCGGTTGCGGGAAATCGAGGAATCGGCGGCTATCGTGGAGCAATGTGTCGATCTCCTCGAAGACTGGCCGGAGGACGAGCGCACCTGCCAGGCCAACGTTCCACGGACGCTGAAGCCGGCCGGCGAGTGCTACAGGGCCGTCGAAGGGGCCAAGGGCGAACTCGGGATCTATATCCGCGCCGACGGCACCGAGACGCCCGCACGGTTCAAGATCCGCGGCCCATCGTTTTCGAACCTGTCGGCGCTTCCGGCGATGGCAGAGGGCGAGTACGTCGCTGACCTCGTCGCGACTCTCGGCAGCCTCGACACGATTATGGGGGAGGTGGACCGGTGACGATGCCGATATCGCCACTGCGGAGGGACAGTTCCGACAGACAGGTGACGTGCATCGCCTGCGGCGAGACGCTCGACCGGGAGGACGCTCGCGAGTACGACAAACACGGCCACCGCTGGAGCCGTGACGGCAAGGAGTTCGAGTACCTGTGTAAGCCCTGTCACCGAGAGTGTTGTCACCAGAACCGCGACGGACTCGAGGAGACGCTCGTGGCAGCCGACGCTGGCCGAACTAACCGCAAAACGTTCCTCAGGCGGTACTGCGAGCTATCGACCGACAACAATAACCTCGACTGAGAAATCGAAGCAAATGACCTCTCACGACAATCACACGCAAGCTACTATCGACTCGACAGCAAACCGGACGATGTCGATCTCGGATATCAAGGAATCGTACGCCCAGTATGCTGACTGTATGCACCGACTCGAATGGCTCGACCGTGCCTTCATCGGTCGCTATCGTCAAGCCCGATTTGGGGATGTCGACGGGCAGGTATTGGATGTCGCCTGTGGGACCGGTTCGAATTTTCGGTATCTCCCCGACACGGTCAATCTTGTTGGTATCGACGTCAGTCCAGCGATGTTGGCAAACGCTGAGGACCAACTCTCCAAGGTAGAAATCGATGGGTCTCTCCGGGAAATGGATGCACAGAATCTCGAATTCGGTGACGACAGCTTCGACGCGGTGATCTCTGCGCTGTCGACATGTACGTTCCCCGACCCCGTCGCTGCACTGCAGGAAATGAACCGTGTCTGCAAGCCCGATGGCACGATCCGCCTCGTTGAGCATGGGCGTAGCGATGTCGGGCCGATCGCAACGTACCAGGAATGGCGTGCTGACGCTCACTACACGAAGACTGGCTGTCGCTGGACTCAAGAGCCAAGTGAAATCGTTTCCGAGGCGGGACTCGAGATCCGGGATACCAGTACTGGACTTTTCGGAATGATTACCACTTTCGAGCTACTCCCGAACTGTGAGAGCGATTCGACATTTTAGCTGGTAGCGTGATTGTACTGGACGTAGTGCGCCTGAGATGCCGACTGCACACCGATATACCGGCTTGCGTCTGATGCAGGCTAGTATCCGAGATTCGACCGATATCTACGGTGGGAGCCCATCTGCGAACGCGAATGCAACAATCACCCTTCAAAACAGGCCACTGGGTCCCCGTCTGCCCAGGGATTGGGGTCCAGCGCGTCGCCCCCATCGAAATCGTGCCGCGTCGTTCTGGCCCGGACAATCTGTGTTGGATCGAGATAGTACGTGACGTACTGGGTGACGTAATCGAACTCCATACCGGGGTGAACCGTCCCGGAGCCGACGTACTGCAGTCGGACGACGGCCGAATCAGCGGGGCCCGCGGCGACCCACGACTCCTGGACAGAGATGTCGAACCGGGTCAGATAGCTGTCGGGGTCGCCGTCAGTCGTTATCTCGGTGTTTGTTATCATCTCGGCGTTTTGCCGGTAGGCCAGTTCGAACGTGGTGGCGTATTCCACCGCGGACTCGCCAGCGGGTTCCGATGACGGCCGCCCAGGATACTCACGGGGTACAAGCGCCCCCTTGCGGTCGACTGGCTCGGCCATCGGTCGGGACACGGCCGAACAAGACACATTCGGGGGCGTCTCCGGGATCTCGGAGGCCCAGCCAGCTGTCGCAGTCGGCGTCTCTGTGCCCGTCGTTGCCTCGTTTGAGTCAACTCTGTCGGGAGCGAGACATCCGGCCATCGAAAACACTACACCACTGCTGCCGAGTGTCTTCACAAGACGGCGACGTGTTACTGTCATTGCACACGTGGCAGTTCCGTCTCCGAGGATAAACGGTTTCAGGACGGTCAAGAGCGTATTTGAGCTACCTCTCTCACTACTGTGAGATATCCATCGGCCGCGCTTTCGACGACGTCGGCGTACGTCTCAACGGTGCAACCCCCGGTTCATTATAGAAATAGGTGATGAGTGGTTCGGTGTCGAAAATGACCGTCTCGTGAATAGCAGCCCCTTCTGTCATATGTCAGCCTCGTTATCATTGGCATCGCGCTGGCGCAACTCCTCTTCACTGGCCTCGTCCCGTTGACGTTCCGTCCGCAATCGTTCGACTGCTGAGCGGCCCTGCTGGTCAGTCTTCCCTTCCAAGACCCCACGTAGGTCTGTGACTGAGTGGATGGGGCGGACGACGATTTCACTCTCTTCGGTGCGGACGAACTTCACGCGACCGGGTGTGCCAATGTCGAGTTCCTCCCGGAACTCTTTGGGCATAGTCGTTTGGCTGCGCGACGATACAGGCACAGCTTTTTTTACACTCTGTCTCACTCGTACTTTTTAGCTCATTATCTGGGTACACTCATGCCTAAGAGTGTCATGGGGGACTGAATCGCGCAGGAGACCCCATTCGTACCCTCGAACGTCTCTTCAGATGTTAACTCTACAAGTAAGCAAGCCGCGTGCCTCGGGGCTTGACCCCGAGGCGGTTCACAAACGTTCGTGAGCAGTCAGTACAGCGCGATGATGTACCGGATCAACTGGGTTTTCCCCAGTTTCTGTCATGAGAGGACTATAAGACTTCGAGCCTGGATTCAAAGCCCGACCCACCCGGTCGTCCCACACGCTCCACATTCGATTTTGACCGCCCCGTGCTCGTTCCGTGGCCCCCGGACGATATCCCGGGAATTGCAGTCCGGGCAACACAGCCACTCATAGATAGAGGTCGTATCTGAAGCCGACATCAACTAGTTATAGGGACGGGATAGGTAAAGGTCCGCTACCCCGATAGTATGGGCGCTGTAAAGGGATCCAAGGACTGTTCGGCTCCAAGGGCTGTTCGGCTCTGTTGAACTCCTCCGCGATTGACCGGAACCGCCTGCTGAATACAGCGGTTGCATACAGCAAATCGGATTCGTTTGTTTCAGACCCTCGCTACTGAAGTGGCCGCTCGGTAGGTGTTCGGATTGCTCGGACGGTATTACCGGAACCGCCGCGTACCCTACCAGCGAGGCTGGCGGGCACTGACCGAGCCTTTATTTCCCAATACGTAATATCGAAGAGGTGTGTTCGATTTCGGCGGACAGTCGGCTCGCGAACTCGCAGAAGCGGTTCGCCACGGAACGCTGTCCTCTTTGGAACTTATCGAGACAGCGCTGGAACGCATCGAGGCGACCGCAGAGTTGAACGCGTTCATTACGGTCGTCGAGGACTCGGCTCGTGAGCGCGCCCGTCAGGCCGACCAGGCAGCCAGTCGTGACGAGAACCTCGGTCCGCTGCACGGCATTCCGGTTGCTATCAAGGATCTCCGGAGTCGGAAAGCGGGGGTTCGAAATACGATGGGACTTGCACCGCTTGCCGACAACATTGCTGATGAGGATTCCATCGTGGTCGAACGGGTGGAGGCTGCTGGAGCGGTCATCGTCGGCACCACCAATACACCAGCACTGGGCCATACCATCAAGACGGAGAACCGTCTCGTCGGAGCAACACCCACGCCGTTCGACCACAACCGGTCAGCCGGAGGGTCCTCCGGCGGATCGGCGGCCGCGCTTGCGGCAGGAACGGTGCAACTTGCGACCGGGTCGGATATCGGCGGTTCGCTTCGAGTTCCGGCTGCCTGCTGTAACGTCATCGGCCTGAAACCGACGTTCGGACTTGTCCCTGAGCGGGTTCCGAGTGACGGATTTAGTACCCATACTCCGTTCTTTGTCAGTGGTCCAATGGCCCGGACTGCCGAGGATATCGCCGTCTTCCTCGACGTTCTCGTGGGACAGGATGATCGAGACCCATTCAGCGTACCCTGCCCCGATATGGACTACGTGGGAGCGATTGACCGCGCGACAGACGACCTCTCGGTGGCGTACAGTCCAAATCTGAATCTCCAACCGATCGCACCAGCAGTGCGTGAAATCGTTGACGCCGCCGTTGCTGACCTCGCCGCTGCTGGCGCAACCGTAGATTCCGTGGACGTGTCGCTCCCGCCCTACGAGGAGCTGTCGATGGCGTATGTCCAGCAAGTTGGCGTCTTTTTCGGTGCGTTCGGCCAGCAAGTCGCAGCGCAGTACGACATTGACTTCGAGACGGCAGACGTTGAGGAAACAGTCCGTGCAACTATCGAACTGGGAGCGGGGACCGACGCGACTGCTGAGCGACTACAGAACGTCCCCCGGACTGCCGCATACGACGGCATCGAAGACGCCCTCGCAGGCCATGATGTTCTTGTGACACCAACCCTCACCGTCCCACCGTACAGCAAACACCTTGCCGACGGCTACCCGACGGAGATCGACGGCCAGTCAGTGAGGGGAGTCCCAACCGATGCGATGCTGACGTGGGTGTTCAACCTCACTGGGCATCCTGTGGCGTCAGTCCCTGCTGGCCTCACCGATGATGGCCTCCCCGTCGGACTACAGATCGTCGGGAAGCGGTTTGCTGAAGCTGATATACTGAGTGTCGCCGCAGCGCTCGAGCGAGTCCGACCCTGGACGGATCACTATCCTGACGCCTAACTATGTACTCTGTGTACTCTGTATCCTGCGCGCCTACTGGAACACATCCCGGAACGGGGACAATTCCCGTGGCTACACGGGCTGATTGAACAGGCTTCGTCGATTCCCGGCTGAAAACCAGTATTACGAACTGTGTGATAAGTGGGTAGTCATTTTACCCCCGGTGCCGAATGACCGCGTGAATGTCAGACGTGGTGAGCTTCGGGAGCGTGAATGTCGACCTCGTGGCGCGCCTCGACCAAACGACGGTCAAGAAGCTGGCGGCCCGCTACGAGTGGTTCCCCTCACCGGACGAGACTGCGGCCGTCGAGTCGGTCCCCCCGGAGATTGACGAGTTCGTCAACCGGACCATGATCGGCGGGAAAGGCTCAAACCAGTCAGTCGCCGCCGCCCGAGCCGGCGCGGCGACGGCCCTCTGCGGACGGGTCGGGTCGGACGAGTCGGAGTACGGCGTCCTCTCGACACTGGCTGGCCGCGGCGTCGACGTCGACCACGTTGAGCTCGCCGACGCCGAGACCGGGAAGGCGTACGTCTTCGTCGACCAGGCCGGCGAGAACCGGATCGCGATCATCGCGGGGGCCAACGGGGCTGTCGACAGCGCGTACGCCGAGCGCCACCGGGAGACGGTCCGCGACGCCGAGTGCCTGCTGCTGCAGAACGAGATCCCCATGTCGACCATGGAGTCGCTGGTCGGCTCCCTCGAGAACGAGCCCGATCGCCCGACGGTCATCTACGATCCGGCGCCGCCGGTCGGCGCGGAGCCGCTGCTCCAGTACGACGCCGTCGACATCATCACCCCCAATGCCTACGAGTACGCACTGCTCCGGGACGCCATCGCCGATTTCGAGGGCACTGTGATCCGCAAGCGCGGCGCCGACCCGGCGATCATCCAGCAGCCTGACCGGGAGGCCGTCAGCGTCACCCCGCCGGACGTCACCCCCGTGGACACGACCGGTGCCGGCGACGTGTTCAGCGGCTACCTCGCCGCTCGGCTCGCGGCCGGCGACCCGCTGATCGGCGCCGTCGCCGTTGCCATCACCGCCGCCTCGCTAGCCACCACCGAGGAGGGCGCCCAACGGGCCATCCCCTCGATGGATATCGTCGACGATTTCATGGAGTGATCCCGTCCGGCCCGCTGTGACCAAATCCGGGGTCCGGTGCTGGTCCCGATGGGGGTCGCTGTCTCAGTCGGCGAGTCTAATGATCGGTGAAGCGATGGGAGCCCGTTCTCCCGGAGGAGGATGTATACTGCGACGGGAATGAGAGCGATGATGAAATGCTCGATTGGGCGGGCTCTCCTCTGGCTTAGTAGTGTGTCAAGTCGGCGTGCGAGGAAATACCTCGTATGTAGGAAGATTGCGGCACCGATTAGCGATACGTGTGCTTCAGCAACCAGTTCTTTCGAACACTGTTGAAGATAGTCCTCGCCCCACCGTCCAAACTGGTCTCCGATACGCTGGAACGTCCAGTGGGCTTCTTCCGTTCCAGTCTGTTGGAGATTGGCGCGGCGCTTCTCGAACTCTCGACGCTGGTGGTTGAGGTAGTCAGCGTTGCCGATGAACTCTCCTGTGGGATGTCACTCGGAAAATGTTTCAAGCTTCTGTATGATCTTCGTGTACACGCTGGGCGAACAGTACCATCCTGCGTCGATCATCGCGTCAATGGTAGTGTGTGTCTCGTCGCTACTAATTACGCCCTCTTTCGTGGATGTCAGGATGAGAAATGCTGTGCCCCGGGTAGTGATTCCCTCGACAGCAGCGACATCACGCCCATATGTTTCATCCATCACAGCAACGGCGTCGCGAGCGCTTGCACAGGCGAGGACAGCGACATCAGCGTCACTAAGATTACTATTTTCCTGGAGCCGCGAGTAGAGTTGAGAGGGCGATACTGAGATGACTTCGAAATGACCAGCTTCAACCTGACGCTCAACTCGACGGGCGTCCGGATAGCCTTTCTCAAGGCCGGTGGCGACAACCTCCTCGTAAACACGCTCGGGGATGACACACGGTGCATCTAGCTGCTGGACGAGCGTGAGACGGTCGACTTTCGCGAGGTAGATGAGCGGCGTGGCGTCAAAGACCCACATTCACAGAGCCTCGAGATCTGCGTCGAGATGATCATCCGCCACCCAGGTGATATCACGTTGTTTAGCGAGTTGCGCAAAGTCCCAAACGGACATCCCCGCTATCTCAGCCGCCTTGGTGAACGTGACGGTACCTGCCGCGAGCTGATCGAGTGCCCGCTCGCGACGCCAGTCTTCGAGTCCTTCGGAAAGGAGTTTCCGGACGGCCGTGCTCTTGTCGAGTTTCTCGTCCTCAAGATACGCCTCGAGTTCGGCTTCCAACTCGTCAGGCACCCGTGTCGAGATTGTTCCCATGTTGTTTACTTCGCATGCGATGTATACAAACGCATCGGTGCTTTGTGTGGAATAGGTCGGGGGTGGCAGTAGCCGCTCGGAGTATCGCCGCCAGACCACCAACTCAAATGATACACGTGAACTACCCCTGCCTACTCACTCGCGGCGTGGCCGCTCGTTCCTTGAGGCAGGGCCTTCCTGCTTCCATGATGCGCTTTGCAGGAACTGGGGTGGTTCCCGCAGGGAGCGCAGTCTCGACAGGCGTTCCTTCGGAGTGACCCACTCCTAGTCCGGTGAGTCCGCGAGAAAGAATGTTCCACGCCGCGTTTGTGTCTCTGTCCGCCTCGAACCCACAGGCCGGACAGGAGTGTTCACGTACCCACAATGGCTTGTCGGGGTAGTCCGATGACTGGACTGCAAACCTGAAACTCCTACCGTTCGGGATTCCTCCGTGTCACGCGGAGGAGGAGGTGTGGCTCACTTCGGCGAAGGCCGTTGCGAGGTCGTCGGCGACGTGTTGGTCAGTGTTGTTGGAGAGGATTGCGCGAATGTTGACATCGAAGGAGTGTCGTGGGTCTCGGTCGGCGAGTTCGTCGAGACGGGCGCGATCTTCGACGGGGACTGGCGTGTCTGTGTGGGTTGGCTCGGCCGGTGCGATCAGGGCGGTGATGGCCTGTCCAACCCACGATTCCCGGCCCTCTTCGAGTTCGCGTCGATGCAGGTCTCTGTCGGTTGACCAGTCGGCCTTCGGTCGGACGAGGATCTGTAACAGTGCCGGCCCCTCGGTGACGGCCATTGCCTCGACGACGCTTGCCAGTGGCGTGCGGACATGCTTGCTTTCGTTCTGGAAATCCTCTAAGGGCGTGAGTCGTGTTTGCCAGTCCTTTCGGTGGTCGGGTCGGCCGTCGAATTGCACGCCGGCTGCGGGCTGTTCAGGGAGGAGTGTCGGCGCCCACTGGACCGTTCGGAACTCGTAGCTGTCTGGAAAGAGGCTGCGGAGGATGCGTTCGAGTGGTTGGTGGAGGTCTGGGGTGTCGACACCGACGTAATACTGGATCGTCTGGGTGTCCTCCGGTGGGGCGACGAGATAGAGTTCGATTGTTGGTGAGGTGTTGGTGAATCTGTGTAATAGACCGGTATTGTTGTTGCGGGATTCCAAGTTGTGGAACCGTTCGAACTGTGCTTCGACTGTGTCTGGGTCGATTGGTTCGTCTGTCGGTGTGATCCGGGTGTACTGCCGGGTCTCCTCGACTGGGACTGGTAAATTGTCCTTTTCTGTCATTGTAATTTATGAATATAGTTATTATTATAAACATTTGGAAGGAAGTAGAGATGCCCGAGAAAGCCCCCCGGTCGCTCCAGTCGAGGGGCTCTCACGGCTCGCTACGCTCACCGTTCGAGTGGTCACGGCGCTGTGCGCCGCGCACTCGCTGCGCTCCAGTCGGTGCTTGCGTCGCCCGTCTTCCCGGAGCGACCGGCCCCTTTCAGTCCCGGCTCGTTTAGTTCCACAGGAGGATTGCCCCCTCGCTGCGCTCGGGGGCGTGCGCTCACTCGGTGGGTCGGACCCCCATGGGAGGGGGTCGCTCCCTTCGTCGCTCGCTTGTGGTGGGGGTGGAGGCTTGCTACGGAGGCGGCAGGAGTCTTGTCGCCTGCTTACTGAGTAATGTCTTCAAGCCGATTCTCTTCATTCTCTATCAACGCCTCCGGCGACGGAATCTCGTTTGCGTCTTTGTTTAATGTATCTAAGACCTCGTCTGCTTGGAACTCTCGGTACCGTTCCTTCTGAGTGCGCTCCCGAAGAACTCCGTCATCTTCTAGTATGGATATCGCCTGATTCGCAGCCGGATACGACATATCGATCATCTCCGAAGCACGATTAACCGTGAACACAGGCTCGGTGAAGATCGCCTCAAGAAGAGCCTTGACAGACGGACGAGCATCGGCGTACTTCTCCTGATACTGCTTGTGAAGATGAAGGAGGAGTTTCGCCCGACTAAACGCCTCGTTTGCCTGCTCTTTGATCCCCGTGAGGAAAAACAGTAGCCACTTGTTCCATTCCCCTTCCTCGCTAACCGCTAAAAGCCGATCCGTATATTCGTCTCTATTCCGGCGGATGTAGGAACTGAGATAGAATAGCGGGTGGAGCAAGATATCCGACGCCATCAGCAACAGCACGATAAGTAGACGACCGACGCGGCCGTTTCCGTCGATGAACGGATGGATTGTTTCGATCTGGTAATGCAAAACCCCGATATCGATCAGATCGGGGTGCACCCCCTCAGACTGCATATACTCCTCAACATTCTCCATTCTCGACGCCGCGATTTCGGCTTTCGGCGGAGCGAAACGGACTCGCGTTCCAAGACCGGTCGAGTCTGCTTTGTTGAATAGATGCTGAGTCATGATTAGAGCGGCTCACAAAGCGATTCTATGTTGGTAATGGCGAACATCAGGACGATTTCACGGAACTGTCGATACCAGTCCAGCGCTCGCACGGCATCGCCGAGCGAGCGCTTCGTTGTGGAGTAAGATGTTTCTGC
>Ga0207719_100776_pt1 | contig 13001 bp, 13 predicted proteins | sample A23P1SouthBayCA_2_FD_187279 | JGI IMG/M metagenome (GOLD analysis project Ga0207719, IMG submission 187279) | Aerobic enrichment media microbial communities from Eden Landing Ponds, California, USA - A23 P3 (3) (SPAdes) | ecosystem: Environmental > Aquatic > Marine > Unclassified | place... | reverse complement strand
CCCGCCGACCCCCACTCGTCGAACGCTCGCCGGAGCACCGCCCCCAAATCGAGGTGGCCCTGGGAGCGCGCGGACACGTAGATGGTGTCGTCGGTGTAGCCGTACACGAACGTCGTCGTGATTCCCTCCATCGCCAGCAGGCGGTCGGCGGCCTGCGCGAGGGCGTCCCTATCGGAGATGGGCCCGACACAGGTCGCGAGCGCCGTTCCGTCTATCGAGCGGTTGTCGATGGCGCGCCCGATGGTCTCGAACGTCTCCGCGCTCATGCTCGGTGACTCGACGCGCTCCAGCACGTCGCCGTCGACGTACGGGAGCAACGCGGCGGCGGCCTCGAAGTCGGCCTGTGACACCTCGCGGGTGAAGTCCTTGGTGTCGACCCGGATGCCGTACAGTAGCCCCGTCGAGACGGTCGAGTCCGCCGCGAGGTCGAAGTGGGTGATGTACTCAGCGAGGAGCGTGCTCGTCGCGCCCACGCCCTCGCGGAGGTCCACGAACCCGGCGCGCACGTCCTCGCTCGGGTGGTGGTCGAGGACGATGGCGATCTCCGTCTCCGGGTCGAGTTGGTCGTTCACTCCCGGGCGAGAGTGGTCCACGAGCGCGAGCGCGTCGTAGGTCTCCGCGGGGCTCTCGTCCTCCTCGGGGTCGAATCGCCGCAGGTCGATGTCGAGTAGGTTGATGAACGCCCGGTTCTCCTGGTGGGAAATGTTCCCGAAGTAGCAGGGCTCCGCATCCACCCCTATCGACGCAGCGATGCGACAGAGGGCGACTGCGGCCGCGATGGCGTCGGGGTCGGGGTTGTCGTGGGTGAGCACGCCGAGCGTCCCCTCGACGCCCCGGAGTGCGGCCTGGAGTTCCCGGGCGCGAACGGCCACGTCGCCGTTCAACTGTCCCTCGATGGCGCCGAGGACGGCGACGCCCGGGTCGAAGATGCGGTCGGCTACACCCTCGATTTGCTCCCGGAGCGCCCGGGGCGTGCCCTCGCCCGCGTGGACGACGAGATAGGCGTCGGGCATCGCCTCGCGGACGATATCCGCGGCGGCAACGTTGCGTGCCGGGTCAGTGCCGGCGACGAACACGATGTCGGCGGGCGCGGCGGCTCTAATCGTCTCCACATCGGTCACGTCGCCGCGCTCCGCGACTATCTTCTCGTTGCGCAGTGCCTCGACCCGGCTCGCATCGGGGTCGATGACCCGTAGCTCCCCGTCCCGCTCGGCGAGCGTTTCGAGCGCGGAGTGTGCGAGTCCGCCACAGTCGAGGACGAGGCGGCGCATAAGATGAGAGGTGTTACAGCAGCGCCTGTGCCGCCCGGACCGCCGTATCGGAGACGGGGTCGAAGGCGACGAGTAGCGCCACCGTCACGACGGCGGCGACGACGACGGCGGCGTACAGGCCGACGGGTCGCGACTCGACGGCGAGGTCGTTGGCCGGTTCCTCGATCCACATCGCCTTGACGACGCGGGAGTAGTAGTACAGCGAGAGCGCGCTGTTGACCAGCAGGAAGACGCCGAGCCACCAGTAGCCCGCGTCGACGGCGCCGGCCAGCAGGACGTACTTCGAGAGGAAGCCCGCCCCGATGGGGAGGCCGGCCAGCGAGAACATGAACACGGCCATCGCGGCGCAGGCCAGCGGCGCCCGCGTGGCGAGTCCGTTGTAGTCCTCGAAGGTGCGGCCGACGCCCCAGTGTTCCGCGAGCGCGACGAACAGGAACGCGCCGGTGTTCATGAATCCGTACACGAACAGGTGCATCATGCTCGCGCCGAGCACGAGGCCGTCGGCGTCGCCGCCGAGCGCGGCGAGACCGATGAGCACGTAGCCGGCGTGGCCCACCGAGGAGTACGCCAGCATCCGCTTGACGTTCTCCTGGGTCGCGGCGGCGAAGTTGCCGAGCGTCATCGTCACGACGGCGAGCGCCGCGAGCACGAGCGGCCAGTCGAAGCCGAGCGCCGCGGCGTCAGCGACGGGGAAGGCGACGACCAGCGTCCGGATGGCGACGACGAAGCCGGCCGCCTTCGACGCCGAGGAGAGGAACGCCGAGATGGGCGCGGGCGCGCCCTCGTACGCCTCGGGCGCCCAGAAGTGGAACGGCACGGAGGCCGTCTTGTACGCGAAGCCGGCGATGAGCAGGAGGCCACCGAGCGCAAGTAGACCGGGGTTCGACCCGCTCGCGACGGCGTCGGCTATCGCCGGGAGCGCGAGCGCGCCCGTCGCCGCGAACACCAGACTCGCGCCGAAGGCGAAAATCGAGGAGGCGATGGCGCCGACGATGAAGTACTTCAGCCCCGCCTCGACGGAGCCGCGGTTCGTCTTGAGGTACGCGACGAGCGCGTAGGACGGCAGCGACGCGAGTTCGAGGGCGACGAATATCGTCGCCAGCGAGTTCGCGGACGCCATCAGGCTCATCCCCGTCGCGGCGAGCAGGACGAGCGAGAAGTACATCCCGACGTGGGGCTCATCACGGACGTAGTCGTAGGACGCCACGGCGACGAGCGCCGTTACGGCGGCCACGATGACCGTGAAAAAGAGGCTCATCCCGTCGACGACGAGCGCGCCGCCGAACTCGGTGAACGCGCCGCCCGTACTCGGCTGGCCGGTGCCGCTCGCGAGGAAGAACGCGGCCGTGCCGAGCGCGGCGAGCGCGCCGGACGCGGCGACGCCCGCGAGCACGCCGACCCGGCGGGTGCCGGGCCGCAGCGTGTCGACTACCATCACGAGCAGGGCCGTCAGCGCGAGCAGGAGCTGGGGCGTCAGGGTCGGCAGTTCGGTCGCCGCCATCAGGCACCACCCCCTATCGATGCGGCCACGTCAAGGACCGGGTTGACTGCGTCTCGTATCATGGCGAAGAACAGGTCGGGTGCGACGCCCAGCGCGATGACGACGAGGACGAGCGCGACGAGAGGCACTACGTCGTGTGTCGCCGCCGGGACGATGTCGTGCTCCGTGTCCGCGCGGAACGGACCGAAGAGCACGCGTTGCATCGCGAGCAGCAGGTAGCCGGCGACGATGACGATGCCGAACATCGCCGCGCCGGTGAAGAGGGGTGCGGCCGGGAGCGTCGTCGAGCCGAAGGAGCCGACGAACACGAAGAACTCCCCGGCGAACCCGCTCATCAGCGGGAGCCCCATGTAGCCGAAGGCCGCGGCGACGAACACCGCGGCGGTGATCGGCATCCGGTCCGCGATGCCGGAGAGGTCACCGACCATCCGCGTGTGGGCGACGTTGTAGATGACGCCCACGGACATGAACATCAGCCCCGAGATGAGGCCGTGTGAAAGCATCTGGAACGTCGCGCCGCCCATGCCGTACTCGGTGTACGCGACGAGGCCGAGGATGACGTAGCCCATCGAGGACACCGAGGAGTACGCGACGATGCGTTTCAGGTCGCGCTGGGCGAGCGCGAGCATCGCGCCGTAGATGACCGACACCACCGCGAACGCCGCGATTATCCGGGCGTTCTGCTGGGCGATGTCGGGCAGCATCGTGAAGTTGAATCGCAGGAGCGCATAGGTACCCATCTTCAGGAGGACCCCTGCCAGCATCACGGAGACGGGCGTGGGGGCCTCGACGTGTGCGTCCGGGAGCCACGTGTGGAACGGCACCACTGGAACCTTCACTGCGAACCCGGCGAACATGGCGACGAAGGCGAGCAGTTTCAGCGTGTCCGGCGCGATGCCGTAGAACGTCTCCAGCTGGCCGGCGTGCAGGGCCTGCGCTATCGTCGGCAGGTCGAAGCTGCTCACCGGGAGCGCGAACACGAGCGCCATGAAGCCGATGAACATCACCAGCGAGGCGACGTTCGTGTACACGAAGAACTTGATAGCCGCGTACTTCCGGTTCGGGCCGCCCCAGATGCCGATGAGGAAGTACATCGGGATGAGGACGAACTCCCAGAAGACGAACCAGAGGAAGAAGTCGAGCGCGGCGAACACGCCGATGAGGCTCACCTCCATCAGGAGCATCAGCCCGTAGAACTGGGACTGGCGCTCGTCGATGGGCGTCCACGCCGACAGCACGGCGAGCGACGTGAGAAGGGTGGTGAGCACGATGAGCGGCAGGCTGATGCCGTCGACGCCGACGTGCCACTGGAGGTCATACAAGCCGCCCAGCGAGAGCCACGGCACCTGCGTCTGGAACGCGGCGGCGCCATCCGAGAGGAGGGCGTTGCCGTTCGCCTCGAAGGCGGCCCACATCAGCAGGCTGCCCGCGAGCTGGGGGAGCGTAAGCACGAAGGCGAGCTTGCCCGCCACCTCGTCGGGGGCGAGCAGGACGATGAAGGCGCTCAGCAGCGTGCCCGCCAGCAGCGCCTCGATGACGAAGCTCACAGGAGCCACCCCCCGAGGATGCCGACGACGATAAGCAACGCCACGAAGGACGCCGTCGCGAGCGCCACGTAGTTCGTGACGTTACCGGTCTGGAGGTACCGCATCCGGCGACCGGACGCCTTGCTCACGGTGCTGACGCCGTTGACGACGCCGTCGATGATACCCTGGTCGAACTTGTCCGCGAGACGCGAGAGGGGCATCGTGAGCCCCTCCGCGAGCCACACCTGATACTCGTCCTGGTAGTAGTTGTTGTAGAGCACGGTCTTTGCGGAGCCGAGTTTGTCCGTGTGTTCTGTCGGGTCGGGACCGCGGTAGAGCGCGATTGCGAGGCCCGCGCCGGCGAGCGCGAGGCCCAATGAGACGGCGCCCGGGATCAGCGGCGAGAGCTCCGCGGCGTGGATGTGCGCCACTTCGTGGAGCAGGTCGCCGTAATGGTGGGCGCTGGCGGTTTCGATGGGGCCGTTGAGCCACTCGTGGAGGAACTCGATCTCCATTCCGGTGAGTTCGGCCACCGGCACCATGTTGATGAACCCGACTGTTGCGGCCAGAATCCCGAGGACGACGAGCGGGAACTTCACGTTCCAGCCGACGCCGTGGGGGTCACGGGCCGTCTCGGAGCGGGGTTCGCCGTGGAAGGTCAGGAGGACCATCCGGAAGGTGTAGAAGCCGGTGAAGAACACCGCGAGGAGCCCCATCGCGTACGCGCCGAGCAGGAGGGAGCCCTCGTAGCCGGCCTCGAGGCCGCCGAGGCCGTGGACGAGCGCCTCGTAGAGGACCTCGTCCTTCGACCAGAAGCCGGCGAACGGGACGATGCCCGCGAGCGCCAGACTGCCCGAGAGGAACGTGTAGTACGTGACGGGCATCTTCTCCTTCAGACCGCCCATGTCCCACATGTTCTCGTTGTGGTGCATGGCGATAATGACCGAGCCAGCGCCCAGGAAGAGGAGCGCCTTGAAGAACGCGTGCGTGAGCAGGTGGAACGTGCCGGCGACGTACCCCCCAGCACCCAGTCCGAGCATGATGTAGCCGTACTGGGAGATGGTGGAGTACGCGAGCACCTGCTTGATCTCCTTTTTCACGACACCCATCGTCGCCGCGAACAGCGCGGTGAAGCCGCCGATGAAGGCGATGAGCGCGAGGAGCGTGGGTATCTGCACGTAGAAGCCGTACATCCGCGCGACGAGGTAGACGCCGGCCGCGACCATCGTCGCCGCGTGGATGAGCGCCGAGACCGGCGTTGGGCCCTCCATCGCGTCGGGGAGCCACGTGTGAAGCGGGAACTGCGCGGACTTGCCGACGACGCCGCCCAGAATCAGGAGGCCGACGACGATGAACCACGCCTCGGTCCCCATGCCGAGGAACGTGTGGACGTGTTCGGCCGACCCGGTGAGCGCGTGTTCAGCGAGCGTCGGGAAGCCCGGATGCTCCTCCGTTCCGACGAACTTCGCGGTGCCGAAGGTGGCGAACACCGCCACGACGCCGATGAGGAAGAAGTAGTCCCCGAAGCGCGTGACGAGGAACGCCTTCTTCGCGGCGCTCGGCGGGCCCTCCTCGCGGAACCAGAAGCCGATGAGCAGATAGGAGCAGAGGCCCACCAGCTCGAAGAACATGAACGCCATCAGCAGGTTGTCCGCGATGACGAAGGCGAGCATGCTCGCGGTGAACAGGCCCAGACCGGCGTAGTAGCGCGCCAGACCCGTCTCGCCCTCGTCGTTCATGTAGCCGAGGCTGAAGATGTGAACGAGGAAGGCGACCAGCGAGACGACGACGAGCATCAGCGCCGACAGCGGGTCGATGAGCACGCCGAACGCCAACTCGAAGGAGTCGGCGGCGGCCCAGGTGTATATCGTCTCGTTGAGATACTCACCGCCGCTGACCGTGAACGCGGTCCACGCCGAGAGGAACAGCGCGACCCCGGTCGCGATGATGCCGGGGACGGCGCCGCCCTTCGGGAGCGCGCGGGGGTAGAAGTGCCCCACGAGCAAGGCGATGAGGAACGAGGCGAACGGGAGCAGCGGAATCGCGGGGGAGAGGTCTAGTGCCGCCATGTTACCACCTCATAGTAGTCGCTTTGGTCACGTCGATGTCTTTGAAGTTCCGGTACAGCACGAGGATGATGCCGATACCGACGGCCACCTCGGCCGCGGCCAGCGCCATCACGAACAGGCTGAACGTCTGCCCCGTCAGGTTCCCGTACTGGTAGGAGAACGCGACGAAGTTGATGTTCGCGGCGTTGAGCATGAGCTCGACGGACATCAGGAAGATGAGCGCGTTCCGCCGGCTCAGCACGCCGAACAGGCCGACACAGAAGACGGCCGCGGAGAGCAGGAGGTAGTACTGCGACTCGACGGCCATCTACTCCTCACCCCCCTTGAGCGGGTCGGCCCGGTCGTCCTCGCGCCGGGCGAGCAGGACGCTACCCACAAGCGCGGCGACGAGAACCAGGTCGATAATCTCGAACGCCGCCAGGAAGTTCGCCCCCGGGATGGCCGATCCCTCAAGCCCGAACATCAAGTAGCCGATGCTCTCGGTCACGGACGCGTCCGCCGGGAATCCCGACGGCGCGCCGAACGACGTGTCCAGCGCCACCAGCGCGAACACGGCGAACAGCGCGAGCGTCGCGACGACGGGAAGCGCGCGCGACATTCTACTGTCGCTCATTCGGCCGCCACCTCCCGTTGGTTGACGGAGCGGGTGAGCATCACGGCGAACGATATCAGGATGAGCACGCCGCCGACGTACACCAGTACCTGCATTGCTGCCACGAACTCGGCCTGTAGCATGACGTAGTGGACAGCGACGCTCAGGAGCGCCACTCCGAGGAACAGCGCGGAGTGCCAGAGACTCCGCGACAGCACTACGCCGAGGCTGCTCGCCACCGTAACGAGTGCGAACAGACCGAACGCGAGCAATTCGTACACTGCCATTATGCCCCCTTCCGGCGATAGCCCTTTGAACATTTCCATCCGGGCCTCGCCGTGGAGGGGTCGTTACGCGTCGTCGAAGTCGAGGGCGGCCGAGTTGATACAGAAGCGCTTGCCCGTGGGGTCGGGCCCGTCGTCGAAGACGTGTCCGAGGTGTCCCTCACAGCGCGCGCAGACAACTTCGGTCCGTACCATCCCGTGCGAGCGGTCCTCGCGCGTCTCGACGGTCCCCTCGATGGCGTCGGAGAAGGAGGGCCACCCCGTGCCGGACTCGAACTTCGTCTCCGAGTCGAACAGTTCCTGCCCGCAGCCGGCGCAGACGAACGTGCCGTCTTCTTTGGTTTCGAGGTGCTCGCCGCTGAACTTCGGTTCCGTCCCCGCCTCGCGGAGGATGCGGTACTCTTCCTCGGTGAGAACGTCGCGCCACTCCTCGTCGGTCTGGGGGATGTCGCTCATACTTCGAGTAGCGCACACACGCGGAAAATCGTATCGGGAAGCGCGGCGTTCGCCGGCAAGGGAGCGTGAGTGACGGCCACGTCTTGTCCCAAAAATGTTTTTTGTATGATGTTTATAGGTGGTGTATGGATGACACGAAGCGCCGACTCAAGCACCGGTTCGGACAGGTCGCAACCGTCGGCGTCCTTCTGTTCACACTCAGCTTTATTCCGGCAGGATACGATATATGGCGAGCGGAGCCGGCGGTGGCCGCTGCCGACGTGTCCTCAGCCACCTACGACTTTGCGGTCGTACTCGCAATCGGGATTCCGCTTCTTGTCGGGTTCTACCTGACGCGGAACATCTACCAGTGGTCGGAGGCACAACGGCCGTAGCGCACGATTATTGGAGAAAAGGCCAGAGCGCAGAAAGGGAAACGCGGAGTGTTATTGGTAGTCGACTTCGCCTTCGCCCTCACCGACCCACGCGTCGCGGTCGGGTTCGCGGGCGTTGAGCGGGTCGATGTCCTTGTACCACGGGACGTTTTTCAACTGCTCTTTGTTGTACACCAGGTCGTGTTTGGTGTCCCCTGTGAACTCGAAGTTCTGGGTCAGGAGGATGGCGTCGACGGGACAGACCTCCTCGCAGAGCCGACAGTAGATACACTGTCCGATGTGGAGGTTGTACTGCTCCCCGTTGCGCATGTCGTCGGTGACGATCTGGATTGTGTCGTTCGGACACACCTTCTCGCACTGGCGACACCAGATACAGCGCTCCTGGGAGAACTTGTGAACCCCGCGGAAGCGCGCCGACACTTCGGGCGCTTCGTCGGGGTACTCGACGGTGAACGTGTTGCCGTCGAGGGCGTGTTTCATCGTCGTTGCCATGGATTTGAACAGTCCGATCATACGAGCACCCCCACGATGATGGCCGTGAGAACCAGGTTGGCGAAGGAGAGCACAAGCAGCCCCTTCCAACCGATTTCGATGAGTTGGTCGATACGCACGCGCGGCAGCGCCGAGCGACACCACTGGGTGAACAGGAATATCGCCCATATCTTCGCGAGGAACCAGACGATGCCCAGGTACGCGGGACCCGGACCGGCCGGGCCGCCCAGGAACAGCGTCGTGACGATGGCGGCACCCAGGAAGATGTGGATGAACTCGCCCATGTAGAACAGGACGAAGTAGACGCTGGAGTACTCGGTCATGTACCCCGCGACAATTTCGGTGGGTGCCTCCGGCGTGTCGAAGGGATTGCGCCCCACTTCAGCGAGGTTCGCGACCATGAACAGCACGAACGCGAACGGGTTCACGAACGCGTACCACGAGGGGATGTCGACGCCGGCGATGGTGAACAGCGTCGCCTGCTGGGCCGCGACGATTTCCGACATCTGGAGCGTCCCGGCGAAGATGACGACCGAGGCGGCCGTCACGACGAGCGGAATCTCGTAGGCGATGTTCTGCGCGACGGCGCGCAGCCCACCCAAAAATGAGTACTTGTTCGCGGACGCGTACCCGCCCATCAGCAGCCCGATGGAGGCGAGCGACGCGACGGCGAACACGTACACGAGTCCGGTCTCGGGGTCAGCGAGATGGATGCCCGAGCCCATCGGGATGACGGCGAAGCCCAGCAGTGCGGACGCCGCGAGCACGAGCGGCGCCAGGTCGTAGGCGGGCCGGTCAACGTTGTCCGGGATGATGAGCTCCTTCGCCAGCAACTGAACGGCCGCGGCCGGGATGATGAGCAGCCCGAACGGGCCGATGCGGTTGACGGCGATGCGGTCGGTGAACGCGGCGGTAATCTTCCGCTTCGCCCACGGGCCGGCGACGCCGGCCTGCGCGAGCATCACGTTCCCGACGAGGAACGCGCCGAGGAACGCGGCGATGAAGGTCATCAGCGGCCCGTCACCGAGACCCAACAGCGAGCGGATGGTTTCGACGAGCGGTGCGTCGACCATTACCGGTCCACCTCCCCGAGAATCACGTCGAGGCTGCCGAGCGTGGCGACCAGGTCCGCGATGAGTTCGCCGTTCGACATCTCGTCGAGCGGCGCGAGGTTACAGAAACAGGGCGAGCGAATCTTGAACCGGCCGGGCTGTTCGGTGCCGTCCGAGCGGATGTAGATGCCGAGTTCGCCCTTCGCGCCCTCCACCGCACGATACGTCTCGGTGTCGGCCTCAGGCTTGAGCGTCCGGGGCACGTTCGACTGGATGTTGCGCTCGTCCTCGGGCCAGTCCTCAAGCAGGTCGACACACTGCTCGATGATGCGCGCGGACTGTTCGACCTCGCGCATGCGCACGAGGAGGCGGGCGTAGTTGTCGCCGCCGTCCTCGGTGACCACGTCCCAGTCGAGTTCGTCGTAGTACCCATACGGGTCGTCCCGGCGGAGGTCGTAGTCGATACCCGACGCGCGGGCGACCGGTCCGGTGACGCCGTAGTCCTTGGCCACCTCGGGGTCGAGATACCCGGTGTCCACGCAGCGAATCTGGAATATCTCGTTCGAGGTGATGAGGTCGTGGTACTCATCAAGTCGCTCGGGCAGGCCGTCGAGGAAGTCGCGGATGCTCCCGAAGAACTCCTCGCGGGGTTCGGGGAGGTCCCAGACGACGCCGCCCAGGCGGAAGTAGTTGAACATCATCCGTTGACCGGTGAGGTCCTCGAGGATGTTCTGGATGTTCTCCCGGTCCTGCATCGCGTACATGAAGATGGCCGTGAAGTCGCCGTAGATGTCCAGACAGAACGTGCCGAGCGCGAGCATATGCGCCGCGATGCGGCACAGTTCCGCGGACATCGTGCGGATGACCTGTGCGTACTCGGGCACCTCGATGTCCGCGAGGTCCTCCGCGGTCCGGGCGTAGGCCCACTCGTTGAGCAGGCCGGCGCTGGCGTAGTCCCAGCGGTCCGGGTACGGCATAATCTGATACCGGTAGTTCCCGTTCTGGGCCATCTGCTCCTCACAGCGGTGCAGGTAGCCGATGTCGGGTTCCACGTCCGCGACCTGCTCGCCGTCGAGGACGGTTTCGAGGTGAAGCACGCCGTGGGTCGCGGGGTGGTGGGGACCGATGTTGAGGAACATCGTGTCCGAGTCCTCAGCGGACTTGTGCTCCTCCAGGGGGTTCTTGTTCTCCGCGAGCGTGACAATCTGGGGCTTCGTCTGGTTGTAGTCCTTCGAGAGCGGGTGGCCCTGCCACGTCTCGGGGAGCAGAATCCGGCGCAGGTCCGGATGCCCCTCGTAGTCGACGCCCACGAGGTCGTACGCCTCGCGCTCGTGCCAGTCAGCGCCCTTGAAGACCGGCGTCGCCGTCTGGCTCGTCGGGTCCCGCCGGGAGGTGGGAACGACGACGCTGACCTCGTTGGTCGGGTCGTCGTACTGCTTGAGATGGTAGATGCTCTCGTAGCGGTCCTCGTACTCCTCCGCGGAGACACAGGAGAGGTGGTCGAGGCCGGCCTCCTCCTTCAGCGTCGAGAGGGCGTCCTGTACGGCGTCCGCGCGGACGACGAACCCCTCGGCGTTCAGATGCGTCTCGCGGCCGAGCACGCTGTCTCCGAGCATCTCTTCGAGCGCGTCGTAGTCGACGCCCTCGGCGGACACGACGGCCTCGGTTTCGGACTCCTCGTCGGGTTCTTTTTGCGTGCTCATATTAGGGGGAGTCGCCGAAGTTGTAGCGCATCGCGAGCGTCTCCTCGTCGATTTCGCCGGCGAGCTTCTCGACGAGTTCGTCCTGTTCGAGGTCACCGAACTCCTCTAGCTCGTACGGCTTGACGGTGACCGGCGAGGACTCGCCGTTGGCGATGCGCTCCTGTAGTTTCACGACGCCGTACACCAGCGCCTCGGGACGGGGGGGACAGCCCGGAACGTGGATGTCCACCGGGATGACCTCCTCCGCGCCCTTGATGACGTTGTACCCCTCCTGGAACGGACCCCCAGAAGCGGAGCAGTTGCCCATGTTCACGACGAACTTGGGCTCGGGCATCTGGTCGTAGACGCGCTTCATCCGGGGCGCGAACTTCGAGACGATTGTCCCCGGGACAATCATCACGTCGGCCTGTCGCGGCGACGCGCGGGGGACGCCGGAGCCGAAGCGGTCGAGGTCGTGTTTGACCGCGTAGGTGTGCATCATCTCGATGCTACAGCACGCGATACCGAACTGTAGCATGAACATCGAAGACCCCCGGACCCAGTTCATGAACTTGTCGAACTTGGTGAGGATGAACGGCGACGAGCCGAACGCCTCCCGGAGCTTCGAGTTGAACCGGTTATCGAGCCCCTCGCCCATCCGGGCCTGGCGGGTCTTGGTCAGTACGCCGTCACCGGCCGTCGAACGCGAACTGTCACTCATTGTTTGATCTCTCTCCCCTCTCGGTACTCGGTGCTGCGGACCCACTGGACCGCGCCGCTGCGCCACGCCCACGCGAGACCGACGGCGAGGACGCCGATGAACACCAGCATCGGGGCCAGCGTCGTCGCGAGCCCCTGGGACTCCACGGCCGAGCGATAGATGACCGTCCACGGAAAGATGAGGACGGTCTCGATGTCGAAGACGACGAACAACAGCGCGACCATGTAGTACTGGATGTTGAATCGGAGGTTCGTCCCGCCGGTGGGGACCTCACCGCTCTCGTAGGATGCGGTCTTCCCCTGTTCCGGGACGGTCGGGCGCAGCAGCGAGGACACGGTCATCATCCCGACTGGGATGAGGACGCCGACGAGTCCGAGCGCGCCAACTGCTATCCATTGGTTCATGTGATTCGATACGCTCCTAACGAGCGGTTGGGAAGCCTCCCCTATAAGCGTTGATTCTTACGCCGTACGGGAGACGCGCGCACGGCGGCGCTACCGGTTCCGGAACCGCTCCGTGCCGAGTTCGTGGAGCTGGCGGGAGACGCGGGCCACGTCGTCGCCCTGCCCCTCGTGGAATTCGAGAAGACGCTCGCGGAGTTCGTCGTGTTCGCGGGCGAGAATCTGGACCGCGGAGAGCGCCGCATTGCCGGATTTGCCCGCGTCCACCGCCGTGATTGGCGCGCCGCTCGGCATCCCGATGACGGAGTCCACCGACTTCTCCTGGACCGGCACGCCGATGACGGGCACCGGGTAGGCGATGGAAGCCATCATATTCGGCAGGTCCGCGGACTTCCCGCCGGCCCCGGCGATGATGACGTCGACGCCGCGCTCGCGGGCCGTCTCGCCGTAGGCGTACATCAGTTCAGGTGTGCGGTGCGCGGAGACGACGTACGACTCGAAGGTGAACCGTTCCTCCGGCGGGTCGTCGTAATCGGTCACCTCCCCGAAGCCGAGTTCCGCGAGCGTCTCGCTCGCGCCC
>Ga0207719_100774_pt1 | contig 13073 bp, 9 predicted proteins | sample A23P1SouthBayCA_2_FD_187279 | JGI IMG/M metagenome (GOLD analysis project Ga0207719, IMG submission 187279) | Aerobic enrichment media microbial communities from Eden Landing Ponds, California, USA - A23 P3 (3) (SPAdes) | ecosystem: Environmental > Aquatic > Marine > Unclassified | place... | reverse complement strand
GGCCGTCGCGATGTCTTCGCTGTCCGGGCCGGCCGAGCGGTCCCCGGCCACCCGGCGCACGAACCGGACTACCCGAGGTCCGTATTCGGCGGCGAGGAGATTCACAACCGTCGTGGCGTACAGCGCGCTCAGGAAGTACCACGGTTTGGCCTCGATCTCGGTCGCGACGTCGCTGTAGCGCATGAATCCGATGTGCGAGGCGTTGCCCAGCGCCGAGAGGACGCCCAGAAAGAGCAGCAGGTACGCGAGCGTGGGTCGATCCCAGTAAAGTATCCCGACGAACAGTCCGAGTAACACGCCGAGCTGGGCAGTGTGGAGTTCGACGTACGAATTGAACAGCTGTGGAAGGATCGCGGGCGACATCTCTCAGGCGACACCTCCGCTCGGGCGCCTCCGACCACGGGCCGCTGGGGACGTCGCCATCGTCTATTCGGTTGGGGCGCCTCCTGGTTCATAACTCGTATGTTCTAGATATCAATACTGAAAACAAAAGCCAATCCGGAGGGTCGATTCGACACGCACAAAATTGGACCCTATGGCACCTTTTGGCCTATCTTGAGCATGTTTCCCGGACGAAATCGAGAGAGGATCAGTTCCGGTATGTGGGATATCAATCTAGGTTTTGATATCGTCGACCGCAACGCCACACCCCGGCTCGACATCGAGAACGGGCGCCGTGGCAGGCTCGCTCTCGTGAGGCCGGTCACTCGCGGAGCGAACCGTCTTCGAGCCGCACGACGCGGTCGAATCGGTCGACGAGCGAGCGGTCGTGGCTGACGACAATAAGAGCCGTCTCGAAATCCGACCTGAGCGATTGGAGGAGGTCCAGTAGCGATGTGGCGGCGTCCGGGTCGAGATGGCCGGCCGGTTCGTCGGCGAGTAAGACAATCGGCTTGTTCGCCAGTGCGCGCGCGGTTGCGACGCGCTGTTTTTCGCCTCCCGAGAGTGCGGACGGGTATAGATCGCCGAGTTCTGCAATGTCCAGCCGGTCGAACAGCTCGTCGAGCCACGCCTCGTCCCGGTCGCCGGCGTGGTCCTGCGGCAGCGTGGCGTTCTCGCGCGCGGTCAGCTCGGGGACGAGTTTGAAATCCTGATACACGTAGCCGAGTACCTCGCGACGGAGTCGCGCTCGCCCCCGCTCGGAGAGGCCGCTCGTCTCCTCACCGGCGACCGTCACCGACCCGCTGTTCGGCGTAGCGAGAAGTCCGAGGACCGAAAATAGCGTGCTCTTGCCCGACCCGCTCGGCCCTTGGACGAGAACCCCTTCGCCCGCCTCGACTGTCAGCGAGACGCCATCCAGCACGGACTGTCCGCCCCGGTCGATCGATACGCCCTCCGCTTCCAGCACCGGCGATGTCACGACTCTATCTTCGGCGCCACCATGGATAACTCTACGTCACTCCCCGTTCCAGGATACGTAACCTCCACATCGGGACTGGTGAGGCGGAGGCGACTCACCGATCTGTGAAATCGACCGCGTACACCCCACTTAAGAATGGAGTAGCCCGAGGTGTCAGATCCCCAATTTCTGGGTCGTTCGTTGGTGATCACTACCCTGCCGCTTCTGTCGTCCTCACCAATTGTTCCGGTTTCCAGCAAATTTAAGTTAGCCTATTTACATTCTAGAGATGCACGGACGTAATGCAGTACAGCGGAAATATTGCCGCTCGGTAATCCGTGGGTGGTGTTACCGAGCGGGGGTAGGTGGACGATGCGAGCGAAAACAGGCACACAACTCGGCCTTACCGGCGGCGATCGGTCTTCTCGAGCGGCGCCCTCGGTCAAGGAATGTGCCTGCTTCTCGGTCGGGATCGAATTCGAACGTGACGATCGACGGGTCCTGAGCGGTCGTGATGCGGGGGTAGGTGATACTGATGTCTGGTGAAGCAATCGAAACGAAAGAGGAACGGCAGCGGGAACAAGCGGACGCTATCGCGGTGGGTGTGATCGCGACCGAAGACAATACCGAGAGGGCGTTACGGACGATACACCGCGCCCTCGACCGGGGCCACGACGTGTTCGTGTTACAGCCCGGCGAAACGGCGTGCGAAACGGTTCGGTTCGCGAAACGGTTCGACGTCGAGGTCGTTCAGGCCCAGGACAGCGGCGATGTCCAGCGACACAAGGAGGAGCTGGCAATCGCCGCATCGGTCAGGGACTACGACACCGTCATCGTCCCGCCGCTCGGCTGTGAGCGGATCGTCTACGACGAGACACTCGCTGCGGTCGACGAGGATACTCTCCAGGTCGACGCCGTCACCGAACGGGACGTCGAGCTCTCCGGCGAGACCGTGGTCGGGATTCCTGCCTACAACGAGGCCGGATCTATCGGTGACGTCGTACGGGAGGCGCGTGGGCACGCGGATTCGGTGTTAGTCGTCGACGACGGCTCGGCCGACGAGACGGCTGTGGAGGCCCGTGGCGCTGGGGCTGTCGTTATCGAACACGACCAGAATCAGGGCTACGGCCAGGCGCTGAAGACGTTGTTTTCGGAGGCGGCCGAGCGAGACGTGGGTGCGCTCGTAGTGATCGACGCCGACGGGCAGCACGATCCTTCGGATATCTCACGGCTAGCTGGTGAGCTGGAGGCGGGTGAGTCGAATCTGGTCATCGGTAGCCGGTTTGCCGGTGACGGGGACACGAATGCGCCCGTGTACCGACGGTTCGGACTCTGGGTCGTGAATACACTGACGAACCTGAGTATGGGCGTCGTCCGGCCACAGTCACGAGTTCAGGATACTCAGAGCGGGTTTCGGGCGTACGATTCGAATCTGGTGGAATCGCTTGCCGAAGGTGACGAGGTCGGCGATCGGATGAGCGCAAGCACGGACATTCTTTATCATGCACATGAGTATGAGTTTACAATCAAAGAGGTTGGGACGACCATTGACTATGACGTTGAGGACGCGAGTTCGCAAAACCCGATTTCACATGGTCTAAATCTGGTAAATAACATTCTGAAAACGGTGGAACGACAGCGCCCTATTTCGGTTTTAGGTGTTCCTGGGTTCGTGAGTACAGTGGTTGGCGTTGGGTTCGGCTACTGGACGTTTTCCAACTATATCACCACCGGAAACTTTCCACTCGGTTTCGCAATTGCTTCCGTTTTTTTTGCTTTAGTAGGCATATTCTCTGCATTCACTGGGATCATCCTACATTCTCTAAACCAACAATTCGGTTGAAATCGACAATAATATACATGACGTGCGGCTATTACCTCCAAGTTCCCGGGGTTTGATAGTCGTTATACCGGTGCTTGGATTAGCCTCTGTCGTCGGAGTCTTCCGATAGCTACCATTGAGGATGTCTCAGTCCTGCTGGTTTGTCTTAGGGACCGATATCAATACTTCTCTACCTCTGAATAAGGCAGAAGTCCGAGAGTTCATGTGCCTACTGGTTGATTCAATAGATCATATCGTCTGGATAGATAATGCCTAAACATTAATTATTATTTAATAATGGTGTATACAGTAGCTACAAATACCTAATAAATAAAATACATCCTGGATGATACAATACCCCAGTTGTTTAAGCGTCGCTATCGTTGACATAAAATTATTCTTGATCCATCCATATATAACATATATTATAACTTCAAATCCGATTACGATAGTCTTTCTTCTATCACCTGAACCGGAATGTTTCTATCTCTTCCTGTGAATATTGCGATGTCACCGAACAAGATTTAATATTATCGCCTGGATCCATCGAATGTGATCGCTGGATGAGAATCTATGTCCTAAGTGGACAGCTCGGTGCGGGCGGTGTCCCAAAAGTAATATACAACATTTCAAAACATCTCCAAGATAGTGTAGATGCCTTGCGAGTCGCGTATCTAGGTGGTAACAACGAAAGTGTTGACCGCCTCCGCGCAGCCGGCATTGAAGTTGAGTGCCTTGGTAACCGTTTTCCGGATCGAAATCACCTGTTCCGACTCCACCGCAGCCTTCGGACATTCGCTCCAGATATCATCCATACCCATATGGGCGGTGCGTCATTACTCGGTCGTTGCGTTGGGCGACTCCACAAAATCGCCGTCGTATCAACCATGCATAATATATACACTGAACGCGCCCCTCAAGCGCGTATCATTGATCATCCGACAAGTGTCCTCGCTGACGCCATTGTCTCTGTCTCCGTCGCAGTCCAACAGTCGCTCCCACGGACGTTCGGTCTCGGTGCCAGCTCAACGGTCATTCACAATTGCATTGATATGGAACGGGTCATAGAACAGGGTCGCACTACTGAGGAGATTCCTGATTGGCTGTCAAACATCCCTGAGGGACCGCTTGTCGCTTGTGTATCTCGAATGAGCGAGAAAAAGGGTCAACACCATCTCATCAGGGCATTTCGATCAATCCAAAAACAGTTCCCGAATGCACAGTTGGTCCTTACAGGATGGAGTGATCATAAGCAACGATTGATCCAACTCACGGATAACCTCGGGCTCACCGAAAGCGTTCACTTCCTTGGAAAAGTCGACAACCCTTATGCTGTGTTTGATGCCGCTAATGTTGTCGTCTTCCCCTCAAAATTTGAAGGATTCAGCATCGGCATGTTAGAGGCGATGTCCTTTGGGAAACCCATCGTTGCAACCGGAATTAGTCCATTTCGTGAGGCGCTCGGTACGGAATACGAGTACGCGACGCCAGAATGTCCTGCGGAACTGGCCAACTTGATCAAGACCTACCTCACTGACCGAAATATTGCCCAACATCGCGGTCAGATAGCCAAAGATCGCGTCAAGACCCAATTCTCTGGTACCGTCGGTGCGCAGGCTCATCGAGAGCTATACGCCGACCTCCTTAATCAGTCCACGTAACCCAATTGTTCAAGCCGATCTTGTGCCGGCTCGCTCACGGTTGACGCCTCAGCCGTGTATTCGTCCCAAGTTTCGTTTTCCGCCATGATTTCATCTAGCTGATTCGCCATCATCTGGGTCAGGTCGGCTAAATCTGACGACATATTTCTATTTTCATCTGTGACCTCAAACAATACTTCTTGCGGTGAGACCAACTGTCGAAGGAACGAAAATATGGTCCGCTCAGGTTGCGAGCGCAGGTCCGAAAGCGAAATTGACTCCGTTTTAGTACGGATATACTTGTAGTCAGTTGACCTGAGTGATCGGTAGCGGATATTGCCACCTAGTGTTGGGCTGTCTGAATAGACGTATTCGTTCGTGGAAGCTCCTTCTTCTATGATTGGACGGATAGATTCACCCTGCACAGGTAAATCCAATCCAGATATCATATCCACTACTGTACTCACGACATCAATAGTTTGGACGAGCTCCCTGTGAGTCTTCACGCTATCCATTTGACCTGGCATTTTCGCCAATAGCGGAACGTTAAGTAGTTCCTCATAGGGCAACACGGCTTGGTGACCGACGAACCCGTACTGGTCTGCGATTCGAAACTTTGAGGAAAAATCAGGGACAGTTGCCTTGATAAGTTTTATTATCCAGTTTGGAATCTGTTCAAGCCGGCCATGTTCCGATAGGAGCTCCCCATGGTCACCCAAGAAGAATATCATCGTGTCCTCATACTCCCCTACAGACTTCAGGTGCCGAATCAGGCGGCCAAACTGCTTGTCGGCATAACGAATTGTGTCGTCGTAGAGATCAACAACGGTCTGTGCCTGCTCTTGAGAAGCCCGTTTAAGTTCAGGAACAGTCCCGTTAATAGGGATGTCGTCGTCTGTGAATTCACCCGCACGGGGAAAGAATGGCGTATGCGTTCCCAGTGACCACACAAATCCGAAGAAGGGTTTGTCAGAACCTGAACCAACCCAATCCGTGAATCGGTCAGTACACAGCTTCGCTGTGTTTGAATCGTGGGGTGGGTGGTTTTCGAATATCTCCTCAAATCGATCAAATCCCGGTTGGAAGTTTCGCATGCGTGAGACTTGGTCCACCGTCGAAAATGCACCAGTCTTATACCCCAGAGAATTAAGCTTTTCGGGCAACCGTGGAAGATTATCTGGGATTTGATCCTCAACATGTAATGTTCCATGTGCACCTGGGTATAATCCAGTTAGTATCGATGCGCTTGAAGGCGATGTCCAGATCGCCTGCGAGAATGCATTCCGAAATCGGTGGGCATCCTCGCTAAACGCATCTAAGTTCGGCGTGGTTTCGCGCTCATAGCCGAAACAGGAGACGTGGTCCGTCCGGAGGCTATCCGAGACGTATATCAGAACGTTCGGCTGGTTGGCCATCGATACAAATCATTATCCGTTCGTATAAATAACTTGTTCGACGATATCGACACTGATCAACTTCACGAGACTGGAATAGGGCTTCAGGGGGAGTTTGCTGGATGTCTGCGGAATAGAACATACAGATTCTTTAAGAAGTGGGTCTAACGTGAATATACTCCGGAACCGATCACGCAAATCGAGACAGATTCGCGTAAGCATGATATTAAAATCCCATGTCTGAACAGCTTAATACAGCGAACAACATAGTATTTATCGTATTTGACACTGCCCGAGCAAAAACATTGTTACCCGGTCTGGAAGCGGGACTTATGCCCTCAGTAGCGGGTCTTGCCGAGGACGGAACCATGTTCACAAAGGCGATGACAACTGCACCTTGGACGCTCCCGTCCCACGCATCTTTATTTACTGGTCAGTATCCCAGTGAACATCAAGCCCATGCTGGTTCAAAAGAATTTGATCCAGAGGCTGCGACTATGGCCGAACAGCTCCGTTCGGCTGGCTATGACACAGGTGCCGTCTCTGGCAACGTCTGGATCAGTCCTGAATTCGGCTTTGACCGTGGGTTCGAGCAGTTTTCGATGAAATATGATTATACGTGGGGCGGCGCGGATCTCTCTCAACTGACTCAACAGCAGACGTTTAAATCACGAAGTCTGAAGTTCCTCGAACTTCTAGTCGGTCCGGAATCTGCCTCAAAAACCCTAATAAATGGCCTCTGGGGGAGATTTTTTGCAAATTCTGATGATGATGGTGCAAATCACTCCACATCACTGGCTATCGACTGGATCGATAGGCGGAAGGACTCAGAGTCGCCGTTTTTCTTCTTCATGAACTACTTAGAACCCCATCTTGAGTATGACCCTCCATTAAAGTATGCATCAGCCTTCCTCCCCGATGATGCCGACCCTGATCAAGTTGAAAGTATAAATCAGGATCCGTGGGAATATATTGCCGGCAATGTTGATATGGATGAGGAAGCGTTCGAAATACTCCAGTCGCTATATAAGGCCGAGTTCTCTTATCTTGACACACAGGTAGGGAGACTAATACGGTTTCTAGAAAATGTCGGCCTCTACGATGAAACAGCGATCATTATTGTCGGGGATCACGGCGAAAACATCGGTGACCATGGTCTCATGGACCACCAGTACTGCCTATATGACACTCTAACTCATGTTCCGCTTATCATCAAGTGGCCTGGAAACATAGCAAGCGATACGTCTCACGATGGCTTGGTAGAGACGCGGGATCTCTATCCGACGATTCTCGACATTGCAGGGCTCACGACCAAGACGCCAAAATCATGTTCCAAGAACTCGATAAATCCTAGAGATCTTACCGCCTCGTCACGTGAATACATCATTAGCGAATACCTTGTCCCACAACCATCAATGGATTCGCTCCGGGAACAGGTCTCCGAGTTTGATCCAACTGTGGAACGATACGATCGGGCCCTGAGATCGATCCGGACTGAAGACTGGAAGTTCATTGAGGCAAGTGATGATCACAAGGAACTGTATCGGATTAAGACGTCCGCAAATGAAAACAAAGATATTGTGGACTCCAAACCAGAGGTAGCCTCACGGCTTCAATCAATATTGTTAGAGGACCGCGGGCAACTTGAACGCGGTGATCTCGATACCGCTTCAATGACCGACCAGAGCAGGGAGCGGCTGGAAAACTTGGGCTATATCCAGTGACATCAAAATTGATTAGCACCCACCAACCTTTGACACATTCATATTTCCATTCGAATATATTTGTCTGATTGTTGGATCTAAGTTTAACTGCTTAAAATCAGTAGTCGTAAACTTCCCTCCGGGTCTGGCCTGTTGATATGTTGCACGTCCGTATTTCCCCTCAATATAGTATCGGCACCCAATAGATTGAAGAAGAGTTTCGTTTCCTTGGTAGCCGAAATGTGCCGGGGCCCGATATCCCCTATCAAGTGCGTTCCCTGCTAACTCATCTTCTCGCATCTCTCTCTGCAGCGGACGAAGTTGATACCTCACGTACCTAAAGTTCAATCTCCACAAACTTGTCGTCTGATAGCTCCGGCTTTTATGAGTGAAGTACCATTGCATCCCTTCAATATCACTCGGCAATACCTGTCTATTTGCTTGATATAAATCGGGGCCTTGATACGTGGACTCATACGAAATTATCGCCGCTCCAGCTAGGGGGGTGGCTAACAGGATACTCACAATAAATAGCACAATAACCTGCGTTCTGCGCGTTTCATTGTCATTCGCACAGATTTTATGGGAAATAGAATTTATTATAATCAACAGTCCAGCAGCGGAAGTAATTACTCCAAGGTATCGAACTGGTCTTAAAACGCGAAGAAAATTAAGGCGCTCAATAATTCCCACACCGAGTTCCAAGAGTGACCAAATGCCGCAAAATACAACTAATATTACGATCCCGACCGGCATCTCAATTTGTTTCATTTCTTTCAGAGGAATGGCTGAAATGGCGATCACGCCTACACCAGCCATCATGCAAACAACAAGCAGTCCACCATATTTCAGAACTACCAGATGAGCAATATCAACTGCTGTCAGTCCAAAGTCACCAATCAAGGTACTGATGATGCTTTGCGTGTTGATAGACGGCTCTCGAAGGTCTCGAGGGACAAACAATGAAAAAACCTGTGTTATTCCTCGTTTGAAAAGTATCGTATGTGTCGACCATAGAAACCCAATAATAGAAGACATTATTAATAAATAAACTGGATTTGGTCGATTCCGAAAAAATATCTGTATGGACCTGACCTTTTCCGGTAGTATTTGTGATGAATTTCCGACAAACTGCGTTATTGATACTAAGGCAAAAAATATAGTCGTAATTACAGCTGGGACCACGTGATAGATCCACAAACCAGCTAGTACTGGGATGAACAAGTAATATATTCTCTGACGCTGATGGTTAGAATCTGCTTCAGTTTCATAATTGAAAAGTAACCAGGTGCAGAACGGAAATACAATAGTGTACGTAAAACTTGAAGGGACGGATCCAGTCAAATGTAATGTGAGCGGCATATATATCAATATCACGCTTAGCGAGACGTTGGTGAGACGAGAGAGGTGAAAAAATATGAGGACGTGTATCAGAATTGCGACAGAGGTGGCAATATCCAGCAACAATGGCTCTGGTAGTGTTGTCACCAATGCTAAAGACCCCATTTCAATCAGAAATCCAGGGTAGATGATTTCTGGTATTGCCCCTGTCTTGAGAATGTCTTTTACTGTCCCTGCATGCATCATGTGGTCACCGTACTTTACGCTGTATCCAAGACTACGTGGGAGAAACGGAAACAATATGCAGATTGTCAGTACCGGAACGAAACTAACGAAAGCTTTTCGTGTAGCATCATTCAATTCATGCCAAATTACGCAGATGTACGAGAAGAGAATAACAGCTGTTCCAGCGTAGAGATACCAGTCCGGAATCTGATAAAATATATTCACTGCGTATCCTTCAACAACTGGCATAAACACGAGCGCAGGCACTGCCAGAATGGAAACGATAAGAGACGCCTTTAATAGAACCGACAGGGAGGTATTGTCTGCTTGTCCCAAATTAGACTTCATCACCAAAAAAATCAGCTGAGCATATTATTAATTTACTGACTGAGGAGGCGAAGCCCGGGCCAAATTACTAATCGGCATGAATTGGCTAATTAAATGCATATCCAAATTTGATGGGGGTTATAGATATCCCAATTCTTCTAGTTGGGTTGCCGTTTCGCCATCGATCTCCACCTCGGTCGTATCGTTGTCGTTGCCTAAACCGACTAACTGGTCATGGAGTGTTTTATCCATCGATTCAAATGCAGTTGAATCAGGTGAAACTGGTTCAAACTCCTGCCAGTCAGAAGCGGTCCGATACAACTCAACTTCGCCGCCACGGCGGATGAGCTTCAGGCCATCGAGATACAGTGCATGTTTCCCTTCTACGTCACTTTGATAACTGCTCCAGTCCCAAGAGCTGGAGTAGTCCTGAACAAGTACCGGTTCTTGATCTTCAAAGACACTTTTGACATCGGCATGTGCGATCGCCCTATCCTCACCGAGTAGCTCAGCAAGCATTGTGTATACTCCAAGTGTACTGACCCGCTGTTCGACATCTTCATCAGGGATCGCCATCTCGGCGTGGGGTTTGATAAGTAGCGGCACTCGAATACCTGGTTCAGCTAGTTCGCCGTGACCCATCCGGTCTCGATCTCCGAGTAACTCACCGTGATCTGCAGTTAGTATAAACAATGTCTCGTCCCACTCGCCCGCCGCTTTGATGTTGTCGATGAGTCGGCCGACAAGGTCGTCCAGATATGAGATAGCTCCGTCGTACAACCGCTCGTGGACCGACTGTGCGTCCTCCGGATAGTTACCAGTCAAGTTCCTTCGTACTCTAGTATCATTGACTTCCGAACGGGTAGTGAATTTGTAGAGATAGTTCGGTGGCACGCTGTATAGGTGGTCAACGTTCTTCATGTGGGCTTCGTTTAGGTGGACGTACTGAAACCACGGTTTATTAGACGACTCAACGAACTCTACCGCTTTTCGAGTTGCGTCTGCACCTCCGTTGTCATTTCGGGTGAACATATCGAACCGGAACTGCAATGCATTCCCAACGTGATATGGGAAGTTTGAGTCTAGTGAATTTAACAAAAATTCTAGATAAATTCGGTACGCCGGTAAGTGTTTGTGATTGTCGAAGAACTTCTTGATATCCATCCCCTTCTTAAATCGATGCTCACTGGAACGGAAGACATCAAACCCGTCTTCAAATCCAAATCCTGGACTGATGAACGGGTTCGTCGGGAAGGCTCCAGTTCGATAGCTGTGCTCGCGGAAGATCTCGGCGAGTCGTGGTCCATCTGCGACTATCTGCGTATGCTGGCCTGTTCTGTGGTTGCCCGGATACAGGCCTGTAAACAGCGAAGCTGTGGAGTCAAGCGTTACGCCAGCAGGAGAAACGGCACGCATGAATTGTACTGAATCACGACATAATTTATCGATAATTGGCGTCGTCTCACGTGAATGTCCGTAACAGGAGAGGTTACGTGCTCTGACAGCGTCAAGCACTACTATACAAACATTTGGATCCATTGAATTGTAGTTGTCAGGCAGTCACCTTATGCGTTAAGATCGATGACAAGCATTCATGTCGGAAATTTTTTATAGTAGCCCAAATGACGAACAGTAGTGAGTCTACTGAATGAGCGCCGTACCACAATTTGTTTCGTTACTTGCCCGTGCTAATCTCCGATATAGCCTATCACTCACGACATCATAAATGGATCGGAAGTTAATAACTGATCTAGTGGTTAATGGCGGGGTCCAACTGGCGATCAGACTACGGGGATTACTATTTATTCCAATTATTTCTGGGACACTAGGCGTCTCACAGTTCGGTGCATATACACAGATTATTGCCGTCTCACAAGTCCTTGCAGTCACCTTCGGGCTTGGATTACCACAGGCACTTGTGCGATTCGGGCAGAGCGATGAATACCACAGCGGTTCTTTGTATTCCTCTTTGTTGTCGGTGTCGCTTCTTAGTTGTGGGTCCGCTTTCGTTGTGGTCTTTCTCGCTGCCGAGCGTATGAGTGTTCTCACTCTGAACACGGTTCAATACGCGGCGGCCTATCGTGTTGGGAGCTTTCTCATGCTAACGCGTGTTGCAATCCGAATGGGACGAAACTACTTTCGAATGGACTCGCGGCTGAAAACCTTCTCTCTCTTACAGGGAGCCAAGGCGTACTTATTAGTGGCGGGCGTTACGGCCGTCGTCTTAGCTTTTGACGGGGACATTACCGAGATTATGCTTGTGATGGTCTTGATAGAAGTAATATTTGCTATCGCGATCCACATCCAGATTTTACGGGAGGTCGGCCTTGCAGTGCCTACATTTCCAGATCTTGCTTCCCAATTGCGTTTCTCGGTTCCCCTCTCAGTCTCAACGGTCGCCAGTAACTTTTCTGCACGGGCTGACCGATTGCTTATAGGTTTCTTCATCGGTGCAACTGCTGTCGGGAGCTACTCAATTGCCTACCAGATTGCTGTTGGCATTTCAGTATTTTTATTGCCAATCACACAGGTGTTTTTCCCAAAAATAAGCAGTTTCGTTGAAAAATCGGACTACCAGCAGTCAGCTGCATACCTTTGGCAAGGGATCAGATACTTTTTGCTGATAGCCGTGCCCTCAGTAGCCGGCCTCTTTTTAGTTGGTCCTGACCTTGTTGTGCGCATGACAGGGCCAATTGAGAACTTCCCATCAGCATCAGTGATCTTTCTATTGGTCTCCTTAGGTATCGTTTTCAAGGGAGTTGACCGGATATTTTCAGTTATAGTCAGCGCGGAAAAACAGACCGCAAAACTGTCGGCCATCCGGATTTCAGGCGCGTTAATTAATGTGTTACTGAACCTCGTCGCAATACCAGCGTATGGCGTGTTCGGCGCTGCGGTAACAACGCTGTTCACGTATCTTTTCACCGCAACTGCGGTTTACCTGGCTTCGCGTCGTATCATAACCATCCCTATTGACGCAATGACCGTTTCGAAGATCTGTACTGCTTCCACTGGGATGGTTGCTTTCATTTGGATCTTCGACATAGAGACATTAGCGTCAACTATTGTGGTAGGGGCGGCCTCGTATGGAGTGCTAATCTTCGCTATGCGTGAACTCACTGTCTGCGAGCTACGCCGATTGACTAGGCTTGACGAAACTAGTTAGATGCTCAAATGAAGCCTCTAAAAGCCTTTCGTGAGAATGGCCAGTCGTGTTTAGTTAACCGTGAAAAGTGAGGAATGCGAATTTCTTGCTGGTCTATGGCAGAAATGCCCGCTTCA
>Ga0207719_100772_pt1 | contig 13104 bp, 10 predicted proteins | sample A23P1SouthBayCA_2_FD_187279 | JGI IMG/M metagenome (GOLD analysis project Ga0207719, IMG submission 187279) | Aerobic enrichment media microbial communities from Eden Landing Ponds, California, USA - A23 P3 (3) (SPAdes) | ecosystem: Environmental > Aquatic > Marine > Unclassified | place... | reverse complement strand
AAAACCAGGGGCTTCACTGGATGTCGGATCACCGTTCTGATCGCCTCTATCAGCGGACCCGCCTTCTGACTGAGCTCGTATTGTCACACTGTCTGTGTACCGATTGACGTCATCCTCATCGTCACCACGATACCATATTGCGATCCCACCCACATCGAATTCGCCTGGCTCATTCGCCGCCAAGCGAATACTAATGCTCGATTGGCTTGCCGGGTCGATAGTTTCTACCGCGTTGTACTGATTTGACCCTGAATCAGCACCTGCCACACTGGACACAGATATGCCACTCGGGGTATTGATCACTAACTGTACAGTTACTTCTTTGTTTGAAAGATAGTTCACGATGCTAAGTGTAATGATAGCATCCTCATCAAGTGTGATCTCTGTTTGCGTCCCCGTGAATTCAAAATTCACTTGCTGTCGAACCACCGTAACTTGCTTTTCAGTACTGGCTTCGAGTCCGTCATCGTCGGTGACTCGCAATTTGACGTTTTTATCACCGGGGCTCTCAAAGGAATATTCGACAACGTCCCCGTCAATATGATATCCTGAGTTGGGATCCTGATCGATATCCCACTCATATTTTTCAATCATTCCATCCGGGTCAGATGACGCGGTTCCCTCAAAGGTCACAGAATCACCAATTTCTGGTTCATTTGGTGAATGTGAGATAATTGCCTCTGGGACCTGATTCGCTCGAACGACGTCTACGCTTTTTGAAATTGTTGCAGACGTGTCCTGATCATCGGTTACTGTTAATTTGACATCTTTCCTGCCGGGCGTCTCGAATACTTTTGATACAATTTCACCAGTATCGGGTTCAAGATTTGAATTCCCGAACGTCCAATCATACTCCACGATCGACCGGTCATCAGTCGATTCGCTTGCATCGAATGTCACCTCGGTATCAACACGAGGATTTCTAGGTGAATAACTGAAATCGGGGTCAGGTCGTTTATTCGGCTGATCAGTCAAAGCGTATACTGTCCCATCCTCCGTCCCAAAGTACACTTTATTATACGCGATTGCCGGCGATCCAACGATCTCACTGTCCGTCTCAAACCGGTTTAATTCTTCACCCGTATGCAAATCTAACACATAAAAATTGCCGTCGCGCGCCCCGAAATACACTTTATCTCGTACGACTGCCACTCCACCAACCGGCGCCCAGTCCTCTTCGACTTGGAACTCCCAGTTTATACCCATATCCTGTGACAGGCAAAAGACACCTTCACCAAGCGGACTGACTACATATTCATCAGTAACAGCAGGCGAACCGAAGTTGTCGTCGGGGGTGTTGAACTCCCACTTTTTGGTGCCCAGATTTGCACCGAAGGCCATCAAATCAGCATCAGAATTTGGAAGGTAGATCGTATTTCCCTGGACTGTGGGTGTTCCAACATCGAAACTGTTGACTTCAATGTCCCAGTTGGAGGTTCCATCATTCAGGTCAATACTGTGGAGCGAAATAGGGCCCGCATAGTCCGCGAAATATACGGACCCATCAGCAATTGCCATCCCCCCCACCGAGACTCGGTCGTGTACCCATTGTTGCCGTTGATCATCGATTGAAATTGAATGAAGACTTCCAGTTCGCTGGGATCCGTCTTTTTTCAGAGCAACAATTATCGAATCACGATTCCCTATCAGTCTGCTCACGTACTCTGAGCTTCCTGTCTCGACAGTCTTTGACCACCGTATTTCACCATTGCTGGGATCGATCTGGTGTATAGTGTCACCATAGTACGAATTTTGCCCATATATGTATCCATTGTGGTACGTCTCTATTGGGCCACTCCAGATTCCCTCTCCAGTCTCCGCATTTAATGCTAATCCGTCGGTAGATCCTAATATCGTCGCAAATACTGTTCCATCCACAGCCATAATATCTCCGACAGGATCACTCAAATTACGAGACCACTCTGTTTCTAATTGCGGACCAGGTGCTTCTAGAACATCTGAACTGCTTGTTCGCTTTTTATCATATTGGGCCATCGGCCAGCCCTCTGCACTCAAATTTTCAGCCGCTTGAGCGACGTCTATTTGACTTCCAGCTCCAAGAACTATAGGGACACACTGAAGTAATCGTCGACGAGTTGGATCCAAAAGGGTCATACAGATTATTTACCTATTGAATTTTATATTTTTCGGGTGCCACAAAGTATGCACTCCTCTAATGTCGGTATATTGAAATGTAGTGTGAACCTCTCTACTTGGACTTTGATGGCTACTCACGGCACAGATCCTCTATTTTCTGTCGAGTATACGAAGGCTGAGCTGTCGTTCGGACACTCCAGTGGACGAGCACGCCCTGATCGAACCCTATGAATCCGCTCGTCGACCGGACGAATGAGGACTACTGGCTAAGACGTGAGCGAGGATAGCTGGATACCACTCGAACTAGAAACCAGACCCCGGTTCCCGGGTGAACAGCAAGTACTACTGATCGTCGGGAGTTGTTGCGGCCGTATTTCTGACGTACTCATCGGCATCGTCGAAGACGGATGTCCCCTCTCGTCCACTGGGTTCAACATCGCTTCCACCCGCTGTGTCGCCAGACTGTCCGTCGATCAACTCTTCCAACCGGTGAGCGGCACTTGCAATCTCGTCAAGTTGTGCGTTTGCCGCATCGATCTGCTTGACAACGTCGGTGACCTCTTCCTGTAGTTCCTCACCGGCCGTGCTCTCGTCAGCCGCAAGTAGTTCGGTGATGACTGTCAGCGTCGTTTCGAGGTCACCAACTGTGCTGTCCACGTTGAGGAGTCGGCGGTGAAGCTCTGTGACTGTCTGAACAGTCACGCTTGGGTCGGTACGTTCGTCGACCGACGGGACACCATCCGACGACGGCGCCTCATCTTCGACGGAATCCGCATCGGAGTGCTCGTTCTCTGTGCTGTTTTTCGAATCGCGCTCGGGTTCCTGCGTTGGGTCGGACATTTCAGTCACTCTCCTCTGTAATTTCGTCGATAGCTTTGCGAACTGTACGGACGGGCATTCCGGTATCGTCAGCGATCTCGCGGGCGGTCCCACGTTCGAGATCTTCGACGAATCGGTTGTTGTGCAGCGCCCAGTGACGAACTGCCTCGGTTGGTTTGAACGTGTATCTGACTGTCCGTCCGTCGCGGAACCGACCGATGAGACCACGCTCGACGAGCTCGTTCAACTGTGTCGACATCCAGGGGCGGTGCTTCGCCGACTGGAACTCGTCTACGATCTCGGGGAATTCGTGTTGTATGAGGTCGACGACTTCCTCGGCAGTACGGGGGCTCCCCATCTCCTGCAGCGCGTCTGCAAGGCGGCGCTGAGCCTCTGGCAAATCAACCGCTTTCTCCGCTGCCTGCGACTCTTGATTGACAGTCGGGAGATATCCGAGGTCACTGAGCGTCTCTCGGAGTAACTCGGGGTTATTCTCCGCGAGGTCTCGAAGACCCTCAGCAGTCTCGGCGTCCAACTGCTGAAGCGCCGCTGCGAGCTCCTCACTGTCGTCAGTCATCGCTCACCACTGCTTTCCGCGGGTTCTGGAACTTCGGTCCGAAGAGGGCCAGTTCGTGTCGATACTGCTCGCCCCGCCACGAGACCGAATTGCTGCGGGCCGTCGGCGAGTGCCGTTCCGAGGGCGACGGGTTACTGCCGTGGTCCTTGTAGGCGTGGATCCCGTGGAAGAACTCGAAGTCGCTCGTCCCGAAGGCGTCGGCGAAGTTGTCTCTGACCTGCGCAGCACTCTGTCTGTCGGCGTCACTCGGTCGGGTCGAGCCGCCCGGGTGCGTGTGGAACCGGACTAACAGTTTGGGCGCCTTGCCGTTGGGATAGAGCGCAGCAACTTTGTTGGCCATCTTCCGACCGTAGGAGACGACGCTCCGGCGCGTCGCCGACTTGTAGTACGACGGATTGTCGAGGCGGAACAGATCCGTGGGTGTCGTATAGGAGTTGCCCGCGAGGACGTACACCGTTTCGACGCGATTGTGTGCCCCGTTGAGGCCGCGTGCTTCGACCTTCTGCATAAAGTCGCGGCTATCGGGGAACACGAACGTCCCACGGTCGTGCGAACCGGATCCGGGAGAGGGTCCGGTCGTCGGCTCATCGGGTATCGTCGGCTGCGACGGCGACCGCGTGTCCGTCGATGCCGTCCCCTCGTCCGAGTCCAAATCGAGGGAAATGGTGTGTGTACGAAACCATCCACCACTGGAGCTACTGTCGGTGCTACTTGAGCTCCTGAACCCGGTGTGTCCCGATATTTCGATGTCCCATTCGCTATCGGCGTCGTTTCGCTGGACGTCGTTCTCGTCGTCTTCGTCGTCTGAGCCGCCAAAAATATTGTCGAACATTGTGTTTTGCTGTTAGTTGGGTTGTACGTCGCTGCGTTTCGTATCTCTGTCGGCGAGACCCGCTGTCACTCCCCCAAGAGCGCGTCGATAGTTGCCCTGGATGGCTAGGGTGGGGGAGAGATGGTCGGTGCTTACTTGCCGAGGTTGATCCCGAGCTTGGGAGCGATATACATCATCCCCACGATGGCGAGTGCGGCGAGGAAGAACAGCAGAATCTCCGAATCGAGGTTCGAGAGACCCGACAGGATGCTGCTGCCATCGCTCCCGCCGCCGGTCCCGCCAGTGGCCGTCTCCGTGGCTGGTTCGGTGACATCGAAGTAGAACCGCTGACTGTCGAGGTTCTGGCTCATCTCGGGGTGCCCCTTGGGCCAGTATTCGATTTCGGCGTCGACACGAGCTTCGCCGGTGTTTCGGCTGTAGACGTTCGCGGCGATGTCTTCAGCGTCAGAGCCGTCCGGGGTGATCGTGAACTCGGTGGAGACCATCCCGGCCGCGGTCGAGCCCCAGTCACTACCGCCACTGATGCTCATCCCGGACTGGACCATCAGTCGCACCTCGACCACGACAGGACACTCTGCCTGATTGTCGAGGTCGAAACCACCCTCGATGCGACCGGGCTGTCCGGCCTCGATCTGTTGAGTGGGCGCGTAGAGCCGAGCAGCGTCCATCTGCGGAAGGCTCGGGTCCTCACAGGCGGCTGCGGTCGTGGTGTCCGATGCAGTCGGCGTTGGCGTCGACGTCGCGGTCGCGGTGGTGTTCGTCTCCTGTGCGCTCGCAACTCCGGCTGCTAGTGGGAACCCGATCGTGCTCCCCACGAGCACGAACGAGAGCACTAGCACAGTGACCATACGGAATTTCGTGTTCATTGGCTACACTCTAACCTGTTATTTACCAGTTACTTATATTTACTGGTATCCTTTACTCGTAATGGGTACGAGTTAGGATTATTGAGTCCCAGAAACTGAAACCAATCTGTCCGCCTGTCCCAGCGAAAGAGACAGACCGCGTTCTGGAAGACGAGAAAGTTTCATTGGGGCTGTAATTTATTGTAGCGTGTGAAGCGCCGAAATCTCCTCCGTGGTGGGGCTGTCGCTGCTCTCACGACACTTTCTGGGTGTCTCTCGTCTAACCCACTCCAGGCAGAGGCAGCGTTCACCTATACGCCACCGAGTCCGGTGGTCGGTGAGAAGATCGTGTTCGACGCGAGTGAGTCGACCGCATCAAAGTGGGAATGGTTCTTCGATAAGTCACCGGGGCTCGTGAACTTCGATGCCGAAGGAGCGCAAGTCACACACGCGTTCGAAGAGAGTGGCGCACACACGGTTACGCTCCGCACGACAGCGCCGTTCGGAATCATCCCAGGGCTAAATTTGGACCGGACGACGAAAACGGTCTACGTCGAAGAGCGAGAGGCTTCCAATCCCGAAACAAAGAACCCGATTTCGACGTCGACAGACCGAATTTCGCTCCATCTCCGGGGTGTAGCTACACGGATCAGCACGGACGAAACCGCCGTGCTTCAGTTCAGCGCTGTCAACCTCAACCCTGACGAGCGCCTCTCCATTCGGCTGGTGTTGAAGGTGCCCAGCGGGATGAGCCTTCGCGGCACGTCGTTGGCTGATAGTGGGACCGGCCAGTATGCGGCGACATTCAACCTTCCACCCGGTGAGACTGCAGGCACGAGTATTCGACTCGCGGCCACGCGCACGGGACATTTCGAAATTGAGGGAATCGCCAACTACTCCTTCGACGAGGGGGATGAACAGACGCGACAAGGGACTATTCCGATCATCGTCGCGGATAGTTAGTCTGGATGCCGCACACACGACAACTCACGAGACAGTTCAAACCGATGGTAATCAGCACTGCAAACCAGGAACGATGAGTGGAGGATCAACTTCGAGACGCTGGCGAACGGCCATTGTGTTGCTTGCGGTGGGCGTACTCGTACTCACGAGCGCTGCGGGCAGCGTACAGGCATCACTGAGCGATGATGCAACGCCATTCGGGGAGACGACGGATACAGCGTGTACCCAATCAGATGCGGCGTCGACGGGGATTAGTCACGTCCTGATAAAGGCGACAGATGAGACCATCACCACCGACACGCCTGCCGAAATCTCAGGGCAGGCGACCGCTCCACGTTCGAACCCCTGCCCGGTCGTCGTACAGATGGTGATGACGATTCCATCGGGGATGTACGTTTCAGGGACGAATAACGTCAACAGCGGTGGTCAGGGACAGCTGACGTCGTCGTTTCGAGTTTCGCCAGGTGAGGCAGTAACGATGTCGGCGAACGTCTTTTCTCGGGACGTCGGCTCAGAAGTTCTCATCGTCGACTTCGAGTACTTCCCGGTCGGATACCCAGAAGAGAGCAATCGATTGAGTGGGTTCTCGGTGGAGATCGATACGGAAAGCCCGAACCCCGGACCACTCGGTGGGACACCAACCTCCGAACCAGAAGATAACCAGACGCTTCTATACTCGCTCGGTGGTCTCGTCGTTGGCGCGCTTCTCGTCCTCGTCTTGCGGTGAGCGCGGAAGGAAGCCTGATTCTGATCCGGGGATTCTCGTATTTCTCCCGTTACGAATCGGGGACCGCCGCAGACCCGAAAACACCGCCAAGAACGCCATCGAACCACGATGAAAGCTGTTCGATGAAACTCGGCCCACGGATGCTGATCGTCTCGTTGGACTGTCGGATGTAGGTCAAGTCCTCTGGATGACCGGCGGGATAGTATCGGATCGTGACATCGATCGGGACGTCCGAACCGATCAGCGATTCATCTGCGACCCGAAGGCCGACGCGCATCGATCGCTGCGACCCAGGGTCAATACGACCCTTCCCCGTGATCTGCGCTTTGTTTGCCGCATCGACGCCGCGCATTCGGACGACGTCGAGGCCGTCTGGCGTGTCGATGATGAAGTCGACGACGACAGTGCGGTCGTTCGAGCTGGGATTCTCCATCGAGACAGTGAGGAACGTTTTGGTAGTCCGCTCACTTTGTGGATCGATTTTGATGTTCGTCAGGTGCAGGCTCTGCGTCGGAGGTTCACTGAAGCTATCGACGTCCACGGACCACGATCGAGTGCTCGCACTTGTCTGAGGATCTGCCGCTTCAACGGTGACGTTGTACGTCCCAGCCTCGTCGAACGTCCGTTCGAGTGACGGTCCAGTACCGACTGTACTTCCGTTTTGCGACCACTGATAGGTCACTCCTTCCTGTTCGGGATCACGCGCGTCCACCGAAAATGAGGCAGACGACCCAGACATCATCGAGAGCCGCTGCTGACTCGGCGATATGTCGACGAAGCGCGGTGGTCGGCTTTTGATGTTCACGTCCCACGTGACTTCGTTCTCGGCCCCGTGTTGGTCACGAGCGACGAGCGTGACGGTCTTCTCGCCGGGCGTGTCAAACGTGTGCTGGAACGCGACGCGCTGTCTGTCGCTATCGACATTGCGTGTCTCGACTGTGGACTCACCAATTTGGAACGCCACGGTCGTCGTTGAAGTGTCGCGGTTCGTAACCTGGGCGGCGAATCGGACGGGATTCTGTGACAGGACGGATATGGATTTGTCGGTCGGCTGCTGTCGGTCGACCGATGGTCGGTCATTGCGGACGCGAACCGTGTACATCCGGGTTGTCTTCGCCCCATAGGAGTTCGTGACCGTCAGCGTGAGCTTGTGCTGGCCGACCTCGTCGAAGCTCATCGTCGTTGATTGCTGCTCGCTAACTTCTTCGGTGCCCAATTCCCACCGGTAATCAAAGGAGAGCGACCGCCCCTTCGGATCGGTCGCGTTAGCACTGACCTGGAGCGATTCACCAACTGCGACGACCGACTGTGTTGGGCCCGCACCCTGTACGTTCGGTGGTGTTGCCTCGATCGATACTTCTCTGGATTTGGTTGTGGTGATCCCAGCGTCGTTTGTCACGCTCACCTCCACGTCGACAGTACCGACTTGCTGGAACGTGTGTTCTACCGTCGTCCCGGAGAACTGTTGACCGGCGAGTTCCCATTGTACGGTCGCGATACCCTTCCCGTTCGGATCACTCGCATCGACTGAGAACGAGACCGGTTCGCCGGGTGCCACTGACGAACGTGACGGCGAGATGCTGTGGATCTGTGGCTTCGAGAGGCCTTTAATCGTCCATTCTGCCCGTGCGTTGTCCGTGAGGCTTGTCCCATCGGAAACGGTTACGCTCACCGTGTGCTTGCCGGATCCAAGTGCGCTCCTGTCTATCTCGAATGACTGCCCGGACCCAGATCGGTCGCCATCGACTTCCCACCACACGTCGATGTTCGAGTCAGGCGTATCAGCATCGTCGACCTCGACGTCGAATGAGGCCGACTCACCCGGAGCGACATTCACTGAGGGCTGTTGCGGTGCTTTTCCATCTATTTTCGGTGGCACAACGACGCGAACGGACCACTCGCGGCTCACACTCTCGGTTTCGGCTTGGTTGTCGTCAACGGTCGCTCTCACCGTGTGGATCCCTGGAGAGAGGTCATCAGCGGAGACGGTGAGTTCGTCAGCCGTCCCGCGGCCGACACCGTCGACAGACCACTCGGTCGAGATGGCATCGTAATCTGAGTCGGGATCGGAAACGTCGACGCTGAATGTTTCGGAGTCACCCGTCTCGTGATTGAGCTTGACGTCTCCGGAGGGGTACGCAGACGTGATCGTCGGCGGTTGTGGCGGTTTGTCGATATAGATATCCTTGTACCACGAGTCGTCATCCGTCTCGACACCGTATTCGTACTGTCCTGGAGACAAATCGTCCGTGTCGAACGAACAAGACAGGTCGTCCTCGATTTCTGACGGATCCAGCTCGATGAACTGGTCGCCGACGTGCGAGCTTGCGAGATAGCAGTTCGCGAACTGTCCGCCCATCCCCTCGCCGTCGTTGAGAAGTGCGTACTTGATTTCCGCCGACTCCCCCTTGTCGATCCGCGAGACTGTCTCGCCGTTTTGCTCGACCCGGAGGTTACCAACGAGGAAGTTTGGCTCACCTGCCTTGACGGTCAATGGCAGATCGTCAGTGTCCGATGGCGTCCGGAAATACTGCATATATTCGCCCGCCGAGAGCGGATCGCTGTCAACCGTCAGATACCACGTGTCTGTCTCACCCGGCGACAGCCTCATCTCTGTCTCGCGGTGAATCGATCCCACGTCGAAGGTTAACGTTCGCGTGCCCGTTTCATCGCCCGTATTGGTGACTTTCATTCTTGCATCGAACGTGTCCCCTTGCACCACGTCCGCTTTGGAAACGGCTTGGACAGTGAACTCTGCCGATCCGGTCTGTGCAAGCCCGACACCCGTTTTGAGACTCTCGTTTCCTCTCGGCTGGTCCCCGGCCGAGACAGGGGACGCCACAGAGAGCCCACAGACGCAGACGAGAATGAGCACCACGAGTAAGCGTTGTCTAACATCTGGCCCCACCATTACAAGCAACTAATCTGTCTACGTTATTGAACTTGTTCTTCGCTGGCTATAGTATGATGTACCTATGAAAATGTAATATCTACCTGCTTTCACAAACCTATTACTTGATCTTGTTTCAAATTATTAGACTGTCTGATTTCTAACTGTGACATTAAATATTTATAAATTTATACACTTATTCGAATATATACGAACAATAGGCAGAGGCGACTCCAGCTGTTTGACCTCACTCCTTAGCGCGTCGCACGGAAGAGGAAATCGTCACAGCTGACTCTGGACGTCCAGAGAGTTCAGCTCGTCTACTTCCCGGCTCACCTCTTGAATTCGCGACGTCAGTTCTTCGTTCGCTGCGGCGATCGACTCGGCCTCATCGGTCACCCGCTCGAAGTCTTCGGCAGTCTCATCTACCAGACTGGCGATCTGCTCGGTGCTGATCGCCTGATCATCCGTGGCGTCCGCCACTTCAGTGATCCCGTCTGAGGCTTCCTCGACCACGTTGGCGATGTTTTTGAACGTCTCACTGGAGCGTTGCACCTTTGCAGCGCCGTCCTGCACGACGTCGTTCGTCGCTTCGAGGTTGTCAACTGCCTCAGACGTCTGTGCTCGCACATCGGCGACGATGGCTTCGATCTCGGCAGCGCGTTCCTGTGAATCGTTCGCGAGGCTTTTGACCTCATCGGCGACAACCGCAAAGCCATCGCCAGCTTCGCCAGCGCGGGCTGCTTCGATCGAGGCGTTCAACGCAAGCAGGTTCGTCTGATCAGCGATATCGTTAATGACGTCGACGAGCTCGTCGATTTCTTGGATACTCTCGTTGAGCGCCCGAATGTCGCTCGTCACTTCATCGGCTGCAGTCTCGATGTCGTCCATCATCTCGACCGTTTCTTCAGCCTTTTCCTCACCCGCTTCGGCCTGAGTACGGGCCTGCTCGCTGATCGATTCGACTTCGTCAGCTGTCGCTGCGATTTCCTCGACTGTGGCGCTAAGCGATGACACCTCCTGGGAGACGTTCGTGATTGACTCCAGTTGTTGCACCGCCTGATCACTAATGTCCTGTGAGTTTTCGGCAATCTCCTCTGATGAGACTTTGACCTCGTCGACAGCTGATTTGATGCTTCGGGTTGCCGACTTACGGTCAGAGATATCACGGAACGTCTCACTGATTGCGACGATGTCGCCGGCAGAATCATAGATAGGACGTACGACGAGTTCGGTCGGGATGATCCGCCCGTCGTAGCTTTCTTTTTCGACTTCGACGCGAATCTCGTCTTGGCCCTCGTCGACGACCTGTTTCAGCGTACAGTTACCCGTTCCACACACCTCTGGATTGCAGAACTGATCGAAGCATTTGAGCGTCTCACTCGATTCAGCCTCGACTCCACCCAGGTCTTTCATCATCTGGTTTTCGACGACGACGTTGAAATCGAGGTCCACAATCCGCATTGCAGCACCCGTTGATTCCATTACCTGACGCAAATTACTGGTGAGGACATCCCAAAGTTCGTCTTCAGGGAGAGCGTTTCCGTTGACAATCTCTTGTGAGAAATCTTCACTTGCGGTCGAACCGGCCTCTGCAGTTGCCATTGTGCCCAACTATCTGTCACCACTAATATATAATCTCTGGTACCGATTTCGGCAAAAAAGCCGACTGCTGTTTGACTTCTTCCCTACTGGTTGCATCCACAGCGACCGCAACGAGATTGCTGTGGTGTTGTTCGGCGACAGCGGCGAACTGGGGAGCGGTTCTGTTTGTACGGCTCTAGTCAACTACCCCTCCCTACTCACTCGCTTCGCTCGCTCCTTGCGGAAGGGGACTCCGCGCTACCGCATCAGTTGAATGATCAGGTGCTCACCCGAGGCAGTCTGAGGTCGCCGGGATACAGCGCCTGCACCCGTTACTCGACGAGTTAGAGTCGGGGAGTGAAATATACGAATCGGTATAGTTCTCAAATTCTGAGAATGGTATAATGAGATACGCTCTTGCGTAGGAGATTGTTGATACTGCGGAGCGGTCGCTGTGAAGTCGAAGAGGACAAGGGCACCGCGCCAGCGGTGCCCGACACGAATGATTCCGCTCGATGTGTTTGGATCGGAATCGGTCGCAGCGGACCTGTTGCAGCAGGTTCGCTGGCGTGACGGTGTGACCTGTCCTCGCTGCCGTTCTGACCGGACGGTCAGAAACGGCAGCTATGGGCACTTTCAGCGGTATCTCTGTAAGGATTGCGACCGCACGTTCAACGACAAGACGGGCACGATTTTCGCTCACTCGAAGATTGCGCTCCGCCGATGGTTGTTTTCGATTTATGCGTTTCTCCGGTTTAACACGAGTCTCCGGCAGTTACAGTGCGAAATCGACGTAACACACAAGACGATGCATCGGCGCATCGAGCGCTTCGCCAACGCGCTCGATGCGCCTTCGCTCGATCTCGTCGGCCCGGTTGAAATTGACGAAGTGTACGTTAACGCCGGGAAGAAAGGCCGCGAGCGCGACCAGGAGTCGCGCTCGCGTGGCCTGTCCACGCGCGGGCGTGGTTCGTACGATGGCGACAAGCCACCCGTGTTCATTCTCGCTGATCGCGGCACCGGCCAGCGGTACGTAATCCCAGCGAAAGCCGCGGATGAATCGACAATTCGACTCCTCTTGGCTGACCGCAAAGAGGAGTCGCTCACCGTCTATACCGACGGCTTTCGGGCATACGAGCCACTTGAAGTGGACGACGCATTCGACCGCGAATACGTCGTCCACGGTGACGGCGAATACGCCGACGAGGAGGTGCACGTCAATACCTGCGAGAGCCTCGCGTCGCTAACGCGACGGTGGCTCTCGCCGCATCGAGGGATCTCCAAAGACAAGCTAACACAGTATCTCAGAGCGTTTCAACTACGTCGGGAGCTGCTTCGGAAACCCGGACGAGACGCTCTCAAACACGCTGTTCGAGCAACGCTGTGAAATCAACAATGTGCTACGGATGAGCGAATGAGATAAGTACACTTAGCCGGCGCATCACAGTATCGTAGATGTCAATTTCAAAGAGGGTCTTGGAACGGGTCGCGAAGGTCGAAGGGAAAGACCCCGCAGAACTCGACAAGCCGCTGTTCGAGGTGGTTGATCCGGACGCGCTCGATGCGATATTCGAGTCCGGGGAGGAGGGACCCGACCGAGACGCAGGTATGGTTGACTTCGAGTACTTGGGGTACAGAGTCCGCGTGACGGCCGGAGGCGATGTCCTGCTCAGAGAACGTCCTGAGGTGTAAATTGCCTCGGGGTCAAGTGGTTCGAGACGCAGCGCGTCTCGTCATCACGGAAATCAGAGATTTCCGTACGACCCCGAG